>ERZ1034913.628-NODE-628-length-26736-cov-21.650013_pt1 | contig 26736 bp, 28 predicted proteins | sample MGYA00520697_ERZ1034913 | MGnify/ENA primary metagenome ERZ1034913 (study PRJEB33766, sample SAMN09781786) | gut metagenome | biome: gut microbiome | host: Homo sapiens | place: Madagascar | study: EMG produced TPA metagenomics assembly of the PRJNA485056 data...
AGCCGCCGGAGCGGTGCTTAAGCCGTAAGGCGGGAATTGTGCGGTATTGCCTTAGTTGCTGTGGCAGGCACCGCCGCAGGTTTTGCAGTTCCCTGTGCAGCCGCCGTGACCGCCGCATCCGCCGCCCCCGCAGGAGCCATCGCAGCAGCCAAGGCCGCCGGTCTTGTGTTCATGATACAGAAGCCAGCCGGTACCACCGAACACGATGATCGAGACGATGATAGTGGGGAAATTGAAGTTGGCCGCTAAAAATTCCATCATAAAGATCCGCTCCTTTCCGGAAGCATTATACACTCAAAATTACTTGGAGGCAACAGCCTTTTTGGAGTCGAACTGAACCTCGTTGACGCCCTCGTACTTGTTGGGGCGGAACAGCAGGTAGATCGTGAAGGCGATAATAGCGACAGCCACGATGGTGAAGAAGTTGAAGCCGACCTCACCGGTGATCAGGCCGCCGATCTGGTAGACGACCAGAGAAGCGCAGTAGGCCAGCAGGCACATATAGCCGATGGCGATGGCAGTCCACTTGCCGTTGTTCATCTCGCGCTTGATGGCACCCATAGCGGCAAAGCAGGGAGCGCACAGCAGGTTGAAGATCATGAAGCTGTAAGCCGAGATAGCGGTGAAGTTGGCAGCAACCTCGGGCCAAATCTCGTCGCCGTTCTCAGACAGCTCGTCAGCATAGTGATACAGAACACCGAAGGTACCAACGACGTTCTCCTTGGCGATCAGGCCGGAGATGGAAGCGACGGTTGCGCGCCAGTCACCGAAGCCCTGCGGGATGAAGATCCAGGAAATTGCGCTTGCAACGATAGCCAGGATGGAGTTGTCCTGATCCTCGACCATCGTGAAGGCACCGTTCTCGAAGCCGAAGCCCTGCAGGAACCACAGGATGATGGTGGAGGCCAAAATGACGGTGCCGGCGCGCTTGATGAAGGACCAGCCGCGCTCCCAAGTGGCGCGCAGGACGTTGCCCCAAGCGGGCACATGGTAAGCGGGCAGCTCCATAACGAACGGAGCAGGATCACCGGCGAACAGCTTCGTCTTTTTCAGGATGATACCGGAGATGATGATGGCCGCAAAGCCGATGAAGTAAGCGGAGGTAGCAACCCAGGAGCTGCCGCCGAACAGAGCACCTGCGAACAGGCCGATGATGGGCATCTTAGCGCCGCAGGGGATGAAGCAGGTGGTCATGATCGTCATACGGCGGTCGCGCTCGTTCTCGATGGTACGGGAGGCCATAACACCGGGAACGCCGCAACCGGTGCCGACCAGCATGGGGATGAAGCTCTTGCCGGACAGGCCGAAACGGCGGAAGATACGGTCCATGATGAAGGCAACACGAGCCATGTAGCCGACATCCTCCAGGATGGACAGCAGGAAGAACAGAACGAGCATCTGGGGAACGAAGCCCAGAACCGCACCGACACCGGCGACGATGCCGTCCATGATCAGGCCGTACAGCCAGCCAGCCACGCCGATGGACTCCAGCAGGCCGCCCAGCGCATTCGGGACGATCTCGCCGAACAGAACATCGTTGGTCCATTCGGTGGCAAAGGTGCCGATGCCGATGCCGCCGTCCGCAACGGAGGTGCCCATTGCGATGGCATACATCAGCCACATGATGGCTGCGAAAATCGGCAGCGCCAGAATACGGTTCGTGACGATCTGGTCGATCTTATCGGAGGCGGTCAGGTTCTCGGTGCGGGGCTTCTTCTTGACGGCCTTGTCAACAACACCGTTAATGTAAGCGTAGCGCTGGTTGGTGATGATGCTCTCGGCGTCATCATCCATCTCCTTCTCGCAGTCAGCGATGTGGGCATCAATGTGGTCAAGCAGCTCCTTGCTGAGGTTCAGCTCGGCCTGTACCTTGTCGTCACGCTCGAACAGCTTGACGGCGTACCAACGCAGGAAGCGGTCATCGACCTTGCCCTGGATGGACTCCTCAATGTGGGCGATGGCGTGCTCAACACTGCCGGTAAAGACGTGAGGCAGCTCACCGGCCTTGCCCTTCTTGGCGGCGGCGACGGCCATCTCAGCGGCCTTCTCGCTGCCCTCGTTCTTCAGGGCGGAGATCTCGACGGCCTCGCAGCCCAGCTCCTTGGACAGCTTGTTCAGGTCGATCTTGTCGCCGTTCTTGCGGACCAGGTCGATCATGTTGACTGCCATGACAACGGGGATGCCCAGCTCGATCAGCTGGGTGGTCAGGTAGAGGTTACGCTCGATGTTGGTGCCGTCGATGATGTTCAGGATGGCGTCGGGCTTCTCATTGACGAGGTAGCCGCGGGCAACGACCTCCTCCAGCGTGTAGGGAGACAGAGAGTAGATACCGGGCAGGTCCTGGATCACGACGTCGTCGTGGCCCTTCAGCTTGCCTTCCTTCTTCTCAACGGTAACGCCGGGCCAGTTGCCGACATACTGGTTAGAACCGGTCAGGCTGTTGAACAGGGTGGTTTTGCCGCAGTTCGGGTTGCCTGCCAGAGCAATTTTAATTGCCATTGATTATACCCCTTTCTGAAATTTACTCAACCTCGATCATTTCAGCATCAGCCTTGCGGACGCTGAGCTCGTAGTTACGGACGGTCAGTTCCATTGGGTCGCCCAGGGGGGCTACCTTGCGGACGTAGACCTTGGTGCCCTTGGTCAGGCCCATGTCCATGATGCGGCGCTTGACAGGGCCTTCGCCATGCAGCTTGGCAACGGTGACGGTCTCGCCGACCTGTGCATCTTTCAGAGTCTTCATACTTTGTTCCTCCTCTTAAGGTACAATAAATCAAACAGCCTTTTGGCTGAGATTCCAATAGTAAGTTACGCAACGATGATGCGCATAGCCAGGGTCTTATCCAGCGCAATGCGGGCTTCCTTGACCTGGATGATGAGGTTGCCACTGATCTCGTTGACAACGGTAACGGTCTCGCCCACAACAAAACCCAGCTCGGCCAGATGCTGGCGGACTTCGTCCTTGCCGGTGATTTTCTGGATGGTAACGGTATCGCCTGCTTTAGACATCGTCAAAGGCATTCCATACACTCCCCTTTTTTGCAAGTCTGCAACACATTAGCCTATGCTAACATATTGGATGAAAGCACGCGGTTAGAACGTTCTAACCGCTTACGTCGGTAGTTTACCACCACTAACTCCCGGTGTCAAGATGTGAGTTAGGCAAGACGAACACTTTTGGAAGATTGCACAGTTATCCTTAACTAACCTTTGCAAAATTTGAATAAATCGTAAATGCTTGGCGGCGGGGGCTGCCGTGTACATCATTTATAGAGTCGTAGGGGCCGGGCATGCCCGGCCCGCAGCGTTTACGGCGGCAGCCCCATTATCCAACAGATTTGCAGGGAAGGGGCTTGACCGCTTGACGGCGCCCCCTACAATACAAAACAGGGCAAGGTACTCCCCTGCCCTGTGCGTATTTATTGCGCCTTCTTCTGTTTCCTTGTCTCCACCAGATGCCGTATCGCCAGCACAGGATGGTGGAACAGCATCCGTGGGCCGCTCCAACGCATGACCTGGCAGATCTGCTCCCGCATTTCGGGCTTGTAGCAATGGGTCTTGCAGACGCTGCAAAACGTCTTGGTCGCCATGTGCGGGCAGTGGTCCACCCGCGCATCGGCGTAGTCCCGCAGGGCCGCGCAGTCGGGGCAGAGCTGGCCTTTCGGTGTGCCGTGGTTGCCACGGCAGTACAGCTCGATCATCAGGCCGACCGTTTCTTTCTCCTGCCGGCGCTTTTTCTCCGGGGCGGCAGGGACGCCGCCCCCTACAACGTTCTTGTCGGCCATCAGCTCATTCTCCCATTCTCGACCGAATAGGTCGTGTCGGCAATACGCATCGTCGATGCCCGGTGGGATACCAGCACGACGGTCTTGTTTGCGCGTTCCTCGGCCAGGCTGTGCAGGATGACCGCCTCGTTCAGGCTGTCGAGATTGCTTGTCGGTTCGTCCAGCAGAATGAACGGTGCGTCATGCAAAAATGCCCGTGCCACGCCAAGGCGCTGCCGCTCACCGCCCGAGAGGGTATCGCCCAGCTCACCGACGGGAGTGTCGTAGCCCTGGGGCAGCGTCATGATAAAGTCGTGGATGGACGCCTTTTTGCAGGCCTCCACGACCTGCTCATGGGTCGCGTCCCGGTTAGCAATTTTGACATTTTCCTCAATACTGTCATGGAACAGCACGGTATCCTGCTCGACAAAGCTCTCCGCTGCGCGCAGCGACGCCGTGTTGATGCCCTTGATGTTTTCGCCGGAAATCTCTACCCTGCCCAAATCGGTATCCCAGAACCGCATGAGCAGTTTGAGCAGCGTGGATTTGCCGCTGCCGCTGCGGCCGGTGATGCCCACGACTTGGTTCTGCGGGATGTGCAGCGTGACTTCCTTTAAAATCTCGCTGTCACCGTAGCCGAAGGTCACGCGGCGGGCGTCGGCACCACTGAACACGATGTCCTTGCCGCCGACGACCTCTTTCACGGCGGGCTGCTCATCGAGGATGTCCAACACGCGGTTGCCTGCGGCAAAGGTGTTTTGCAGCCCGGTACCGAGGTTTGCCAGCGCGATGACCGGGCCAAAGCTGCTCATGAGTGCCACAGTGCAGACCAGTGCGCCGTCAAAACCGATGGTCCCCGACGCGCACAAGGACCCCGTCAGCGCCAGCATACCGCCGTCCAGCAGCAGGATGATGGCCCCGGTTACGGCTTGTGCCGTGCCGCCAGCCTCTTTCAGGCGGCGCTCCTGCCCGGCCAGCGCGTCGGTACGTTGGTTGATCTGCGCTAAGCGGTGCGCACCGTCGTTGTATTGCAGGCTCTCCCGCACGCCGCGCAGGCTGTCCAGCACAAAACCGTTCAGAGCGCCGAACTCTGCACGAAAATTCTCGCCAGACTTGCGCGAACCCTTGGCGGCGGCCACCGGGACACCGATGCCGATAATGGCGTAGGCCAAGGCGGCATAGAGTCCCAGCAGCGGCGCATAACTGCCCATAAAGCACGCCATAACGATGCTTACGATGACCGCAATGCAGATGGGCGAGATCGTGTGGGCGTAGAAAACTTCCAGCAGTTCAATGTCGGCGGTCAGCACGGCAATCAGGTCGCCCTTGTCGCGGCCTTCCAGCTTTGCGGGGGCCAGCTGGCGCAGCACGCCAAAGACCTTGTCGCGGATGAGGGCCAGCAGCTTGAAGGCAATAAAATGGTTGCAGCCCTGCTCGGCGTAGTGCAGCACGCCGCGGGCTACGGCCAAAATCGGCAGCAAAATACATACGGTGCCAAGGGCAATAGGCGCGGCGGCCAACAGCGTGTCCAGCAGCGCATAGACGCCCAGAACCGGGATAAAGATAGCGCAAAGAAAGCCCGCCACACCAAGCAGAACGGCGCATACCATGACCGGGGCCAGCGGCTTGACCAGCCCCACAAGGCGGCACATGACGTTGAAATTGCCGCGCGTGCGTTTGTTTTCCATCACTGCGCCCCCTTTCCGTAGTTTTCCAGTGCCTGCTGGCGGTTCCACAGGTTGGCGTACAGCCCGCCCTGGGCCAGCAGTGCTTCGTGTGTGCCCTGTCCGGCCAAGTGCCCATGATCCAGCACGTAAATATTGTCCGCTTTCGTGACGTTGGCCAGGCGATGGGAAATCAAAATGACCGTCTTGCGCCCGGCCAGACGATGGATGCCCGCCATGATATCGTTCTCGCTCTCTACGTCGATATTGGACGTTGCTTCGTCAAAAATATAGACAGGGCTGTCATGCAGCAGGGCGCGGGCCAGCGCCAGGCGCTGCCGCTGGCCGCCGGACAGGTTGCTGCCGCCTTCGGCCAGTTGGGTGTTCAGGCCGTCCTCGCTGCGCAGGAAATCTGCGAGGTTGACCTGTTCCAACGCGCCCCACAGTGCGCCGTCGTCGGCGTCGGGTGCGGCCATCCGCAGGTTGTCTGCCACCGTACCCTTGAACAGGTGGCTGCCCAGGCTGACGAGGGTCACGTTTTTCAAAAGGTTTGCTTCGTTGACGGCGGAAAGCTCCTGCCCACCGATGGTTACGCTGCCGGTGTAGCCAGCTGCGCGACCGGTCAGTACAGCAGCAATCGTCGATTTGCCGCAGCCGCTCTCGCCCACCAGCGCCGTAAAGCTGCCCTGGGGAAAGTCGAGATTCAAGCCGTGCAGCGTCTCTTTTTCGGCGGTGTAGCCAAAGTGCAGGTCACGGCAGGCAATGGCGCAGTCCGTGCCGATCTCGGCGGTCCTGGCATCGCCTTCAGGCAGATCCAGCAGCTTAAAAATTTTATCGCTGGCGGCCATGCCATTCATGGCAACGTGAAAATACGACCCCAGCGCACGCATGGGCAGGAAGAAATCCGCCGACAACAGCAAAATGCAGAGCGCACCCTGCAAACCCACGCGGCCCGCGGCAAACTCTTTAGCCGCCACGGCAATGCCCAGCGCCGCGCCGCCGTAGGCGATGACGTCCATAACGATGATGGAGTTCAGCTGCATCGTCAGGACTTTCATCGTCACCTTGCGGAAATGCTCGGCCTCGCGGTTCATGGCCGCATGGCGGGCTTCGTCAGCCTGGTAGATTTTGAGCGTGGTCAAGCCTTGAAGGTTTTCCAAAAAGCTGTCACCCAGCGCGGCGTACTGACCCCAGTATTTGCCCAGCAGTTTTTTGGCAAATTTCTGCACAGCCACGATGGAAACCGGAATCAGCGGCACGCAGATCATCAAAATGACCGCTGCCCGCAGGCTGACCGGGGCCAGCACGATAAACAGTGTGATGGGCGCGAGCATGGCGTAGAAAAACTGCGGAAGGTACGCGCCGAAGTAGGTCTCGAGCTGTTCGACGCCCTCGCCCGCCAGCTGCAGGACCTCGGCGGTGGGCACGGCCTGGGTGTAGCTGCCGCCCAGGCGCAGCAGTTTTTCATAGATGGCGGCGCGCAGCGTCTTTTTCACGGTGCGGCTGGCGTTGTAGCTGGCCGAAGCCGCGCCCCGGGTGCAGAAGAACCGCACGACGAGCGCACCCAGCAGCACAAGCAGCGCGGCGGGCAGACTGCCCTGGCCGTACACAAGCCCCGCCAAAAACGCGGACACGGCAAAGATCATGGCAATATTGGCCAATAGCGCCACCCATTGCAGTGCCACATTCCGCGCGATATACCGTTTGGAATCGCCCATCATGGCGATCAGGCGTTTGTTTATCATCATAGTTTGTGGTTCCTTTTAGTAGAGTTGTAGGGGGACAGACATATCCGGCCCGCGCATCTGCCGCAACCCGAAACGCTGTGGGCCGCCGCAAGGTTGAGAACCGGGCAGGCCCGGCCCCTACGGACAGGACATACCCAATGTGTTTACTCTTTCTCCGTCGTGCGTAGGGGCAGATAACCGGCATCGCGGATGGCCTGACGGATGGCGTCTTCGTCGGCGTCGGCCTTGGTCCAGACCGTCACATTCTGGGCGCTCAGGTCTGCCTCGGCCAGGGTGTCCGTCATGGCGTTCAGGGCGTTCTCCACATGGCGCTGGCAGTTCTGGCAGGTCATGCCGTCCACACCCATGACCAGACGGTGCAGGTAATGGCTTTTGTTGGTGTCGGCGGCCTTGACCTTCCTAGCGGGGGCGTCATGCTCACTGCAGCAGCCGCCGCCATGGTTCAGGTGATGTACATAGTTGTAGATGCCGTAGACAACAGCCACGACCAGGATCAAAACAATAATAACGTTTGCCATACGATAACCTCCAGGTTAGTTTTTTCTAATCGAACTTAGGATATACTAACTTTGCGAGATTGTCAAGTAGGAACTTTTTGGATGCTGCAAGCAAAGGCTTCCCCCTTGGGGAAAGCTGCCCGCGAAGCGGGCTGATGAGGGGCGGCCTTGCCAGACCTCTCTTTGAAGGAAGATATTGCGGGTAAGCCGAGGGCCAGACATACCCGGCCCCTACATGGGCGGCGTTATTGCCTATGAACGGGTTGCTATGGCAAATGCGCCCCTCATCCGGCCTTCGGCCACCTTCTCCCAGGGGAGAAGGCTTTACATAAAAAAGAAGAGGGGCATTGCTGCCCCTCCCAGGTATGATGGATATGGAGAATATCACGCGTTGGCAAGGGCGGTGCCCAGGGCTGCGCAGGCAGTCTCGGCGTCGCCGTCGGGGGCACCGTTGGCCATGACAGGCTCAACGACCATGCGGGCACCGGCAGCCTCGGCATCCTCGGCCCAGGTGCGGATCCACTCGCCGTCGCCCCAGCCGTAGGAGCCGAACAGGCCGACAGGCTTGCCGCTCAGGGAGCCGCGCAGATCCTGATACATCGGCTCAAACTCGCTCTCTTCCAGCTGCTCAGCGCCCATGGCGGGGCAGCCCAGCGCAAAGCCGGTGTAGTCGTCGGCAGAGGCAACATTGAACTCAGATGCGGTGAACTTGTCAACAGCTGCGCCGGCAGCGGTTGCTGCGTTGGCGACCAAATCAGCCATGGCCTCGGTGTTGCCGGTGCCGCTCCAATAGATAACTGCGATCTTGCTCATAGTAAACTACTCCTTTGTACATTCTTTATGGTGCATCGTCAGGCGGCCACAGTCAGCCGCCGGATCGGGGTGCCGTTGTAATAGCAGCGGGCGTAGATGCGCTCGCATTTTTTGTAGCGGTCAAACTCTGCCTGGGCGGCGGTGGGGTCGGTGTAGACCTTCCAGTAGCCGCAGGCCGTAAAGTTTTTGCCGCGATTCTCGATAAAACCGATGACATCCGCCAGCGGGTAGCCTAAGAAAACGCCGATCTCATGCGGGAATTCCCCCTCGCAGCACAGCCGGTCGGCCAGCTGATTCAGCAGGGCGTCCGCAGTGCCGAGGGCGTACCCCTCCCCTGCCAGAAAGTCCAGCGTGCGGGGGTCTGCCAGCAGTCTTGCCACCCGCGCGGGGCGGTAAACATAGACCAGCACGGCCCCGGTACGCGGACACTGCTTGAGCACCCGCACCGTGACGCCGCGGGGTGCGAGCGCTGCGTGCCAGGCGGCGGCCATGTCGGCGGCGTCCTGCCTGGGCGCGGGCTGGTAGCGGAAGAGGCTGGCGGGTTTGAGCCCGGCCAGCGTGGGGGCACACAGGGTCGCCAAATCGCAGGCGAAGCTGCGCGGGCTGGGGGTAACGTGGGTGCGTTCTGCCATGAGACGGCTCCTTATCCTCTGCAATAGTTAGTTTGTGCTAACCGAAGCTTCCATAAAACCGCACAGCACGGGGAGAGAACCGCACTGTGCGGGTTATGGTTCCTAAAGGGGGACTCACTACGGTTAGCTTTAACTAACGCTAACAATATAGCATGATATCCCACAGTTGTCAAGGGGTTTTTGCAAGGTTTTCCAGGTGGTTTTCCAGGTGCGTATTATGTAAAACCATTCAGCACCACCTTCAGTTCGGCCCAGATATCCTCCTGCTTGACGCTGTAATCCAGGCCGTCCGTGTGTGGGCGGCAATAAACCTGATACAAAATGCCATCCTGCGCAAAATAGGCGCTGGACTGCACATAGGGCATCGAGTTCGGGTTGCTGGTGCAGTGCGGAATCAGCGCCGTGTTGCCGTTTGCCATTGGGTAGCTTTCGCATTCCCAGGTCAGCCCGGCGCTCTTTTGGCGGTAGAGTTGGGCTACGGTCTCCGGCGCGGCGTCGCCCAGATAGACGACAGCCATCATTTCCACATCGTAGATGCCATGGCGCGCGCCGGTGCGCAGGTAGAGCTTGTCCGGCGTTTCGCCGCGCCCAACGGGGATAAGCCCAGCCGGGTATTCCTGCGCTTTCGGCGTGTAGGGGCGGCAGTCGTATTCTTCGGGTATCTCGATCATGCCCGACGGATACAGCGAGACGGCGGCAAAATTGTTGGCTTCGGTATCCAGCAGCGCGTTCTGTGCCAGCGGCAGGTCGGTCGCAGCGGTCAGTTCGCCCCAACTGTCGTAGCCGCGCACTGCGCGGGAATAGCGGTTCATCTCGTCCTCATCAGGAAGGTGCAAAAATCCGTTGATGCCGCAGCTCATCGGCAACCAGCCGTCGGCGGAAACCTCGCCGTTGTGGTTTGCCGTCAGCCCCGCCAGTAAGTCACTATCCAGCGTAAAATACTGCCGCTCATACGTTATGGCATACCCGGTGTTCGCCTCGGGCGCGAAGGAGGGGCGCGGGTTCTCCCGCAGGTTCGTAAATTCTGCTGTGCCCGCCAGTACCCCGGCTGCAATCAACAGCGGCGCAGCCAGGCAGAGGGCGATACGCCGCCAGGGCCATGCCGGGCCGGCGTTTGGCAGAGTCTCGGCCACGGCGGGCCAGAGATCGACCTCGGCCGGGTGCAGGTCGTCAGTCAGCTTCGTGCGCAAAAATTCTTCATCGCGGTCATTCGTCATGGTGCTCCCCCTCTCTCAATCGTGAGGCCAGCTGTTTTTTGGCCCGGTGATAGCGTGTGCGCAGGTAGGCGGCGGGCCGCCCGTGGATGCGTGCCAGCGCGGCATAGTCCAGGCCGTCCAGCACGCGCTCCAACACCAGTGCCCGGTCGAGTGGCGGCAGAGCGGCCAGCGCGGTACGCAGTTCGTCGCTGATGCCGGGGTCCTGTTCCCGCGGTTCCGGCGTTGGGTAGTTGGCCGCGCGGCGGGCTGCCCGCAGCATATCCAGCGCGGTTCGGTAGGCGATGCGGTAGAGCCACGCGCGTTCGTTGTCGGTGCCGTCGCCCCGCAGGGTGCGACGCTGCTGCCATGCCTTGATGAAGGTTTTCTGCACGGCGTCCTGGGCATCGGCTTCACACCCCAGCAGGCCGGTACAGTAGCGCAGCAGGGCGGCAGTGTGGGCATGTACGAGTTTTTCCAGATCCTGTTCAGTCTGCATAGGCTCGACCTCCTTTCACCCTTATAACGCCGATGGAGGCGGAAATATATCAAAAAAAGAGCCCCAAAGGGCTCGAAAATTTTGGCGCTTTGACTTCTCCCGAGGGAGAAGCTGTCCGCGAAGCGGACTGATGAGGGGTGCGTTTCCTTATGGGGTGGCAAGGCAAAGCCGCCCCTCATCCGGCCTTCGGCCACCTTCCCCCAAGGGGGAAGGCTTCCCGCACTTTCTTGTAAACCCAATCCCCTGCCAGCGGCAAAGCCAGGCCAACCACAGTATACGCCAGCCACCAAAGGCCGCCGGTGAAATAGGTGGGGAACGCGGCCAGCAGGTACGGCTCGCCGCCGGTGGCCAGCAGCCCAAGCCAGGTCACGAGCTTGAAGCTCAAGAAATGCAAAATGACAATGGGTATTGTGGCGCGGCCCAGGTAGGCCAGCACGGCGCTGAATTTCGGCCACGCCGCCGCCAGACACGCAGCCTGCCGCACCAGCACCCAGCCCGCCAGACTGGCGACCAGCAGGAAGATCGGCCCTGGGTAGCCGTTGCCCGCCAGGCCAACGGAGCCAAACTGCCCCAGCACGGCCAGCAGCACAAACGCGGCAGCGGCCAGCCCGGCGCGGTGCAGCGGCTTAACGTCGCTGCGGGTGGTGCAGCGCAGCACAGTCCCCAGGTAGAACAGGCTGTAACAGCTGGCCGCAATGCCAAGCCCCCAGACGTTCCACCCGGCCAGACCACAGCGCCATCCCACCCAGAGCAGCACGCCGGAGACAAGCCCCTGGGCAATCAGTGTATCACCGCCGCGCAGCAGCTTCTGCAGCAAAAATTCCACGACAGCGTACAAAATCGAAATCTGGAACAGTGCCTGGATGAACCACAGCGCCCCGCCCAGCTGGGTGCCGCCGTCAAACACGCACCAGTGCGCCGTGCGGCCGATGACGTCTTTCAGCGTTGTGGGCGTGGTGACGATATTGCCGGGCAGCGCCAGAATGCGCTCATCCCCGGTTAAAATATTCAGGCGCAGGAAGAGGTTGTTCAGCACCGTGAACGCCGTGTTGGCCAGTACAAAGGGCAACCAGAGCGTGACCACCTTGCGCTTGGCAAAATGTACCAGCCCGCCCCGCAGGCTGAAAAGCCACCCACTGAGCATAAAAAACAGTGCCATGTGGAAAAGATAGATAAAACCGGTGCCGGGAAAGCCCGAGTGCCCCAGCACCATAAGCACGATGCCGATGCCGCGCATACTATCTAATACAGGGTCGCGCTGCTTTGCCATAAGTACCAACCTCGCTTTTACAAAAATACCGCCCACGGTTGGGCGGCAAGGGTCACTGCGCGTTTTTAGCGCGGCATTTGGGGCAGATATACCGGATCGTCAGCGTGTAACCGCGTACCTCGGTGCCGATGGCGGACTCAATATCGCGGATCAGCCCCACCACCGGCAGGTCGGCCAGGTCGCCGCAGCTTTCGCACAGCAGGTGGCCGTGGGGGCTGGGGTTGGCGTCGTAGCGGTCGGGGCCGTCCGGCATTTCCAGATGGCCGATCTCGCCGTCCAACTCCATAAGCTTTAGGTTGCGGTACACGGTGCCGCGGGCAATGTGCGGCATGGCCTGCCGCGCGTGGCTGAAAATTTCGTCAGCGGTCATATGCTCGGGGCATTTTTCACGCATAATGTCCAGTATCAGGGCGCGTTGGCGGGTCATGGGCAGACCTCCTTTAAGGATTTAAGATTAACTCCTATTCAGATAGTACACTATTTTGGATGATCTGTCAACGCTTTGGGCAAAATACACAAGAGTTGTTCCCAATATTTGACTTGACATACGCACTTCTTATGGTATAATAGAAGAGAATTAAGAACAAATCCTAATTTAAAACGGAGGTATTCACTATGGAACTCAGAGGCAGCAAGACCGAGAAAAACCTGTGGGAGGCTTTCGCAGGTGAGAGCCAGGCCCGCAACAAGTACACCTACTTTGCATCCAAGGCCAAGAAGGAAGGCTACGAGCAGATCAGCGCCATCTTTACCGAGACCGCCAACAACGAGAAAGAGCACGCCAAAATTTGGTTCAAACTCCTGATGGAGAACGGCGAGATCCCCGACACGCTGACCTGCCTGAAGATGGCCGCCGCGGGCGAGAACGAGGAGCATACCTCGATGTACCCGCGCATGGCCGCCGAGGCGAAGGAGGAGGGCTTCAACCAGGTTGCAGCCCTGTTCACGATGGTCGCCGCCATCGAGAAGGACCACGAAGAGCGCTACAAGGCCCTGGCCGCCAACATCGAAGCTGGCAAGGTCTACGCCCGCGAGACCGAGCAGGTCTGGCAGTGCCGCAACTGCGGTTTCGTCTATATCGGCCAGCACGCGCCGGTCAAGTGCCCGGTCTGCGCCCATCCGCAGAGCTATTTTGAGCTGAAGAGCAGCAACTACTAAGAGAGCAGAAAAGAGAAGCGCGGTTTCCAAAATGGGAAAGTGCTTCTCTTTTTTTGAGGGTGGGGAAATTGTGTCGGAGGGGCTTGCCAGATGCCTGCCCAATGCCCGCTGGCCGTGAAATGCTACGCAAAGTGGCAGCAAAAGACAAAATGCAACCTCTATTTGCTTGCAATGAGAAGTGCGCTTCCCTATACTGGAAGCAAAGGAGGTCGCACATATGACACTTGCAGAAAAATTGAAGGCTACCCGCAAGCAGGCGGGACTGTCGCAGGAGCAGCTGGCGGAAAAGCTCGGTGTGTCCCGGCAGGCCGTCACAAAATGGGAAACCAGCGCGGGCATTCCCGACATCGAAAATATCCGGGCCATTTCGGTGCTGCTGGATATTTCCATTGATGATCTGCTCTCCAACGAGCGGACGTCCCCAAAACCGGTCGACTATCTGTTCGAGAGTGTAACCGAGTATGATATTGACGAGCCGAAGCGCTACGATATGAAGTTTGGTGGGGCAAAGCGGTTTGTGCTGGCGGGCTGCCAGGGCGAAAAGCTCCGCATCCGGCTGGCGTCCAACACGCTTTCCACGCTGCAAAATGATTTTAAAGTCAAAATCGATGACATCCGCAAACGAATCGATGTGGACGTAAACCGCCGTAACGGTGTGTCGGAGGCGACGGCAAAGCAGGAGGTCAGTGTCTTTGTGCAGGTTCCCACACCTTACATTGGGAAAGTCGAGTGCGCTGTCAACACAGAGTGTGTTGAGGTGTGCGCGCTGAAATGTGACAGCGTCGAGCTTGATGTGCGGACGCCGCGGGTCATTTTAACGGACATCGTCGGCACGGTGGAAATCAACTGCAATCTGGATATGGAGGTGGTCTGCCACTCCCTGTGCGGCGAGGTGGACGTCAATCAGGTGTCCGCGACATCGCGCATCTGCATCCCGGAGGACGCCGTATTCACCGCCGTGACAAAGGGCATCGGAACGAGCATATCCTATGAGAGGGATGGTCAGCCGACAGAGCGGTTCGACACACCGGACGCAGAAAACATCATTGAATTGAACGGCATCAAGAGCGAGCTTGTCATCTGCGCCGGCCAAAACAGGAGCTGACGCGATGAAACCAAACTATTTAAAACGCTATATCGTCAGTTCTTATATCCTCGTCTGGGCACTTATTATCGTCGTGGCGGGCACGGCCAGTTTGGTTTTCCACGCGCCGCCCGTCATCATGTGGGTCGTGCGCAACCTGATTGCGTGGTCGCCGACCTATCTGCTTTTGCTGGGCTGGAAACATTTCTGCCCAGTCGAAACCCGCACCGCGTTTGTGCGGCGGTGCTTTTCCGGCAAGATCAGGCCGCTGCCGCTGGTGCTTTCCTTCACGCTGACTTTTGGCATCAGCGTGCTGGCACTCTGCCTTTACGCGGCCATGACGGGAAAGCCCCCGCTGTTCTATATTGATTTTGGGACGACGCCGCTGCCCCTCAGCGTTTTCTTGTCTTTCACGTCGGGACCGACGGGCGAGGAATTGGGCTGGCGTGGCTTCCTGCGGGAGGAGTTCAACAAAAAGTACGGCTTTTTGCGCTCTGCCATCTGCCAAGGGCTGGTGTGGTGTTTCTGGCATACGCTGTTGTGGGCGGTCGATTCCAAGTTTACCGATTGGCGCGCAATTCCTTATATCATCTCAAATATTGCCGTAATTACGTCTATTACAGTACTGATGAACCTTTTTCTGGAACGATACAACAACCTGCTTTATTCGGTGCTGCTGCACTTTGGGTTTAATATCCTCTATGTGTTTCTGGACGCTGATATTGGATTTTTTGTAATTTTGACCGTTTTGTATCTGGTAATTACCCCGACCGCCGTTCTTATGCGGAATCGGACAGTAAAAAACACTTCTGCGTAATTGGGGAGAAAATCTATGGAAAACTATACCTATATCAACCTGCGGGCGCGCCCGGCGCTGGCACAGACCGCCGCCGCGTGGTTCCATGCTAAGTGGGGCGTGCCGGTGCAGGCATATCTTGCCTGCATAGACGCTTACCTCGCGGGCGAGACTGAATACGGCTGGTATCTCTGTCTGGACGGAGAGAAAATCGTCGGCGGTATGGGCGTGATCGAGAACGACTTCCACGACCGCAAGGATCTGGCACCCAACGTCTGCGCCGTCTATACGGAGGAGGCCTACCGCGGCAGGGGTATTGCCGGGCAGCTGCTGAACAAAGTCGTCGCGGAGATGCGTGCGAATGGCATCTCCCCGCTCTACCTTGTCACAGACCACAAGGGCTTTTATGAGCGATACGGCTGGGAGTTTTTGTGCATGGTGCAGGGCGACGGTGAGGATGAGATGACCCGTATGTATATCCACCGATAAGCAAAACCGGGAAGCGTCAAAACGGCGCTTCCCGGTTTTATTTTCAGCGTTCTTCCAGCGGGACGTAGTCACGCGGCTGCATGATGCTCTGGTAGGCGGGGCGGATGATTTTGTCCATGTTGACCAGCTCTTCCATGCGGTGGGCGGACCAGCCGACGATTCGCGCAATGGCAAAGATCGGCGTGTACAGTTCCACCGGAATGCCCAGCATATCATAGACAAAGCCGGAGTAGAAGTCTACATTCGTCGAAACGCCCTTGTAGATGTGGCGCTTTTCGGCAATGACCTTGGGGGCCAGCCGCTCGATGGTGTTGTAATACTCAAAGTCACGGCTGCGGCCCTTGGCATCGGCCAGCTGGTGGACAAAGTTCTTGAACACCACAGCGCGCGGGTCACTGAGTGAGTAGACCGCGTGGCCCATGCCGTAGATCAGGCCCTTCTGGTCAAAGGCCTGCCGATCCACGATGCGGCCGAGGTAGTCAGCCATGGCGGCCTCATCCAGCGGGTCGGCGACATGGGCGCGGATGTCGTCCATCATCTTCATGACCTTGATGTTCGCGCCGCCGTGCTTGGGGCCTTTCAGGCTGGAAAGCGCCGCCGCAATGACCGAGTAGGTGTCCGACCCGGAGGATGTGACGACGCGGGTCGTGAAGGTGGAGTTGTTGCCACCGCCGTGCTCCATGTGCAAAAGCAGCGCGATATCGAGAACGTGGGCCTCAAGGTCGGTGTATTTCTGGTCGGGGCGCAGCATTTTCAGCAGGTTTTCCGCAGTGGACAGGTTCGGATCCGGGCGGTGGATGTACATGCTGCCGCCGCACTCATAATAATTGTAAGCGTGGTAGCCGTAGACGGCCAGCATCGGGAATACGCTGATGAGCTTGATGCACTGTTCCAGCTGGGTCTGCAGGTCGGTCTTGCCGATGTCGTCGTCGTAGCTGGCCAGCGTCAGAACGCTGCGGGTCAGCGAGTTCATCAGGTCGTGACTGGGGGCTTTCATGATGACGTCGCGCACAAAGTTTGTCGGCAGGTCGCGGCATTTGGCAAGGCAGGCCGTGAAGCTCTCGAGCTGCTCTTTGTTCGGCAGGTCGCCGAGCAGCAGCAGATAGGCTGCGCCCTCAAACGCATAGCGCTTGCCGCGCAGACCGCGGATCAGGTCATAGACGTTGTAGCCGCGGTACCAGAGCTTGCCATCGCAGGGGATCTTCTGGCCGTCGCGTTCCTCAAAGGCATCGATGCGGGAGATGTTGGTGATACCGGCCAGCACGCCCTTACCGTTTTTGTCGCGCAGACCGCGCTTGATATCATACTGGGCAAACAGTGCAGGGTCAATGCGGTTATTGGTGACACATTCCTCGGTGAAGATGCGGGCTTCCTTTTCGATGGCTGCGTAATCGCTCATGGCAGATGACCTCCCTTTTCTTTTTTGTCCGCGGTGGGTAAACAAATCGTAGCGGATGCAGGATTCTTTACAAATCGTATAAGAATAATTATACGGAAAATCGAACAATCTGTCAAATGGATAAATTGTGAACAAACCACACGGTAGGGGCCGGGCATACCCGGCCCTCGGCATAATGGAAAACGGACGTTTACGGGATGGTTGAGGGCGGGGCATGCCCCGCCCCTACCGGGATATAAAAAAAGGAGAGGTCAACCCTCTCCCAATGTATCTCATTCCGCTACCAGCACCGTCACGCTCGTGGGGGCCAGCTCCAACGCATCACGGAAACGGGGGCCAAAGGGTGTTACCCCAGCGTGGACGCCGTCGCTGAGCTTGCGCCAGGTACCGGCGGGCAGGCTGGCCCACTGGCGGGTGCGCTCGGGGTTGTAGTAGACGGCCAGCTGGCCTGCCGTGGCCGTGCCGTCGTTCTCCAGCACAAAGCCGATGAGCCAGCCGGGCAGCATCAGAATAAACGGCTCTGGCTCCCCTGCCGCGCCGCTCAAACGCGGGTAGGCGCGGCGGATGGCCAGCATCCCACGGTAAAACGACGTCAGGGCGGCGAATTCCGGCCTGTGAGCGCGGGTCCAGTCTAACTTGTTCGTGTCCAGCGGGCCTTTGTAGCTGTTGTGGTCGCCATGCTTGGTACGGCCCCATTCCTCGCCCGCCTGCATGAAGGGCAGGCCCTGACAGGTCAGGTAGATGCCCGCCGCCATGCGGTTTTGCGCCAGCAGGTCGGCGTCGGGCCAGTCGTAGTCGCCGCGTCGGGCCACAGCGGCCAGCTTGTCCCAAAGCGTGTAGTTGTCGTGTGCCGAGATGTACTGCACCACCTGCCCTGCCTTGCGCGGCCAGAAGCCGTGGGCACCGTTGCGCCATGCGCTGATCAGGTGCAGCACATCGTAGCCGTGCTGGGGCGCGCCGTTGACATAGCCCGCATTGGCCGCGTCAAATACGTTGCCCTTGATGCAGTCCCGCGTATCATCGCAGAAAAATCCGATGCGGTCACTCAGAGCATCCAGCGCACGCTTGTCGGCGGGGCGTGCACCGCCCTCAATGTTCGTGCCGCCGCCCATCCAGGGCTCGCCGTACATCAGGATGTTCTCGCCGCCGGGCAGGCTGTCCAGCGCAGCGCGGATGGCGTTCATTGTGTCCACATCTTCCAGCGCCATCAAATCAAATCGGAAACCGTCAATGTGGTAGGTCGTGGCCCAGTACAGCACCGATTCCACGATGTATTTGCGCACCATCGGGCGCTCGCTGGCCAGGTCGCAGCCGCAGCCGGAACCGTTCGTCGTCATGCCGTTGGGCCAGCGGCGGTTCCAGTAGCCGGGCACGGTGCGCTCCAAGTTGCTCTCGCCGTGGTAGGTGTGGTTGTAGACAACATCCATCACGACGCCCAGCCCCGCGCGGTGCAGCGCGGCTACCATGGCGCGGCACTCCCGCACACGCACCTCTCCGTGGAAGGCGTCAGTGGCAAAGCTGCCTTCGGGCACGTTGTAGTTCAGCGGGTCATAGCCCCAGTTGTAGCCGCCGTCGGGGCGGGCCTCATCCACGGTGGCGTAGTCATAGATGGGCTGCAGCTGCACATGGCTGACGCCGAGATTCTTTAAATAGTTCAAGCAGGTTGGGTGTTCGCCGTCACCGTCCAGCGTCGTGTCATCGGGGGTGAAGCCCATGAACTTGCCGCGCCACGTCGGTTTTACGCCGCTGTGTTCGTCGGCGGAAAAATCGGCAACATGCACCTCCCACACGCTGCGGGCGTGGGCCGGGATGTCGGGGCGGGTGTCCTGCTCCCACCCCTCCGGCACGGCCTTGGCAAGGTCCACGACCATGCCGCGCACGCCGTTGGCCCCGGCGCTGCGGGCGTAGGGGTCCACGACCTCATGCACGCGGCCATCCGGGAAATAGATGCGGTAGATGTAGTAGACGCCGTGCAGATTGCCCGGCAGTGTGATAGCCCACACCCCGGCGTCGCCGCGGCGCATCTCGTGTACGCCCAGCGTTTTTGCGCCGGGTTCATCGTCGGTGCCGGTGGCAAACAGGCAGACCACGACCCCGCAGGCAGTGGGAGCCCACAGCTTGAAAGTGGTATCCTCCGCCGTTGGATTTGCGCCCAGGTCACTGCCGTGGTAATAGGGCAGTTCGCACGCCTGATGCCAGTTCATGGGTGATCGCTCCTTACAAATAATATAATTTATTGTAGCAGGTGGAGAGACACATTGCAAGGGAAACGTTTCAATTCCACCAAAAAACACCGCGCTGCCTTTTCAACAGCGCGGTGCAAAGCTTCATGCAGGGTTCAAATTCAGATGGCGTAACCCTTGGCCTTGATGACGTCCACGACCTGGGCAACGTACTTTTCGCAAGTCTCGTGCTTGGGGGCTTCGACCATCACGCGAACCAGCGGCTCAGTGCCGGACTCACGGACCAGGATACGGCCGGTGTTGCCCAGGGCCTCGGCCACGGCCTTGACGGCCGCCTGGACGTCTGCGTCGTCCTGTGCAGCTTTTTTGTCGGTGACGTGTACATTTTCAAGAACCTGCGGGTAAATCTTCAGCGGGGCGGCCAGCTCGCTCATTGGCTTCTTCTTCGCCAGCATGACCTCCATCATCTTCAGGCTCGTCAGGATGCCGTCACCGGTGCTGGCGTACTTGGAGAAGATGATGTGGCCGCTCTGCTCACCGCCGATGCGGCAACCGTTTTTCGCCATATACTCATACACATACTTGTCGCCCACGGCGGTCTTGGCGTAGTCGATGCCCTGCGCATCAAAAGCCTTGTACAGGCCGAAGTTGGACATAACGGTGGTGACGACCGTGTTGGTGATGAGCTTGCCGCGCTCTTTCATATAGCAGCCGTAGATGTACAGGATATGGTCGCCGGTGATGACGTTGCCCTTCTCATCCACGCAGAGGCAGCGGTCGGCGTCGCCGTCATAGGCAAAGCCGATGTCAAGGTGATTCTCAACCACGAACTTCTGCAAGCCCTCAATGTGGGTGGAACCGGCGTTGAGATTGATATTCAGGCCGTTGGGCTTGTTGTTGATGACGTAAGTGTCCGCGCCGAGGGCGTCAAACACGCTCTTGGCAATGTTCCAGCTGGAGCCGTTGGCGCAGTCCAGGCCGACCTTGACACCGCGGAAGGAGTAGATGCCCAGGGAAATCAGGTAGCCCATGTAGCGGTTGCGGCCTGCCACATAGTCCACCGTGCAGCCAATCTTGTCGCGGCTGGCGAAAGGCAGCTCGGGCCAATCCTGATCGAAAACGTGCAGGTGCCCGTCGAGGTAAGCCTCGACCAGGAGCAGCGTTTCTTCGTCCATTTTCTCGCCGTAGCAGTCAATGAGCTTGATGCCGTTGTCATAGTAAGGGTTGTGGCTGGCGGAGATCATGATACCGCAGTCGAAGTCGTCTACACGGGCAATGTAGGCTACGCTGGGGGTGGTGGTGACGTGCAGCAAGTAGGCGTCCGCGCCGCTGGCGGTCAGGCCCGCGACGAGGCTGTACTCAAACATATAGGAGCTGCGGCGGGTATCCTTGCCGATGACGATGCGCGGGGCGGTCGCCTCGCCGTTGCGCTGGCGCAGCATACCGTAATACCAGCCAAGGAAGCGGCCTACCTTGTAGGCGTGGTCGGCGGTCAGGTTGACACCGGCCTCGCCGCGGAAGCCGTCAGTACCGAAATATTTTCCCATTCTATTCACACGTTCCTTTCGGATTGTAGTTGGTGCATATTCAGAGGTAGCTTTATTATAGCACTTGTTGGCCGGTTTGTCTATTTTTTATTGGTCAGCATTTCCAGAAGCGCCGTGCAGCCGTCCAGTACATCCCGCCAGGTGGCCGCAAAATCCCCGGTGTACCAGGGGTCGGCCACGTCGCCGGGGCGGTCAGTGCAGTCCAGCAGGCGATGGATTTTGCCCGCCGGGTCTCCGCCGCAGAGGCGGGTCATATTGCGGATGTTGGCACTGTCCATGCCGATGAGCAGGTCGTATTTGTCATAGTCGGCCAGGGTCATCTGCCGCGCCGCATGCGCCCCGCAGGCAACGCCATGGGCCGCCAGTTCCCGCCGCGCCGGAGGGTAGACCGGGTTGCCGATCTCCTCGGTGCTGGTGGCAGCGGAATCAATGACAAATCGCTCCCCTGCCCCGGCCTTGGCGGCTAAATCTTTCATCACAAACTCCGCCATCGGACTGCGGCAGATGTTGCCGTGACAGACGAATAGAATTTTGACCATAGCTGTAACATTCCTTCACATAAAACTATCAGTTTCAGGGGTGTAAAACATTGACAAATATCTTCTGTTTGATTATATTCTATATTGTACACGAAAACACATGAACTGCCTAGTCCTGCGTGAAAATTTGCGTGGGAGAACGGTTCGGCAAGGAGGCGGTCAATGGCATCACCGTATATCCCATGCAGGTGTCTGCCGTTGAGACGGCTGCTCTGCGCTGGATGCGCACGATGGCGACGGCGACAGAATACGAATAAAGCATATTCTTCCCTTGCATTGAAAAATTGATTTATAACGAATGGAGATAGAGTACTATGGCAGAAGAAAAACGCAAACGCATTCTTTCGGGCATTCAGCCCACCGGCACGCCCACTCTGGGCAACTATATCGGCGCGGTGCGCAACTGGGCACTGCTGCAATCTGACTATGACTGCCTGTACATGGTGGCCGACCTGCACAGCCTGACCGTGCGCCAGGTGCCCGCCGACCTGCGCCGCCGCACCCGTGAGCTGGCCGCCCTGCTGCTGGCCGTGGGCATCGACCCGAAGGAGCACGTTCTGTTCGTGCAGAGCCATGTGCCGGCGCATACAGAACTTTCCTGGGTGCTGGCCTGCAACACCCAGTTCGGCGAACTGTCCCGCATGACCCAGTTCAAGGACAAGAGCGCCAAGCACCCCGACAACGTCAACGGCGGCCTGTTCACCTACCCTGTGCTGATGGCGGCGGATATCCTGATTTATAACGCAGACCTCGTTCCCGTGGGCCAGGACCAGACCCAGCACCTGGAGATTGCCCGCGATATCGCAGGCCGCTTCAACGGCATCTACGGCGACACTTTCACCCTGCCGGAGGGCTACGTTCCTGCCGCCGGCGCGAAAATCATGTCGCTGGCCGAACCGACTAAAAAGATGAGCAAGTCCGACACGAATGTCAACAGCTTCATCCTGATGACCGACGACAAGGACGCCATCGTGCGCAAGTTCAAGCGCGCCGTGACCGACTCCGACGGCGTTGTCCGCTTTGACCGTGAGACGAAGCCCGGCGTGTCCAACCTGATGTGCATTTACAGCACCTTTACTGGCAAGTCCAACGATGAGATCGCCGCCGAGTTTGAGGGCAAGGGCTATGGCGACTTCAAACTGGCTGTGGCTGAAGTCACCGCCGATGCGCTGGCCCCCGTGCAGGCCGAGTATGGCCGTATTCTGGCCGATAAAGCCTATGTGGATGAGGTGCTCAAGAGCGGCGCCGAGCGAGCCTCCCGCCTGGCCAACCGCACCGTCAGCAAAGTTTACCGCAAAGTTGGCCTGCTGCAGCTGGATAAATGACGTTGTGACTTGACAAATCCCATTTAAACCTATATAATATCTAAGTTGGTGCGGCTCCCCAGTTGGTGCCGCACTACTTTTACTATCCATTTTACGTTAGGAGACACTGCTATGGCTAAAGAAGTTGTCGTTACCCGCGAGGGCTATAATAAACTGGAGCAGGAACTGGAAACCCTGCGCACCGTCAAACGTAAGGAAGTCGCTGACAAGATCAAGGTCGCCCGCGGCTACGGCGATTTGAGCGAGAATGCCGAGTACGACGCCGCCAAGGAGGAGCAGGCTTCTGTGGAGGCCCGTATCGCCGACCTGGAGGCTACCCTGAAGCTGGCCCGCATCATGGATGAGAGTGAGCTGTCCAACGACACGGCTTCCATCGGTATGCACGTCAAGATTCTGGCCGAGGGCGATGACCTGGAGGATGCCGAGGAGTACGACCTGACCGGCTCCACCGAGGCGGATATGGACCTGAACCGCATCAGCGACGAGAGCCCGGTTGGCGCTGCCATGATCGGCTGCAAAGTCGGCGACAGCTTTGATGTCACCCTGCCCAACGGCAATATCATCACCTACAAGCTGCTGGAAGTTTCCCGTTCCAAGTAAGCATTTGAAATCAAAAAATCACGAAAGGACGATCTCACATGGAGCAGAATAAGCCCCAGACCGAGCAGGAAATCAGCCAGCAGGCCGCCGTGCGCCGCCAAAAGCTGGCTGACCTGTGCGAAGCCGGTCACAACCCCTTTGAAATCACCAAATATGCGCAGGATGCGTACTCGGCCGACCTCAAACAGGAGTTTGCCGACCTGCCCGCCGAAGCCGAGACCGGCAAGATCGTCTCTTTGGCCGGCCGCATGATGTCCAAGCGCGTCATGGGCAAGGCCAGCTTTGCCCATCTGCGCGACCAGAAGGGCGACATCCAGATTTTTGTCAAGCGCGACCTGCTGGGCGATGAGGCCTATGCCGCTTTCAAAAAGCTGGACATCGGTGATATCATCGGCGTCAAGGGCGAAGTGTTCCGCACCAAGATGGGCGAGATTTCCGTCCGCATCAGTGAGCTGACCCTGCTCTCCAAGAGCCTGCTTCCCCTGCCCGAGAAGTTCCACGGCCTGACCGACCGCGAGGCCCGCTACCGTCAGCGCTATGTTGACCTTATCGTCAACCCCGAGGTCAAGGACACCTTCGTCAAGCGCAGCCTGATTCTGAAGGAAATCCGTGCCTATCTGGACGAGAAGGGTTTCCTGGAGGTCGACACACCCATCCTGACCCCGTTTGAGATCGGTGCGTCCGCCCGCCCCTTCTACACCCACCACAACACCCTGAACATGGATATGGTGCTGCGCATTGAGACCGAGCTGTACCTCAAGCGCCTGATCGTGGGTGGCATGGATCGCGTGTATGAGGTCGGCCGCATCTTCCGCAACGAGGGCATGGACCCGAAGCATAACCCCGAGTTCACGACCATCGAGCTGTACCAGGCTTTCACCGACTTCCACGGTATGATGGATCTGGTCGAGGAAATGTACAAGCGCCTGGCCCTCAAGGTCTGCGGCAGCCTGGAAATCACCTACCAGGGCAAGCAGATCGACATGGGCCATTGGGAGCGACTGACCATGGTCGAGGCCGTCAAGAAGTATTCCGGTGTTGATTTCAACGACTGGAAGACTGATGAGGACGCCATCGCCGCCGCCAAGGAGCACCATGTGGAGCTGCCCGAAGTCCCGACCAAGGGTGCTATCCTGGCTGAGTTCTTCGACGCCTTTGTCGAGAACAAGCTCATCCAGCCTACGTTCATCTACGACTACCCTGTCGAGATCAGCCCGCTTGCCAAGCGCAAGCCCGGCGACCCGGCTTTCACCGAGCGTTTCGAGTATTTTATCGACTGCACCGAGTACGGCAATGCGTTCAGCGAGCTGAACGACCCCATCGACCAGAAAGCCCGCTTCGAGCGCCAGGTCTCCGAGCGCAAGGCCATCGAGCCTGACTGCAAGGCACAGGTCGACTATGACTACGTGACCGCCCTTGAGTACGGCCTGCCCCCCACAGGCGGTCTGGGCTTCGGCGTTGACCGCCTGGTCATGCTGCTGACGGACAGCGCGTCCATTCGTGATGTGCTGCTGTTCCCCACGATGAAGCCCATCGACCAGTAATTTATCGAAAATATTTCGTTAATACGTCAAACACAAAATGCGAAATATGTAAGAATAGCTGTGTCACCCTCAATTTGACATCAATTTGACAGCAAATCCATGGAGAATCACGACTCGTTATGAAGCGTGATGAATGTCAGCAGAAATACAAACTGGGGTTTGTATAAAACCTTAGAGCACTTCTTAGAGAAATCTGAGAGGTGCTCTTTTTTTATCCCTGCATTCGACTTCTGTCATCAAATAGGAGGATGCTTTTATGAAAAACGATTACAAACCCATCAAGCCAATGAAAGAAATGCCAAATCAGCTTCGTAAACTGCGCCGCCAGTTCTTGCGGTATCAGCAGGCGGAAATCGTGTACAGCTTGTCACACAAGAAACTGTTTGAACTTGCCAGCGATGCCGGTGCAATCTACCGCTTTGATAGTACCGTGCTTATTAACCGGGATATTTTTGATGCCTACTTGGAACGCTTTCATGAGCCTGCCAGAAAAATCACTGCTGAGGAGATCGAGGACGAGTGAGTGGAACTGTCTGGATGTTCTCGGATCAAATTGATGATGAAGATATAGACTTTATGCATCGTGAATTTGTGACTTATAATATGGCGAGTAACTACTATGGGCTGGGGATGAAACCTGTTATCCGTATGTCGCATGAATGTGGGGCAATCTACAAAATCGGACGAAAGGTACTGATTCGCAGAAGCATCTTTGAGGAATACCTGCGTTTCCGGAGAAAGTCTGATGCGTAACTCAGTATAAAGTTATACCACAGGGTTGGGACTCTCGATAATATACAATTCGTTTTAGCTTACAAAACGTATTTTTGTTGGCTTGTTAAACTGCACCTTTTTAGTAGAGGATATGAGATGCAATACGATTACTTTTATGGCGCACAGGCGGAACAATTTTCATTCTATCGGATTCCAAAAGCGCTTTTTACGGACGCCCAATTCAAAGATTTGTCCACTGATGCCAAGGTGCTGTATGGCATATTGCTGGATCGTATGAGCCTCTCCCTCAAAAACCACTGGCTGGATGAGCAGAACCGCGTCTACATAATCTTCACCCTTGAGGAAATCATGGAGTCTTTGAACTGCGCCAATCAAAAAGCGACCCGCCTGATGGTAGAGCTTGAGAAGAAAGTCGGGTTGATTGAGCGTAAACGTCAAGGGCTGGGTAAACCATGCTTAATTTATGTAAAAAACTTCGTTACTACGAAATAAATGCAGACTCATGAAAATCATGATTCTGGACTCATGAATTTCATGAATCTGGACTCATGAAAATCACACGGAACTAATACTGATAATAATTAGACTGATTATAGTGATACTGAGAATATAAATTACAGTTAGGAAAACAGAATAGGTGGTAGAGTATGCCCGGTGTAACAGAGCAGGAAATCGCCCAAGCGAAGCAGATGAATCTGTACCAATATATGCAGCTGTGCGAGCCGGACAACTTCAAACCGGAAGGACCCGGACAGTTCCGCCACAAAGGGCACAGCTCGTTGACCTTCGCAGAGGATGGTTCGTGGACGTACTTCAAAACGAAAGCTACCGGCCGCACCGCGCTGAACTATCTCATAGCGGTTGAAGGTGTTTCGTTTGTAGAAGCGGTGCGGGAAATCAATCGGATACAGGGCGGTGTCCGTCCTTCTTTCCAACCTGTAAAAGCGCCCTCACCCCCTGCCGAGAAGAAACCGGCAAAGGAATTCAGGCTGCCGAAGCCAGATAAGAACAACTACGCTGCTACTGCCTATCTTCGCAAGCGCTGCATTCACCCCAATGTGCTGACGGTCTGCAAGCAAAAGAAAATCCTGTATCAGACGAGCTTCAAGGATCATCCGAATTGCGTATTTGTCGGGCGCGATGGAAACGGTGAACCCAAAGGCGGCAGCTTGCGCGGTTGTTCGCAGATCCAGTTTCGCCGTGATATTCCCGGCAGCAAGAAGATATATCCGTTCTACATCGAAGCTGCTGCCAATG
>ERZ1034913.631-NODE-631-length-26611-cov-27.339961_pt1 | contig 26611 bp, 27 predicted proteins | sample MGYA00520697_ERZ1034913 | MGnify/ENA primary metagenome ERZ1034913 (study PRJEB33766, sample SAMN09781786) | gut metagenome | biome: gut microbiome | host: Homo sapiens | place: Madagascar | study: EMG produced TPA metagenomics assembly of the PRJNA485056 data...
TAGTACAACAGTAAGACGATTACTCATGCCCATAGGGGTGCTGAGTAGTTACATCTTTTCAGCCAAGTTTTAAAAAATATGAAAGGCAATAAATCTTATATGCGAGATAACCCTCCGGAATTGTTAGAATTCCAAAATGATGCCTGGTTATGTATTGGAAGAAAAATGTTGTCTTGGGGATGTGTAAGAAATAGCGAGGCTATTAATATTTAGTCTTCAAATAGGTTTTATAGTTGATTTATACATATCCCATTCCGAAGAATTTGGCGAGACCTTTGATTGGTCTCGTCTACCTTATAAATAACATCAATATATGATGGAAGAAAAATATAGCAATATAATCAAGGAGGCTGAGGTGTTGTTTGATAGTATACTGAAAGATTCCTTGCTGGTTCAAAAGGATACACTCTATGAAGGGTATCCAATGAATCCCACAATTAAGCATAATATAGAAGTTTGTGTAACTGATAATACTTGAAGTTATGGCATCATGGAATGAAATATTGGATAGATTTGGGCATATGCCTAGTCAATACGACTTGGTACGAAGAGAATATCTTAAACAGCTGAGTGATTATACAGGTAGAAATACAATACTCTATTATTCTGCATGGTTGCAAAAGTCTTTGATGGCTAATGGTACTTTTGACTTTGGTATCAATGATAATGACAAGACTGGTTTCATGACTTGTATATATCAGCTTGATAAAACCAAAGGGCTGGATTTGATATTGCATACCCCTGGAGGTGATATATCTGCTACGGAATCTTTGGTAGTATATCTTCAAAGCATCTTTGGAAAAGACATTCGTGTTATTATCCCTCAAATGGCTATGTCTGCAGGCACTATGATTTCTTGTTGTGCAAAAGAGATAATCATGGGAAAACATTCTAATTTGGGACCGATAGATCCGCAGTACGGAATGTATAGAGCACATGGTATCATCGAGGAGTTTGAAAATATCAAGCATGAGAATGAAGTTAATCCGCTAGGTACACAAGTTTGGGGACCTATATTGTCGAAATATACTCCAACTTTAGTGGGTGAATGCCAAAAGGTAATAGATTGGTCTAATGGTTTGGTGAAACAATGGTTGGTGAATAATATGTTTGATGGTATTCCTAATGCCGAAGACAAAGCAGATAATGTTGTTGAAAATATTGGAAGCCATGCTTTAACAAAGTCTCATAGCCGCCATCTTCATATTGATTATCTTCGAAACCTTGGGTTAAATATAGCGGCATTAGAAGATGATGCAGAGTTACAGGATAAGGTACTAAGCATTCATCATTCTACAATGATTACTATAAGTAGTACCAAAGCTGCTAAGATTATAGAGAACCAAAATGGTGTGTCTTTCATCAATACAATAGGATAAAATGAAAGGTAGTGATTAAGGCGGTCCCATCCCGCAAAACCTGGCGTAGACCTTTGATGGTCCGCCAACCTTATAGCGTAGCGGTTCCGAGCACCGAGTAGGGCAGTTTTCTCCCTCGCTCCTGAGGAGAGAGGGCTAGTGGTGAGAGGTGGAGCCTTCCTTAACGGTAAGGAAGGACGGGTAGGTTTTCGACCAGTGTTATTGATCAATAAATAATAATGATATGAAAGGAATAGTATTAGCAGGTGGAAGCGGAACACGCTTGTACCCCATCACAAAGGGTATCAGCAAGCAGCTGATACCAATCTTTGATAAGCCGATGATATATTACCCAATATCGGTATTGATGTTGGCAGGTATTCGTGAGATACTCATTATTTCAACACCATTTGACTTGCCAGGTTTCAAGCGCCTCTTAGGCGATGGAAGCCAGTTCGGTGTGAAGTTCGAGTATGCAGAACAGCCATCACCAGATGGCTTAGCCCAAGCCTTCATTATCGGTGAGAAATTCATTGGTAATGATTCCGCTTGCCTCGTATTAGGCGATAATATCTTCTATGGTGCAGGATTAAATCAGATGCTGCATCAAGCAGTAGTAGATGCTGAACAGAATAACAAGGCTACCGTTTTTGGCTATCGTGTAAGTGATCCGGAACGATATGGTGTTGCCGAGTTTGATGAGCAAGGCAATTGTCTCAGCATTGAAGAGAAGCCAGAACATCCAAAGAGTAACTATGCAGTGGTAGGTTTATACTTCTATCCTAACAAGGTGGTAGATGTTGCCAAGCATATCAAGCCATCCGCTCGTGGTGAGTTGGAAATCACCACCGTAAACCAGGAGTTCCTGAAGGATAAGCAGCTGAAGGTACAGACCATGGCAAGAGGATTTGCCTGGCTTGATACCGGAACCCATGATTCCCTTTCTGAAGCATCCACCTTTATTGAAGTCCTGGAGAAGCGCCAGGGCTTGAAGGTAGCTTGCTTGGAAGGTATCGCATACCGTCAGGGTTGGATTACCGCAGAACAGTTGAGAGAGAATGCTCAGCCTATGCTGAAGAATGACTATGGCAAGTATCTCCTTTCAATACTTGATGAGAAAGATCAAACACTAAGAAAGAATTTAGAATATTAGAAAACAATGAATATAATCAAAACTGATATTGAAGGCGTACTCATTATAGAGCCACGCCTCTTCCGTGACGCTCGTGGCTACTTCTTTGAGAGCTTTAGCGAGCGAGAGTTTGAAGAAAAGGTTGCCCCAATCCTGGGACACAGTGTACACTTTTGCCAAGACAATGAGTCTATGAGCAGTTATGGCGTAATGCGAGGCCTGCACTTCCAGCGCCCACCATATACTCAGAGTAAGTTGGTACGCTGCGTAAAGGGTAGAGTACTTGATGTCGCTGTAGATATTCGCAAAGGTTCACCAACCTATGGCAAGCATGTGGCTGTAGAACTGACAGAAGATAATCATGTACAGTTCTTCATCCCAAAGGGCTTTGCCCATGGTTTCGCAGTCCTCTCAGAAACTGCAGTCTTCCAATACAAGTGTGATAACTTCTATCATCCAGAAGCCGATGGAGGTATTTCAATCCTCGATGATTCCCTAGGTATTGATTGGAAGATCCCAACAGAACATGCCAATCTCTCAGAGAAAGATACGAAGCATGCTATGTTGAAGGACTTCGATAGTCCGTTTTGCATCAACGTGGATTTATATAAATAATATCCTGTTGATTCGATTACAACATATTTCTGGTATACAATCAATGGTAATAAAACGGATAGTCGTAGTTAAATGAATGCCAATTGAATGAGTTTTATGAGTATTGATGAGTGTGTCTTTATTATAATTATATTGATTGTGAAAAAATATAATATCGTAATATTGACAAAACAAATTTACAATATATCGGATTAAAACTGTTTGTACAAGTTCGTAGCACAGAAAGAAAATCCTGCAACATCAAAACTAAGTGTTGGATTTTTAGTTTAAAATGAGGTGCAAAAATTTTATTGATAAAGGAAAATGATATGAATAGGCATCAATTGATGAATATCGAAGAATTTTGCAATACTTTCGGTTATTCACAAGAAGATTTGAATTATTCCTATAAGTTATTGGCTAATTTTAGTATATTGGCCAATTCTTATAGCCATGATACTATAACTTGTGATGTTCAGGACTCGATTGCAAACTGTAATATTAACGGAGCTTCATTTGATGGATTTGCCATATTGCTTGATGGGCAAATCCTTAATAGCGTAAAGGCAATTGAAGATATATTTCGGGTTAATGATAGTGTGAAATCTGAGATTGTTATAGTAAAGTCTGTATTGAATGGATTAAATAATGATATTTTCAAACAATATTTGAGTAATATAAAGCAAGTGTTTTCCGTTGTGCTAGGCGAAGTAGATACTAGTAATTGTTCTTCCGTAGTACAGTCTACTGATACGATATCTTGTTTATATAATCAATGTGTAAAGACTTCCAATCCTTTGCCAGATTTAAATTTATATATTGTAGCAGATGAGTTGAAGGCATCTGACAAGAAAAAAATAAAAGAACAATTAGAATCTTTATTTAAGTCTGATAAGGAATCTTTTTCACAAATAAATAGTTTTGCCTTAGATACAGCTGAACTATTGACGTTTTACTCTCGAACGAAAATTCGTGAATCAGTAGAGATTGAACCCTATAAAACATCTATTCCTTTACCTTCTATTCATGGTATCAAGGATGCATTGATAACAGTGGTATCATTTTGTGAGTTTAAGAAATTATTGATAGCCGATAATGGTAGCATAAAAACTTCTATATTCCACGATAATATTCGAGCATTTCAAGGAAAAACGATAGTTTCCAAACAAATGGGAGAAACTTTAAAACAAGGAAAATTTGATCAATTTATAGCTATGAATAATGGTATTACTATCATAGTGAGTGAGTTGAAGCATACCCAAGGAGGTAAACTTGAATTGGTTGATTATCAAATTGTTAATGGTTGTCAAACATGTCATGTCCTATATAACAATAGAGACCTTGATGGAATTGGTGATCTTTTGTTGTTGGTCAAGATAATTTGCTCTACAGATGAGAATGTTCGCAATTCTGTCATAATGGGTACTAATAGCCAGATAGAAGTAAAGCGTGAACAATTAATCGCTTTGACTGGTTTGCAGGAGCGAATAGAAGATTATTATGCAAAGATTCGAGCTAATGATAATGGTCTGGAGCCATTGTATTATGAACGCCGTTCAAAACAATATGTAACAGAAACAAAGGTGCCGCAAAATAAAGTCATAACCATTCCTATTGAAATTATGTCTTTTGGAGCCATATTTTTGTCAAGTCCTCATTATGTTTCAGGCTACTATAGTCAAATCATAGAAAACTTGAAAAATAAGGGACGTGGTATTTTTTCTGATGCATACAGGGTTGATTCATATTATACAAGTGGCTTGATGTTTTATAAGTTGTCACAACTTTTTGGTAGAAATCAGATTCCAAATAGGTATAAACGTTTAAAGTATCAAATACTTTATGCATCTCGTCTTGTAGCTGAAATAAATTATAGAGAAATGCCACCATTGGAATCTGCAGAAATTGAGGATTATTGTGAATATTTAAACAAGTTGTTTTGTAATGATGTAACATGTCGTAAATGTTTTGGTACTGCTATTGAAATTATAGATTCAGTTGTCTCAGGAACAATTACCGATAGTATCGCACAAAATAAAGAGGTTACCGATAATATAGCAAAGAAAATAAAAGAATTAAGTGAGATAAAGAAACGTACATCATCTGCTAATGTACAAGAGTATAAATTACAAGATTTTTTAAGACTTCTTGATAGTAATAAGGAGTCTTATTTTGAAACTGATAGTTTTAAGTTGGCTATCGATACATTAGCAAAGCAAGTTGAGTATGCTAAAAATGAAATAGTCATAGTCGCAGGACGTATTTTAAACCCATATTTAAATCACTCAAAAATAATTCATAATATAACAAATTTTTTAGATTATGGAAAATTGACGCTAGTTTTGTATGGAAGTTTGAACGAATTAACAAAATCCTCTTTGCTTTCTCGTCTTGCTTTGTTGAAAACAAACGGCAAAAATGTAATATTTAAATATTTAAGTATAAAACCGACAATTACTTATAATAATCAAAAGCTTAATTTTAATATGTATGCCTTTGATGGTAAGTCTCTACGAGTTGAACTTCAACGGAGTTATAATACTGGAAGAGTATGGCTCAATTCTCCTGATATCGTTAATAAATATGTGAAAGAAGTAAATGTATGTATCGATAAAAATGGAGAAGATATAGACATAGTAAGACAGTTTGGTTATTAAATGATATTGGGCATGAATAATGAGGAAATATATGAACTGCTTGATTTTGCACCATTAATGCAATTGGCTGCAGGATTTTATATAGTGTTCATAGCGATAGAATACAAGCATTCTTTTGCTGCTTTATTGTCACGGCATTTTATGAATTTTAAGCAACAACTTAATGATAGGTATCAATTTTTTGAAGTAGAAGAATTCCAATTGGATATTTTTGCAAAGCGTGAACATTACCAAACTGGTGAGGGAAAGAAGGCACTTGAACAGACCAAAGCAAAACGAGAAAAACTTGCTGCGTTAATTGCTGATAAGAAAGTCGTACTTTTTGCATATATTGATAAAGTTTGTCGATGTGATGTCTTTCGATATTTAAGTATCTATATGTTCATTTATTGCCTTGTGATACTTTTTGTGTCTGGGCTAATGAGTGTGCATTTTATGGCAATTGTTGACTATGTTGCTTATTATACTCTATTGTCTTATATCATTATGGTAACAAGTGTTATTTTAGGTTGGTTTGTACATTCTATAGACAAGCGTACGATATTATGGCTTTTCATAACTTTGTTCATATCTTTTTTTTCACTAATAGTCCCTTTCGGATGTATAGCTTATATTCATTTGGGATGGGATAATGAAATAAAACTTTTTGTAAAGAATGGATCTGTAATAGCATCAGTTTTTCTCCCTTATGTGACATTTTTATTATTCATTATCCTTTTTGCTAAAAGTTCTTTTGCAATTAAAAGAAAATGTAAACATGAAGAAGTTGAAGTTATCAATATGTACAAGGATTTGAAAAGTGAAATAGAAGCTATGAATGGTCAAGTAAAACAGGAAGAACGTGAGAAGGCATTAGTAGAAGGATAGAACTATTTTAGTTTTTTTAATCCGTAAATGATAGTATAAATTTTATAAGACCTATAATATAATATGGCAACACAAAGAAAAGATTTTTCAGAAAAAGAGATAGATGCAGTTTGGGAAAAAGCTGCGAAACAGCCAAATAATAATCCAGATGTTTTCCGAAAGGATTATGCTGGTGCTTGGATAAGGCGTGAGGATTATGGCAAACGTAATATGCCTTATGGATGGGAAATAGACCATCTAAAGCCTTTGGCTAAAGATGGAACCCATGATTTGGATAACTTGTATCCTGTACATTGGAGAAACAATGAATCTAAAGGTGATGATTATCCTCGTTGGAAAACAGTTTTAAGCTCGAAAGAAAATAAAAATGTAGAATCAGATAAAAGATGGAAGGTAGATGAATAGCATTGGTATTCTTTATACATTAAGGAATTCTTCTGAACCAAGTAAAAATAATGTTTCAGCAGAATTACATGTTAATTATTGGAAAGTGCCCATTCGAAATGGTGCCTATAAAAGGTTTCTCGATTTTGGTATTTTTATTAACGATGTTGCGAGAGATGTAAGTTCTGTAAGTTTTTATTTTCCTTTTAAGGTTGAGGCTCAATCTTTAAAAGATCTAGGTGAAAGCTTATCTAAAAGTGAGTTGCTATGTACCCTGTTTAATAACGACTATGTTGTTCGTAATATTAATGGCTCACCTAGTTATTTCTGTATTTCACCATCTTCTAATTCAGAAAAAGCGCATCCTTTTTGGTTGTATGTTCTTGGTGAAAACAATTTCAAGGTCTCGGATATTAAGCCAAATGGTTCTATAGTAAATGTACAGATATTATCGACTCCCAAGAAAAACGGTGGTATTCAACCTGCTTCAAATGATAAAAAGCCTAAAAGAAATTTGTATTTCCGCTTTCGAGTAGAAGATATACCAGAGAATAGTATCTTTTATGAAGAAAATATATCGAATGATTTTTTGCAAAGTGCTTTCTCTAAGACTGAAATGATAGATTTCCGCATCAATGAAGTAAGGGAAATGAATCCAAAAGCTTATGAGGAGATAACAAAGGACAAAACGTTTTTGCCTTTTAGTAAAATTCATTTCTTTTTTGTTGGTTCTTCCGAGGATGAGCAAATTGCAGGAAATACAGATTATAAAGATTGTAGGCTCTTAAACTATGATAGATGGCAAGCCTATATAGGAGATAACTATGATAATACAAGAAAATTGATAGCCTATCATTGGTGTTGGAAAGGTGATGCTAATGACCAAACACGAGATAGATATAGTATTTTTATAAAGACTGTATATAAGTCAATCAAATGGAAAACGATATTAAAATATTGTAGCGTCGTGTTTGGTTTAAGTCTTGTTTCTGCAATTGTATGGGATGCGATAAAGGCTTTTCCATGTTTTATAAATTGGATTGTTGAACTCTGTAAGTAAACATATGTCAACTCAAACATCAGATAATAACAAGCGAATAGCTAAGGGGATGTTGTTACTTTATTTCCAAATGCTGTTTTTGATTGTATCGTAGTTTATGAGGCGATGTATATAGCAAGGATGTTGAAATGACAGAGAATATTATGAGCGAGGAAGAATATAACGAATTGCTGAAAGCCTATACAAAGGAAGCTTTGGCAAGTATGATAAAGGCTGATATACGACAAAGGTTCCCTGAACCTTACGCCAGTATGTATTGCCAGCAGTTTGATAATTTCAAGAACGTTGCAGATTTCTTTGAATTTGCAGCAAAGTTAATGAGGAGATAACAATATATTTATTGCTAGTCTCTGCTTTTTGCTGATTCATGTAAATAAGGCTTAAAATTAGGTATAGAAAACATTGCATTAAGGCGGTCCCATCCCGCACAATATGGCGAAGACCTTTGATGGTCCGCCAACCTTATAGCGTAGCGGTTCCGAGCACCGAGCAGGGCGGTTTCCTTCTTCTTCCCTGAGGGGAGAAGACCGAGATGAGAGGTGGAGCCTTCTTTAATGGTAAAGAAGGACGGGATGATTTTAGAAAAAACATTTCCTTTAGGAGACTTAGAGGTAAAAGAAAAAGATTTATGAATAATTTCAACGACATACAAATCATAATCATGGCCGGCGGCGTAGGCAGCCGCTTCTGGCCTATGTCAACCCCCGATTACCCAAAGCAGTTCATTGATGTGATGGGTGTCGGCCGTTCCCTCATTCAATTGACAGTAGATAGATTGAAGCCAATCTGTCCTGTCGAAAACATGTGGGTAGTGACAAACGAGAAATACATTCGCATTGTCAAGGAGCAAATCCCTGATATGCCAGTAGATAACATATTAGCAGAGCCGGAGGCTCGCAATACCGCTCCATGTATTGCTTATGCCTGCTGGAAGATCCAGAAGAAGCATCCTGATGCCAACATCGTGGTGACACCATCCGATGCCCTGGTCATCAATACCTCAGAGTATCAGCGAGTGCTCAGCAAGGCATTGAGCTATACTTCTGATAAGAACGCCATCGTTACCATCGGTATCAAGCCAAGCCGCCCAGAAACAGGCTATGGCTATATTGCCGCAGCAGAGCCAACATCCGTAGATGAAATCTACAAGGTAGAGGCTTTCAAGGAAAAGCCAAACCTGGAGACAGCCGAGCAATACCTTGCTGCTGGCAATTACTATTGGAATGCCGGAATCTTCGTATGGAACATTGATACCATCAGCAAGGCAATCCGCACCTTCCAGCCAAATCTTGCCAGCATCATGGACGAGATGGCTCCTTCTTTCTATACCGAACAGGAGAAAGAGGTCATCGGCAAACTCTTCCCAATCTGCGAGAAGATAAGCATTGACTATGCCGTGATGGAGAAGTCTAAGGAAATCTATACCCTGCCAGCCGAGTTTGGCTGGAGCGACTTAGGCAGCTGGGGCAGCCTCCGTACCTTGCTTCCACAAGATGAGAATGGCAATGCCAAGGTAGGTAAGGACATCCGCTTGTATGAATGCAAGAACTGCGTGGTTCATGCAGCCGATGAAAGCAAGGTGGTGGTTCAAGGCTTGGATGGCTATATCGTAGCCGAGAAGAATGGACAACTGCTTGTTTGCTCATTGCAAGAGGAGCAGAGAATTAAAGAATTTGGAAAATAATGGCACAATCAGTAAAAGTTAATTATATACTCAACCTTATCAATACGGGAACTCAGATGCTGTTCCCATTGATAACCTTTCCTTATGTTTGCCGAGTTATAGAGGCTGATGGTATCGGACAGATCAATTTCTTCCAGTCCATTATCAGTTATATTTCCTTGTTCACTTGCTTAGGCATACCAATGTATGCCATCCGAGAGATAGCAAGAGAGAGAAGTGATGTGGTACAGATGAATCGAACGGCGATGGAGATCCTGTTGCTGCATTCGATGCTGACATTGGTGGGATACGCTATAGTCGCCATCCTTTGTTTGACTGTTCCGCAGATTCAAGTCAACATACCATTGTTCTTGATTCTGAGCCTTACCATCTTTTTTACGGCTATCGGCTGTGAATGGTTTTATCAGGGAATAGAGGATTTTAAATATATCACCATACGAGGACTTATCATCAAGACGGTGTCTGTCGTTCTCTTATTCATTTTTGTGAAGAGTAAGACAGATTTGCTCTACTATGGTTGTTATACCGTCTTTGGAGTCTTAGGTGGTAATATCTTCAACTTCTTTCGTCTTCGTAAGTACATCCATCGTGAGAACATCATCTTCTCAGAACTTCATATCAAGCGACATGTCAAGCCAGTCTTGAAGGTATTCTCGTTCTCTGTGGTAACCAGTATTTATCTCCAACTGAATACGGTATTATTGGGATTCCTGAAGAATGCATTGGCGGTAGGATATTTTGCTGCTGCTACCAAGGTGATGCAAATGTTGTTGACGATGTCCTCTTGTTTGGGCTCAGTCATGATGCCAAGAGCATCACATCTCATTGCAGAGAATAAGGAAGCTGAATTCAATCGTTTGATTCAAAAGTCTTACGATTTCACTTTGGCGATAGCACTTCCGATAACGATTGGTCTCATCTTCTGTGCGCCAAGTCTTATCACGGCTTTATGTGGAGTTAAGTTCGAACATTCTATATTGCCATCACAGATTATAGCACCGATTATATTAATGGTCGCAATCTCTAATGTCTTTGGCATTCAGGTGTTGTTTCCTAAAGGGAAAATCAATATCGTAACTTTGTGTTGCGGTATAGGAGCGGTTGCTGATTTGATTCTCAACCTATGTTTGATTCCGTTTTTCTCTTATATAGGTACATCAATTGCATATCTAGGAGCTGAGGTCGCAACCACAGTTTCAATGTATTTCATTGGTCGCAAGTATATACCTATTATATATTTTAAGAAATCTCATCTCACTTATGCGTTGGGGTGCGTAGTGATGGCTTTAGCCTTATATGGCATAAGTCTCTTGCAGTTACCTACGCTAACAACCCTTTTGGTTCAGGGTTGTTGTGGTGTCTTAGCTTACTTCATTATCCTATGTATCTGCAAGGACGAAATGCTAGTTCAAATATTGTCAAAAATAAAACGATAATTATTATATGGAAAATCATTATGATTACTTAATAGTAGGCTCCGGTCTTTACGGAGCCACTTTCGCACATTTTGCTCATAAGCAGGGTAAGAAGTGCTTGGTGATAGATAAGCGTTCTCACTTAGGTGGTAACATCTATTGTGAGAATATTGAAGGTATTAATGTACATAAGTATGGCGCACATATCTTCCATACCTCCAATAAGAAGGTGTGGGACTTCGTCAACTCCATTGTAGAGTTCAACCGCTATACCAACTCGCCAGTGGCTAACTATAAAGGTAAGTTCTATAATCTGCCTTTCAATATGAACACCTTCTACCAGATGTGGAGTGTTACCACTCCAGAGGAGGCGCAGGATAAGATTGATGAACAGAAAGCGGAAGCTGTTGCTCGTATGAAAGCTGATGGCGTAACAGAACCACGCAATTTGGAGGAGCAGGCTCAGGTATTGATAGGAAAAGACATTTATGAGAAACTTATCAAGGGATATACTGAGAAGCAGTGGGGTAGAAAATGTACAGAACTTCCTGCTTTCATTATCAAACGTTTACCAGTTCGTCTCATCTTCGATAATAACTACTTCAATGATAAGTACCAGGGCATCCCTGTTGGTGGTTATAACAAACTCATTGATGGCTTACTTGAAGGAGTAGAAACGAAAACGAATGTAGATTTCTTTGAAAACCGCTCTTATTGGGAGGGTATCGCTGACAAGATAGTGTTCACAGGTAAGATAGATGAATTCTATAATTACCAGTTTGGCAAACTAAACTATCGTACAGTACGCTTTGAGACAGAGATCATTGATAAACCAAATTATCAGGGCAATGCAGTTGTGAACTATACAGAGCGTGAAGTACCTTACACTCGTGTTATTGAGCATAAGCACTTCGAGATGTTTGGTCAGGAAGTGTATGAATGCCCAAAGACCGTCATTTCGAAAGAGTATTCCACAGAGTGGAAGGATGGAATGGAGCCATACTATCCGGTGAACGATAAGCAGAACTCTGATCTATATGCCAAGTACAAAGAACTGGCAGATAGGGAAAAGAATGTTATCTTTGGTGGTCGCCTAGCGGAATACAAGTACTACGACATGGCTCCTATTATTGAAAAAGTAATGGAGAAATTCTAATTATAGATGTATTGTAAAAATGAATAAAATTACGTTTTCTGAAGTATTTTCAGTGTTAAGGTTTCCCTTGAGTGTTTTTATCGTGATATTTCATTTGTTTACAACTCAAGATGTTGGTATGTCATCTTGGGGAATAATATTATATTCGTATATAAGAACATTCTTGTTTTGGTGCTTATCTGACGGAGTTGTTAAGGTCTTCTTCATTATGTCTGGCTTCTTGATGTTGAGAAAGATAGAGGTGATGAATAAAGAAAACTATTTCTTGATATTAAAGAAACGATGGTTGAGTTTGGCATTGCCTTATTTGGTTTGGAACATTTTGTTTTTGTTAAAAAATAATTGGAGTGTGTTGCAAGAACAGGGATTAAATATCTTTTGGAATTGCTTTTGGACACCATCGTCTGTGCCAGATCTCTTGGGAAATGATGTCGTTAGCAGTTTTCCTTTATTAGCTCCTTTCTGGTATATACGTGACTTAATAGTTTTGACGATAATGATTCCTGTGCTTTTCCAATTACTAAAGAAGGCAGGTCTGCCTCTTTTGCTAGTAATAGGAATGCTGTATCTGACAAGAGTTTGGATTCCTGGACTTAGTCACACATATGTTACTTCATTACTTTTCTTTAGCGTAGGAGGATATTTCGCTATAAAAAAGCGTGATGTGGTTCTATTTTGCTATAAGTATAAAGCTTTCTTGGTTACAACAGGAATATTACTCTTGGTTGTTACTACAATTCTAAAAGTTAACAATTTAGAATCAGCCTATATTTGGGTGTCTAATATGTCTGGTACTTTTGCTGCAGCATTATTTTTTATAGGTGGAGCATACGTTTTAAGATGTAAAAATGTAAATTCCTTTTGTGTAAAGTATGGTCATGATGCCTTTTTCATTTATGCATTTCATTGGTTTATACTCTCTTATGTACAGCGTGTCTTTAACTTGTGGGGGGGCAAAATAGTCTAATCGTATTGGCTAAAGATGTTTTGATGCCATTTTGTTGTGTACTGATATGTATATTGGTACATCGCCTAATTCTTAAAATATTACCAAGTAAATTTTATAAGTTGCTTGGAGACAGATAAAATATAATTGATGAAAAAACTTAATCTTAATATCCAGGGCTTGAGAGGAGTGTGCGCATTGATGGTCTTTGGAGGCCATGTTACAGCAGCATTCGATAATCCTTGGTTGTATTCGCAATATAATCCATTACGTGCCTTGTTGGATGGGCATGCGGCAGTGATATTCTTCTTTATGCTGTCTGGATATTTCTATTATACGAATCAGTGCATTAGTCTAAAGAAGTATGCAAAGTTGTTAGTAAAGAGAGTGTTGCATCTTACCCCCCCCTATTGGCTGTCAATTGTCATCGGAGCTATGCTGTGTAACTATTTCTTTGCAGAAGGAATAAGTGCTGGCGGTTACGCTAGTGAATGGATGAGGGATTTCTGGCAAGAGCCAGTTACGCTCAATAAGTTTCTTGCTGATGCTTCAATAGTAATGCGTCGTGGCGCATCTTTCACCTTTATTAATCCTCCGTCATGGTATTTGACTTCGGATTTTAAGGCAATGTTGGTAATTCCATTGGTTATACTATTTTTGAACAAGTCAAAGTGGATGTTTGCTCCAGTGATAATTATTGCAATGGTGGTATTTGCTAAGTATTGGTTCTTAGGAATATTCCTAATGGGTGCCATTCTTCATAAATATCAAAATACTGTGTTCGCCCTTTATGATAAATACAAAATTCTAGTTCCTTTAGTAGCCATTCTTGGATTTGTATTATGGGAGGTTGATGCATTGGTATATAGACCAAATTATGAAAATGTGAGGGAAGCATGCTGTATGGAAATGTTGGAAGCTTTTGGAATGCTACTCTTGTTGAGTGTAATCTTGCAATGTAAAGAACTGCCTATCTTGTCAAGCAAGCCTTTGGTTTATATGGGTAAGATTTCTTATGAGTTTTATATCATACATTTTATGTTGCTGATAGGATTGATACCTTTCATTTCCAATTATTGGCTATACATAGCTTTATGTTTGGTAGGTTCTTTATTGATGGCTATTCTGTTGAGAAAAGTGGTAGGATTGATTCCTTATCAAAAGATATTGAAGTAAAATTGAACAAGATAAATATACGTGATAGAATAAAAAATAGAAATTTTATATGAATAGAAAAGTAGCTTTAATTACAGGTGTTACAGGCCAGGATGGTTCATACTTGGCTGAATTATTGTTGGAAAAAGGTTATGATGTTCACGGAACTATCCGTCGTTCATCTACTGATTTTCGTGAGCGCATCGCTCACTTGGAAGGTCAGCCAAACTTCCACCTTCACTATGCCGACCTCGGTGACTCTATGAGTATCATCCAGGTAATGAACAAGGTGAAGCCAACTGAAGTTTATAATCTTGCAGCGCAGAGCCACGTACAGGTGAGCTTCGATTCTCCTGAGTTTACAGCCGATGTAGACGCCACAGGTGTGCTCCGTATTCTGGAAGCTATCCGCCAGTGCGGTTTGGAGAAGACTTGCCGCATGTATCAGGCTTCAACATCTGAGCTTTATGGTAAGGTAGAAGAGGTTCCTCAGAACGAGAACACTCCATTCCACCCTTATTCTCCATACGCTGTTGCCAAGCAGTATGGTTTCTGGATTGTCAAGGAGTATCGTGAGGCTTATGATATGTTCTGCTGCTCGGGTATCCTCTTCAATCATGAAAGTGAGCGCCGTGGTGAGACTTTCGTAACCCGCAAAATTACTTTGGCTGCAGCCCGCATCAAGCTGGGCAAGCAAGACAAGCTCTATCTCGGTAACCTGGATTCGCTCCGCGACTGGGGTTATGCCAAGGATTATGTAGAGTGCATGTGGTTGATTCTCCAGGCTGAGAAACCAGAGGATTTCGTTATTGCAACAGGTAAGCAGCACTCAGTTCGTGAGTTCGCTCAGTTAGCTTTCCACTATGTAGGCATCGAGCTGAAGTGGGAAGGCAAGGAAGAGAACGAGAAGGGGATCTGCGTTGAGGGTCCTGAGGAACTCATCGGCAAGACACTCGTTGAGGTTTCTCCTGACTTCTATCGTCCTACCGACGTGGTGAACCTCTGGGGTGACCCAACAAAGGCTAAGGCTAAGCTCGGCTGGAATCCAAATACTACATCTTTCGAGAATCTCGTAAAGATCATGGTAGAGAGTGATGTGGCTAAGGTCGCTGCTGAAGATGCGAGTGAGCGTGTTCGCTGTAACTTGGAGGAGTATCTTGAGAAAGGAATTGTAAAGTAATAATCTTATGAAAAAGCTTTTAACAATAGTTGTTCCTACATATAATATGCAAGACTACCTTCGCCGTTGTCTTGACAGCTTGATTGTACCAGAGGAACAGATGAAGCAAATAGAAGTGCTCGTCATCAACGATGGTAGCAAGGATAATTCTTCTGCCATTGCCCATGAGTACCAGGATAAGTATCCTGATACGTTTAGAGTGATAGATAAGGAGAATGGTAACTATGGCTCCTGTATAAATGTTGGTGTAAAAGAGGCAACGGGTAAATATTTTAAAATACTGGACTCTGACGATTGGTATGATACAAAACAAATATCTCTATTTTTAGGAAAACTGAAAGATATCGATACAGATGCGGTTTTTACAAATTTCACCATTGTTTCAGGGGATAATAAAAGAATATATTCTTCTAAAAATGTAGATTTTTGTAAGGCTTACAGCTTTGATGCTTTTAGCTTTAAAGCTTCTGGCAATCAGGATATTTTCTGTATGCATTCATTGTGTTTTAAACTTTCCTTGTTGAGAGATATAAAACTGGAATTGCAGCAAGGCATCAGTTATACAGATAATGAATTTTGCTATTATCCTTTGGTAAAAGCTACAGATTTTGTATTTATTGATAACAATCTTTATCAATATAATGTTAGTCGAGATGGACAAACAATTTCTAAAGAACAGCTTAAGAAGAATTTTAGACATTTCTTTTTAATAGGTGATAGAATGGTTAAAAATTATCTACAGACTTCTCATATAACAATTGATAGAAAAGAGACTTTGTTTGTTTTTATTTTAAATATACTTCAGTTGATGTATTATTCGGGGTTAGTTTTAGATAAAAATATATCCAATGATAATCTGGAAAATTTAAAAAAACTCGATGCTCTTGTTGGTAAAGATGGGGATTTAAATACTGCTGTATTGAATTTTAAATTCCATAGAGTTCCATTTGTTTGGATATGGAGAAAGTTTCATTTTAGATTGTCTAAATTTATTTTTAAATAAAACAATGATAAAAGAATATTTGAAAAAATGTCTGAACTCTTTAAAAATGATTTTGTGCCATACGGACAAGCATGTCTCTATGGTATCTTCTAATGCGCCTTGGGTATACTTCTCATATATACCTTATGTATATAATCATCTTAAGGACGAGGAATATATGTGCGGTCATCAGAATCGCAAGGAGACAGTGGCGATGGTGAATGTATTTAATGAGTTGGGATATAATGTCTATTTACACGATTTTACAATTAATACAAAATTACCAAATATTAATCCTAAAATTGTTATAGGTCTAGAACCAAACTTCAATAGGGCTTGTAAAAAGTGGCCGAATGCTAAGAAAATATACTTTGCCACGGGTGCTTATTATAAGCATGCGAATAAGCAGATAGTAACGATGACGGATTATATTAACAAAAAGTATGATGGACATATTACATATAAGCGCATGACAAAAGATCATGATGCTTGTGAATTGGCCGATGTCATTATGCAAATTGGTAGTTCCTATACTGTTGCTACCTATCCCCAAAAGCTTTCGGACAAAATTGTGCTGATAGATCAAAGTTCACAGGGTAGAATTGTTGAGGATAAAGAATATGCATCAGAGAATGAATATTTCTTTATGGGAAGTGGAGGTAATATTTTAAAAGGAGTTTCTCTATTGTTAGAGTATTTTTCTAAGCATCCGGAACTTAAGCTAAACATCGTTGGTCCTATTGAAGATGAATTCTACGAAGCTGTAAAAACTTTAATTACAGATAATATTATTCTTCATGGTTTTGTTAATATGAAGAGTGATAAAATGTATGAGATTGCATCTAAATGCAATTTTGTTGTTTATCCATCTGGGACTGAAGGATGTCCTGGAGCGGTTATTAATTCTATGAAAATGGGACTCGTTCCAATAGTCACCCCATGGGCTGCATTTGATGGTTTGGAGGATTGTGGTTTTGTAATGAAAGATTGGAGTGTTGATGCATTGTCACAAGGAATCGACTGGTCTTTACATCTGTCAAAAGATGAAGTCTCTAAAAAATCACAAGCTGCTCAGATAATATGTAGGAACAAATTCAATATGGATAGGTTTAAAAAACAATTTAGGAATTATATATCTGAGTTTTCTAAATAATTATTTTATATATGATTTTAGTCAATCTTTTAAAAAACTATCTTTATAGAAAGCGAGTTAAAGCTGCTAAAGTTTATATGACAATAGATGATACTGTTGTGTTTACACATACGTTTTCCCTTAGGCAAGATATTGTTTCTTCTCAAAAACGTTTAACTATTGGCAAAGACTGTATCATTGGAGGACAATTTATTTTCGAGTCTTCTATTGGAAATATAACCATAGGCGAGCATTCTTTTATTGGTGGTAGCACTTTTATTTCTCGTTCTTCCATTACTATCGGTAGCAATGTGACTATTGCTTGGGGATGTACCATCTATGATCATGATAGTCATTCGCTTAATTATATGGAGCGTAGAAAAGACATAAGCGATGAACTGGATGATATTCGAAATGGACGAAATTTCATTGCTCATAAAAACTGGGATGTTGTAAACTCGAAACCTATCACTATCTGCGATGATGCTTGGATAGGTATGAATTGCATCATTCTGAAAGGTGTAACCATTGGTGAAGGTGCTATAGTAGGAGCGGGAAGTGTAGTTACAAAAGATGTTCCTGCATGGACCGTTGTGGCAGGCAATCCTGCTAAAGTAGTAAAAACATTAACAAAATGAAAGTATTAGTTGTAGGCTCCAAGGGTTTCATTGGTAGCCATTGTGTAGATTTCTTCTCTAAGGAGAATGAAGTCTGGGGATGTGATGTGGTGATTGAATATGACAATCCGCATTATTTTCCTATTGATGCTGTAGATAGCGACTTCTTAGAGTTGTTTCAGCAACATCAGTTTGATGTATGTATCAATTGTTCTGGTGCAGCGAATGTTCCTTTCTCTTTGGAGAAACCATTCAATGATTTCCGCTTGAACACATTGAATGTTTTCAAATTGCTGGAAGCAATCAGACAGTTTAATAAAGGCTGTAAGTTTATCACGATGTCAAGTGCTGCAATTTATGGCAATCCAGAGAGTTTGCCAATTTATGAGAATGCGGGCATCAAGCCTGTCTCACCATATGGTTATCACAAGGTGATGGCTGAGATGATATGTAAAGAGTATTCTACTTTTTGGGGTATTAAGACATGCTGCCTAAGAATTTTCTCGGCTTTTGGACCTGGATTGAGAAAGCAACTGTTCTGGGATATGTATCATAAGTTTAAGGAACAAGATGAGATTCGTCTATGGGGAACAGGTCGGGAATCTCGCGACTTCATTTATATAGATGACATCATCCAGACGATAGACTTGACGATTAAAAATAGTAGTTTTGATGCTCAGGTAGTGAATGTCGCCAATGGCAAGCAGTTAACCATCAAGGAGGTTGCTGATGCTTTTGTTTCAGTTCTTCATGCCGACAAAAAAGTTAGTTTTAATGGAGAAGAGCGTAAGGGCGACCCAATTAATTGGGAAGCTGATATACAGACGCTCGAAGAGTGGGGATATAAGCAAACGGTAAGTTTGGAAGAAGGAATCAAAAAATATATAGCATGGGTACAACAAGACAAGAGATAGCTATCATCTACGATTATTCTGATTGCTGGATAGGCGGTGTTTACTATGTTCAAAATCTTATTTCTGCGCTGACATTGCTAGATGACCAAGATAAACCGATAATTAATGTGTATAGTAGTAATCAGAAAGATGTGGATGAATTGGAGACCATCACTGGTTATCCATATCTGGTTTTTCAGGTTCACAAGAATAAAACTATTATAGATAAGGTGATAAACCATATTCACTATTTGCTGATTCCTAAGGTTGGCAATTATATAAAGGCTTTTAGAAAAAAAGATTTACAGGGGAAATTTGTATTCCCTGTTCAAGATTTTAAAGCTGCTAATAGTGATGTTTGTCTTTCTTGGATTCCTGATTTCCAAGAATTATATTATCCGAATTATTTCACAGCGAATGAATTGAAAAAAAGAGATAAAAGTCATCGTCTCTTTTTTGAGTCCCATATACCAATGGTGCTAAGTAGCAATGCAGCAAAGTCTGATTGTATGAAGTTTTATCCCGAATATAAACATAATATTGCAGTTCTTCATTTTGCAGTTAAGCATCCAGACTTCTCAAGTGTAGATATTGAGCAATTAAAAGAAAAGTTTCATATTAAAGGACAATATCTCTTCTGCGCTAATCAGTTTTGGAAGCACAAGAATCATCTTTTCCTTTTCAAAGCTTACAAGAGGCTAAGGGATAAAGGTTTTCCTTATCAGTTGGTTTGTAGTGGTCAGCTGAAATCTTATAAGGATGACGAATATACCAATTCTATTCGTGAGTTTTTGACGAAGAACCATTTGGAAGATGATATTAAGATTCTTGGCTTTATTGATCGCAAGGAACAGCTTTGCTTGATGAAGAACTCTTATGCTATGGTTCAACCTTCTTTGTTCGAGGGATGGAGTACAGTTGTTGAGGATGCAAAGGCACTCAATAAATTTATCTTCTTGTCTGACTTGGATGTCCATAAAGAGCAAAATCCAAAGAATGCTTGTTTCTTTGATGCTAAGAATGAGGATGACTTAGTAAATAAGCTATTGACAGTGAACCCTACACAGGAATCTTATGATTATTCTGAGAATCGTAAGCAATTTGCCAAGGATTTCTTGGGAATCATTAATAAGTATCCGAATTTTTAATTGCAAGGTATTAAACGGATATATGAATTTTCGCACACGGATCTCACGGAAAATAAAAATTCTAACCTGTATTGCTATAAGTTGGGATGAAGAGGAGGTTAGAGATGGAAGTCCATTTCCTGCAGCCACTTCTTGACATCGAGGCAATGGCAGTTCTTACTTCGATAAGAGGATTTGTTGATGCTCTGATTCCGGGTGGCTTTGATAGCAGAAAAATCCGGAAAAGGTTGAGATTGCTATCAGAATTATTGCGCAGTTTGCGAAGAAGATAATGATGTGCCAGCGCTGAATAGAATAGAATTTTTTAGGCTAGGTAAGGAGATATTGGCTTTCGTTAAGGAAGTGTTGGAATAGAAAGAATATTCGTGTGATCCGTGTGAGTCTTTCAATGATACCATACGAAACACACACAATAGATAGACTACAATGCTGTCAACGGCATAGAGAAAACGATTCTCTCTGTCATATACCAAACAATAAAATGAAATTGAAATTTATTCATTTTTTACCTCCATTGATATGATTCGATGGAGGACTAAACCTCGTATGTTTGTCTGAAAAAGAACAAAGACGATGCCTCTGGGCAAAGCACTGCTTTATTTATGATTTGTAATACTCCGCTCAGTGGATGCTTACGACGGTAACTGGGAAGGATTTGACAATTCTCTGATTCTAGGTAAACGTGCGAGGTCTGTATCAAATAAGAAAAAGTATTTTACGTTATTCTTTCGTACGATTGTATTTGATTTTCTTAAGGAAATTCTATTTTAGTAGATGAATAACGTGGTAAAAAATAAATAAACGTTTATGAATTCAATTTGTAATACAAAAGTTCCTTATAAGGCTAAGGTCTTTTTTATGTTTATGATGTTTATGTGGGTTGCCAGTGTGTCAGATTATACAAGCTTTAATTTTGGCAAAAATCCCATATTGATGCCTATATTCATTGTAATTTTGGCTTATTACTATATAAGGTTCTGTCATAAGTCGTATAAACCATTGGTGGCTATATTATTGATTAATGTTGTTTGGAATATAGCCAGCTACTTGAAATATGGAGGATTTCTTGGACTTAACTTTCCACCATTTTATAGTATTATTATAGCTCATGTAGCATTCAATATATACACAAGGCGAGAATTCTTACATTTATTTGAAAAAATGTTGGTTATGTTTTGTTGCCTTTCTATCTTTGTTTGGTTATGTGCTAATTTGATAGGACAGCCATTTGTGTTATTTATGCGAGCTATATCTGTCATTAAACCAAGTCCGCCTGCAGAAACTTATAGTTTCTTATTTGGGTTAGGCTCTCAAATAGAAATGGGAATCAGAAGAAATTTAGGTTTTACTTGGGAACCTGGAAGATTTACATGTTGGATTCTTTTAGGTATGTATTTTAATTTAGTTAGGAATAAGTTTAATATAAGAAATAAACACTTTTATATTTTATTCTTTTCTTTGCTAACAACATTGTCTACTACGGGATATTCATTACTGGCATTAATAGTTCTATTTATTTTAATTAATAAAAAATCTAATTTGGCCAAAGCTGTAATTGTATTATGTGTTATTCTTGCATTCCCAACTGTATGGGGATTATCTATAATGTCTGATAAGATAGAAGGTTTGATGGATCTTGATGCGGGTCTTGGTTCAATAGAGTATCATAGTGTAGAAGATGGTATGGCAATTGTGTGTCCGCAACGTTTCACAGGCATATATGTTAGTTTTATGAATTTTGTCAATGATATCTTTCTAGGATTTAACCAACTTTCTAATTCTTATGTTTCTGCAGTACTTTACAAACATAGTGTGATTGTTTCACCTTCAGAAGGTATTATTGGAATATTAGCTAAATATGGTATCTTTTATGGTGCATTTTTCTATTATTGGCTTATAAAGTCATCATCCTATCTTTCATCTTCACTAGGTTATAAAGGTAAATTGATGTTCTTTTTATTATTCATGGGAATTAGTTTTAGTTATGAGTTTTGGGAGAATTGTATTCTGATGTATTTTTATTTATGTGCATTTTATCATAAATTTGATGTGCGATATTTTGATGTTAAACAAACAAAAACAAGATTATGAAAATAAGTATAATTACTATCTCTTATAATGTAGAAAAGGAGATAGAAAGAACTATGCGTTCTGTTCTAAATCAAACTTTTCAAGATTTAGAATATATTATAGTTGATGGCAAATCGAGTGATAAGACTGTAAACATAGCCAAAAGTATTGCTTGTGAGTATCCAAATAGAAATATTCGAATAATTAGTGAGCCGGATAAAGGTATTTATGATGCAATGAATAAAGGCATCAAAATGGCTTCTGGTGAGTGGGTTAATTTAATGAATGCAGGAGATGTTTTTGCTTCTGATAATGTTTTAGAAAATATTTTTAAAGAAACTATATTAGATAATGTTTCCTTTATTTATTCAGATTTGTATAAGATGACTAGTTTTGGTAGATATTTTCGAGTAACTATGCTTTGTTCTGAAAAACTACGCCAAGTTGTTCATCAATGTATAATATATCGAAAAAAATTGCATGAACAGTATGGATATTATGCTGTAACATCCAAAATAATTGTTTCAGATTATTTGTTCTTCCTTCAAATACCTTTTGAACAGATTTGGAAAACAGAAACAATTATTGCAATTTATGAAGGTAATGGCATATCTGAGCAAGGTAGTTGGTGTACACAACAAGCACTTTGTGCTGATGTTGTTTTTCGAAATCGTAGTTTTTGGTCTATTTATGGTGATTTCTTAAAATGGAAACTTAAAAGGTTTATTCCTTTAAAAATAAGAGAAATCATAAGATTAAAATTTTCAGGTGTTTAATGTTAACTAAATAAAAAATGAAAATAGCTGCAGGTATAGTTTTGTTTAATCCTAATATGGAGCGAATGCAAAAATGCTTAAGTGCTCTGTTTAAACAAGTTGATGGAATTGTTGTTTTTGATAATGTTGGTAACTATCAAGATTTCTTCGACACATATAAGAATAAAGTAACATATTTGACAGAAGGTCGAAATATGGGAATTTCTTATGCTCTTAATAGAATTATGAATCAGGCTAAAAACACTGGTTATGAATGGGTTTTGACAATGGACCAAGATACAATTATTCCTGATAATATGTTGGAAGAATTTTGTCAATATCCACTATCTGAAAAGACTGCAATTATTTGTCCGCAAGTAATAGATAAGAGACGTGTTTATATGCATGCATCAGAAGATATTGAAAGATATGCAAAAACTGATTTTTGTATAACATCTGCTAGTTGTACAAATCTAGAAATTTGGAAATCTATAGGTGGTTTTGATGAAAATCTTTTCATAGACTTTGTTGATAATGACTATTGTAAAAGACTACGCTTGAAAGGATTTGAGATTGTTGTTTGCAATCGAGTTGTTATAGATCAACAATTTGGGGATATAGAATTAAAATCCCCTCATCAGGTTTCTTTCTATATGTGGTTAAGTAAGAAATTAAAAAATAAGAATATAGCAAAGTTAACTTATAAAAAAAAGGTTAGTCCATTGAGAGTTTATTTTGTTCATCGTAATCTTATTTATCTGAATGAAAAGTTTAAAACATCAGGCGGTATTGGCTATGAAAACTTTTATAGTCATTCTTTTTGTGGATTTTTATTAAATTTTTCTTTACCTTCGCTAGTTCGCTCCAATTGTAAAATTTTGGTTTTGAAAAGTATTATTAAAGGATTATATGATGGATGTAAACTTGCTAAAAAATATCCTCATATAAAGAATTGAAGTTTGTTTAAAACGATGACATATTAAGTTTCCGTTAATTAATTTAATATGATACCATTATTAGTTTCTAAGATTTTGTCTATAGAGTCTTTTACTTCCTCGCAAATATTTGAGAAAAAAGGTAAGGTTTATACTTACCTCAATCCAGTATCTTATTTGACTGCCCTCGACAATAAGGAACTGTTTGGTAAGATGGATGGTATATTTGCCGATGGTGGCTTGTTGGTGAAAGCCATCAAGTTGGTTTATGGCAAGTTGGTGACTCGAAGAAGTTTTGACATGACTTCGATGGCTCCGGAGTTGTTCTCTTATGCAGAGGAACATGGAAAGACCATCTATATTGTGGCTTCTAAGCAGGAGCAGGTGGAGAAGGCCGTGGAGATATTCCGTGAGCGGTATCCAAAGGTGAAGTTCGCAGGTTATCGTAACGGTTACTTTGCTTCAGAACAAGAAATGGATGAAGAGGCTAAGCATATCGTTAAACAGAATTCTGATTTCTTGATAGTTGGTATGGGAGCCTTGATGCAGGAGAAGTTCCTGCTAAAGGTGAAAAATGCCGGTTATCAGGGTGTCGGGTTTACCTGTGGCGGATTTATCCATCAGACTTCCAAGAATGAGATAGATTATTATCCGGCATGGGTGGACAAGACGAATCTTCGATTTGTTTATCGAATGTGGAAGGAACCGCATACCCGGAAGCGTTATGTGATGGCAGGCTTGCTGTTTCCTGCAAGATTCATCGCAGAAAAAATCTTCGGATAGTCTTGTATAGCCAGTGAATGGGGGTGAAGACTACCGATATGGGAAGTAATATAATGAATAGGAGCGTCGGTACAATATGACCGATGGCTCTTTGAAATTTCTCTTTCATGCGTGCAAAAGTACAACTTTATGTTGAAACAACAAAAGATTTTCTTTGATTTCTTGCGATTCTGTATTGGCTCTGCTAAGGAAATACCTGATTCCTTGAAAGAGGCGGATTGGAAGGATCTGTATGCTATCGCCCAGAAGCAGGCTTTGCTTGGTGTTCTGTTTCATGGTATCCGTCAGTTGCCAAAGCAGTTGGCACCAGAGCAGAAGCTACTGATACAATGGATGGTGATGGCGGAACAGATACGAAAACAGAATATCAGACTGTTTCAGGATTCCGTAAAAGTTTGCCAGAACTTCGAAAACGAGGGCTTTGCTAACTGTATCTTGAAGGGGCAGGGGAATGCGTTGCTTTATCCTAACCCTTATATGCGTACTCCTGGGGACATAGATATCTATCTTTCGGGTGGTCGCAGGAAAATCATGAAGTATGTGGATCAAGTGTGTCCGAATCAGGTGATGCGGTATCATCATGTGGATTTTCCCGTGATGAAGACGGCGATAGAGGTGCATTTCACTCCTTCGTATATGTTCTGTCCGATTCATAATCGGAGAATGCAGAAGTGGTTTGAAGAAGTGATGGGCGAACAGTGTAATCATCGGGTTTCATTGCCTGATGGTTATGGGGAGATTCATGTGCCTCAGGTTTCATTCAACGTTATCTATATCCTTTCTCATCTGTATCGGCATATCTTTACGGAGGGTATCGGTTTGAGGCAGCTTCTGGATTACTACTATGTATTGATTAGTGATGATTTATTATTGATTAGGGATAGAGTGCAGAAGGAATTGAAGTATTTGGGCTTATGGAAGTTTGCCCAGGCTGTAATGTTCGTGGTGAAGGTGGTTTTCGGGCTATCAGAAGATAGGATGATTGCGCCGATGGATGAAAAGGAAGGTAGGTTTTTGCTTGATGAAATCATGAGAGGAGGAAACTTCGGACAGTATGATGATAGAATGGGTAGTAAGGCCGGTGAAAGTAAGATTCATCGTTACTTCAGGATGAATCTCAGGAATCTACGATTCGTGAAGCATTATCCTACTGAGGCGGTGTGCGAACCGGTTTTTAGAACCTGGTTCGCAGGATGGAAGTTTATAAACAGAATTAAATAACATTACTACTTCTATCTATGGTCGGAAAGATGAAGACAAAATGTTAGGTACATTGCGAAAGCCCCATAAGATAAGTTTTTGCAAATCATCTATCACCCATCACGATTTTCTGGTAGAAATCGGATAAGATGTTGATAATCAGAGGAGCAATATGCGTGACTGATACCTAAAAAAGGGAATTTATCCCTCACGATTTGGGCTTTATCCCTCACGATTTTGCTTATGCTGTTAAGCAAAAAGGCTTTTTTGCGATTGAAACTGGCTTCACTTGCATTTGGAGTAAGCTTTATTTGATTTTGAAATAAGCTTCATTTCGAATTGGTTTGGGGCTCAGATAAAGTTTACGTGGGGCTCTATTAAGGTTTACGTGAGATTCACTTCGGATTCAAATGAGGCTCAGTTCGATTTCTTTCTGTTCTCACTGCTGTCCCATTTAGAAATCGTCGGGGCTGAAAAGGCTAGGATATAGCCAATCCTCCGTCTCTTC
>ERZ1034913.634-NODE-634-length-26565-cov-9.379329_pt1 | contig 26565 bp, 43 predicted proteins | sample MGYA00520697_ERZ1034913 | MGnify/ENA primary metagenome ERZ1034913 (study PRJEB33766, sample SAMN09781786) | gut metagenome | biome: gut microbiome | host: Homo sapiens | place: Madagascar | study: EMG produced TPA metagenomics assembly of the PRJNA485056 data set...
TTTCATGTTCTTTGTTTTCTCCTTTTTTTCGTTATTTTTTTGCGGATTTTTGTTTTCGGCATTGAGGGAGGCTACGCGAAGAGTAATCTTCTTCACCTCGTCGGCACCCATTGCGGCAAGCGCGCGGATATTTGCGCTTGCAACGGCAGGGGCGATATCATCGCCGAGTATAGTTGTTCCGAGTATCCGGTATTTGGTAAATACCTCGATGTTTCCATCCATGTGCATCTCGTCAACGAGAGTTTCGATAGAAACGCTCATTCCCTCCGAACCCTGTTTCCGGAGCTTTTTGACGAGTTCCTGCGCATACCATTTCCACAGATATCCCGTGCCTACTATCCATTCGATACCGTCGATAATTTCAATGCGTACATCGTCCTCTACGCGGAAATTACCGACTATTCTTTCTGCCGTGGAAGCCATGAAGGACGCACTCACATTTCCGTTTTCGTCTATGTATTCCTCGAAATTGTGACCGTCGCCTATTTTCTCCCCGACATATGCCACGAGAATGGGAGTGTCCGCAAAAAGCTTGCTGTGCTCCGCTATATTCTCATAGCGCCAGTTGTTACGATTTGTCTTTCCGTTCAGCAGCCGGAGTTCAACTCTCTGCCGCAGTCCGTCGGTTTCGGCAAGAACACGCAACTCTCCGCGAACGGAAACGAGCCGCGCCGTTCCCGCGCCTGATACGGTTTTTATCATTCGGTTTTCTCCTCCTCATTCAGTCGTGATTTACACCAGCCGTCAAAGCTTGTTTTGCTGCCTCCGTCGTTTGCCCACCTGAACCAAAGCTCGAGGAACATTTTGCCCTCCGTGCTGTTCTGAAGCATGAGCTCCTCGGTTTTGAGAGACATTGCGCGAAAATCGGGCGTATCCGTCGCTTTCCGGAATTTCTCCAGCGCAGCATTTATGCCGTCAAAAGTCTGCATGATAAGCTCGAACACATCATCGAGGCTTTTGAGCGATTCGCGCCAGTCAAGCTCATCCGTGCCGGGATATTCCGCCATGAGATGGTTTTCATGGAGCATATCGCCGAAAGCGTCAAATCTTTTCGGAAATTCATGCGCCTGCCTGTGGATAATTTCGGAAAGGTAAATCATGCCCTGCTCGATGTAAACATATTCCTGCGTTGTGTCAAACCACCTGTTGGCATTCTGGTACATTCGTATAACACCGCGCATCGGCTCTCGCAGCTCCGCAAATTTCGGATTGTCAAAATTATAAATTTCTTTTGGATTCATTCTGTCACCTCCGTTCTGTCAGCCTGCCGCATCTATGCTTTTTTCGTTGCCCTCGGTAACCTTTTCGTTCTGCGGTCTGCCCGCCTGCGGAGGCAATCCGCCGTTTAGTTCCTGCTTCATCGTGTAGGAGGTTACGGGCGGTATGAGCATATCGAGTATGCCGCTTTCTTTTACCGTGTTCATCATCGATATTTTGTCCGTAATGCTCTGACCGTCGAGCGCGGCAAGTATGTAATGCGCCGAAATGTCGCCGTTTGCTATCGCCGCCTGCGCATTCTTGCGCGTTTCATCGTCGGTGTATATCGAGCCGAACATGCGGAAATCCCATTCGTATGTGAGATTCAGCGTAGAATACAGATAATTCATCATTCTCTCGAAAGAGCGGTATATCTGCTCGCTGTATCTGCTTTCGAGCTTTGCGGAAAGCTCCGCCTGCCCTGCTTTTACATCGTCGTCCACGGGTATCACGCCCGAAAGCCCCGCCTTTGCCATTCCGTATTTGTTGAACGAGGATGAAATGTTGTTCGCATTGGCACTTTCGGCAAAATCGTGAGATTTTATGTTTTCCACAGGAGCCATGTAAAAGGCACTGCCGCCCGTGTTGTTCATAAGCATCAGCGTGTTGAAAAACTGCTCGAACATTGCCCTGCCGCCGAGCGACAGCCTGTAGGCATCATCCGTTTTCGAGCCGTCGTCGCTGTAATACGGCATTTCGCCGGTGAAGATTTTTATAAGCGGGTTGAGAAGCAGAGAGAGCTGCGCCGCCTCGTAATCGCTCTGCTGTGCATATGTGAGCATCAGCCCCGCAAGCGGCGGAATAACTGCGGATGTCGTATCGTCTATCTCAAAAGTCCATACGCGGTCTATGGGAAGCGACACATAATAAGCCCATGTGCCGTTCTGCATAAAGACCTTCGGGTTCCCCGCGGCGTTCTGTCTCACATTGTGCGGATAGAAAGGTATTTTCCCGTTTTTGCACGGCACGCTCGCATATACGAATTTTCCCCTTCGTCCCGTAGTTTCAGGCTCGGTGAACATCCTGCCGAAATCATCGAGATAAGGTTCAAAGAGGTCGCCGAACTGCGTTACATCCGTCCCTATCTGCATGAAGTACATCATGTTGAACGATATCGTGTAGCCCGATATGTTGTTGAAACCGATGATTGTACACCAGTCCTGCGGGAGCTGTTGCATGAAGGCATAGTTTACTTTGTTGTGGATTTTGTCCGTGCTTGTGCGCAGAATGTAAAAAACCTTGCCCTCGGTTATAGCCTGTCCGGCTATTCTGTGCGCCTGAACATCGGGGCGCAGAGCTTTATTCAGCTTGTCGATAAGACGGGCTTCTCTGATAAATCCTTCCGATTTTGCCTTTTCCGCATCGATGTACAGCGGCTTCGCATAATACCGGTATGTGGGGATGTCCTGATATGCTTTCGTTATTTTGTAGTATGGATAAGCCGTCCATTTGAGTATTTCGCTCGTCTGTCGCAGTGCCCTTTCATTTCCGTAAGGGGCACGCAGGAAAGACCCGATTTCTTCTTTTGTAAAATCCGCAGGCAGCGAGGATATAGCTTTTACGCGCCTGTTCTGCAGCTGCGGCATATTTGCAAGCCCGAGACCTGCGCGGGCAAACGCCGATGCCATGCTGTCGGCGGAAAGATTACCGCCGTATGCCCCGATTATATTGTTCATACGCGCAAGCAAGCTGCCGTATGAATTGGCGGCGGGAGCATTTTTCTTTGTCTCTTCCATTGTTTCTCCTTTTCAGCAAATATTTTGGGCTACGGAAATCGCTATATCGGCTATCTCGCGCAGACCGCGCAGAGATGTTATTTCGATATAGGCTTCTATGATATCGAGAAATATTCCTGCGATTTCGATTTTGTCGTATTCGTAGTCGTATTTTTCGCACAGAGATGTGATTTCGCCCTCTATGCCGTCATAAGTAGCCCGTATTTTCCTCGTTTTGGAAAGTCTGTCGCGTATCTCGCATATGCACTCGCCGAAATCATAATCCTGCATTGTCAGCCTCCGCTTTCAGCTCTTTTTCAAGATTGGAGCAAAATTCATTCATTACTGCGACTGTGCCTGCGGTGCTTGCGCTTATTTCGCGTGCCGCTTCGCCGATTGCGCTTACGGCAATTTCCATTCGCGCATATCTGAGCCAGTCGCGCTCGGTCTTTTTCAGTTTCGCCTCGTTTTCGGCGGGCACGCGTCCGAGCGGCAGGTCTGTATTGTCGCTGTATACCAGCAGGTAGCCGCTTTCCGGCGAGTAAAACGTATATTTTTCGCCCTCCGGCATGTCATCGAGCTTTCCTATGTAAAGCGTATAGTTTTTTATAGTCATCATCGTTTCCTCAATGCCAGCAGATTTGCCCGTGTGCCGCTTGCCTGCGGTGCGCCGGCAAAACCGCCGTTTTTGTATTTTTCTATTTCAGCCGCCCAGCTTGATTTTGCCTGATATTCCGTTTTCTTTATCAGGGTTTCCAGAATTTGCGCAAACCGTAAACCGTACTTTGTTGCCGACCAGTCATCGCGTTGTATGGCTTTCGACTTGCGTTTCTCTTTGAGGGTAATACCGCTCACTTCGGTTTTCAGGTTTTGTATCTGTTGGCAGAGCTCGTCCGTCTTGCGGTAAGGAAGCGCAATCTGCGCGTCCTGCGCATCGTTTTTTATGCCGTTCATTACCTTGTATGCGGCTACACCGTCGAGTATCGAAGCCGTCAGCAGCTCCACATTGCCCTGTTCAAATTCGAGCTGCGCATATCGTATCATTTCTCCCTCTTCGTCGGCGGCACCGCGCGTGCCCGCCTTGAGCGGATAGATTACGGGCAGCGCATTCGGCTGTTCGATATCCGTATAAGCCATGTGGTTGTAGGTGCAGAGCGGCGGCATGCCGTCAGCCGGAGGTTTCATGAGCTCGTCCACCACGTCCTTGCCAACTGCCCGCGCATCGACTACAAGATATGTGGTCTGCGCTCCGTTTTTGCAGTAGCTGAAATAAAGCCCTCGGAGCTTCTGCGCCTGAAGATACGCCGTTTTCGGCGGCGGGTAGCTGTCCACGTAGACAACCTGCTTTCTGTATTTGTCACGCTTTGCTATGCTCTTGTAGCGCGTGAGCTTTATAACGGCATCCGCGCATTTTGCGTTTCGCGTTCCCGTTTCATAAGAAACGTCGTGCGCCACTATGTAAATCGCGTTGTTGTCGCCGCAGTGGCACTTTTCCATCGTCATGAGCTTTCGGCTTCTCGAGAGGACATCGTCGGGTATCATCGGGTTTTCGCTCGACCCCGTGTATCTTGCGCAGGCTTCGCGAAGCCAGTTTTCCGCGCTCAGGCTTCTTTTCATATCCTTGAAGTAGCCTATGTCGCGCAGTCCTGCCATGAGAGCCACCACCCAAGGCATATCGAGTACGAAGCCCTCGTATTTTTCGCCGTAAAGCATATCGAAAAGAGCTTTGCGCCTGTATTTTGAAAAAGCAGGATTTTGTCTCGTGCTCGCGTTGCTTATGTGCGAGTGCTTGCGGTTTATGTGCGTGCGGTCGGTTTCATTGTTTATCGTTCGCACAATTCGGCAGGTCGGGAAAATGTCGCGCTCGTATTTTTCCATATCGAAGGTGTCATCCTTGCTTCCTTCCTGCGCCATTTCCTCGGCTATCGTCTGCGAGCTGTTGTCGCCGCGGGGAGAATACATGCCGAATTCCGAGCCGTAGTTTGTTTCCATGCGGAACATGTCGCTTCTGTCGTTTTTGATTTTCCATATCGTTCCGAGTATCGGATAATTTCTCTCCACCTCATGGTGAGCCTGCGCCGCAAGCGAGGCTGCCTGCTTCTGATTCGGTGCGGCATATCTCATGATTTCGCCGGGATAGGTCGCGCCCTCCAGCTCCTTTGTAAGTATCTTTGTAAAGGTTTTTGTAAGTCCGCGGCTTCCCGTTACATATACATTCCTGTATCGTGCGTCTATGCGCATCATGAGCCGTTGAGGAAGCTCCAGCCCGTATCGCGCGTTCTCGTCCCGGAGTATGTCCGCGAGATAGTCGGGATACCAGCGAAAAAAGCTGATTATCAGTGCCGCGCTGTCCTGATTGGGCATTCTTTCGTAGTCAAATGCCCTGTTTTTGTTTTTCGTTACCCATTTCCCGAGCTTTCTTGAAAATGTTTTCCCCTCTCCGGCATATCCGGTCGGCACTTTTGCATCCCCCTTCCGTAAATTTGCCAAAAAATGATAAAAGGGCTGCAAGCCCATGTTTCCATGCGCCTGCAGCCCCGTTTGGCTCTCCCACAACGCCCGTCTTGCGTTCGGTTTTCTCTATTCTGTTTTAAAAAGCTCCTCGCTTATCCGGAAAAGCAGCCGCCGTCTTATCACATAAACCTTGCCGTTATGTATTTCTATGCGGTCGCCGTGCTTTTTCGCGCGTTCCACGGCGTTTTTCAGCCGTTCTTTCTGTGAGCTTTTTTCTTCCTTGCCGCAGTCGTTATTCATCGGTACCACCGCTCGCCGCTTCCGGCTCATCGCCTTTTTCGTGTCGGAGCTTTGCCAGCCCCGCATATCTGCGCGCTTCTTTTTCGTCCTCGGTTTCCTCCGGCAGAAATTCGCCGTGTTCGTCCTCAATCCGAAGCGATTCGGGAAGCTCGTTTACGATAAAGAGGTCTGCGTTTTCGCGCATCGTGTTATACATAGCAAAAATCATCTGGTCTGCCGCGTCAAGCGAATATCTGTATTTCGGCTGTTTGATGAAGTTCTTTACGAGAGCTTCGGCTGTCTCCTCAAAGGTAAGAAATTTGCCCTCTTTCATCAGCCCGTGCTTTTCCAGCTCCACTACAAGCGTGTCAAGCTGCAGGTTTTCAATAGGCTTTTCGTCTTTTTTTCTCATCTGCTCCGAGGCAAGTTCCTTGTCTATCATCGTCTGAACATCTTTTGCCGCGCGGTAATTCCGCGCCGCTACGAGTTCATCCGCCGCCATAGACCATTTGGCTACGCGCATAAGCGTGTCGTCCATCTGTGGCGTGATAGTCTGTCCGCGGTAGCTGTCGGCTCGCACCTCGTAAAGCCTGTCAAGCTCATTGTATTTCTCGGTCGTCATATTGGCTCCGGTGCCCCAGCGTTTTCTCTGTGCTTCCGTACCGGGGAGCGATGCCAGCTTAGCCTGCTGCGCTTTGACATACTGCAGAAAGTCGCTTTCGGTCAAATCCTTGCCGAAAATACGCCGCATATTGGTTTCGCCATCCGCAAATGTGGCGGGCTTTCCGCGGCGGTAATATCCGTCGCTTTCCAGCAGTGCGCTTATGTAGACTTTCCATTTCTCCTCACAGTTTTCAAAATCGGAAGGAGGAATAAGAGGGAGGCAAGGAACATCAAACGCTATGCAGGAAAAATAAAGGGCAAGACACGCGCCGTTCATTTTTTCGAGCTCGTCAAAGCGAGCCTGCTCGCAGTCGATGCAAAGCGTACTCATGCCCGAAAGGTTTCGGGCACAAGCGCGGCAATTATCCTCACTGAGCACTGCGCCGCAGCGGGCACATTTATTTTCAGCAATGTAAGGCATCCTGCGTCCCTCTTAATGATGGATTTCGTATTGAACAAAATTCGCGGGAAGTCGTGCGAATTGCTCTTTACAGCTACATTATACCATAATTTTTCACAAAAAGTTGCTTTTTTAAAAAGTCATACATTGGTTATACTGCATAATTTACAATTTGTTCATATTTTCAGTGCGATTTCGGCTAAATCAGACGGAGAACGCGCTTTTCATCCTCAAGCCGCTTCTGTCCCATTGCAAAATATTTTTCGTCTTTTTCCGCACCGATAAAACGGCGTCCCAGTCTGTGGCAGCATATCGCAGTTGTAAACTCTGTCAGGTTCAATCATCGTTTTCCTTCTCCTTGCTACTTTCTTTTCCGCGTATCATATCCAGAATGATTTTTAGCTCCGGCGATGGTTTTACCGCATTGCTCCCTGTATCTGGCGGCGGTGGCGGCGTGGCGTTGCTTGCGCGTGTCTCTCTCGTTCTCGGCTGATAACCGATAAAACATCTTTGATTAAGTTTCATCTTTGCCTCCGTCCATCTTTGCACCGCATTCGGGGCAATACTTTCCTGCCGGTTTATCCCATGACCCTTCTGTTGTTGTCACGAAACCGCAACAGGTACAGCACCACTCATCCCATCCGAGACGCGCCCAATGTCCATGCCTTACTTCCTGCACATCGGCAGTCGGTATCGCTTCAATATCCTTTTTAATTGCATAAAATCCGTCAAGTTGTTTTGTGCGCACGAGCACACCATCAAGCATTGGGGCACAAATCGCCTTGTACTCAATCAAGTCCGCGTCAATGTATCTCGGCATCGTCTTTTCTCCTTTCCCCGCGATGGCAATATCCGTCATCGTTTGTGCAACACCTTGAATATTTGCAATATCCGCATGGCTCGTCATAATCTCCGCATATTTTGCATTCGATATCTTCTTTATTGAAGTAGTCGCAGTCTTTGCATCGCACAACCTCTACAAAATCGACCGGAGTAGCCGCGTTCGGCACGCTGTCATCAACTTCAAGGCATCTTTTCACGGTTTCGGCATTCCGCCGAGAATTGAAAAGTAACATAAAAGTTTCGCCATCATTGTAAACAATGTCAAAAGCCCAATCGCCGCAGATTTCTCTTATTTCAGTGCATTTGCTCATTTCCCGCTCCTTTCTGCGAGTGCCTTTTCGGCAACTTCCCGCGAGAAAAACAAGTTCGGATGTCCAAGCAACGGGGCAAAGTCTGACAGAAGCACTCTGAACTCTTCTGTGGCAACGAAGCCCTCAACCTTATATTCTTGTATGTCATTTCCGGCAATCCAGTATGCTTCGTCACCCACTTTACACGGCAATTTCAACCATTCTTTTTTATCCTCAAATTCGGGGCACTGGCTTTCTACATTATCGTCGTTGAAATATTCATCAAAGTCCTTTTCATCTTCTCCGAAATAAAAATGCTTGTGCGCCGCGTAGTGTATGCAATCTTTACATTTCATCTTTTTTCTCCTTCTCTTGCTTTTAATATATTTCTATTCCCGATTGTTCTATCAGGCTTTGTTCAAACTCCGTGTTCTTTTTGCTTCGGTCATTTAAACCAATCCACCAGTTGTATACATCCCGTCCTGTTCTCCATACTCGAGGCGGAGTTTTCATTTCTTCGAGCATATTGTCAAAAGCCTTTATGTACAAAGCCTTATATTTCGGATAGGTTTCGAGCTCGCGAACGGCGAGCGTGCTCATCGGGCAACCGAGGCATCCGATGCGTGGAAATCCGCAATCATAAAGCTCACAGTACGGTACATTGTAGCTTCGTATAAACTCCCAGACATCTTCATCCGTCCAGTCTATTATCGGGTTTACAAGCGTTTTGTTTGTGCGAAAACAACTCTCAACCATATGGCGGTTTTCGTCGTTATCGTCATTCATAATGATACCGCCGCTCTTGTTGACTTTGGCACCTTCTGCACCGGTGAGTGCTTTTCCCCAAGAAGTTATAAGCCCCTGATTTTGCGCGCGTCTTTGACTTTCCGCCCATCTTACTCCGGTAAAAGTTATGCGCCCGCTGTTTTGACTTTCTTTCAGCTCGGCACAACAATATCGGGCAAAGCGTGTCGGAGGCATACGTTTTCGAGGTATGAGATTCCACATCGTTATCGGATTGCCGTCCTTATCTCTCGGGATTTGCCTCTTTACATGGGGCATTTTGTATTTTATAAACCTCACAAGCTCCGGAGGGTCGGCGGAAGTCACATTATATATCGGCTCATATTTTATGCCTGCCATTTGGCACAAAGCGTCGAGTACCACACTGTCTTTGCCACCGCTTATTGCCGCTACCGGAACATCAAACGCATACGCCTGTATGCGCGATATTGCCTTTTTCACTTTGTCAATTTTTCCTTCAAGCGTAAGTTCTATCAGAGCCATCTTTTTCCTCCTTCAGGCGGGCGTTTGCCCGCCGTATTCATTCTGTAAAAAATCCATCGGGTTCAACATCAAGCACGGGCTTTTTTCTGCCGCGCGTGGTCTTGATTTCGGTCTTTGCTTCTTCCGCAATTTCTGCGGCAGGTGTTTCGTCGAGGTATTCGCCGCCTGTGTTCCCGAAGAAGCTGTCGCTCGCGTCGGCTTCGCCGTTGCCCACGAAAAGGTCATTCTCTTTGTCGATTGCCTTTGTATCCTCGTCGTAGGCTTTCTGCATGTCAATGCTCATTATGCCCCACTTGGATATGAGCTGACGAATCATGGTTTTCTTTGCCATACCGTCAAAGTCCTTGTACCAGTATGAGGAATATTTCCAGAGCTGGTCGGCAGGCACCTTTCCCGCCTCGAAATCGGCAAATGACATTTTGCCGTTCTTTCCCTCCAGCGAAAAAGCCTTGCTGTATGTATCGGCGTGAGAGAGCATTTTCGTCTTTGACCAGTATATGGTCTTTTCAAAGCCGTTCAGATAGCGGAAATATGCCATGTAGCCGACTACGGAGAGCTTTTCTCTTTCGTCGTCGTCCTCGATGAATTTAAATCTCGGTTTGCCTGTCGCACTGTCTCTGCCGAGATATTCACCGCGGCGGATTTCCGTCACATCGATGTCGGCGTAATAGCCGCTCCTTATTGCAAGCTGGAGATATCCCCTGTAGCCGAGTATAAAAGTGCCGACCGTGCGATTGTTTTTCTTGTCGTCAAAAGGCACTATATAGGCAAGCCCGAGTGACGGCGAAAGCGAAAGGTTCAGAGCCGTTGCGAGAAGCGCGGCACTCACCACCGTGGAATAGTCGCAGTTTTGCAGTGCCGTGTTTGCGCTTGCCGCCGCCACGATGCTTGAGACAAATTTTTGCATTTCTTTTTCGCTTCCGAGCGTGGAAACGAGACTTTTCTGTACTTTTTCTCCCGTGAGATAGGCGGACAGCGTCCTTGCGCCGCCATTCTGATTCTGTACAAGCTGATTACTTATAGCCATTTTTATTCTCCTTTGATTTTTTTATTTTTCGATATGTTCAAAAACTATTTTTCGGGGCAATACATTGTGGCACAAAAAAAACTGACGAAAACGGCGGATTCAATGACGGCTTCGGGTCTTCGTAGCTTTTGAAATACGATACCCGCTTGTCAAAATACATAATTTCAAATTCGTTGTTTTTGAAAAGGTCAAATCTGCGCCTGCTCTCGAAAAGCCCTATCACGCCGACAAGCATTGCAAAGGGCTTGCCGATTTTAAAAAGATGTTCAAATACTTCGGTTTTCTTCGAATAGGGCGGATTGGAAATAATATAGTCGCAATCCGTACCTTTGCTATCAAAGAAATCGTGCCCGTTTGAAATGTGAGTTGCCGTTACACGATGTCCCTGCCGTGTAAATTCCTTTACAAAAAGGCTCTGCTCCGTATCAAAAGGACACCATATCCAACTTTCGGGTTTTAAGTATTTACAAATCGGCAGCACCGCATATTTGGGCGTGTAAAATTCGTCGTTTCCCGAGCCTGCCACAATGTCAAGTTTCATTTATTCTCCTTTCGGCACTCTGCCGTATTTTATTTTGTTTGCGTTGAGAAATTCTTTGAGCTTCGCGAGTTGCGTTTTCGTCGCATAAACGCGGAAATCCATCGTCATGCTTTCCTCTGCGCCATCAGGCATGCCTTTCTCGTTTCCGCAAACGCTCTGCACGGGCTTTGAATTTTCAGAGTCAGAGGGTATTTGTTTGTCCGTGCCGCCTTCCGCTTGCTGTCGGCTTTCTGCCGCGGCGAGACGCGCATTGTATGCGATTATCTGCGCGATACTGTGATTTTCGCGGTAATATTCGAGGAGCGATACCTCGTATTTCGAGCCGAGCCCTTTTATAGCCGCTATATCCGTGCAGATAGCATTGTATGCATCGTCCATCGCGGAGTAAACCGCTTCTTTGCGCTTGCCTTTGTTCAGCCAAGACCGGTCGAAAATCTGCTCGAATGTGCGGTACGGGTTGTCTGCGCTGATGCTCTCCCAGTAGTTTTTGAAGTCGGCTTCCTTTTCGGATTTGACCCTGTCCTCCGCTTCGAGAACCTGTCCCCAGAGGTTTTCGCGTGCCGATTGCAGTATTGCGATAGGCTCTTTCAGCGACTTTTCAAATATTTCAAGCGGCGCGGTGTATTCTTTTTTCACCTCTTTGCGCTTGTCGTCTATGCTTTTTATTATCTTGTTTATCTCGGCGCAACGCTCTCTTGCTTTTTCAAAATCATCATCCGTGCGAAGTATGAGCGTTCTGTCGTTTTCGGTGCGTGCCGTAGCCCAGCTTTTGATTTTCTCTATGTTGGAGAGAATCTGCGGAAGCTTTTGCACAAAGTCCATCTGTACGGTAAATTCCACCGTCACAGGCATGTCCGGCTCTGCAAATGCAGTCAGAGCCTTGTCAAAATCAATCTCTGTCATTTTTTTCGTCCTTTCGATAGTTCTTTTGTGAGTTCTTTTATTTTTGTTTCATAGTCCAGCCCGAGCATCTGTCCGAATATCGCCATCAGTACGCTTGTGCATATGCTGTCTCCCGCAAGATGATAGCAGGCGGATTTCGAGTGATTTTTCCGTATCTTTGCATAGTCCTCGTCTTTTACGCCCTGCAGCCTGAAACATTCGCCCTCGGTCAGTTTTCGCACGCGGCATTCACGGTTTTCATCGTCAAGTATTTTCACCTCCTGATTACCCCCCCGCATGTTGTAACGGTAGGAGCAATCGCCTCGGCAGAATAAACGCGGCGATTGCTTTCTATTGCGCTTTCCCATTTCCCGCCACTCAGCGTAGCAATCTTCATGCAGTTCAGTTCTTCCATTCCACTACTCCGTTCGTCCCGAGGGTATCGAGTGTTCTGCACATGTCCGGCATGGGTGCTCTTGCGAAGCTTTTTGTTTTTCCGAGCATAATGCCGTCCGCCCGCGGTACTCCGCTACCGCATTCATTGCCTGATTGCCGAAGCTTTTGCAGTCCCGAGCCATTATTGTATTTGCCGTCGTCGTTCCGATTTTCTCTATGATTTTGCCCTTTCCGCTCAATAATAAAGTTACTGTGCGGTCTGTAGCCGCCCTCTGTTTTAATGGTGTGCGCTGTACCCCCCCGAAGGTCGGGTGCCAGCCGAAGCTGTTTCCGCGTGCGGCATTCCGCTCTTTATGAAGCTCTAATGCGCGTACTGCCTTGTCGCTTATATAATAGCTTTCGTCCACATCGCAATCCAAGAAGTCGCGTAAAACATAATCGAGAGCAAAGCCATCCGGCATTTCGTAGTAATAATCGCCGAGTATGCTCACCATGAAGCATCTGTTTCTGTTCTGCGGTATTCCGAAGTTTTTCGCATTCAGCAGATTCCATTTTGATTTGTAGCCGAGAGAATCGAGAAAGCCTATCCATTCCGAAAAATGCTTTATGTTTTTCTTTCCGATTACCTCGGGGACATTTTCCATGAGCAGAATCTGCGGCAGGTTTTCCGTTTCTCTCAGCAGCCGCTCCACTTCCCACAGAAGCCCGCTCCGCGTTCCGCTGTTTTTCCCCATGCCCGCGCCTTTTCCCGCATTGCTCAAATCCTGACATGGGAAACTGTAGGTCATTATGTATTCGTAGCGGTCTGTGTCGGTGATTTGCAAATCCTCTCCGCGCATTTTCGTTATCGAGCCGAGATTGTGCGTAGCCTGCATGTTGCCGTAAATTTTCCGTGCCTGCTTTTCGGGAAGCTTCGCGATTTGCTTTTCGGTCATCGGTGTCGAATAGTCCGCCGATATACGCCCGACAAGCCATTCTTTTATTTGCTCCGCCGTCAGACCGGCGGAATAATCGGTTTCGTCTTTGCCGAAATGCAGGTCTTTATATGCCGAAATGGATTTTACAGCCCATTCGCTTATTTTCCAGTGCTCAAAGTGAACGCCGAGATATTTCAGAGCGAGAGCCTGCGAACCGTAGCCCGCGAATAATTCTATCAGCCGTATGGGCTTTTCTGTCCGGAACGGCTTTTCCCCGCCGAATATCGGCAGTTGCCGTGCCTCCTCATATATGCGGTTCATAAAATGCCTCAATCCGTATAAGGCTCTACAGTCGTATAGAGCCATTCGTTTTTGCCTGTCTGCGTCAGCGTGTAGTAGCCGCGGAAATAATATCTCATGTCCGCCTCTTCGCCGCCTTCGCGAAGCTTCTTTTCCCAAGTTTCTTTTTCGGGGCGGCATGTAATTTCGCCGCGCTTTATGTAGACGAGTATGTCGTTCCGGCTTTCGCCCTCGGTTGTCTTAACCGTAAATTCGCGGTAGTAGTCGCCGTATGGCGATTTCTGCCCGTTGTATCTGCATTTTATTTCAATCATGTTTTTCTCCTTTTTCCCGTTATTTTTGCGTCTTATTGAGGCTTTCCCTATAGAAGAATTGCCCTCCTGTCTCGGCGACGCCAACACACATGCTTCGCATATGTGTTTATTCCTCCCAGTATTCTACGAAATACGCATATCCGACCCTGTCAGATACTTTCCGGCGTGAAATTCTGCACGCATATCCCGCTTTTATCAGCAGATGCACAAGTGAGAGCCGTTCTTCGGCATTAAGCCCCGTGCCTACGCCTACAGTGCCTATTTCGCGTTTTATTTTCATTTTCGCGTTTTCCATGTTTTCATCCCTTTCCCGTTATCCTCCGGCAGTATTCGGCTATCAGCAGAGCCTCCGCCATTCCGTCATGCTCTTTTGAGCAACGCTCTGTCCGCAGAAGCGAAATCTCGGGAAAAAGCCTTTTGCATGCGGCTACGGAGTGAGCCTTGTCGCCGTCGAGCGAATATGCCTTTTTCCATTTCTGCGGCGGTATCAGCTGATATGGCGTTTCGGTATATTCGAGCATTCCGAGAATGTACCCGAAGGACTTGCCGAAGTTGAACATCGAGGTCACGCCCTGTTTCGGCATCGCACTCACTTTTTCGACAAAACACATCGTGCCCTCTCCGCCCGAGGTGCGAAGCACATTTTTCAGTACCGCGTCATCATAAGCCCATGCCATGGCTTTGCCGTCGATTATCGCCGCTATTCCGCCCGATTTGCCCGGGTCTATGCCTATGTAAATCATTTTTGCCTCCTACAAAGTTAAAAGTGTTTTCGGCGGCTTGTCCGCCATTATGCAGTCCCTGTAAAATTTTTCGCATTCGCAGGCGAGATATTCCATGTCCGCCTTTACCTCGGCAGCCTGAACGGGGAAATGCTTTATCTCGGATGCTCCGTCGGGATATATGAGCTGTGCCGTCAGCACGGCAAAGTCGTATTCCGTCACCGCGAGCTGTGCGAGCAGCTGGATGTAATATTTTTGCGGCAGCTTGCCGTTCCATTCGTCCGCATCGCTCTTTCGCATAATCCATGCCGTTTTGCATTCCCATATGCCGCGCCTGCCGTCGATGGCTTCTATTTCGCCGTCAAGCGTGCAGCTCATGTGCGGGTGCCTGTCGTTTATGTAAACGCGAAAAGGATGATAAGCCATTTTGTATTTTGCGGCAAATTGCAGGGCAAATAGCCCGCGTAAATGTTCCTCTGCCGCCGTGCCGTATGCTATGCGGTGGTTTTCCGACCCGCTCTTGTATGCGGCTCGCGGCTTTCCCGTCTTTTCCCTGTACAGGTCGTCAGGGCTCATAAAGCCCATGCCGAGGATGCAGGCGGCTTCGCTTGCGCCTATCGTGGCGGCTCTGCCTTTGAGCCATTCGGCTCGGCTCGCGTAGTCGGTATATGTCAGGCTCAATTCGTATCAACTCCCGTCCATGCGCTGTTTTCGTCCGCCATCATCTCGCCGACTATCTTTTCGGTGTCAATCCCGATATCGAGCAGAGCCTTTTTCATGGCGTAGAAATCCGCGTCCTCATATCGCTCGCTCATTTGCGCCTGTATGCTCTGGCAGGCGGAGAGAAACCTCGTCAGCCTGTCTTTTCCGAAACCGAAAGCCGTGTGGAGAGTATAGAGCGCAATGGTATTCGATACGAGATTGAACCTTTCCGTCCATTTGCGGCATATTCTGTCGTATTCCTCGCGGGCTATCCTGCGCGTTTCGCTCTCGCGCAATTTCTGCTTTATGAGCGGATTTTTGAATTTTCCCATTTTCGTATCCTTTCCGTCACATCGTGGAAATTTATGGTTATCGTCTGCTTGCTTTCGGGATATTCCGTATGCACGGTCACCTCTGTGGGATAAACACTGTCGGAGAAGAGATGCATGCGAAGCCCGCGCTCAAATTCCTCGGTGATAGCTTTTATCACAGTTTCGCTTATCCGCTCAGCCTGCATCCTTTGCCCTCTCCCTTCCCCGATTTCGGCGGTATGTAAACGCCCTTTTCCGTGAGAATTGCGATTATGTCCTTGCGCTTGCAGAGATTGAGGTCTGCGAGTATGCCTATCTGTCGGTATTTGTATTTTGCCGTTTTGTAGTTGGCGGCTATATCTTCTTTGCTCATGTAAGGTGCTCTCATTTTTCGTACACCTTTCCGCATATCAGGCGCATTACCCATTCGAGAGTTATTGCCTTTTTGTGATGCACAAGCGCCGTCACTCCGTCATCATCCGGTGTTTTAAACCCGAGCGTAAGCTCTTTTTCGTATTCGCCCTGTATCTCGTCTATCAGTTCATCCGCAAATCGGATTATCGCTTCGCGCCGTATGCGCTCCTCGCCTTTCGGTATCTCCGCCGTTTTCTTCGGTACTCCGCGTAATATTTCTTTATTCATCGTTTCTCCCTCCCGTGTATCTGTCAAGGCATCCGCAATTAGGGAAATAATCGCCGCGCAGCTGCTTTGCGGTGCGAAAGCAGAAGCTGCCGCATCTGCATTTGCAGAAATACGCGCGTTCATCAAGCCGCCAGCCGAATTGCTGTATCACGGTCAGCATGCCGAATTTCTGTCCCGCTTTCGGTTGCCTTATGTATTCGATTGCTTTTTTAAAGATATTCATGAGTTCGCCCACCTGTCTATGTAGCTTTGATATTCCGCATAAATTATCGCGTCTTTTGCATCGGCTCTCTCAAAATAGCCTCTTGCCGTTTTCACTCCGTCACGGAGCATGTGTATTATTTTGCGTATCAGCCTTTTCATGGCTCTCCGCTCCTTTCCTCTGCGCCAGCTCGAAAAATTCATCGAGGTCAAAGCCGCATTCTTTTTCTTTGGGCTGTCCCCTCGGCAGTGCGCCGAGAGGTGCGCGTTCGTGCTTGTCCCATTTTCCGGCGAAATATTTCCAGTCCGCAAAGGTCGGATTCTTTAAGGCGTTGTAGTCGTAAAACCGCTTTGCCGTATTTTCGTCGCTGCCGTGCCCGACAAAAAAATCGATGATTTCTTTTTTGAGCGCGTTTTCCGTCTCGCCCTTTTCGCGTGCGTGTGTGCACGCGGTCGAACGTAGTGAGACTTTGTGGACTGAATTATTTTCGATATGCTCTGTCTGTAAGCTAAACTTGGGTTCGCACTCGGCATTATAATAAACCTTGTTGGGTGCCTTAAATTTTTTTGGCTTTTTATTTTTTTCTATAAGGGGGTGCGGGGGAAAAGTCTTTTTTTCTTTTTCGCTTTTTTGTGGCTTAGTATCACCGATAGTATCACTGATAGTATCACTTTCATTTTTAGAAAATCCGAAAACCGTTGTCGCGTCTGCGTTTTCGGGATGTTCGCTTAGTATCACCGATGGTGTCACTGATAGTATCACTTTTTCGGAAACACCCGAAAATTGGTATTTTTCCCACTCTGTGATTTTTATCATTGTCTGCCGCTTGGCAGAACACATTGTGATTTGATTTTCTTCTTCAAATCTTTTCAGAATGCGCCATATTTTGCTTTTGTCCATTTGAAATTTCAAAGCAAGCGTCGGCGCGGTTATAATCAGCTCACCCGCTTTGAGAACCCGCCTTTCTCCGCCGAATAAGACTTCCGTTTCTTCGTGCTCGGCAGAGAGAAGCAGATAGACCCATATAGCCATGTGTGCGGCATCCCTGCACACCGTGCCGTTGTCCAGCATCTTCCGGTGCAGACAAATCCATCCCTCCGCCATTTTTTACCGCCTTTCGCTTAAAACGGGAAATCGTCATCCGTGAAGGTCGTCTCCGTGAAGTTCGGCGTGCTGTTCTTGGCATATCGCGGCACCGTGCCGAAATCGGGATTTGGCGTAGGCTCTATGTTGTCGGGCGGTACAGGCGCTCCCTTCGGCGTTATGAAATTCGCTTCCTGCACCAAAAATTCCGTGGTGTATCTGCGTGTTCCGTTGCTGTCCGTGTATGATGCGCTCTGTGCCTCGGCTACAAGCGAAATAAAATCGCCTTTTCGGAAAAATCTTGCTATAAATTCGGCGGTCTTTCTCCATGCGATTATGCGCAAGAAATCGCTGGGCGGATAATCCCCTTTTTCTTTCGGCGGAACGCGCCTTGAAACCGCAATCGAAAATTTTATTACGTAGATACCATCGTTTGTTTGTTTCAGCTCGAGGTCGTCCACTATGCGCCCTATAAAAATGCATTTGTTAAGTGACGGCATTTATTGCCTCCTGTTCCGGTATGTAATATCTTGTGTAGTAAACCTGCTTTCCGTATCTGTTCTGCGCACATTCGCGAGACCGTTCTACCGTGTAGCCCATAAGCTCTATTTCGCGTATTCTCGCCGAAAGTCGGAAGCATCCGTATCTGTCGTAGGCTTCTGCCTGCGTGAGCGTTTTCCCTTGGAGAAAATGCTCGAGTATCATTGCTTTCTGCGCGTGTGTCTGTTCGCTCATGTTTTATTCCTCCTTGAAGAAATTCTCGAATACCGCCGCGCCGTATTGCCCTTTTGTAATTTCGATTATCTCGGCAATGGTATATCTGTCTTTCGTTTTGCCGAGGCTGTCGACAAAGCCTTCCGTGCCCGCGCGGCAAGCTCCGGTTATAATGCGATACATCGTTATAGCGTCATCTTTTGTCACCGTGTCTGACAGCTCGAGCTGTCTGTATTGCTTTGCGCCTCGCTCTTTGGCATTCTTAAATTCAATGTCCTTTACGCCGTCGGAAAATGACTTGCAGTGTGCATAATGCTTGCCGTCAAAGATAATGTTTTTACCTCTTATTTTGCCGATATAGTAATAGTATTTGCCCATTTTCTTTACGCGCTTGATGTGCGTGAGTATATTGTCTGCATAAAGATACCGTCCCGCCTTATAGTCACCGTTTTTGAGCTTTCGCAGCTTATATATATCCGGCAGTGCGGTCAATCCCGTGCATCCGCCGAGGTCAAGCGAGCCGCCGACTGTCAGATTGTCGGGTAATGCGGTCAGTCTCGCGCATCCCATAAGGTCAAGGTCGCCGCCGACCGTCAGATTATCGGGTAGTGCGGTCAATCCCGTGCATCCGCCGAGGTCAAGCGAGCCGCCGACTGTCAGATTGTCGGGTAGTGCGGTCAGCCCCGTGCATCCGTTGAGGTCAAGCGAGCCGCCGACCGTCAGATTATCGGGTAGCTCTGTCAATCCCGTGCATCCGCTGAGGTCAAGCGAGCCGCCGACTGTCAGATTATCCGGCAGTGCGGTCAATCCCGTGCATCTGCGGAGGTCAAGCCAGCCGCCGACCGTCAGATTATCGGGTAGCGCGGTCAATCCCGTGCATCCGCCGAGGTCAAGCGAGCCGCCGTTGCGCTCCATCATTTTCTCAAGTTCCGCTTTTGTGTATTCCATTTTTTTCAGCCTTCCCCTCTGTATACCTTCATTCTTTCGCCGTTGATTACCACTACATTGTAGAGCGGCTTGCGCTCGACTGTGGGCGGTTCTTCTTTCGTCGGCTGCATTTCTTCCTCATTCGCCGCTTTCGGCATCGGTTCCATCTTGGCGATTATTACCTCACCCACGGCACCGTAATATCGGGAAGTGTCAAGCTGCATGGCTTCTATGTAGTCCTGTACATGTATGCGCCCCTGCTTGTGAAAGCGGTCTGCACTTTTGCGCTTTATTTCCTGTATCAGCTGTGAGGCATCCGAGCGGCAACAGCCGCATAGCTTCATCAAATCCTCTGCCACGAGGAAATCTTTTGCGAACATTTCTTCGCGTTCCTGTCTTGTCATTCCATTATTCCTCCTTGCTTTGTTAAATATCTTTCACCAGCTCATCGATTGTAACGTCGAGAACTCTCGAAATTGTTGTTATCGTAGCGAGTGAAGGTGTTTTCATTCCGGTTTCGTAGTAGTAGATGGCGGCTTTCGTAACGCCGACCTCTCCTGCAAGCTCCGCCTGCGTCAGTCCTTTTCTTATTCTCGCTCTTTTAATGTTGGCTCCGAGCATTTTTCTGCCTCCTTTCCGTTGCAAAGCAACTTTTTTTATTATTTTTCATGAAAAATTCCAAAAATTTGTAAAAATGTATTGACAAAAGTGAATTTGCACTATAAAATAAAGGTATAACCTCGGTTATATCGCGGTTTTTGTTGAAAATGCTGTTTTTCTGAAGCCGTATTGCATCGACCACGGTTATATTTTACTCCAAAAATGTGGAACTGTCAATGGGCTATTCCAACATTTTGGAATTTTGGAACATTGCACAATTATTATGTTCCAATTTTGTGGATTTCGGAGAAAATCAATGTTCATTACTGTTCTCGAAGAGCTTATCCGGCAAAAGGGTATTACCTCCGCTAAAATGCTTTCCGATTTGGATATGAATAAAAGCTCTGTTCTGAATTGGAAAACGCGCGGGACAATACCGGGCGGCGATGTGCTTATCAAGCTCGCCGATTATTTTGCCGTCCCCGTCGATTATCTTCTCGGCAGAGAGAATGTACCTGTGCCGCACGATGAGATAGCGGAGCTTTCCGCATCCCTTACCGCGGAGGAACGGCGAATCGTCGCCGATTATATCCGGTTCCTCATTTCGCAGAGAAAGGACGCAGGCGGTGAACGATAAGCTTTCGTTTGAGCAAATTGAAATTCTGCGCTTTCTTCGCAGTCAAGAGGGATGCACCGTCAGCCGCGAGCGGTTTTTTGAGGCTTTCCCGAAAATCGAGAGAAAGACATATACTGCGCTTGGCAAGCTCGGCTACCTTAAGGTGGATTCCGAGGCAGACCCTATATCGCTGACCGACAGCGGTAAAGGCTTAATAGACGAGTATCTCGCCGACAAAGAAGAAAAGCAATATCAGCGCGAGTATAATGCCGATACTCTCAAAACCGCCCAAGAAGCAAATAAGCATACAGCCAGAGCAAATGTGATAGCAATCATCGCGCTTGTTTTTTCTGTCGTCGCGATTTTGGTTTCCATCTTCGTGCGCTGACAGGCTTGCTTCTTCGGTAGCATCGGCAAGCTTGTGCAGTCAGCGCACTGCCCGCACTATCGCGATTATCAAAGCGATAACAATAAAAATCCCTGCTATGGAAACTGTGATTGCGGCTCTTCGCAAGATTCTCGCTGTTTCAGCGTTGAGCCGCTTTGCTTCGGCTAAGTCCGCGGCATCCTTGGCGCGCTTTCTCCTGATTTCTTCCCGAAGCTCGAGGTCTCTTTCCGTAGAGGTAAAACGGTTCTCATTTCCCATTTCTTTCACCTCCTTTCGCGGTGGTGTACTGTGGTTATATTGTAGCACAAATTACTTGTACTGTCAATGCGTGAACACAAGAAATTTTAACTTTGTACAAATGTACAAGATACTTGTACTTTTATTGTATATTATTACCAATTGCATGAAGCCTTAAGGAAAAAAATACGATTATGACGGTTATCGAAAGAATATTCGCCGAGCTGAATAAGCAGGGTAAAAGCCAAATTGAACTTGCAAGATATCTCGGGATTGCCAAAAATACAGTGACAAACTGGAAACTCGGGATAAGTCAGTCCTATATGAAGTTTTTGCCGCAAATAGCGAAATACTTAAATGTACCGGTAGACAGTCTTGTAAGTGATGTCCCGCCTCTGCCTAAGCCGCAATTCGGAATAACAATGTCCGATTCATATGTTGAGCCAATTTCAAAGGATAATTCGGAATTTTTTGTTTCAAAAATTGAGCGGCTGCTCGAAGAGCGCAATATCCAAAAGAAAAAAATGCTCGAGGATTTGAACCTGAATATAAATACTTTTTCCGTATGGAGAAAGCGCGGAACTATCCCAAGTGCAAAAGTATTAGACGAAATCGCAAATTATTTCGGCGTTTCGGTTTCCTCACTTTTTGACGATTCCGATACCCCCGCCACGCCTGCCGAACTGCAAGACCTGATAAGCAGGACGCGCAACCTCTCGGCAGAGGAAATAAAAGAACTCGACGATTATCTCAATTTCATTATCTCAAAAAGGAAGTGACCCTCATGTGGCTTGGAATAGGCGTTCTCGGATTGGTAGTTGCAATGATTGTCGGCTGTATCGCTTGCGATAAGTATATGCCGGATAAAACCGACACAGATTCAAAGCGTAATCAACCCTGACTACGGTTATATTATATCGCACTATAGTGCGATTGTCAATAAATAAATCGCGCTTTTTAGCGATTCTACTATTTGCACGAAAAAGGACTTGCTATTATGTACAATTCGCACAATATAGCGATTCGCGTAAAAGAGATTGCCGCCGAGAAAAATGTTCTCATTAAAAATATGCTTGAGGAGCTCGGGCTTGGCAGTAATACTATGTCTGCTATGTATCATGGCAAATCTCTGTCATCCGAATCCCTCGCAAAAATCGCCGACTACCTTGGCGTATCCGTGGACTATCTCCTCGGTCGGGATTTATCCCCCGCCCCCGAGGATGCCCGCCTTATATCCCTCATAAAAACTCTCACAGCCGAGGAGAAATCCGCGCTGGAGAATTTTATAAACTATCTACTCATGAAAAGGAAGTGATGCCGTTGGTTTGGATTTTCGTCATCGTAGGCATTGTCGCTTTGATAATCGGAGTATGCATAGCTCTAAAAGACAATGCGCAGACCTCCGACAGAATAAGCGCAGCCGCGAGAAAAGCTATGAACGAACCCATGACAAGCTACGGCGGCAGAAAAATCACAGATACCTGCGAGTGTTGCGGCGAGCATAAGGAAACAAGGCTCTATCTCGAAAACAGAAAGACGGTGCGCGAGTATTGCAAAATGTGCGCCGATGCCGCAAGAGCCGACGGATATGTTTCCCTTCAGGCTCTGAATGTGGTAAAGCCCGCTCCCGACACTCCGAAAAAGCCGGACAGTTCGTTTCCGAAGCCTGAACCGCCCGAAAAGCCACGTAAGCGCGTCAAAATCAAAAAGGGTACAATTATTGCCCTCTGCGTCGTAGCGGCAATTCTGATAGCCGTGGTAACGCTCACGGTGGTATTCCGCCGTCAGATATCGGGCTTTGTCTATGAAAAGACCGGAAAATGCTTTTATCATATTTACTATCTTAAAGATGACAACAGCATCACATATACACAGCGCGCAGGCGATACAAAATATCACGATGTCACATATGATTATGTCTGCGACATTTGCGGAAAAGAAACAATCGAGACAAAAAAGCAAAAACACGGCGATTTCAAATATAGGGTTGTTTCTACCAGTTTGGGCGAATTATATCACAGCAATCAAAATATCGCGTTCTGCACACAATGCGAAATGAAATGTAAACAGGACAATGTGAGCGAACAGCATACTTTCGGCACGGCAATAGTACAGAAAGTTGCAAACTGCGGAGAATATACAGGCACATATAGGAAATGCACCAAGTGCAATGAAAAGCAATGGTCAGACGACAAAACGCTTGTTAAGCACGAATACGACCGTCTCAGCAGCACCGACCGTAGCCCTATCTGCCATAGATGCGAAAAGAAAGCGGAGGGACTTTTTACTCTCCAGCTTTATTACAAATCTCCATCGCGCTACGGAAACTATTATTATTTCTACGGCAAAGTGGCAAACTATACATCGTCATCGATTACATTCTTAAAAGCAAAGCTCACTATTTTTGATGACGACGACAATATCATTTATACCGACTATACATATGTAAATTCTTCCATGCCGCTTTCGCCGGGAGAAGCCAAAACATTTGACCTCATGGTGAGAGAATCTTCTATCCAGGCTTTCGCATGGTACAGAATCGAATACATATATTGAGGAGACACATATGAAAAACAGAAAAGAAAACCTCGGCGTATTGAAAGTCCTCATGATTATAGGAATGGTCATCGGCGGACTGGCATTTTTTATGGGACTTGTCACTAAATTCAAAAACGACCCGACAGGCAATACTCTCATAATATCCGGTCTTGCACTGTTCTTCGGCTTGCTTATAAATAAACTTTTTCTCGGTATAATAGACGACCTCACCGAGGAGGACGGCATCGTCGTTCATCCCGTGCATGTCGTGGAAAACCCGAAGGAAACACCGAAGCCGGAAGTCCACAGCGGCACACTCAAAGTCCCCGATATCACATATTATGAGGGCAAGCTCGAAATTCAGGATAAAACCCTTTCGTTCCCCATATATGCCCGCTCCGCTACGGGACGCTTCTTCACATTGTATCTCCGCTTCTACGACGCACAGAATAATATGACAGCCGAGCGCATAACGGAATTTGCCGCCACCCCGAATACCGATGTGTATAATCGCCGCACGGCGAAAATCACCAAGGAAGAAGCAGGCGACTATTCTTATTATACATGGTCGGAAATATCGGAAAAATGAGGTTTTAAATGCCGATTTTGCGGAAAATCCGCAAAATAAAAAGATAAGGAGAGGAAAATCCCTCTCCTTATTTAAACCTTATTGTCCGAAATCTGCTTTATTTTCAGCAGCAGAAGAAAAATCTCACTCTTCGTAAGTCCTGCGGCAAGAAGCTTCTTCTCAAATTCGCAACGGTATTCGGTCTCATAAATGCTTGCTGGTCTTGTGGTTGTCTTTTCCATGGTTTTCTCCTTCTGCTTTATATTCTGTTTTATAAATTGCGGGCTTTGCCCTGATTTAAGCATAGCATATACAGGGCGACTAATCAAAGCCCAAATCATATTTCGAAATATATAATATTAACATATGCAATCAAATACGGCAAATTAGTGACCGAAAACGGTCTTTTTGAAATACAATACAAAATAAGAAAGGATGAAGAATGGAAATTCAGGGCAGAGATTTAAGCGCAAAGCTTAAGGAAATGAAAAGCAAAAGCAATCTGTCAAATCAGCAGATAGCCGATATAAGCGCAACTCCGCTCAGCACCGTTACAAAGATACTGAGCGGAGAAACGGAAAGCCCGTCTTTTTTTACCGTCTGCGGAATAGTGCGTACATTGGGCGGTTCCGTCGACGAAATGATAGGCATTCCCATAGATTCCGATAAAAGAAGTCAGAAGCCGACAGAGTATGAGATAATGCTGTGCGAGAAGCAAAAGGAAATAGAACGCCTCACCGAGCTGCACGAAAGAGAGCTTGCAAATGTCCGCGCCGATAAGGACAGCGAGCTCATGAACGTCCGCAAATCGAAGCGGCTTCTCGCCATCTGGTTTTCAATCACTCTTGCGTTCGTAATCATGCTTTTAGCCATTGATATTCTCAACGGCAATATAGGCTTTATCAGATATACGCATGAATTGGAAAAACAGTCGGTCGCTGCCGGCAATTCCGTCATGCAATATATCAAAGAATTTTTCGCAAAGGTGCTGTAAAAGAAATGGCAGAATTTTATATTTCAAGTACAAAACATTCGATAAGAGAACGCCAGACAAAAAACAACGGCAAGGTCTATGATGTCGTTTTCCGCATAACCGATAAATTCGGCAACGTCTCGCAGAAAAAACTCTCCGGCTATAAAACAAAAGCACTTGCCAGAGCCGCACATGCGAAATTCATTACGGAACATTGCGAGGTCAATAAGGAAAAGGCACGCCCGCAAAAAACCGTCAATCCCGAAAAGGAAACACCCACCGTCGGCGAGCTTGTCCCGCTCTATCTCGCATCTATACAGAACCAAAACAAACCGTCAGTTATCTATGATAAGAAAATCGGATATGAGCAGAACCTTCTCCCGCTTTACGGAAATCAAAAAATAACAGCTCTTACAAAAGAAGAACTGTATCGTTGGCAGGACGAACTCTGGAACAGGAAAAATCCCCGCACGGGCGAATTCTATTCCCATGCCCGACTTATAAATATCCGAAATCAGATAAACGCTTTCCTCGGCTATTGCGAGAGCCGCTACGGATATAAAAACTACCTTGCGGAAATTCCCAAGCCCAAACGCCGCGCACCGAAATCCCCTATGCAATTCTGGACGAAAGAAGAATTTGATAAATTCATCGCCACCGTAGACGACCCCGAAATGCACTGCCTTTTCACTCTGCTGTTTTTTACGGGACGCAGACGCGGGGAAATCCTCGCCCTCTCTCCCGAAGATATAAAACAGGGAAGTGTGCTTATCTCAAAATCCGTTACTTTCAGAACGCTCGACAGGATGCCGTTCAAAATAGTATCCACAAAGGCAGATAAGGTGCAGGAAATCCCGCTCTGCCCGAGAGTGCAAACCGAACTTGAAAATTATCAGGGGAAATCCCCGTTCTTTTTCGGCGGCGAAAGACCAATCCCGCCCACATCTCTTACTCGCTATTTCGAAAAGCATATTGCAATGGCAGGCGTGAAACGTATCCGCATCCATGACCTCCGCCATTCATTCGTTTCCATGCTTATCCACCTCGGAGCCAATTACACCGTGGTTGCCGACCTCATAAGCGATACTCCCGAGCAGGTTACTAAGACATACGGGCATATGTACGACGAGGATAAACTCTCTATAATTTCCCATCTCAAATAACACCACCGCAGCACCTCTGCAACTTCAATTTGTTACTTTTTTGTTACTATCTCCAAAAAACCGCAATATATTGTGGCTAATCTAATAAAATCATCTATATATTGTATGATTTAAGCCCCCGCTTCCGGCACCAATAGGGCTATACTACAAGATATTGTAGCGTAGCCCTATTTTTTATACTGTATATTGTGTTTTGTCACTATTTATCTTCTACCATAAAATTCCATTATGAATTGCTACGAAACACATTTTCGTAATTTGTTACCACGATTTGTTACTAATTTTTTATGGTTCGCTTTAGCCGTTTTAAGGAACGAGAAGGCGTGAGGGGCTGCTGATAGGGCGGATGCGTCCGGCTCGCCCCTTTGCAGTCGGAAAACACCCCCCTGTCCTTGCGTGTGCTAATATAATTGATAGTTATTATAACACATATCGCCGTTTTCGGGCTGTTTTTGCGTCCTCGGCTGTTGGCTTGCTTGCTTTGCTATCGTTAGTTGCTTTTGCTTGTCTCGGGTTTTGTCACGTCCTCGGCTGTATCGCGCGACATATGCACATGTGGCGCGCTTGGGGGAATAACGCGCGCATAAAATCAGCTCTTTTCCCCTTTCCGTCTC
>ERZ1034913.637-NODE-637-length-26520-cov-17.456301_pt1 | contig 26520 bp, 18 predicted proteins | sample MGYA00520697_ERZ1034913 | MGnify/ENA primary metagenome ERZ1034913 (study PRJEB33766, sample SAMN09781786) | gut metagenome | biome: gut microbiome | host: Homo sapiens | place: Madagascar | study: EMG produced TPA metagenomics assembly of the PRJNA485056 data...
CAAACGTTATCCTGAATACAATCTTTTTACCTTAAAGAAAACTAATACCTATTGAATGTAGAGCAGTTGTCTGAGAAGATAGCTGCTCTAATTTTTTTATCCTCCCTCCCGTTTAAACTTAGGCATCAGATACAATAAAGCCCCCTGATTCACGTTATCTTAATATGAAACAAGAAATAGCTAACATCATCATGAAACAGGAAATAGCTAACATCATACAGCTTCCCAAGATATTCGACCCTCGCGGCAGCCTGACCGTTGCCGAGGAGATGAAGAATATCCCATTCCATATCAAGAATGTGGAATGGCGCTACGGCATGCACGAAGGAAAGACCTTTGGACAGGGAAAGAATGATACCCAGCAAGTAATCGTTGCACTGTTTGGCTCTTTCACCGTAAAAATTCACGATGCCCGGGAAGAGGAGACGTTCATGATGAACCATCCTTACCAGGGACTATACCTGAACAAGGAGGTGGAATTTGAAATCAAGGATTGCTCTGAAGGAGCTGTTATTTTAATCCTTACAGAGTAACTCTTCGATACTTTACGGAGTAATTCATCATACTTCACAGAGTAATCCATCCTCTTTTACAAAGTAATTCATCAAGCTTCACGGAATAAAAAGAAGAAGAAAAATGAAAGAAATCAAATACTTGAGTCTGAAAGACATCAATGCGCCTTACGAGAAGGATATCCAGCATGCCATCGCCAAGGTGGTGAGCAGCGGATGGTATCTGCAAGGCAAGCACATCCACGACTTTGAGAGCCATTATGCCGAATACATCGGTACTCGCCACTGCATCAGCTGCGGCAATGGTCTGGATGCCCTTAAACTGATGCTGCAGGGAGAAATGATATTGGGCAGAATGCAGCCAGGAGACGAGGTGCTGGTGGCTGCCAACACGTATATCGCCACCATCCTTGCCATCACAAGCGTGGGCCTCACTCCTATTCTCATCGAGCCTAAGCTAGAAACGCTCCAAATGGACGATTCGCTCATCGAGAGCCATATCAGCGAGAAGACACGCGCCCTCCTCACCGTGCATCTTTATGGTAAATGCAGCATCACACCTCGCATGAAGGATATCTGCAAGAAGCATCATCTATTGCTTTTTGAAGACAATGCACAGGCGCACGGTTGCATCTACTGTGAAAACGGCAAGCGGACAGGAAGTCTGGGCGATGCTGCCGCCCACAGTTTTTATCCCGGCAAGAACCTGGGTGCTCTGGGCGATGCGGGTGCCGTAACCACGGATGATGAAGAACTGGCTGAAGTAGTCAGGGCATTGGGCAATTACGGAAGTGCCCGCAAATACGTATTCGATTACCTGGGTAGGAATTCGAGAATGGACGAGATTCAGGCTGCCGTGCTTGATGTGAAATTGGCTCATCTGGATGAAACCAATGAAATAAGACAGGACTTGGCAGAATTGTATGTGAAGTACCTGGGAGAAGACAAGGTGAAGTACCTGGGAGAAGACAAGGTGAAGTATCTGGGAGAAGACAAAATGAATGGGAAGCAAGACCATGAATTGATTCCGAGCGAGCTATATTCGCCAAAGGAAAGCAATGTGGTTCATATCTTTCCGATTCTTTCATCCAGAAGGGATGAGCTGCAGCAATATCTCAAGGAGAATGGCGTTGGCACGATGATTCACTATCCGATTCCTCCCCATCAGCAGAAATGCTATGCGGAATGGAATCATCTGAACCTGCCTATCACGGAGAAGATTCACCAGGAAGAACTCAGTTTGCCATGCAATCAGAGCATGACGGAAGAGGACGTGGAAAGAATTGCCGAGTTCATCAGGAAGTTTTAATGCTTCTGCACTTTCAGGGCGTGTGGGATGAATGCTATTTTATTTCTTCCTCTTATCCCTTAATCTGCGATAGAAATCCTGGAGCTGGCCAGGGGCTACACCCTTCTTGATTAGCGCCTCCAGCTCCCTATACGCCTCCTGCTTCCTGCCAAGGCTTATCAGGAGGTCGATGCGGTTGATGCGGTAATCCTGATTAGCCTCATCCAGCGATACCGCCTTGGCATAATCATACTCTGCCAACTCAAGCATGCCCCTCTCCTTCTCCATGCCGCCACGGGCCGCATACGCCATCGCACTGTCGGGATACTGCTCTATCAGATTATTGATACCATCATACGCCTCGGTATAATGCTTATCCTTCTCGTTCAGCAACGCCAAGCCCAACTGCGCCTGGAAATTGCCAGGAACCAGCACCAGGAGGTTCTGATAGTCAAGACGCGCAAAATTATAACGCTTCATCTTCTCGTTCACGAAAGCACGGTAAAAGAGCCCGGCTATGTTGGTATTGTTCAAAAACAACACCTTATCCAAATCGTCCTTGGCATACGCCCATTGCTCCAACTGGATGTTCCATGCCGCCTTCTTCAATCGTAAATCAATGCTGTCGGGATGATACGCCAACACATCCGTGGCAGCCGCCAAAGAATCACGCAGCGCCTTGTTCTGCGTCTTCGCATCACTCACAGCTTCATGCTGCGCATTGGAAGCCGACATATTATTCTGCTGCGCCATCATGGGCAAAGACAGCAGAAAACAACTATATAATAGGATACTTTTCTTTTTCATGCTGCAAAATTACGAATACTTCAGCAATCAACCAAAAAAATATGGAAAAATAAAGAAGCCTTAAGGAAAAATAAACTTCCCCTAAGGCTTCAACTTTTAATTAACTAAAAATATTAACCAGATACATGTTTCACAACATATATAACATTAACATGCATGTTTCACAACATGATTCACAATATTATGCATTTTTAATCCAGTTAACGATCCACTCGCCAACCTCTGTTGTGCCATAGTGTGCACCACCCTCAACCTGAATCTCTGGTGTGCGCACGTTGGCATCGAGAGAAGCATCTACTGCCTTACGGATCAAGGTGCCCTCCTCGTTCAAACCGAAGTGCTCCAACAACATGGCTGCAGAAAGAATCTGTGCCACAGGGTTTGCCAGGTTCTTGCCAGCTGCCTGTGGCCATGAACCGTGAACAGGCTCAAACAATGGGGTATGCTCACCCAAAGAGCTGGATGGCTGCAAGCCCATAGAACCGGTGATACAAGAAGTCTCATCGGTAAGGATATCGCCGAAGGTGTTCTCTGTAACGATAACATCGAAGAATGTAGGCTCTGTCAACACACGCATAGAAGCGTTGTCGATGAACATATAGTCGGTGTTTACCTCAGGATACTGTGGCTCCATCTCCTTGGCAATCTGACGCCAGAGACGAGAAGATGCCAATACGTTTGCCTTATCTACCACTGTCAGGTGCTTGTTGCGCTTCATGGCAAACTCGAAAGCTACCTTCAGAATGCGCTCAATCTCAGGACGGGTGTAGATATCGGTATCGTATGCCTTGTCGTTATCCTGATACTTCTCACCGAAGTACATACCACCAGTCAACTCGCGGATGACTACGAAGTCTGCACCTTTCAAGAGCTCATCCTTCAATGGAGACTTGTGGAGCAGGCAATCGAATGTAGCCACTGGGCGGACATTGGCGAAGAGTCCCAACTTCTTACGCATAGCGAGCAAACCCTGCTCAGGACGAACCTTGGCTGTAGGATTGTTGTCGAAACGTGGGTCACCAACGGCTGCGAAGAGCACTGCGTCAGCATCCATACAAGTCTTGAAGGTCTCCTCTGGGAATGGATCACCTACCTCGTCGATAGCGTGAGCACCGCAGATTGCCTCATTGTAAGTAAACTCGTGGTTGAACTTCTCTGCAATGGCCTGCATAACTGCTACGCCCTGCTTCATAATCTCTGGTCCGATACCATCACCGGCGAGAACTGCAATGTTTAATTTCATCTTATTTATAGTTTAAACGTTTTTATTCCTTTATTCCATATCTAAATTCCGAGGCGATGCCGGCTGTTCGTCACTCTTATCTGCCTCATACATATTGAGCATCTTGAGTGTTGCCTTGATAGCTGCCTCTGTCTGGTCGGCATCCAAGCCTCGGGTACGCCAGATGCGGTCGCCTTCACGCCAGGTAATGACGGTCTGAACGAGGGCGTCGGTACGGCCACCAGGTGGAATGGTTACCTGATAGTTATCGAGTTTAGGGAAAGTTTTGCCAAGCTTAACCTTGTAGATGTTCCGAAGAGCCTTTACGAAGGCATCATACTGACCATCGCCTGAACTCCTGTCTTCATACTCCTTGCCATCGATTTCTACCTTCACGCTGGCTATAGGCTTCAATCCATAAGAAGTGGACACCATATAGCTGACCAGCTTCACCTTATCTTCAGGTGAACTGTGCTTCAACACATCGCTCACGATGTATGGCAGGTCGTCCTGGGTTACCAGTTCCTTGCGGTCGCCGAGTTCGGTGATTCGCTTGGTCACTGCCTTGGTCTGCTCCGGAGTCAACTCCAGGCCCAGCTCGTTGAGGTTCTGGATGATGTTTGCCTTACCGGAATTCTTGCCCAGTGCATACTCACGATGTCTGCCGAAACGCTCAGGCACCAGCTCGTTGCAATAAAGCTTGTCCTTGTTGTCGCCATCGGCATGCACACCAGCAACCTGAGTGAAGACGTTATCGCCCACCACAGGAGTATTCGGAGCCACGGCGATGCCGCTGTATCCTTCAACCAATCGGGAAATATCGTTCAGGCGGTCTTCCTTGATATTGGTCTTTGCCCCAAACATATCCTTCAGAATCACCTGTACGCTCGCCAATGGCGCATTGCCGCAGCGCTCGCCCAAGCCATTCACGGTAACGTGAAGACCCTTGGCACCGCTCAATACGGCTGCCAGCGAGTTGCTCACTGCCAAATCGTAGTCGTTGTGGGCATGGAAATCGAAGTGAGAGTTCGGATAACGGCGAACCATCTGACGCATATACTCCACGCACTGCAATGGGTTCAGGATACCCAAAGTATCAGGAAGCAGGAAGCGCTTGATTGGCAGTTTCACCAGCTCGTCCATCATCATGAAGAGATAGTCACGGCTGTCGCGCATACCGCTCGACCAGTCCTCCAGATAGAGATTTACGGTGAAACCTTTGCTCAAAGCATAATCGATGGTCTGCTTGATATGAGCGAGATGCTCCTCAGGCGACATCTTGAGCTGCTGGGTACAGTGCTTGTAGCTTCCCTTGGCCAAGAGGTTGATGACATGACCGCCGCTTTCGGCAATCCAATCCACACTCTTGTTGTTATCCACGAATCCCAATACCTCAACGGAATCCAGCTTACCTATGGTCTTGGCATAACGACAAATTCGAGCGACAGCATCCTTTTCGCCTTCCGACACACGTGCTGAAGCCACCTCAATGCGATCAACATTGATATCGTGCAACAGCATTCTTGCTATCATCAATTTCTCGTGAGGGAGAAAACTGACACCATTAGTCTGCTCGCCGTCGCGCAGCGTGCAGTCCATGATCTCAATCTCCCTGATACGAGAATTATCTCTCTTTGCGTTAACGTTCATAATTACTTGATTACTTGTTTTTAGCTTCCCAAGCCTCTACCTTGTCACGGTTCTGAACGAGGAAGTCCACATCGTCCAAACCGTTCTCCAGGCAGTGCTTCTTGTAGCCATTGATTTCGAAGTGTTCGCTCTTGCCGGTAGCAAGATTGGTAACAGTCTGGTTAGGAAGATCTACCTTCACCTCTGTCTTGTGATCCTTGTCGATGCTCTCGAAGAGTTCCTTCAGGAATTCCTCGCTTACCACTACTGGCAACACGAGGTTGTTCAACTCGTTGTTCTTGTGGATATCAGCAAAGAAAGAACTGATGACTACACGGAAGCCTGCACCTGCGATGGCCCAGGCTGCGTGCTCACGGGAAGAACCAGAACCGAAGTTCTTGCCTGCCACGAGGATGACGCCACTGTAAGAAGGGTCGTTCATCACGAAGTCTGGCTTTGGAGTTCCGTCGGCATTGTAACGCCAGTCGCGGAAGAGGTTGTCGCCCATGCCCTCTTTATCGATAGCCTTGAGGAAACGGGCTGGTATAATCTGGTCTGTATCCACATTCTCCAATGGAAGAGGAATGCAGCTTGATGTAATTACATTGAATTTCTGTTTCATCGTTGTTGTAATGTTTAATTTTTAATGTTTAGTGTTTACTTGATTGAATCGTGATTGATAGTTATAAGGCGAAGCCCAACTATTCACTAATCACTAATCATTAATCACTATTTACATAAACTCTCTTGGGTCGGTAATCTTACCAGTGATAGCGGCAGCAGCTGCTACGTATGGACTGGCAAGGATGGTGCGGGAACCTGGTCCCTGACGACCCTCGAAGTTACGATTGGATGTACTTACAGAGTACTTGCCTGCAGGAATCTTATCATCGTTCATTGCCAAGCAGGCAGAGCATCCTGGCTGACGGATTTCGAAGCCGGCAGCCTCTACAATCTTATCAATTCCCTCTTCACGTATTTGTTTATCAACCAACCAAGAACCTGGTACAAGCCAAGCAGTTACGCCATCAGCCTTCTTCTTACCTTTAACCAATGAAGCAAAGGAACGGAAGTCTTCAATACGACCGTTGGTACATGCGCCCAGAAATACATAATCGATAGGATGACCCTCCAGTTTCTCACCTGGCTGGAAGCCCATGTAGTTCAAGCTCTTCTTGAAGCCAGCCTGCTCTTCCTCTGGAATCTCATCGAGCGTTGGGATGCTCTCGGTGATGCCGATACCCATACCTGGGTTGGTACCGTAGGTGATACGTGGTTCGATATCCTTGGCATCGAAAGTCAACTCCTTGTCGAATACTGCGTCATCGCCACTCTTCAAGGTCTTCCAGTAAGCCACAGCCTTGTCCCACTCTTCACCCTTAGGTGCATATTCACGACCCTTGATGTACTCGAATGTAGTTTCATCAGGAGCTACGAAACCACCACGGGCACCCATCTCGATAGAGAGGTTGCAGAGAGTCAAACGACCTTCCATTGACATATCCTTTACTACATCGCCACTATACTCTACGAAGTAACCTGTGGCACCGGATGTAGTGAGCTGACTCATGAGATAGAGTGCTACATCCTTGGCGGTAACACCCTTGCTAAGCTTGCCGTTGATGCTGATGCGCATAGACTTTGGCTTGCTCTGGAGAATACATTGTGAAGCCATCACCATCTCAACCTCAGAAGTACCGATACCAAAGGCTACGGCACCCATAGCACCATGGGTTGAAGTATGAGAATCACCGCAAACGATGGTCATACCAGGAAGAGAAAGACCCTTCTCAGGACCAACCACGTGAATGATACCATTATCCTTGGTGTTCATGGCAAAGTGAGTTACGCCGAAATCAGCGGTGTTCTTTGCCAAGGTATCTACCTGCTTCTTTGAGATTGGATCCTCGATAGGCTTGTCCTGATCGTGGGTAGGAGTATTGTGGTCAGGCATACAGAAAATCTGGTCTGGACGGAACATCTTGAGTCCGCGTGCTCGCATACCAGCGAATGCCTGAGGTGATGTTACTTCGTGACAGTAAAGACGGTCGATGTAAAGCTGTGTAGGGCCGTCTTCTACAATCTGGACAACGTGCTTGTCCCAAATCTTGTCGAATAATGTATTCATTATGTTATTGATTAATTATTATTTATTATTGATTAATTACAAGGCGAGAACATTCTAGCTGCAGAACTTTTAAGCTACTGAACTTTTATCTTACCTTGAACTTGTTGATACAGTCGAGGTAAGCCTCAACAGAAGCTGTCACGATATCGGTATCTGCGCCGAAGCCATAATATACATGACCATCGTACTCCACCTGCATGTGAACCTTACCCACATCGTCTGACCCCTTATCAATGGCCTGGATGGTGAACTCCTTGAGATTCATCTCCTTTGTAATGATCTTCTTGAGAGCATTGATAGCAGCATCTACCGGACCGTTACCAGATGATGCAGCCTCAAACTTCTGACCTGCAATGTCAAGACCGATACTTGCCACGCTCTTCACGCCCTTACCTGTAGTAACCTGCAACCAGTCGAGCTGAACACCATGCTTATCAGCAGCATCAGCACCTGCGAGCATCAATACATCCTCGTCGGTAACTTCCTTCTTCTTGTCAGCCAACTGGAGGAACTTCTTGTAAATCTTGTCGAGCTTCTCCTCGTCCTCAATGTTCACGCCGTTTACGTGGAGGCGATACTTCAATGCCGCACGACCCGAACGGGCTGTCAATACGATAGCGTTATCATCCAGGCCCACATCCTTAGGGTCGATGATTTCGTAAGTCTGAACGTTCTTCAGCACGCCATCCTGGTGGATACCGGAAGAATGGGCGAAGGCATTGCGGCCCACGATAGCCTTGTTAGGCTGCACAGGCATGTTCATCAGACTGCTCACCATGCGAGACATAGGAACAATCTTGGTGGTATTGATATTGGTATCAATATTGATATGCTTGTGGCACTTCAGTATCATGGCAATCTCTTCGAGTGATGTATTACCTGCACGCTCGCCGATGCCATTGATGGTCACCTCTACCTGGCGTGCGCCATTGAGCACACCCTGCAGGGTATTTGCCGTAGCCATACCGAGGTCGTTGTGGCAGTGGGTAGAAATGCGTGCGTTCTCGATGCCATCTACATGATCCATCAGATACTTGATCTTGGCACCATACTCATCTGGCAAGCAATAGCCTGTGGTATCAGGAATATTAACCACGGTGGCACCTGCCTTGATAACGGCCTCAACCACGCGAGCCAGGTACTCATTGTCTGTACGACCAGCGTCCTCAGCGTAGAACTCCACATCTTCCACGTACTTCTTGGCATACTTTACGGCAGCCACGGCACGCTCGATGATTTCCTCGCGGTTAGAATTGAACTTATATTTGATATGGCTATCGCTGGTACCGATGCCAGTATGGATTCTCTTGTGCTTAGCATACTGCAATGCCTCGGCAGCGCAATCAATATCCTTCTCCACCGCACGTGTCAGCGCACAGATGGTAGGCCATGTTACGGCCTTGGAAATCTCCACCACCGAATTGAAGTCGCCCGGGCTTGAAATAGGGAAGCCCGCTTCAATAACGTCAACACCCAACTGCTCCAGGGCCTTGGCCACCTGAATCTTCTCAACAGTATTCAACTGGCATCCTGGAACCTGCTCGCCATCGCGAAGGGTTGTGTCGAAAATAAATAATCTATCACTCATATCTCTAATCAATATTTTTATTATGCTATCTTTCCCACCCCTAGAAAGAAGTGAAGAAAGATATCTTTCATTTTCTTATATTATTCTCAAATCGCTTGCAAAGGTAATGTTTTTCTCTGATATACGCAAACAATTTATAACTTTTTTAATGAAAATTCTATCAGATTACCATTAAAAACACAAAAAACGGCTCATTTTTCATGAAAATGAGCCGTTTTAATATAAGATTATTCCCCAAACAAGGGGTTTTGATGTCAGATTATTCCCTTTTCGATTAGAAAGGTAACGGACCATTAGGTGCCGGTGGAGGAAGAGGAGGCAGCGAGCCATCGACTGCACCACCACTACCGAGAGCTCCACCACTGCTGGAAACTCCACCATTCATCTTAGATCCCATAATCTCTCCCCCCTCCTGCACAGGCGTGTAGGAATCGGTAGGGTCCTGGAATCGGGTAAACTCGCCACGGAAGTTCAAGAGCACATCGCCCGTGGCACCCTTACGGTGCTTGGCTATGATGATCTGAGCCATGCCATGAAGATCGTTACCCTTTTCATCCTGATAGATGTGATAATACTCCGGACGATGCACGAAGAGCACCATATCGGCATCCTGCTCGATGGCTCCGGATTCACGAAGGTCGCTCAACTGTGGGCGCTTTCCTTCCAGACCCTCACGGTTCTCTACGTTACGAGAGAGCTGCGACAAAGCCAGAACCGGAATATTCAACTCCTTGGCGAGACCCTTGAGCGAACGGGAAATAGTGGAAACCTCCTCCTGACGGCTACCAAACTTCATGCCGTTGGCATTCATCAGCTGGAGGTAGTCGATCATCAGAATCTTCACACCCTTCTCGCGCACCAGTCGGCGTGCCTTGGTTCTCAGCTCGAACACCGAGAGTCCTGGGGTATCATCCACATAGATAGGTGCACCCGTGAGGGCACGGATTTTCTTATCGAGACGTTCCCACTCGCTTGGGTCCAACTGTCCGTTCAGGATCTTCTTACCCGAAATCTCGCAGACATTCGAGATAAGACGGTTGACCAGCTGAACGTTGTTCATCTCAAGAGAGAAGAAACCGATAGGCACATTGTAATCCACCGCCACATTCTTGGCGATACTCAGGGCAAAAGAAGTCTTACCCATGGCAGGACGTCCGGCGATGATGACCAGGTCGGAAGGCTGCCAGCCGGAAGTCATTTCATCCATCTGCTGGTACCCCGTAGGAATACCGGTCAATCCACCCTTGTTCTGTGCTGCACGCTGCAGGATATCCACGGCATCCTTGATAACAGGGTCAATCTGCGTATAGTCTTGCTTCATGTTGCCCTGCGAGAGCTGGAAGAGTTCACCTTCTGCATGCTGCATGAGTTCATCCACATCCACACTCTCATCGTAGGCCTGAGTCTCGATATCGCCGGCATAATGAATAAGCTGTCGCTGCAAGTACTTCTGCGCCAGGATTCGGGCATGATACTCTACGTGGGCAGCCGAAGCCACTTGAGACGAAATCTCCATCAAGTAAGCCGCACCGCCCACCCTCTCTATTTCGCCCATCTTGGTGAGTTCATCGATGAGGGTCATGATATCCACCGGTCTCTCCTCCATGTTCATGGTCTGGATAGCCTCGTATATCTTCTGGTGTCGAGGATCATAGAAAGTGGCAGGCTTCAGCACCTCAGACACCACCGAAAAGGCATCGGCATCAATCATAAGCGAACCCAACACCACCTTCTCCAACTCCACCGCCTGCGGCTGCAGGTGGGCGTAGTTGGTATCTATCTGAGTTTTATTCGTTCTATTATTACTTCTATTACTATTGTTATCTGTCGGCATATCAACCTCGATTCTATATTTTCAAGATAAATTATCTTTCTTTTTTCTTCTTGTCATCAAATATTTCGCTTATGCCATGAATCATGTTCTCGAAATCATGCACTGCATAGTTATACAGGAGCAGCGCATCTTCCCAGGATACTCCATGCTCTTCAAGCCACTCGCGGTCATTTCTCAACATCTCATCCAGTTTTCCAGTCGATCTCTTACATGTAGTAAGGATTCTGAGCATCTTGTCGAGAGCCATTTCAGGATTGCCCTCTACCATATAAACCAGACAGTAGGAATAGCTATTGATGAATTCAGCTTCCTTGTCTTTCTGCATCATTTTCAGGAAAAGACCCATGGTAGAGGCAAATATCTGCTCCAAATTCTGGTTAGGACCAGTCCCCTCCATCATATTCGCAATATCCATCTCGTCAGCGAAATAGGCTCCAATGCGCTCCTTGGCTTTCTGGAAAGACTCTTCGGCATTTTCACCTTTTCTTTTCAGCAGACAATAAGAGAGCATGGCAGAAACCAATTCCAGGTCTGGATAATGATATTCCAGATCGTAACCCAGCTCGATGGCATCCTCATAATGCTTCGCCTTGAAGAGCATGTTCATCTTCTGTATTTTAAGTAATTTCTTGAAATCATCAGATAAGGAATCGCCCTTCTTGAGCAACTCATCATAGACCTCGAGATAAGGCTCAAGCATATTCAAATCATGATAGCAATCGGCCAACATGGAATAGGCTTTCTTCATGCCAGACTGGATTTCCAACATCTTCTTGAAATGACTCACTGCCATCATCAAATTCTTTTCGCCTTTCTTCTTCATGTAGGCCCATCCTTTCATGTAATGGGTTTCCAGGTCGTTGGCTTCCATACCGTTCAGCAAAGCCCCTACCATACTTGGCACCTCGAGACGGGTGGAATAACGGGCTGCAGCGAGACGATAACTATCAAAGCAAGGATGCTGGAAAACAGGTGCAGCAAGCACGGCGTAACCAGGAACTTCATCTTTGGTTTCCTCAAACACATTGAAGAAATCGTCACGATTGAAGTAGAATCTGTAGAAACGAAGCAGATTGCGCAGGTATCTGGTGCGAATCATGCAAATTTCGGTTTCAGAATCATCAGGAGTCTCATCCTCTTCATCTGACTCATCTTCGGAATCATCATCCTGCTCATCGCCATCTTCTGAATCACCCTCAAAGGTCTCTTCATCTTCCAGTTCTTCGTCATCCTCAAACTCATCGTCAGCATCCTTTGCCATCTCTGGAACTTCAGGAATTTCATCAGGATTATTCAACATCAACACGGCAAGCGCATACGCATCGGCAGCACACGAACGATTGGCAGTGGTAGTGAACATTCTATCGGTATCGTTCTTTGTGTCAATGGCAGCAGCCTCAGCAAGAATCGGCTGATTCTCATCGAATGGCAAGAACCAATTGGAAATCTCTTCAAAGAACGGATGGTCAGACAGCTTGTTAAACTGCCCCAAGAGAATATCCATGCCCTTTTCCATCATTTCCTGGGCATCGACATCCTCAGCCATCTCTATATCAATTCTCTTGCCGTCATCCGACATACGGACATTATCTGCCTCATCATCATCCTCGTTGCCGATGCCATCATCAGCCAGCAAATCCTTCAAATCATCATCAGCATGCTTAGCAATGCTGTGCTTCAAGGCACCTATCATTCTATTAGAAATACGATCTCTGAAACTATCTGTATATTCCTGAGACAACATTTCACTCTTAAGGGTCATGGCAAGCTGCTTCTGAATCTCAAGAATCAGCTTTGGATATTCTATTTCCAACTCTTCACGGTACTCCTTTTCGCAAACTCCCTTTGGCATGCGGGTTGAAGCCAAGAGTAAGCCTATCAAGGCACGCTGCTTCAGCTCTTCATCCTTAGCCTCTTCGAAAACAGTTTTCAGCAAATCAAACTTCTGGAAGCTGAATACCGTGGTACATGCCAAGGTGACGGCACTAACCAGCAACTGGGAAGTGACGGCATCAACGGTTGGCGAAAGAATGAGATCACGATAGAGGCACCATGTTTCCCAACTCCAGTTACCCGAGGTTACAATTGCAGCAAAGATAACGTGACGAATTTCATTAAGCTCTTCCTGCAACTCAGTCTGACGCTGTTTGAGTTTCTCGTCGGTCTGGTTGGTATCGATATATAACATCGCCATATCAGAAAGCGTAGATTCAAGGGTGCTCAGGAAATCTTCCTCGTCCAACTGCTCACTCTTTTTCTTCAAATCCATAAAGACACTCGGCTTGGAGCAACGGTAAGCAACCTCTAAGCTACACAGATATTCATTCAATTCTCTTTGAATTCTACTCAACTCTGCCGCTCTGCCTTCCGGAGTCTTGATATCCATATCCGTGATGCAAAAATCACGTTTCTTACCTGCTGCATGAAAAACAGCTTTGCCCGCCTCATGCTTAGTATAATCAATCCCCATTCCTTCGCTTACCTGGCTCAACCATCCTAGCATATAAATAACATCGCCATCCTGAACCGAAGCTCCAGGAATTTTCCGGATAAGGGAGGTAAGAGTGGCACAAAATTTGAAATAGTCGCCCTTCGACAATTCCTTACGTGCCTCAGCAAAAGCCTGCTCTACATCGTTTTTTTCTTTCATTGTTTAGTTAAAATTAATTGTTCAAAAATTACTTTTTCTCTGCTCTTTTCCTAGCTAGCTGCAAGTCGCGCTGAAGCGGCTCCATGGCATGGCTGAATTTGAGCTGAGGCAGACTTTTGATGGTATGGGCATCTAGGTTATAATATTTCTTCAACAGGGTAGCGTACTTCTGAACGCCATACTTGTTAATACTATCCACTGCAATGTCGTATGCTGTCAAGAATCTGTTTATTTGGTCTTTACGGCGACCATCGGACTTCAGCTTGGTGCGAAAGGCAATGGCACCCAGGTTGATGTTCTTATCGCGGCTGTCCATCAGCACCACGTTCTGAGCCATTCGTGCCCTGGTAGCATAAGGCTCAGGCAGGAGCATGGCATCCATCTCATTGTTGAGAAGCATGCTCAGGCGAATGTTCAAATCGTTGATCTGCACGCGATACACCTCGTACTTCGGCTTCGCACTGTCGATGGCGAGGTCGGCGAGATAATCGGTGGCAGAATGGCGGGTGATGGCTATCATCTTGTCGGACAACTGCTTGAGTTCCGACACACGTGCCTTTCTATTGGAGATTAACTGCCAATAGAGATTGGTTGATACGGGATAGAAGAGCGGCACTCCCTTCTTCTCGATGTGGGCAGCACGAACCAGGTCGGTCACCGTTCCCTCTACCCTGCCGCGGGCGATGGCGGTATCGCAGTCCATCTGGGCATTATACCGATACAGATGCACCGTTACTCCCTGCTTCAGGAAGATGCTGTCTTCGTACGCCAGATATACCGGAAGGCAATCTAGCGTAGGCATCACACCAATCTTAAGGGAAGCCCGGTCGATGCTGTCGAGGCGAGCTTTCTCCTGCTTGCTCAGCCGATGACGCTCCTGCTCGGAATTGCTACAACTGTACATTCCAAAAATGAAGCCGCTCACCAACATGATCCATATTAATCTCTTCATAATCTTTCAAATTTTACTCTACATAGAGAACGAGTCCCTTCAAATACTCACCCTCAGGGTGATAGATATTGATAGGATGGTCGGCTGGCTGATGCAGCTGGTGCAGAATGCGCACCTTTCTGCCAGCCTGGGCAGCTGCGGTAAACACAGCGTTGCGGAAGTTATCCTTGGTAACCACCTGCGAACAGCTGAAGGTGAAGAGGATTCCACCCTTCTTGATGCGCTGCAATCCCTTGACATTAAGACGGGTATAGCCCTTCAGGGCATTGCGCAAGGCAGCACGATGCTTGGCAAAGGCAGGAGGATCGAGGATGATGAGATCATACTGCTGATCGTGCTCATCAAGATACTTGAAGGCATCCTCACAGAAAGCCTCATGGCGTGCATCGCCAGGGAAATTCAAGGCGATGTTCTCATTGGTCAGTTCCACGGCCTTGGCACTGCTATCCACCGAGTGAACAGCCTTAGCGTTGCCACGCATGGCATAGACAGAGAAGCCGCCGGTATAGCAGAACATGTTGAGTACACTCTTGCCCTTGGCATATTGCTCAAGCAGAGAACGGTTCTCACGCTGATCGATGAAGAAACCGGTCTTCTGACCACGCAGCCAATCGATATGGAACTTCAATCCATTCTCCACAGCCACATCATCGGCATCACCGCCCAGGATAAAGCCATTCTCCTGACGGAGGTCTGCCTTGTAAGGCAAAGTGGTCTCACTCTTGTAATAGATGTTCTGCAGCTCATCGCCCATCACTTCTTTCAAAGCCTTGGCTATCTCCATGCGGCAAACGTGCATACCCACACTGTGAGCCTGCATCACGGCTGTAGGACCATAGCAGTCGATGACCAGACCAGGCAAGTTATCACCCTCGCCATGCACCAGTCGATAGGTATTGTTGTCTGGGTTGCCGGCAATATCTACCGCCAATCGCATCTTATAAGCCGACTCCAGGCGAGAACGCCAGAACTCATCGTCGATGGCAACATCGCTGAACGAGAGCACACGCACGGCGATAGAGCCAATCTGATAATGACCTACCGCAATGAAATCGCCGGTGCTGGTAAACACTCTTACGATTTCACCTTCTTCTATATCATTGTCCATGCGCTGGATAGCACCGGAAAATATCCATGGATGGAATCTCTTGAGAGATTCTTCTTTACCTTTCTTTAAATATACGTTCTTATACATTATTATATATAGGGTTATAATTCGTCAATCTCGTAATCGCCAGTCTGCGTTAGGCGAACAAACTCTTCATACAGGTTGATGCAGCACCAGGCATCGGTGGCAGCATACAGGCACTGAGCCTCTCTAAGCTCGTGGGCCTCCCAGTTGCTCAGGCGTTGCGCCTTGCTAATCTTCAGATGGAAGAGGTTGGCATAGAGTTTCTGCAAACTCATATCCTTGATACCGAAATCCTTCGCCACATCCTGCAACTCCACGAAATAGCCAGCCTTGAATTCGCAGCGTCGATGAAGCTGCAAGAGATCATCATGCCAGGAGAGACCAATCTTTGGCACCTTCTTATCCTCTAGGAAACGGATGATGGCTGGCGTCATGCCCGTAAGATGCAAACGGAAGAGATAACAGGTGTCACGACAACTCACCTGCAACAGCGATACCTGATAATGATGACCCTTGGAGAAGCTAGGTCGCGTCTCCGTATCAACACCCAAAATATCCTGCTGCAAGAGGAAATCTACTGCGGCATCTGTATCTTCAGCCTTGTCTATCACAATCACCTTACCTGGGAAGAGAGCCCTTGGCAAACTGTTGACTGTTTTCTTGTCGAAACTAGTGAAAATAATCTTCATTTTACATTTTATTCATTACAAGTTGCAAAATTAAAAAAAAAAGCCGAGAAAAAGGATTGTTTCTCGCACTTTTTTACTAATTTTGCAGAGAAATATTTTAAAACAAGATAAAAATGGCAAGAAAAAAGACTTCAGGCAGAGCTAAATCATTTAGCGAAGCCATTGGTTTACAATATATTTTCAACAATACCATCACCGATTTCTTCCTAGGACTCGCTCTAGTGGTGATGGCAGTGGTTTTACTCATTGCGATGGTTTCGTTCATCAATACGGGAGCGGCAGACCAAAGTCTGCTCGAAAACCTGCGACCGGGCGAATGGACCAACACGGAGAAGCAATTCCAGAACTATTGCGGTTCGATGGGTGCCATCATCTCTTACTGGCTCATGGCGCTGAACTTCGGTTTCCCAGCCTTCCTGCTTCCATGCTTCGTGGCGATGGCGGGATTCCAGCTGATGCATGTATATACCATCAACCTGTGGAAGTGGTTCCTCAGCATGATGATCATCATGCTCTGGTCGAGCATCACCTTCGCCAAGTTCCTTACCCCACTGATGGGCAACCTCATCTTCAACCCTGGCGGAAAGCACGGACTCTATGTGGTGCAGAATCTGGAAAACGTGGTAGGTCCTCCGGGACTCACCGCCATCCTCCTCTTCGTGGCCATCGCCTTCCTTACCTATCTCACCACCGAGACCATCACCATCGTGAGAAAGGCCCTCAACCCTATCGGATATATATCTAATAAGGTGAAGTTCGAGATTACCAACCATGGAGAATCGAACACTGAGGCCATAGACCAGGCCTACCAGCAGGCTGAAAGAGGCAGGGAGATGGATGAAGAAGAAGAAGAGAAGCTGACTCCCGCCCAGGAAGAGCCAAAGCAGGATGATGCAAATAAAGAAAATCCTGCCCAGCAGAATAACGAGGAGAAGACACCGCAAACAGTGGACCTCGATGCAAACAAGGAAGAGGGGGAAACGGAAGGCAGTGTAGCCAACGCCACCGTGAACTCAACAGAACAGATAGCCGCGGCTACCAATACTAGCAGCACCCCTAGCTTCCTGGAGATTAAACGCAAACAGCGCGCAGAAAAAGCTGAACGCGAAAGACTGGAGATGGAAGCTGCCGCTGCAGCATCTGAGCACGTGGGTATGGACATATCCGTGGCTCTGGGCGAAGAGAAAGCTACCAGCAACACGGTGAGCAATGCCGAGGTACTCAACACGCCTATCAATCCGAAGGAACCGTTCACCAAATACAAGTACCCTACCCTCAACCTCCTGAAGAGATATGACGACCAGGAGGTTTCCATCGACGAGGAGGAGCAGAAGGCCAACAAGAACCGCATCATCGAGGTGCTCAACAACTTCGGTGTGCAAATCAAGACCATCAGGGCTACGGTGGGTCCTACCATCACCCTCTATGAGATTCAGCCAGCCGAGGGCGTTCGCATCTCAAAGATCAAGAACCTGGAGGATGATATCGCCCTGAGTCTGGCGGCTCTGGGTATCCGAATCATTGCCCCTATCCCTGGCAAGGGAACAATCGGTATCGAGGTGCCTAATGCCAAGGCGAACATCGTGAGCATGGAGAGCATCCTGAACTCGAAGAAGTTCCAGGAAACCAAGATGGAACTGCCTATCGCTTTGGGTAAGACCATCACCAACGAGGTGTTCATGGTAGATTTGGCAAAGATTCCTCACCTGCTTGTTGCCGGTGCTACAGGTCAGGGCAAGTCTGTTGGCTTGAACGCCATCATCACTTCCCTACTCTACAAGAAGCATCCTAACGAATTGAAGCTCGTGCTCATCGACCCTAAGAAGGTGGAGTTCAGCGTATATTCGCGCATCACCAATAAGTTTATGGCAGCTGTTCCTGACGAGGAGGAGCCTATCATCACCGATGTAACCAAGGTGGTGAGAACCCTGAACAGCCTCTGCGTACTGATGGATAGCCGTTACGACCTGCTGAAGAAGGCGGGTGCAAGAAACATCAAGGAATATAATCAGAAATACGTGAACCATCGTCTGAAACTAACTGACGGACACGAATTTATGCCATACATCGTAGTGATTATCGACGAGTTTGGTGATTTGATTATGACAGCCGGCAAGGAGGTGGAGCTTCCTATTGCACGTATCGCCCAGCTGGCACGTGCCGTGGGTATCCACATGATCATCGCCACCCAGCGTCCTACCACCAGCATCATCACAGGTAACATCAAGGCCAACTTCCCTGGCCGTATCGCCTTCAAGGTGACATCGGCCATCGACTCCAAGACCATCCTTGACAGAACGGGTGCCAACCAGCTGATAGGTCGTGGTGACATGCTTTATCTGAACGGCAACGAGCCTGTGCGTGTGCAGTGTGCCTTTGTAGATACCCCAGAGATTGAGCGCATCAATGAATACATCTGTAACCAGCCTGGTCCTATCGAGCCAATGGAGCTCCCAGAACCAGCTAGCGAAGATGGCGGCGTAGGCGGCAACGGCAGCGTAGATGCCCGCAACCTGGACCCTTATTTCGAGGAGGCAGCCCATGCCATCGTTCTCTCACAGCAGGGAAGCACCAGCATGATTCAGCGCAGATTCAGCATCGGCTACAACCGTGCCGGCAGACTGATGGACCAGCTTGAAGCTGCAGGCATTGTAGGAGCTGCACAGGGCAGCAAGCCTAGAGAGGTGCTTCTGCAGGATGAAAGCCAGCTCAACACCTTACTGATGCAGCTGAGAAACTCGTAAATAAAAACGCCCTGAATCCATGGTCACCGGCCGATGGGAAAGACAAAGGGCAAAAACATTTAAACCTTGAAGCCGTAGAAGCGTCTAATCATTTTAAGAAGCATCTTAATAAGAGGCATCTTAATAAGAAGCATTTTAATAAGAAGCATCGCTTTTGCGGCTTTATATTTAATTTATTAATGAACATAATAAACAATAGAGATATGAAAAAGATTTTAGCTATCGCTTTCGTAGCGATGATGAGCTTAGGCACCATGGCGCAGACCGCCCAGCAGGTGCTCGACAAGACTGCAGCCGTTATCGGCAATAAAAAGGGAGCCACCGCCAACTTCAAGATATCAAGTCCGAAATTTGGCTCGGCAAGCGGCTCTATCACCATCAAGGGTAACAAATTCAACGCTCGCACGCCACAGGCCATCGTCTGGTTCAACGGAAAGACGCAGTGGTCGTACATGAAGAAGACCAACGAGGTGAACGTGAGCAATCCAACCCAGGCACAGCAGATGTCGATGAATCCTTATACCTTCATCAACATCTACAAGACGGGATATAAAAGCACCCTCAAGTCTGTGGGCAACAACTATCAGGTTCATCTTGTAGCCAACAACCAGAAGCGTAGTGTGGCAGAGATGTATATCACCATCAACAAGAGTACCCACGTGCCTTCACAGGTAAAGATGAGACAAGGCTCTACCTGGAGCACCATCAGCATTTCGGGCTTCAAGGCAAAGAATGTAGCAAACAGTGCCTTCACCTTCAACAGCAAGGAATTCCCAGGTGCCGAAGTCATCGATTTAAGATAGGGGGAAAGGCAATATTTGCTCCAAACATCATAAAAGAGCAAATGCATTATAAAATAAAAGAGTAAAAGCATTATAAATTATTAAAACCAAACTAAAATGAAAGATCTTACAGCTATTCTAAAACAGTTCGATATCAAGGGAACTGTAAGTGAGGTAAAACCTCTCGGTAACGGACTTATCAATGACACCTACAAGGTGACAACCCAGGAAGAGGATGCTCCTGATTACGTTCTTCAGCGTATCAACGACTCTATCTTCACCGATGTTGACCTCCTGCAGCACAACATAGAGGAAGTTACCACCCACATCCGCCAGCAGCTCGAAGCCAAGGGTGCTGACGATATCGACCGCAAAGTACTCACCTTCGTCAAGGCTGCCACTGGCAAGACTTATGTAAAAGACGAGGATCAGCAGTACTGGCGCATCTCAGTATTCATTCCTCGTGCCATTACCCTGGAAGCAGTGAACCCAGAAAGTTCCTACTACGCAGGCAAGACTTTTGGCGAGTTTGAGGCACAGTTGACAGATATCACCGATCGCCTCGGCGAAACCATCCCTGATTTCCACAACATGGAATTGCGCCGCGACCAGCTCCGCCAGGCTGTCAAGGAAGACAGAGCAGGTAGAGCAGAAGGCGTGAAGGACTTCATCGCTGACATCGAGAAATACATGGACGAGATGTGTCTCTGCCAGCGCCTCTTCCGTGAGGGTAAGTTGCAGAAGCATGTTTGCCACTGCGATACCAAGGTGAACAATATGATGTTTGATGAAGAGGGTCGCGTATTATGCGTCATCGACCTCGATACCGTGATGCCATCTCTCTTCGTCAGCGATTACGGCGATTTCCTCCGCACCGCAGCCAATACCATTGCAGAAGACTCACAAGAGTTCGAGAAAATCGATTTCCGCATGGATATCTTCGAATCATTCACCCGCGGTTATGTGGAGTCGGCTTCAGCCTTCCTTTCTCCATTAGAGATTTCTCTTCTTCCTCATGCAGCCGAACTCTTCCCATACATGCAGGCTGTACGCTTCCTCTGGGATTACCTCAACGGCGACCACTACTGGAAGTGCAAGTATCCTGAGCATAACCTCGTAAGAGCCCAGAACCAGTGGCACCTCTTCCTGAAGGCAAAGGAACACGAAGCAGAAATGAAGGCCTTTATCGAAAAGCTTTAAGAAAGAGACTCTGGGATGATATGTAGTCAACGCCGACCACTACGAAAACAGGCCTCTTTTGGTAAAATACTATTTAATTCTGTAAAATTTCCAAAATAACATTGGATTTTTTACAGAATTGTTTGGTAGTTACAAATAAAGTTTGTATCTTTGCACCCGTAAAACAAAACTTAGAGTAAGAGCATGAAACAGACAAAAGCATACACCCGACTGATGGAGAAAGGTATTCGCCCTTCGGTACAAAGGCTTGCCATCATGGATTATCTTATCCACCATCCCATCCATCCTACGATAGATGACGTGTACCAAGCACTGTGCAACAAGGTGCCAACCCTGAGTCGTACCACAGTATATAATACACTTCGCATGTTGAGCGAGAAACGGGCTGCACAGATGATAACCATCGACGACCACCGCGTCTGCTACGATGGCAATGTAGAAAGCCATGTACATTTCTACTGCAAGAAATGCGGTAAGATTATCGACCTCTTCGGCGAGCAAGCCCCAAAACTGGAAGGCGAAAAAACAGTAGAAGGCAACATTATACAGGAGGAGCAGCTCTATTACAAGGGAATCTGCGCCAAATGTGCCAAAAAGTTACAATAACTCATATACATATATACAATAACATTTTAATACATTAACATTATGAAGAAGAAATTTATTTGCACTGTTTGTGGTTATATTTACGAGGGAACTGAGGCACCTGAGAAGTGCCCTATCTGCAAGGCTCCAGCCAGCAAGTTCAAGGAGATGGAAGATACAGTAGATGATGACTTGACTTTCGCTACTGTTCACGTACTCGGCCAGGCTTACAAGGATGGCGTTAACGAGGAGGTTATCAAGGGCTTGAAGGATCACTTCGCAGGTGAGTGCGGCGAGGTAGGTATGTATCTTGCTATGGCTCGCCAGGCAGACCGTGAGGGTTATCCAGAGATTGCAGAGGCTTACAAGCGCTATGCTTTCGAAGAGGCAGACCACGCTTCTCGTTTCGCAGAGTTGCTGGGTGAGGTTTTGGGTGACACCAAGAGCAACCTCGAGGCTCGCATCGCTGCAGAGAAGGGTGCTTGCGAGGACAAGTTCCGCATCGCTAAGTTGGCTAAGGAGCAGGGCTCTGACGCTATCCACGACACAGTTCATGAGATGGCTAAGGACGAGGCTCGCCACTGCGCAGGCTTCGCTGGTCTCTACAAGCGCTACTTCAAGTAATTTAATAGCGCTACTTCAAGTAATTCACTAGGACTGTAGCAAAAGCCCTGGATTACCGGGAATATATTTAGAATATTTATTACACAAGTAAAAGTATTCAGCTCTAGATAAAAGGACCTGCACAGGGAGGATTTCATTCATTCTCCTTGCGCAGGCCCTTTGACTCGTTTAGGGCACCGTGGAAGGTGGGAAGGCCTCAGCCACGAGATATACTAGTTACAAAATATAAAATCAATACGCTCTGAAACGCTTTAAGCATATCATCAACTGCATCGTATGGACGATATTCTCGCTCTACGTTTTGCTCATCGTACTGTTGCATCTGCCACCAGTACAAACCTTCCTTGGCTCTACCATTGCCGACGCTCTCAGCAAGAAATTCGGTACTGAAGTGAATGTGGGTAAGGTAAACCTTGGTTTCTTTAACCGTATCATCATCGACAATGTGAGAATGCTCGACCAGAAAGGAGATAGCATGATTTATGCTACACGCCTATCTGCCAAGGTTGATATACTCCCGCTGAAGGATGGTAAGATTTCTATTTCTTCAGCCCAGCTCTTTGGGTTGAACGCCAACGTGTATAAGCAAGATGCCAAGAGTCCGCTCAACATCCAGTTTATGCTCGATTCCCTGGCTTCGAAAGATACCACCAAGCATACTCCACTCGACCTCCACATCGGAAGTGTTATCATCCGCCATGGTGCCATCGCCTATAACCAGCGTGATGTGGCTGCTCAAAGCGGCGTGTTCTCAACCCAACATATCGGGGTGAGAAACCTATCAGCGCATATCGTATTAAACCATTTAACCGATAACGATATTCATTTATTAGTCAAGAAGATATCCCTTACTGACAAATCAGGACTTGAACTCAAGAACCTTTCTTTTAAACTTGATGCAGACAAGCAGAAAGCCAAGCTGAGCAACTTCATATTGGAACTTCCCCACTCCAGTTTACAGTTGGAAGACCTACTTGCCTCTTATCGCACAGACGACAAAGGCAAGCTCATCAGCGAATCACTTCAATTTGAAGGCGGCATCAAGCCATCACATATTACTCTGGCAGATGTGGCATGCTTTGCCCCCGTCCTCCACAAGTGGAACGATGCTCTGCTGCTTAGCACCCATTTCTCGGGAACCAGCACATCGGCACATATTCATCATCTGAATCTGAAAACAGAAAGCGGAAGCATCGTTCTTGAAGCCAAAGGTAAAGCAAACAAATGGGACAACCAGCTACACTGGAATGTCAACATAGAAAAACTGAACGTATCGGGCGATGGCATCACTCATATCGCCCAGAACCTTGGCAGCAAGGTGAAGATTCCAAAAGAAGTACTCCGACTGGGGAACATCCATTATCAGGGCATCGCCCATGGCAAGAACATAACAGGCAGCAAGGCAAGCAAAAATAACACAGCCTCAACAAATATGATAGCTGCAAAGGGAACCCTGCGCACAGACGTAGGAAATGTAGAACTTGACCTGTCGAAGAATGGTAAGCAACTGCATGCCCACGTGAATACCAAGAGCATCAATCTGGGCAAAATATTAGACAACAGAAAGATGGGTACCATCGCTGCCAACATAGAAGCCCAGGGCACAGCCCAGCATCTGATAGCAAAAGGAAACATCGGACATTTTATGTTCAACAAATACAACTTCCGCAACATCATGCTGAATGGCAGCTATAACAAAGGACTCATCAATGGTCTTGCCTCTATCGCCGATCCCAACATCAAGTTGCAGGTAGAAGGAAAATACAATATCAAAAAGAAGCTATATGATGCCACCCTCTACCTGGAACATCTGCAACCAGCCGTGCTCGGGGTGAAGATGGCAGACAAAGAATATACGCTCAACGATATCCACGTAAGCGCCAAGAACGAAGGTGCCGACAGCTATCTGGACTTAGAAGCGCCATTCGCAGATCTGCACGTAAAGGGAAGATACGACTACGCCACATTGGTACAGAGCATGACCAACATGATAGCCAGCAAGCTTCCTACCCTGCCGGGCATCGGAAAGACAAACAAGAAGGTACACAACGACTTCACTATCCAGGCACAGATTACCTCTACCGATATTCTGCAACGCATGCTGGGCATACCACTGCAAATCGCAGAACCCGTATATATCGATGGCAATCTCTCAGACAATGAACGTTCCGTGAATCTCTATGCTTCGCTGCCTGCCTTTGCCTACAACGGCAACGCATACAATGGCGGCAAACTACAGATGCACACCACCGGCGACACGCTGAAGGTGAATGCACAGATACAGAAAGGCCTGGCAGGTGAAAACGGAATAGAACTTCATGTGAATGCAGCCGCTGCCGACAATACACTGAAGGCAATGCTGGGATATGACAATCACTCGGCGAAAACACCTATCAAGGCGGCACTGAATGCAGAGGCACAATTCTTCAAGGCAGACGGCGATATCTCAACTGCCCGCATCGGCATCCAGCCATCCGTGGTTCATATAGGCAACAAACCTTGGCAGGTGCATCCGGCAGAAATCACCTACAGCAAGAACCATCTGCAGATAGAAGACTTCGCCATCAGTCATAAGAATCAGGAAATAGCCATCAACGGATTGGCTACTCCAAACAAAGAAGACTCCATCGTGGCAGAGCTAAAAGATGTGGATGTGGAATATATCATGAATCTGATAAACTTCCATTCGGTGGATTTCGCAGGAAAAGCTTCAGGAAAGGCCATCGTGAAGAGCATCTTCAATGACCCGGATGCCTACGCCCAACTCGACGTGAAAGACTTCGAGTTTGAACACGGACCTCTGGGAGTACTGCATGCCAACGTGAACTTCAATAAGGAAGAGAGCCAGATAGACATCAAGGCTGTGGCTGATGACGGACCAGAACACCAGACACTCATCGACGGCTATGTATCGCCTAAGCGCAACTACATAGACCTGGGTATTGAGACGCAAGGTACCAGCCTGAAATTCCTGGAAAGCTTCTGTGGAAGTTTCATGGACAACATTCAGGCATGGTGCAAAGGCAAGCTGAACGTGGTAGGCGACCTGAGCAACATCAACCTGGTGGGTGATATCGTAGCAAACGGCAAGATGCACATGAAGCAACTGGGCACAGACTACAGCTTTAAGAACCTGAGGGCGCATGCCATTCCGGATGACATCCAGCTGCTGGGAGACACCATCTACGACCGCAACCACAATATTGCAATAGTGAATGGAGGTATCCACCACAAGCACCTCACCCGACTGAGCTACGACATCGACCTGGAGGCGCACAACTTCCTGGGTTACGACACCCACGAGTTTGGCGACGACACCTTCTACGGCACGGTATATGCCACCGGACAGGTAGGAATCCACGGCAAGAGCGGTGAGACCATCATCGACATTGATGCCCAGCCGGAAGCCGGAAGTATCTTTGTATATAATGTGGCAAGTCCTGAAGCTATCAGCGACAAGAGCTTCATTCATTGGCACGAGATAATTCCGCAGCTTGCCGACAGCATACCGACCATCAAGGAAGAGGATGACATCGATTTCTCGTCAGATATGCGAATCAACTTCCTCATCAATACGAACGAGAATCTGACTCTGAAGCTGATGATGGACGCACAGAGCGGAGACTGCATCACCCTGAATGGTAATGGTGTACTCAGAGCCAACTGGTTTAACAAGGGGTCATTCGATATGTTCGGCAACTATGTGGTTAACCACGGCGTATATAAACTCACCATCCAGAATGTCATCAAGAAGGACTTCGAGTTTATGCCAGGCGGAACCATCGCCTTTGGCGGGAACCCATACAATGCTCCACTCAACCTGCAGGCAAAATATACCGTAAATGGCGTACCGCTGAGCGACCTGAGCATTGGACGTTCGTTCTCTGCCAACAACATTAGAGTAGATTGCCTGATGAACATCACAGGCACGCCGCAGAGTCCGAAGGTAGATTTCTCGATGGACTTGCCTACGGTGAATACAGATGCCAAGCAGATGATCTACTCCATCATCAACTCGCAGGAGGAGATGAACCAGCAGGTGCTCTATCTGCTTGCCATCGGTCGCTTCTATGCCCAGACCAACAACAACCAGGCAAGCGAGGATGCCGCCCAGCAAAGTCAGACTTCGCTGGCGATGCAGAGTTTCCTGAGTG
>ERZ1034913.639-NODE-639-length-26495-cov-21.611006_pt1 | contig 26495 bp, 24 predicted proteins | sample MGYA00520697_ERZ1034913 | MGnify/ENA primary metagenome ERZ1034913 (study PRJEB33766, sample SAMN09781786) | gut metagenome | biome: gut microbiome | host: Homo sapiens | place: Madagascar | study: EMG produced TPA metagenomics assembly of the PRJNA485056 data...
AACCGCCGCTTGCGGCGGCTCTTGGCGCGGAGATCCGCCGGAGCGGTGCTTAAGCTGTCAGGCGGGAATTGTGCGGTATTGCCTTAGCTCAGTTCGTCGGCCAGGGCGGCGATCTGGGCCTCGTTGGCGGCATTCAGTGCGCCGCGCACGGTGACAGTGGTGGCGGCGTAGGTCAGGTTCTTGCTGCCCTCCAGCATCTTGGTCATGACCTTGGCGGCCATCGGTGCCCAGGAGCCGTTCTCAATAAACGCGACCGTGCGGTTCTGGTAGTTGCGCTCGGTCAGGTGGTGGATGAACTCCTTCATGAAGGGGAACACGTCGGCGTTGTAGGTCGGCGTAGCCAGCACCAGCTTGCTGAAGCGGAACGCCTGGGCCACGGCCTCGGCCATATCGCAGCGGGCCAGGTCCATGGCGATCGTCTCGACACCCTTCTCCCGCAGGGCCTCGGCCAGGCGGTTGGCAGCCTCGGCCGTGTGGCCGTAGATGCTGCTGTACGCCACCAGCACGCCCTCGGTCTCGGGGCGGTAGGCGCTCCATGTGTCGTAGGCGGCCAGCACATCGGCCAGCTGCTCTTTGTGCAGCACAGGGCCGTGCAGGCTGCACACGGTCTCGATATCCAGCCCGGCGGCCTTTTTCAGCACGGCCTGCACCTGCACACCGTACTTGCCCACAATACCGATGAAGTAGCGGCGGGCCTCGGGCAGCCACGGCTCCTCAACGTCCAGTGCGCCGAATTTGCCGAAGGCATCGGCGCTGAACAGCACCTTGTCCGCATCGTCATAGGTCATGATGACCTCGGGCCAGTGGACCATCGGCGCGGTGACAAAATGCAGGGTATGGCGGCCCAGCGGCAGGGTGTCACCCTCCTTGACGACAACGCGGCGGTCGGCGTAGTCGGTGCCGAAGTAGGCCTTCATCATGTTGAAGGCCTGGGCGGAGGCAACGATTGTCGTGCCGGGGTAGGCTTGCGCGAACGCGGCCACCGAACCGGAGTGATCCGGCTCCATGTGCTGCACAACAAAGTAATCGGGCGTGCGCTCGCCCAGCGCGGCGGCGATCTTGGTGATCCATTCGTCGGTGAAGTGGGCATCGACGGAATCCATGACGGCAACCTTGTCGTCGCAGATCAGATAGGAGTTGTAGGCCATACCGTTGGGAACATCGTACTGGCCCTCAAACAGGTCAACAAGGTGGTCGTTGACGCCGACATATAAGATATCGTTGGTGATTTCCATAGTTGCAAACCTCCTGATAAAACCGTGTGGGTTGTTATTCTTGACACAGTATAGCACAACTTTAGGAATTTGTCTCGGTTTTTTGCAAAATTTTTGGAAAAATTTTAATAGGCGTCCAGGTCAAGATTCTGTGCAAAACATTTCAAAATTTGCGCTTGACAAATGCAGGCAAATCCTATATAATATCATTTGTCAATCGCATATGGATGATTAGCTCAGCTGGTTAGAGCGCTGCGTTCACATCGCAGAGGTCGAGGGTTCGAGTCCCCCATCCTCCACCACAAAAATGCCGTAGATTCGTTAAAATCTACGGCATTTTCTTTTTCAAGTACACACTTTAGTACACACTCGCCTATTTTCTCTGCAAGCTGTGTACCAAATCATTATACACATCCGGCCTCGCTTCTTTCAGCGCATCCATAAGCTCATCCAACACGTTCAACGCTGCTGCGGTGTCTACGTTTGAAACAGCCTATAAAAAGTCGTTGCCGCCAACAGCAGCCCTTGTAGACGGCTCCGCCGCTTCGTAGTAGCGCACAGGCTCTTGCCGTTCTTCTTTCTTTGCGGCAGGTGACACTTCCGCAATATGCTGATTTTTCACAACATACAGCGCCGCCAAATTTTTAACTCTGGTCATGGTGAGTTCGCTGTTTTCGATTTCGGCTATAGCGCCGACCATCGCCGGCCCCGCCGTGCTGCTCAGCCAACTGCTGGGCTAAACAGCCCCACTGTAACCCGACCTCTCGCCGCCCGGTGTATGCCGGGCGGCTTTTTCTTTTGGGGGCCGATGGACATTTCCCCGCAACTGCGCTATACTGTTGGCAGAACCGGGAAAGGAGATTTTGTTTATGCAAAACTACCGTTGGGCCACCCTGGGCTGCGGCGTTATCGCCAATGAGCTGGCGCAGGCGCTGGCCAGCCGCGGGCAAACACTGTATTCCGTCGCCAACCGCACCCATGCCAAAGCCGAGGCCTTCGCCGAGAAGTACGGCATTGAAAAAGTCTACGACCAGATCGACGATGTGTTCGCTGACCCGGACGTGGATATCATCTATATTTCCACTCCGCACAACACCCACATCCAGTACCTGCGCAAGGCACTGGCCGCGGGTAAGCATGTTCTGTGCGAGAAATCCATCACCCTGAACTCTGACGAGCTGGACGAGGCCATCCGCCTGGCCGAGGAGCACCACGTCGTGCTGGCCGAGGCAATGACCCTCTACCATATGCCCATCTACCGCAAATTGCAGGAAAAGCTCGACACCGGCGCGTTGGGCGAGCTGCGGCTTATCCAGATGAATTTTGGCAGTTACAAGCCCTATGATATGTCCAACCGCTTCTTCAACCGCACTCTCGCGGGCGGTGCGCTGCTGGATATCGGCGTCTACGCGCTGTCCTTCGTGCGGTGGTTCATGACCTCCGCACCGGACGAGGTCGTCTCCCAGGTGCGGTTTGCCCCCACAGGCGTGGACGAACAGGCGGGCATCCTTTTGAAAAACAAGGAGCAGGAGATGGCGTCGGTCATCCTCTCGCTGCACGCCAAGCAGCCCAAGCGCGGCACGGTCGCCTTTGACAAGGGCTATGTCGAATTCTACGACTACCCCCGCGGGCAGGAGGCCGTCATCACCTACACCGAGGACGGCAGTAAGGAGACGCTGCGGGGCGGCAGCACCGCCGACGCCCTGCTCTACGAGGTCGAGGACATGGAGCGCGCCGTGGCCGGGCAGGGCACGATGCACCTGGACTACACCCGCGACGTCATGCGCATCATGACCGACATCCGCCGCCAGTGGGGCATGACCTACCCGGAGGAGGAATAAGCGATGGTACAGGTCGATCTCATCACCGGGTTCCTGGGTTCCGGCAAGACGACTTTTCTGCGTAAATACGTGCAGTATCTTGTGGCACAGGGGCATAACGTCTGCATTCTGGAAAACGACTTCGGCGCGGTGAACGTGGACGCCATGCTTTTGCAGGATCTCATTGGGGACAACTGCGATCTGGAAACGATCAGCGGCGGCTGTGACTGCGACACCCACCAGCGCCGTATGCGCACCAAACTCATCTCGATGGCAATGCGCGGCTTTGACCGGGTCGTCATCGAGCCCAGCGGTATTTTCGACGTGGACGAGTTCTACGACATCCTGCGGGATGGGCCCCTGGACCGCTGGTACCGCTTGGGCAGCGTCATTGCTATCGTAGACGCGAAGCTCGAGAGCGAGCTTTCGCCCCAGGCGGATTACCTGCTGGCGTCGGAGGCCGCCAGCGCCGGGCTGGTGGTCATGAGCCGGGTGCAGCAGGCCGGGGCAGGGGAGTGTGCCGCCGTGGTGGATTACCTGAACCATGCGCTGGAAGGCTGCCACTGCGCCCGCCGCTTTGGCGAAGACGTGCTGTGCAAAGACTGGGCCGCGCTGACCGACGCCGATTTTGCCCGCATTGACGGCTGCGGCTGGCGGCAGACGAGCTATGTCAAGCTGCATTTCGACGAGCATGAGGCATTTACTTCGCTGTATTTCCTCAAGGCGGGCCGCACAGTCGAGCAAATCAAGGCCGCCGCACAACTGCTTTTGCACGATGCAAAGTACGGGCACATTCTGCGCATCAAGGGGTTTATTCCCGATAGCGGCGGCTGGGTCGAGCTGAACGCCGCCCGGGATACCATGACCGTGCAGAAAATCGCCCAAGGACAGGAAGTTCTCATCGTGATTGGAGAAGGTCTGGAGAAAGAGGCGATTGAGAGGGTTATTAAGGGGTAATCCCTTTGCCTTCCCCCTTGGGGGACGCCTTTCCAAAACACATCCCCCGCCGGAATTTTCTGGCGGGGGATGTTGTTATTCAGCGCACATTTTCAAAAAATTCTGCGTTTATTCCTCAAATGCCTTGACCCAATCGTACTCCTTGTGGACGGCGCGAGGGTCGTTCTGGGCTTTGCGGGCCGTGTACTCGCCAATGACGGCGGCGGGCATCAGCAGCGCACGCTCCACTTCAGACTGGAACACCAGCTTGGGGTTTTTGATTTTCGGGTTCTTCATCAGGTCTTTCCAGTAGGTGTCATAGTCCATCATCACGGCCATGGCCTCATACAGCGGGGTCAGGCTCTCGTACCGGGCAATGACCTTGTTCAGTGCGTTGAGGAATTGCATGTTGGCCTTGCCTTCCATCATGCCGTCGTCCTTACCTTTGACGTTGCGGCGGCAAAAATAGGCCGTCATCTGCAAAATATCGTCGAATGCCTCCATCTGGCCGGTCGTCAGCCGGGCGGACAGAGCATCGCGGTCGATGTAGCGCAGCAACGCCGCCGTGACCTGCTTTTTCGTGGCGGCATCCTCGGGCATCAGTTGGTTGACCGGCTCGGCGTCGGTCTCCACAAAGTCGGTCGTCTCGACGATATCAGGCTGCTCGGGCGCGGCGTCGTAGCCGCCCAGCGGCTCCGGCGCGCCGGAAGTAACGTACATACGGTAATTTTCCAAATCATCCAGAATGGCCTTGGACAGATAAGGCAGGGGGGCGCTCTTCGTGCGAGCCACCGGAATGACCCGGGTCGCGTAGCGGGCGGCCGCACCCTCAAACCAACGGCGCAGTCCGCCGCAGTTGTCGATGACGTTGTTCACGGTCTGGAAGAAATGCGCGTTGCCGCCATCGATCATCTTGTCGTTGCCGCGCGGCGTACCGGCCATCTTGACCATCGCGCCGATCATCGTGTGTACGGCCTCCATCTCGTCGGCGGTCAGCTCGCGGTTCAGCTTGTCCAGCTCGGCTTTGACCTCCAACTCCTGGCGCAGCAGATCCGGCGTAGCACCGTAGGAATAGGGGATCGTCGTCTCGGGTACCGAGACATACTCCAGTGTCAGGATGCTCGGGTCGTCGTCCAGCGAGCCGGTCTCGGCGGGGGTCAGCTTCTTCTTGCCGCGGGACTTGCTGGACATGGACTTCGTGATCTCGTTCAGCTTGTCGTCGGCCACCTGCTTGTCCACAGGCTCGATCGTGACAGCCACGGCAATGACGCGCTGGCGGTCTTTTTCGTAGACTTCGTAGTCAAAATAAATGTCGGTGTGGCCGTTGATCTCGCTCTTGGCCTTGTCCAGCACAGTGCGGCGCACGTGGGCCCAGTTGGTGGCGTTGCAGTCCACCTGCTTTTTCAGCGTCTCGATGTTCCAGACCAGCGGCTCGCCTTTTTGCTTTTTCGTGAGATAAAGGTTCTGGTAGCTCTTGCACAGCTCATAAATTTTCAGGCTGTACTGGCTCTTCATCGGCAGCGTGTAGGTGATGTTCATGGTGGTGTAGAACTCTTTTAGCTGGATCAGGTGGGGCTTTAATGCCTGGTCCAGCGTTAAGACGATCTTGCCGGTGCCCTCGTCGATGGTCGCACCGGAAAGCCAACGGAACATCGTAATCTTTTGCGTGCCTGCCAGGCGTATCCACTGCACCTTCGCGTTAGCGATCGCGTCGATGTTGTTGCGCACCTGGGCATACATCGAGCCGTTGTGCGGGTCGACGCCGCAGAGCTTCAAAAACTCATAGATGGACATTTCGTACCGGGGCAGCTCGGTATCCGACGGCTTGATCATCGCAAAAATGTGCAGCATCAATTTTTGCTGGCTCAATGTCAGGGTGGACATAGCGTTCTGGATCAGGTCATTGGATTTGCGCACAATGGTCTGGCTGCCGCGGCCGCTGTATGTGGCAACCGGGGCCTCTGCCTGGGTTTTGGCGGGGTCCTTCTTCGGCGGGCGGCCGGGGGATTTTTTCGGTCCGCGTATCGGGGCGTTGGGGTATAGCGAATCTATGGGAGAACTGGTTTTGTCTTTGGGTACCATGGCGTGACCTCATCTTCTTCAACACATTACACGTATGATAGCAGATTGTGCGTCAAGTGTCAATTATTGTAATATCCGACACATTTTGACGATGCCGCTCAAAATCCCTGTTTTTTCGTTCTTGGCTTTTTACTCTCTATTTATATATATTTAGAAATAATGTGTAGCTGTGTCGAAAATTACAACAGAAATGTGCCGCGGATTCCAACTGCGGTGTGCTGTAAATAACAACTGTTTTGTGCGCAAAGCTACAATGTGCCGGGCATAACAACCCGAAAAAATTATTTTTTGGGCAAGAATCGTGCGGTGCCGATTTGGCGGATTTTGGGAACTGTGCGCTGAATAACAACCCCAGAGACGGGATTTTTGAAATTCTGGGAACCATTCAAATTGTGCGCTCGATTCCAACACCCAGAAATCCAAAAAGATTTTTGCGGGAATTGTGCTGCGAATAACAACAGGGGCAGAAAAATCAGAAATTTTGCAAAAATCCCGGAAAGGTCTCAAAAAATCAAATTGTGCCGTGAATAACAACACCCGGCGAAAATTATTGAAATTGTGTCGAGACTAACAATCTGCCCGGCAAAAGCAGAATTTTTGCGGAATTGTGCGCTGAATAACAACCCCAACAGAAATTTTTGCGGGAATTGTGCCGTGAATAACAACAGGGAAGGCACGCTAAACAGTGATTTTTTGCAAAATGTGCCGCGAATAACAACACCCGTCGCTGCAAAAATGAAATTATACATACTGTAAATTGTGCCGTGAATAACAACCCGCCACCCGGAAAATGTGCTGCAAATAACAACAGGGGAAAAGCCGGCAGAATTTTTGGAAATGTGCCGTACATAACAACCTTGATTTTGGCCCGGCAACAGAAATGTGCCGCCGATAACAACCCTAAAAAGCCTGTGAATTTTTCCGAATTGTGCGCTGGATAACAATAGATTTTGCAAAAATCCTGCCGCTTGCCCCGGCAAACTGTGCTGTAAATAACAACAGCATTTTTCGCAAACTGTGCGCTCGATAACAATACCCAACACCAAAATCCTGAGCCGAACTGTGCTGCCGATAACAATACAGTGTGTAGAAAACTGTGCCGGCGATTCCAACACCCAAAATTGCACCCGGCTCCTGAATTGTGCCGCGAATAACAACCCCAGCAGAAAAATTTCCGGGTTGTAACGCTGCGCACAATTCGGATTTCCCCTTTCTAAAAATGTATGCTACAATAACGGCAGAATTTTTTTGCAATTTCCTCTTGACCCTGACGCTGCGTGATACTGTATGCTGAAACTACCGCGAAAGGAGAAAGCGCTATGATGACTGTAAAAGAGGTCAGCCGCCTGACCGGTGTGAGCGTGCGCACCCTGCAATATTACGACCAAATCGGCTTGCTGCACCCCGGCACCCGCACCGAGGCGGGCTACCGCCTCTACGATGCCACCACCCTGGAGACCTTGCAGCAGATTTTGTTGTTCCGTGAGTTGAAATTCTCGTTAAAAGAGATCACCGCGATCCTGCAAAACCCGCACTTCGACCGGGAAAAGGCGCTGGAACAGCAAATCGAGCTGCTGACCCTCCAAAAACGGCATCTGGAAAGCCTCATCACTCTCGCGGAAAACATCCGACAAACAGGAGGAAATGCCATGGATTTTACCGCATTTGACACGAAGAAGCTCGACGAGTACGCCGCAAAGGCCAAACAGCAGTGGGGCGCAACGGCGGCCTACCAGGAGTACGAGACAAAGAACGCCCATGAGACAACACAGGCCCAGCAGGAAAACGCCCGTGCGTTGATGGCCCTGGTCGCGGCGTTCGGCCACATGCAGGCGAAAGACCCGGCTGACCCGACCGTGCAGGCACAGGTGCAGAAATTGCAGGCGTTCATCACTGAACATTACTACACCTGCACCAAAGAAATTTTGCACAGCCTGGGCCAGATGTACGGTGCGGGCGGCGAATTTACCGCGAACATCAACGCGGCGGGCGGCCCCGGCGCGGCGGAGTTCGCCCGGAAAGCCATCGAGCGATACTGCTGCGGGTGAGTTCCAAACTTGCCCATTGTATCCCGCCGCGATTTGTGCTAGTATCAATAGCAGAAGCCAATAGAGGAGGAAACCAGTATGTTCAGAACCATGCGCCGCTTTAAACAGGAGCTTACCCGGGAGGAATGCCTGGCCGTTCTGCGCAGCCAGCCCCGCGGGGTGCTGTCATTGCTGGGGGAGAATGGCTACCCCTACGGTCTGCCCATCGACTACTGGTACAATGAGACTGACGGAAAGCTCTACTTCCACGGTGCGAAGGAAGGACACAAGATTGACGCCATCCGCGCCTGCGATAAGGCGTCTTTCTGCGTACACGACGAGGGACAGCGCGTGGCAGGGGAGTGGCCGCTGCATTTTTGCAGTGTCATTGTATTTGGGCGCATCGCCCCGGTGACGGATGCCGCCCTGACCGAAACTGCCTGCCGACGCCTGGCCGAAAAGTTCACCGACGATGCCGCTTATATCGACGCCGAGATCGCCGCGGCCAGGGAACGGGTGCTCTGCCTGGCCCTGACGCCTGAGCATATGACCGGCAAGCGGATCAAGGAGAAGTGATAGGACACAATGAAAAAGACAATCGACACTGCGGCCCTGGTAAAAGAAGCCGCCATCCTGACCGGGGGTGTAGCCATCATTGCGGCTGCCGTGTATTTCTTCCTCGTGCCAAGCCATGCGTCGGTCAGCAGTATTTCTGGCTTGGGCATTGTGCTGGCAAACTTTGTGCCGTTGCCACTGTCCGCCATCACGATGATTTTGAACGTCGTGCTGCTCATCATCGGCTTTTTCACCTGCGGGCGGGAATTCGGTGTCAAGACCGTCTACACCAGCGTCATGCTGCCGGTGTTCATCGCCCTGTTTGAGCGGCTTTTCCCGGATATCGGCTCGCTGACCGACAGCCAGGAACTGGACGTGCTGTGCTATATCCTTGTCGTCAGCGTGGGATTGAGCATCCTGTTCAACCGCAACGCATCGTCGGGCGGGCTGGATATCGTGGCAAAGATCATGAACAAGTACCTGCATATGGAGCTTGGCCGCGCCATGTCGCTGTCCGGTATGTGCGTGGCGCTCTCCGCGGCGCTGGTCTACGACAAAAAGACCGTGGTGTTAAGCATTTTAGGCACCTATTTCAATGGCCTTGTGCTGGACCACTTTATCTTTGACCACAACATCAAGCGCCGTGTCTGCATCATCACCGAAAAAGAGGAAGCGCTGCGCCGCTTCATCCTCAGCGACCTGCACAGCGGCGCGACGGTGTATGAATCCTACGGTGCCTACAATATGCAGAAGCGGCGGGAAATCATCACCATCGTGGACAAGAACGAATACCAGAAATTGATGAACTATATGAACCAGGAGGATCCGCAGGCTTTCATCACGGTCTACACCGTGTCGGATATACGGTATCGGCCGAAAGTGTGAAACCCCATGCAAACCCAAACCGCTGCCAAACCGCAGCAGGATATGACCGCCCAGCTGGCCGAAGGGCAGATCTTCCCGCGTATCTTCCGCAAGCGGGAGACAGAAGTTTAGCGCAGGATCGCAAATTTTTTGAAGAGATAAAAAAGTTCGCAAAAAAAGGAGAGTTTTTTCAAAAAAAGCGTTGACAAATCCCACCGGGCACGCTATAATATATGAGCGTTGAGGGCAGACGCCCAAAACAAAACCCGATGGGGATTCGCATAATGGTAGTGCAGCGGACTCTGACTCCGCCCGTGGGAGTTCGATCCTCTCATCCCCAACCACACCGCAGCAGCGCAGCTGCTGCGGTTTTTTCTTTCCGGGGTGTAGCGCAGTTGGTAGCGCGCTTGGTTCGGGACCAAGAGGCCGTGGGTTCAAATCCCGTCACTCCGACTTGAAAACCGCCAGATATCGTTTGATGTCTGGCGGTTTTTATTTCCTATTAAAAAAATAGAACCAAAAACACCGATAGCCGTTCCTGCCGGAAAAGCCATCGGTGCATTTTTTACTTCAAATTCGGTCGATCCTGGTCGCCGTCCGCTTTGAACATCACGAAATTCTCGGGCTTATTCGTGAAATAATAATACTCGGTGTTCTCGTGCAGGGGCGGGGTCAGGTAATTGGGGATGATGCAGCCGTCGCCCTCGATGCGCTCGGTGAAGCCGGCTGCAAGCCAGACGTCGGCGGGGATGCCGGCGTTGTAGCAGTCCATGTACTCGGCACCCGCGTGGTTTAAAATCGCGTCCAGCGCGGCGCCCAGGCGGGGCAGCACAGCGTCCTCACCGATGAAATCCACCAGCCGTACGACGGCGGCACAGCCGGTGTCCTGGGCACAGACCGTGCGGGTCACGACGTAGGCCAGCAGCTTGCCGTTCTCCTGTGCGGCCCAGACGTCATACTTGAAGTGCGGGTAGTGGAAATACCGCCGCCGCATATACCACACATCCTTGCGGGGCGTGTGGGGCGTGGCGGGCATCCCCAGCGGGATCAGGTCGGCGGCGTCCGCCACCTTGGCAAGGCCTAAATCGCGCTGCACAGGGGGCAGGGAATACCGCAGCGGCTTTGCCAGATAGTAGGCGCGGCGGCGGCCCAGGCGGTAGTAGTGGGGCAGACGTTCGGCCTTCCAGCCCAAAAACTGGTAAAACGTGCAGGTGTTGGGGCGGATGTTGTTGCAGGCCACCACGTCGGCGTTCAGCAGGCCGGGCAGGGCGTTCATCAATTCCAGCCCGACGCCGTTGTGGCCCTTGGCGGCCACCCAGACGCTGACCCAGATATCAGGCTTGCGCTTGGTGTTGGCCAGTATGTACCCGGCGGCGCTGACATACCGGCCGTCCTCCTCCGCTACGGCAAACTGCGGGATGCCGCTGCGGCCGGCATAGTAGTGATGGAACAGCTCGGGCCGATTGAGCAGCGGCAGACGCATATCAAAATTTTCGTTGATGAAGTCAATGATGGCGGTATCCTCACCCAGGCGTGCCAGCCGGAAAGTTGTCTCAGACAATGGCAGACCCTCCTGTGACCGGCAGCGTTACGCCGGTGATGAACCGTGCCTCGTCGGAGAGCAGGAACGCCATGGCGGGGACAACATCGGCGGGCGTCGCGTTGCGGCCCATGGGGTTTTCTTCGGCGGCGGCCTGCACGATGAGGTCAGGGGTATCCTTTAAGAAATTCGTCTCCATCATGCTGGGGGCCACGCAGTTGACCGTGACGCCGAAGCGGGCGTACTCGACGGCCAGGCTCTTGACCAGCCCGCCGATGGCACTTTTCGCCATGACGTAGGCGGCGGTGTTTTTGGGCGGGCAGCCGATGGTATAGCTGGTCTGGATGAACAGCACGCGGCCAAACTTGGCCTTGGCCATGGCGGGCAGCACGGCGCGGCAGATGCGCACGGCGCTGTGGACCTGAATTTCCAAATCGCGGTCAAAACGGGTCTGGTCAAAGGCCTTGAACTTGGCGTTGACGACCGGCAGCGCGGGCAGGTGGATGAAATGCGTCGGCGCGGGGGCAGACGCCGCCAGCACCTGCACAAAGGTATCGACTTTGGCGCGGTCGGACAGGTCAACGTCAAAGGGGCACACCTGGCCGGGAAAGCGGGCGCAGAGGTCGGCCAGCTTTTCCAGGTCGCCGCAGCCCTGGGCCAGCACAGTGGCGTCGGGGGCGGCAGTCAGCAGCCGCTCGATCAGTGCGCGGCCCACATCGCTGGTAGCGCCGGTGATAAGATAGGTATAAGACATGGTTTTTCTCCTCTTTATTTCGCTAACCCGGCCTTGATAATGCCGCGGGTCACGCGCTTGCCGTCCTGGTTGGTGATGACGGCCTTGATTTCGGCCTCGCTGCCGATCTCACTGACGTTCACGACGGTGCCCTTGATGGTCAGTGTGTCGCCGATGAAAATGGGTTTGGCAAACTTGCACTCCACGCCGTGCAGCAGGCAGTGCTCGCCGGGCAGGTAGACGCCCGCCAGCGTGGAGAAAAAGCTCGCCCCCAGCATCCCATAGACGACGCGGCCGGGGTAGCCGCGGCCCTTGGCGTAGTCAGCGTCGATGTGGATGGGGGAGACGTCCCCGGTGATGGCGCGGAAGGCGTCCATCATTTCCGGCGTGACGGTCACGGTAAACTCCTCGGTCAGGCCGGGGGTCATTTCCGCCAGCGTGTAGTGGTTCATGGCAGGCTCCTTTGGCAAAAGCATTTGAAAAAAGGCGGCAGGATGCCGCCCCAAAACGATATTGAGATTTACACCATCCGTGCAACCAGGTCCAGCAGGTCGCCCACGTCCTTCAGGCCGCGGACGTCGGCCAGCTTGAACTTGATGTTGAACTTCTTTTCGATGGCGGTCAGCAGGTTGATCTGCTCCAGGCTGTCCCAGTCCTCGATATCGTCGGCGCAGGTGCTGCGGGTGATCTCAAGGGTGTCATCGTCAAAATTATCGCGGAAAATATCCTGTACCGCGTTCAGAATTTCCTGTTCAGTCATACTGTAACTCCTTTTATATTATGGTAGTTACCTATAATATAGCATAAAAGCAGAGCAGACGCAAGATTTTTACAGCCCATAATCCTCCAACCGTCTCTGTAATTCCACCTCATCCGCTACCTGCACGCCCTGCTGCAGGGCCAGCACGTCGCTTTCGGGCAGAAGGTGGGTGTAAATATCCTCATAGATCGCCAGCGGGCCGGTGCCGTCGGCGGTGTACAGCGCCACATGGCCGCCGCTGTCTTTTAAAAGGTAGCGCGCCGGGGCAGGGGAGGGCTGCCCGCGCAGAAACCACACCATCCCCGCCGCGATGCAAAGCACCGCTGCTGCCGCCAGCAGCGAAAGATACACCCTGCGGATTTGTCTGTTTTGCATAATAATTCCCCCTTGCGTGGATAGTATGGGCACCATTGCAGACAAAAACACCGAAAGTTGTGAATTTTACGTCCGATACTGTACTTTTGGCCCCAACTTGTGGTATAATTCATTCTATAACATTGTGCGATTCTGTGTTACGGCCTTTGCCGTGCGCTTTGATACAGACCAAAGGAGGCGGTTCCCATAGAACCCAAGCAGCAGCGCCATATCTCCACCGAGGGCGTAAAGACCACCGCAGGTGCCACCGGCCAGCCCGGCGCACCCGCACCGAACAAAAAGAAAAAACCGAAAAAGCGCCGCAGCATCATCGGCATGATCTTCAGCTTCATCGGCTGTATGCTCTGCCTGTGCATCATGGCGGCCAGCGTGGGCGGCGTGCTGCTGTCCATGTATATCGTGCAGGTCACGGCAGATGACGCCGAGACCCTTGACCTGGACAACCAGAAAAACAAGCAGACGACGATCATCTACGACCGTTACGGCGACGAGTACGCCCAGCTGACCCGCGGCGAGGACCGCATCTGGCGCGAACTTTCCGCCATGCCGGACAACCTGAAAAACGCCGTCGTCGCCATCGAGGATAAGAACTTCTGGACCGAACCCGGCATCAACCTCAAGGGCACCATCGGTGCCGCGCTGAACGCGTTCACCGGCAACCGCATCTGGGGCACCAACCGCGGCGCGTCCACGCTGGAACAGCAGCTCATTAAAAACCTGACCGGCGATAACGAGCAGGACAATATGCGTAAGGTGCGCGAGATCTTCCGTGCCTTGGGTCTGGACAACAAGTACAGCAAAGAGACCGTCCTTGAAGCGTACCTGAACACCATCCCGCTGACCGGCATTGTCCACGGCATGGAGGCTGGCTCGCTGCAATACTTCGGCAAGCATGTCGAGGACTTGACCCTGTCGGAGTGCGCCGTGCTGGCCTCTATCACGAAGAACCCGACGAAGTACAACCCTGCCACCAACCCTGAAGAACTCATCAAGCGCCGCAACCATGTTCTGTACGAGATGCAGTCCCAGGGGTATATCACCGAGGCTGAGTTTGAAGCCGCGAAGGCCGAGACCATCACGCTGGTGGAAAGCTCCGCCGCGACCGAGAACGCGACCCGTTCTTCCAGCAACTCCTGGTTCACCGATGCGCTCTACACCGAGCTGCTGAGCCAGCTGCAGGAGGATTTGAACTACACCGCCGACGAGGCGAAGGAACTGATCTTCTCCGGTGGTCTGCGCATTTACTCCACCGTTGACCCCACCGTGCAGGCGGGCATCGAGAAAACGATGTACAACGAGGACGACCTGATCCCTGCCCTGTGGCATGAGGAGCCGGTCTGCCTGCGCGATTATCCTGCGGATTCCAGCAGTTGGGACGAGGTGCAGTACGACGAGGCTACCGGTCTGCCCATCACGAAGGACGGCTATGCGGTCTACGGCCAAGAGGCTATCCCCATCTACGCCGATGAGGAGGGCACGACTCTCAAAATGGGCACCTCCACCGACCCCGACTACCCCAACGACACCACCGTCTACCTCTGCGTGTATGAGAAAGTCCGCACCCAGGCTGCAATGGCAACGCTGGACTACGACGGCAGCATCCTGGGCATCGGCGGCGGCATTGGCGAGAAGAAGTACGACCTGGGCTTCAACCGCGCGACTTCTCCCCACCAGACCGGTTCTACGATGAAACCCATCGGCGCGTATGCGCTGGCGCTGGACTACAAGCTCATCAACTATTCTTCCCAGATTCTGGATTCGCCCTACTACTCTGCCGAGGACAAGAAGGTCCTGAAGGATCAGTATATCGGCGTGATGAGTCCCTATTCCGAGGCTGCCCAGTCCCGCAGCGATGTCTGGCGCGCCTGGCCCACCAACTACGGCGGTGCAGGCGGCCAGGGCAACCCGATGCTCGTCTATGACGCCCTGCAGCAGTCCTACAACACCGTGGCTGTCTGGGTCGGCGATATGGTCGGCGTGGATTACCTGTACAACTTTGTGCATGACACGCTGGAATGCAGCTATATCAACGCCGAGAACGATATGGACCTCGGCCCCTTGGTGCTGGGTTCCCAGAGCAGCGGCCTGACGGTCGTACAGCTGGCCGGTGCCTACACGATGTTCAACACCGGCACCTTCACCACGCCGCATTACTACACCGAGATCACCGATTACCAGGGCAACATGATCCTGGACAACAACAAGTATATCAACACCACTCAGGCCATCAGCGCTGACACGGCCTACATCATGAACCGCATGATGTGGAACGTCCTGCACAGCAGCAAGGGTACTGCCTACGGCAAGGGTCCCGACGGCGAGATGGACTCCGTGGCCAAGACCGGTACGACCAGCAACTACAAGGATTACACCTTCGCAGGCCTGACGCCGTACTACGTGACCGCCATCTGGTGGGGCTGTGACCGCCCGACCGAGATGGACACGCTGGGCAAGGCAGGCAAGAACGCAAGCCCCATCCAGTACGCCTGGAAGTATCTGATGGAAGATCTGCAGGCCGACCTGCCGGTCAAGGAGTTCGCCAAAGGCGAGAACGTTGTGGAGAAGCGCTTTGACACCTCCACCGGCGCAATCGTCTCCGGCGGCGGCGCGGTGGGTTACTACACCGAGGATAACCTGCCCGACAGCAGCTACGTCGTCTCGACCGAGGACGACCCCTACGCCGCCCTGGCACAGGCCGCTGCGGATGCCGCGGCAGGTGCCGAATAAAAGCCTTCCCCTTTGGGGGAAGGTGGCGCGAAGCGCCGGATGAGGGGCGCGCTTGCCGCAGCGACCCATTCCCGGGCAATAGAGGCAAAGATGCCCCTCATCAGTCACCTTCGGTGACAGCTTCCCCCGTGGGGGGAAGCCTCTCTATCAAACCACCTCAACCGCAAAACGGTTGGGGTGGTTTTGTTTTTGTATGAGATACAGTTGTACCCGCACAAAAGATATTGACTTTTCCGCCCTGTGGGCTGTGCAATTTGACAAATTGCACAAAAACCGCTCAAAAAGGCTTGCAACAGGCCCCGGGCCGTGGTATCATGGGACACATCGAGAAACATTTGTACACAAGGGGGAAACACCAATGGCCGAAAGGCGCTTTCTGCTGGTAGATGCAGAGGTTCTGCCGGAAGTTTTTGTCAAGGTGCTGCAAGCCAAGGAGCTGCTGGCCTCCGGCGCGGTGAGCAACATCTCCGCCGCCGCCAAGCAGGCGGGCATTTCGCGCAGCGCATTCTATAAATATAAAGATACCGTTTTCGATGCCGAGACCGGTCGCGAGTCCATCACGGTGGTGGCAACGCTGCTGGATAAGACCGGCGCGCTGCAAAGCCTGCTGTCCGGTATTTCGGCGGCGGGCGCGTCCATCGTGACCATCACCCAGTCCCGCCCGGAGAACGGCGCGGCCCAGGTGGAAGTCACGGTCCGCACCGGCACGATGCAGATGCCTGTGGACGAGATGCTGACCCGCCTGTCCCACCAGCCCTGCGTGGTGGAGATTCACCGCGGGGCGTAACTTCTCTTGGCCGCAGGGGAGGGGCGAGGTATGCCTCGCCCGCGACCTTCCCGCAAGATGCCTTCTGGCTTTAGGCCGAGGGCTGGGTATGCCCGGCCCCTACAAGGCGGCTTCACGGACAGATACCGAGTGTAAGAATACAGGGGGAAAATTCCAATGGCTAAAATTGCTATCATGGGCTTCGGCACGGTCGGTTCCGGCGTGCTGGAGGTCTGCCGCCGTAACGCGGCATCCATCGCCCGCCGCGTCGGTGAGCCGGTCGAGGTCAAATACATCCTGGATGTGCGGGATTTCTCCGCCTCCCCGGACGCCGCACTTTTTACCAACTCCATCGATACGATTTTGAACGACCCCGAGATCAAAGTCGTGGTCGAGACCATCGGCGGCACCAGATTCGCCTATCCGTATGTGCGCCAGTGTTTGGAGAGCGGCCGCAGCGTCTGCACTTCTAATAAGGAAATGGTCGCTACCTACGGCGCGGAGCTGCTGGCCCTTGCCAAAGCGCACAACGCGGCCTTCCTGTTTGAGGCCAGCGTCGGCGGCGGCACGCCCATCATCACCCCGATGCACCAGTGCCTGGCCGCCAACCACATCAGCCAGATCCGCGGCATCGTCAACGGCACCACGAACTTCATGCTGACCAAGATGAAGCGGGAGAACATGGGCTTTGAAGCTGCGCTCAAAATCGCCCAGCAGCTCGGCTATGCCGAGACGAAGGATCCCGGCGACGATGTGGACGGCCGCGATGCCTGCCGCAAAATTGCGATTCTCGCCAGCCTGGCCTGCGGGCATCACGTTTACCCGGATAACATCCCGGCCCGCGGCATTCGTGACATCACGGTCGCCGATATCAAGGCCGCTGAAAAGCTGGACAGCGCCATCAAGCTGATCGCCTGGTACGACGAGGGCGAGGATGGTAACATGGCCGCCGGCGTGGAGCCGATGCTCGTCTCCAACGCGAACCAGCTCGCGGGCGTGGACGATGTGTTCAATGCTGTGCTGATGAAGGGCGATATGCTGGGCGATGTCGTGTTCTACGGCAAGGGCGCGGGCAAGCTGCCCACCGCCAGCGCCGTGGTGGCGGACGTCATCGATGCACTGAAAGAGGGCGTCAAGATCCACGACTCGCTGTTCTGGAAACCTGCCGAAAAGCCCGAGGGCCAGCTGGAGGACAAGAACAGCTACCCCTGGTACATCCGTGTGACCGGCGTTGCAGCGGCGCTGCTGCCCAGCGTGGCCGGTGCGGGCCACACGGTCTTTGAGGAAAACGGCGAGGCCGCTTACCTCATCGACAAGGTCACCGCCGCCGATGTGGCCGAGATCACCAAGAAAATTGAGGTGCTGGGCGGCAAGGTCGCTCTGGCCATGAAAAAACTGGAAGAGTAAGAGGGGACAGGGCATATGGTAACAGTAACGGTCCCGGCCACCAGCGCCAATGTCGGCGCAGGGTTTGACTCGCTGGGGTTGGCCGTCTCGATGCACAACGTTTTCACGTTTGAGGAATCCGACCGCATTCAGATCTCGTCCGTCGATGGCACCCACGTCCCGGCGGGCAGCAACAACCTGGTCTACCGCTCGGCCCGCGTCGTCTATGACCAGCTGGGCATCCCGCTGAAAGGTCTGCGCATCACCCAGCGCAACGATATCCCCATGACCCGCGGTTTGGGATCCAGTTCGGCCTGCATCGTGGCGGGCATCATGGGCGCCAACGCCCTGCTGGGCGATAAACTGACCGAGCGCCAGATGCTGACGCTGGCAACGGCCATTGAGGGCCACCCCGACAACGTTGCGCCCGCCATGCTGGGCGGCTTTGTCACCAGCGTTATCGACGAAGGCCAGGTATACAGCGTCAAAAAGGATATCGACCCGGAACTCGCCTTTGCGGCGTTCGTGCCAGACTTCCGCCTGTTGACCAGCAAAGCGCGTGCGGCGCTGCCTGCCATGGTCAGCCATAAGGACGCGGTCTACAATTTGTCCCGCGCGGCGCTGGCAACAGCGGCTTTCTGCGAGGGCAACTACGCGCTGCTGGGCGTGGCGACCAAGGACGTGCTGCACCAGAAATACCGCCTGCCGCTTATCGAAGGCGGCGACGATATCTTTGAACTGGCGCAGGATTTGGGCGCACAGGCTGTGTATATCTCGGGCGCAGGGCCTACCATCATGGCCGTTGTCCACAAGGACGACACCGAGTTTTTCACCCGCGCCGAGGCGGCGCTGGCGGCGGATGGCCCGCTGCATCATTTTACCGTGCATCGTCTGCTGGCCGACAATGTCGGCGCAGTAGTCAGTTAAGATAGGGGAGAGGGATAACACCAATGGGCTTGATCGTACAAAAATTCGGCGGCTCCTCGGTCAAAGACCGTGACCGCATCTTCAACGTGGCGCGCATCGTCATGAACACCCGCAACGCCGGCAACGACGTTGTTGTGGTCGTTTCGGCGCAGGGCGACACCACCGACGACCTGATCACCAAGGCGGCGGAAATTACATCCGACCCGTCCCACCGCGAGATGGATATGCTGCTGGCCGCAGGCGAGGAAATTTCGATTTCCCTGCTGACGATGGCCTTGCAGGAACTTGGCGTCTCCGCCATCAGCCTGACCGGCTGGCAGGCGGGCTTCAACACCGACCGCGCCTACTCCAAGGCCCGCATCAAGCGGCTGGACACCGAGCGTGTCGAGAGTGAGCTTGCCCGCAACCGCGTCGTCGTCGTGGCGGGCTTCCAGGGCTTGAACCGCTCTGACGATATCACGACCCTGGGCCGCGGCGGCAGCGATACCTCTGCCGTGGCACTGGCGGCTGCCCTGCATGCAGACCGCTGCCAGATCTTCACCGACGTCGAAGGTGTCTACACCGCCGACCCGCGCAAGATCCCCAAGGCCACCAAGCTGAAAGAGATCACGTTTGACGAAATGCTCGAGCTGGCGTCCCTGGGCGCACAGGTGCTGAACAACCGCAGTGTCGAGCTGGCCAAAAAGTACAATGTCGAGCTGGAAGTCATTTCCAGCATCAATCCGGTGCCCGGCACCATCGTTAAGGAGGAAACCAAAGTGGAAGGTATGCTCATCAAGGGTGTTGCAAAGGACACCGACGTCGCCGTTTTGACCGTCAAGGATGTGCCGGATGTGCCCGGTATGTCGTTTAAGATTTTCAGCCTGTTGGCCCAGAAGAACATCAACGTGGATATCATTCTGCAGACCACCGGCCGCGACGGCAAGAAGGATATGAGCTTTACCGTGCCCCTGGGCGACGCCGAAAACGCCGTTGCAGCGCTAAAAAGTGCAACCAGCCGCATCGGCGGCGGCGACATCACCGTCGACAAGACCTGCGCGAAGATCTCCATCGTCGGCGCGGGTATGCAGAGCCACTCCGGCGTGGCCTCCACGATGTTCGAGGCCCTGTTCAACCAGAATATCAACATCAAGATGATCTCCACCAGCGAAATCAAGATCAGCGTCATCATCGATGAAGCCGACGCCGACAAGGCCGTCGCCGCCATCCACGACGCATTCATCAACTAAGTTTTTTCAGCAATATAGAGGGATTGGGTCGGCCCCCATGCACAGTGCGGTGCATGGGGGCCGTTGGTGTTGTATAAAGGTTTACAGCAGCTTTTTGCCCTGCGCAAACTTTGCGGTCAGCGCACCTCTGCCCAGGTAGGCGTAGCGCTCCAGGCGCTCGGCAGGGGTGAAGGTGCGCATATTTTTCAGCGCGGAGTCGTCCAAAACCAGCGCGTCAAAGGCGTAACCGTCCTCAAACAGGCCGACGTTTTCGCCGACATCGGCCCAGAAATCACCGCCGCCCACAGTCGCCATATACAGCGCCTCGGCCATGGTCAGCGGTTTCTCGCTCTGGTCGATGTACCGCCAGCGCAGCTTGCTGACCTGCACGGTCGCTGCCATCACGGCGAAGAGGTCCAGCGTGTGGCCGCCCGCCACGTCGCTGCCCAGGCCGATGCGCCAGCCGCCGTGCAGGTACTTGGCGGCGGGGGCGATACCCGCAATCACGTTCTCGTTGCTGGTGGGGCAGTGGGCGATCATGACACGGTTGCGCTTCATCAGCGCGGCCTCGGCGTCGGGGGAGTAGATGCAGTGGGCCATCACGGTGGGCACGTCGTTGCCGAACAGGCCAAACCGGCTGTAACTCTCGGCGTAGAATTTTGTGTCGGGGCAAAGCTCGGCCACCCATGCGATCTCGCCCGGGTTCTCAGAGAGATGACTTTGCGCAGGTACGTTATATTCGGCGGCCAGCTCGCCCAGGCCCTTCATGTATTCGTCGCTGGTGCTGGGGGTGAAGCGCGGGGTCAGCATCGGGCGCACCGGGCCTGCGTGCAGGCTGCCTTCCGTGCGGCAGGTGTCCAGCCAGCGGCGCGTTTCGGCCAGGCCTGCGGCGGCGCTCGACTCACGGTAGGTGTCGGGGCTGTTGCGGTCCATGGCCAGCTTGCCAACAAAGGCTGACAGGCCCGCGTCTTTCAGCTGGTGCATCAGTTCCAGCGTGGCGTCAGTGTGCAGCGTGGCAAAGATGCACGCGCGGGTCGTGGCACTGTTTTTCAAATCGCGCACAAAGTAGGAGTAGCCCAGCTTGGCGTACTTTGGGTCGGCGTAGTGGGCTTCCTCGGGGTAGGTGTACTGCTGCAGCCAGTCCAGCAGTTCCAGATCCATGGCCGTGCCGCAATAGCTGTACTGCGGCGCGTGCAGGTGCAGGTCGACCAGACCCGGCGTGATGATGCGGCCGGTGTAGTCAAGGATTTCCACCCCGGCGGGCGCGGTGCGGCTGAACCCGGCGCACAGGCCGTTCTCGCACAGCAGATAGCCATCGCGCACGCGCAGTGCGTCGGGGGTGGGGGTGTCTATAAAGGTGCTTTTCAGGGCGAAACAATCCATAGAAATGACCTCTCTATATAAATAAAATTGCTTTGTAGGGGCCGGGCATGCCCGGCCCGCAAGTGTACGGTGGATGCCCCTTTTCATGGGGGCGTAGGGCGGGGTGCCCTCACCCCGCCGCGGCGGCCAGAGGGCTGGCCGCCCTACAAATCGGGCTTTCATAATCTCTATTATAAACAATATATAGTATCTGTTGCAAGTTTTTTGTTTACTTTATGCCGTTAAAGCGGTATAATATCAATATCTATTGATGTTTGAAAGGAAAAGCGATTTGGAACGTAAACAACTCGCGCCCGGTGTCTGTATCACGACGCTGGACGCTGCGAAATTTAACCGCTGCCGTATCACGCTGCATCTGCGTTTTCCGGCCCGGCGGGAGTCCGCCACCGATGCCGCCGTGCTGGCCCTCGTGCTGGAGCGCGGCTATGCGGCCTGCCCCGATATGACCGCCCTGTCCCGCCGTTTGGCCGAACTGTACGGCGCTGATTTGGGCGTCGACCTTGCCAGCGCGGGCACCGACCGCGTGCTGTCCGCCGATATCTGCGGCATCAAGGACGCCTACGCCCTGGCGGGGGAGAACCTGACCGACGCCTACGCGGATATCGTGTTCGGCACGATCTTTGACCCCTACCTTGTGGACGGCGCGTTCGACCCCGAGGCCGTGCGCATCGAGACCGAAACCCAGGCCCGCCGCCTGGAAGCTGAGTTCAACTCAAAGCGGCTCTACTGCGTGCGGCAGGCCCGCCGCAAGTTCTATGGCGACACCGCTGCGGGCATCGAGCTGGGCGGCTACCCCGGCGAGCTGGTCAACGTCACGCCGCAAAGCCTCAAGGCCGAGTATGACCGCATCCTCTCCACCGCGTACATTGACGTGATGGTGCAGGGCGTGGACGAGGATCGCGTGGCCGATATGCTGCTGAAAAAGCTGGATGGCATCCGCCGTGACCCGCACCCCTTCGCTGCGCCCATCGCCATGCCCGCCACGCCGCTGCGCCATTTTAAAGAGGAAGTCCCCGGTTTGACCCAGGCCAAGCTGTGTATGCTGTTTACCACCGGCGAGGAACACCCCAACCCGCCCAGCGTCAGCATCTTGCGCGTGGCGATGAGCGTGCTGGGCGGCTCCGCCACCAGCCGCCTGTTCCGCAACGTGCGCGAGAAGCAGTCCCTGTGCTACTACTGCGGCAGCGCCGCCCAGCGGGCCACCGGCGTTATGATGATCGACTCCGGTGTTGAGCCGGGCAAGGAGCAGCAGGCCGAGGCCGCCATCATTGCCGAGCTGGAGGGGCTGAAAAACGGCCCTATCACCCAGGAGGAGGTGGACGACTGCCGCCGCGGCCTGCTTTCCAGCATGGACGCCCTGGGCGACAGCCTGGCCGCGCTGGAAAACTGGTACTATGGCCAGATTACCCGCGGCGAACCGCTCTACCCGCCCGAGTACGGCAAGGTTCTGACCAGCGCCGTGACGCTGGACGAGGTGCGCCAGACGCTGCAAAGTTACAGCTATTCCGTCTGCTACGCCGTGACCGCCGAGCCGGGCACGCAGGGGAAAGGAGGCAGCGAAGATGTTGAATAACGACCACAAAAACTTTGCCGCCGCCCAGGCCCGCGCCGCTGCCGCCGTCAACTGTGAGAGTGTTGTGCTGCCCAGCGGCCTGACCGTGCTCTGCCGCACGATGCCCGGGTACAGCAGCGTCCATGCCATCTATGCAACAGGCTTTGGCTCGATTCACCGCGCGTTTAAGCTGGATGGCAAGCAGGTCACGCTGCCCGCCGGTACGGCGCACTTCCTTGAGCACAAAATGTGCGAGACGCCCAAGGGCGACTCTTTCAATTTTTATGCCAAGACCGGTGCCTCGGCCAACGCCTTTACAAGCTATGACCGCACCTGCTATCTCTTCTCCGCCACGCAGAAGATCGACGAAAACCTTGACATTTTGCTGGGCATGGTCGGCAAGCCGTGGTTTACCAAGGCCACCATCGCCAAGGAGCAGGGCATCATCGGGCAGGAAATCAAGATGTACGACGACAGCCCCGACTGGCGGCTGCTGAACGCACTGTTCCGCTGCCTGTACGCCGACCACCCGCTGCGGGACGATATCGCCGGCACGGTGGAGAGCATTGCCGAGCTGACGCCCCAGATGCTCTACAACTGCACCAAGGCGTTCTACGCGCCGTCCAACATGGTGCTGAGCGTCGCGGGCAAAATCACGCTGGCCCAGGCTGTTGACGCCTGCAAGCGCAACGGCCTCTACCGTGCCCGCGCCCCGCACGAGGTCGAGTGGGACATTCCCGCCCAGGACGGCCCGCTGCCCCACAAAGAGGCGCTCTTCACAATGCCGGTCACGAAGCCCTGCTTCGGCGTGGCCTACCGTGAGGAACCGCTGGCCCCGGGCGATTTGAAGCGGGAACTGCTGCTGGATATGCTGGGCGATCTGGTTGTCGGCGGCTTGACGAAACTCTACCGCCGCCTGTATGATGAAGCGCTGGTCAACCCCGAGTTCTCCGGTGACTTTATCGCGGTGCGCGGCGCCTGCGCCGTGGCCTTTACCGGCGAGAGCGACACCCCGCGCCAGGTCATGGATCTGCTGCAAGAGGAAATCGAGCGGATGCGCCGCGAGGGTGTGGACCCCGAGGTCTTTATGCTGGTGAAAAACCAGATGTACGGCGAGCTGTTGGGCGACGTGGAAGCCGTGGACGATGCCGCCGAGGAAGCGGCCGCTGCCTGCCTGAAGGGCCGCACGCTGGCCGATGAGATCGCCGCACTGGCTGAGCTGACGGTGGACGATGCAAACGTCCTGCTGCGCACGGCCCTGCGGGAAGAAAACCGTGCTTACGTGCAGATCGACCCGGCAGAAAAATAACGAGGATAAGTATAAAATGGTCTATCATGTGCAATTTCCCGGGTTGGGCCTTGACCTGACCGTGAACCGGGTGGCGCTGGCCATCGGCGGGTTCAACATTTATTGGTACGGCGTCATCATCGCGGCAGGTATGCTGCTGGCGATGCTCTACGCCTTCCGCAACGCCGTGGACTACGGCATCGACTCCGACCGGCTGGTCGATGTGGTGGCCATCGGCGCGGTCATGTCCATTGTCTGTGCCCGCATTTATTACGTGGCTATGGCACCTTTTGAGTATCAAAGCCTGTGGGAGATGGTGGATATCCGCAAGGGCGGCATCGCCATCTACGGAGCGGTCATCGGTGCGTTTGTGTTCGGCGGCCTGGCCGCCAAATGGCGCAAGGTGCCGCTGCTGCCGTTGTTTGACCTCGTTTCGCTGGGTTTTTTGATTGGGCAGGGCATTGGCCGCTGGGGCAACTTTGTCAATCAGGAGGCCTTCGGCACGAACACGACGCTGCCCTGGGGCATGTACAGCGAAGGTACCGAGGCGTATCTCAAATCCGTGCAGGTCACGCTGCCTGCGGGCATGACGGTGGACCCTACGGCCCCGGTGCATCCCACATTTTTGTATGAGAGCATCTGGTGCCTGCTGGGGTTTCTGGTACTGTCCCACTTTTTCAAAAAGCGTCGTTTCAACGGCCAGATTTTCTTAAGCTACATCATCTGGTACGGCTTGGGCCGCGCCTGGATCGAGGGCCTGCGCACCGACTCGCTGCTCATCGGCAATACCGGCCTGCGGGCCAGCCAGCTGGTGGCCATCGGCTCGGTCATCGTGGCGGCGATGCTTATGGTCATCGGTCTGCGCAGCGCCAAGGGCAGGGAGCTGACCGTCACGCTGGCCGTGAAGGATATCAAAAAGCAGGCCGAGGCAGGAGACCGCTTTGCGCCGGACACGTTGCCTGCGAATGCGCCCCACGCCGAGTTTGTCAAGGCGACCGACGCCATGAACGAGCGGCTGGACGCGCTGGACCTGAACGAGGTCGAGATCGAAGAGATCGAAGAACCGAAGGAATAAACAGACGCTTCTGCGGCACGGCGATAGGTGCCGCTGGTGTAAGACCCGACACCGTTTTGCCGCCCCGGCGGACAAAAAATACATTTGAAAGAGGGAACTATTATGGGAGCAACTATCATCGACGGCAAGGCGCTGGCCGCGGCCACCAAGGCAGAAGCCGCAGGGAAGGTCAAGGAACTGAAAGCCCAGGGTATCAACCCCTGTCTGGCGGTCATTCTGGTGGGGGAAAACCCCGCCAGCCAGGTGTACGTGCGCGGCAAGATCAACGACTGCGTCCAGTGCGGCATCGAGAGCCGTTCCATCAACCTGCCCGCTGATACGACCCAGGAAACCCTGCTGGCCGAGGTAAAAAAGCTGGCCGCCGACCCCGCCGTACACGGCATCCTTGTCCAGCTGCCGCTGCCTGCGCAGATCGACGAGAAAGCCGTTATTGACGCCATTCCGCCGGAGAAGGATGTGGACGGCTTTTCGCCCATCAATGTCGGCCGGATGCAGATCGGTGAGCCGTGCTATCTGCCCTGCACCCCGGCGGGCTGCATCCGGATGATCGAGTCCACCGGCACTGAGATTGCGGGAAAGAACGCGGTGGTCATCGGCCGCTCCAACATCGTGGGCAAGCCAGCGGCGCTGCTGCTGCTGGCCAAGAACGCCACGGTCACGATCTGCCACTCCAAGACAGCGAACCTCAAAGAGGTCTGCGCCGCCGCCGATATTCTGGTGGCCGCCGTTGGCCGTGAGGGTTTTGTGACCGGCGATATGGTCAAGCCCGGCGCTGTGGTCATTGATGTGGGCATCAACCGTGGTGCGGATGGCAAGCTGCACGGCGACGTGAACTTTGAAGAAGCCGCCGAGAAGGCCGCCTACATCACCCCCGTGCCCGGCGGTGTCGGCCCCATGACCCGCGCCATGCTGATGCTGAACACAGTGGAGGCCGCAAAGCGGCAGGCCATGTAAAGGCCCCCCTCGGGGGAAGCTGTCCGCGAAGCGGACTGATGAGGGGCGGCCTTGCCATTGCAGCCCACTGATGGGATACAACCGCAGACTTGCCCCTCATCCGGCCCTGCGGGGCCACCCCAAGGGGGAAGGCAAAGAACAAGCGAAAATTTTAACCTTCCCACGCCCGAAAACCCCTTGACAAGCTGTGCAGTTCTATGATAGAATACTAGAGCCGCATGGTATGGGCTCTGTAAGTGTGTGCTTTTATCGGTACGCCGCCCTACGAACCAGCGAGACTTATTGAAAGAGGTTATCCACTATGTACGCAGTTATCAAAACCG
>ERZ1034913.640-NODE-640-length-26488-cov-6.317179_pt1 | contig 26488 bp, 19 predicted proteins | sample MGYA00520697_ERZ1034913 | MGnify/ENA primary metagenome ERZ1034913 (study PRJEB33766, sample SAMN09781786) | gut metagenome | biome: gut microbiome | host: Homo sapiens | place: Madagascar | study: EMG produced TPA metagenomics assembly of the PRJNA485056 data set...
CGGCTTCAAAAAACTTCGGATTATCCCTTGACTTCATATAGCTGGTCTCCTTTCTACAGGGAAAAGCGCATGTGCCAGGGAGGCCGAGAAGGCTGAGGCCGGGTCGGGGTTCGAGTCGGATTCCGGGCCCAAGTCGCCAAACCGCCTCGCAAGCGCATGCGTTTTTCGCTTACATTACACGGTAAAAGTTAGGGGAAGTACTTTTCGAGACTATTTCGGCCGTGAGAAATGAGGGTTTCCAACCCGCGAAAGGCCGCGATACGACGCTTAGGGGCAGCCTCTTGACACCATTCGTCAGGTTCATTATTGTTGCCGTTGCAACTGTTGTCGTAGCAACAATAAGATAATCGGAAGAAGGTAACCGTTGTACATGTCGGACATCTCCATCATCGTGCGGAAGATGCGCACCTTCGCCGAGCGGAACATGGCCCACAGGGGCATCGGGTTCCCCGAGCAGCTCGTGCTGATGAGCCTTCTCGCAAACGGCGAGTCGAACCAGGAGTCGATTGCGGCCGAGCACGGCATCGACCGCGGCGCCATCGCGAAGACGCTCGCGAAACTCGAGGCAAAGGACCTGGTGGCGCGCAAGGTCAACAGCAAGAACAAGCGCGAGAAGATCGTGTGCGCAACGCCCGAGGCAACAAGCGTCTTCGACGAGATGCGCGCATCGTTCGTCGAGCTGGACACCACGCTCTTTAGCGGCTTCACCCCCGAGGAGAAGTCGAGTGCCTGCAACCTCATAGCGCGCATGGCCGCCAATCTGCAGGCAGTGGATGCCGCGCCCGCCGCAGCCGACGGCCGCTAACGAGCGCCCGACGGTCGCGCCGCGCCCGCCTCGCGACCGCTCCCGCGACTTTCCCCACAACCGCATCAGCAATCATCAGAAAGGAAAGACTCCAAACCCATGATGCATCGAAAAACGAGGGAGCAGGACATCGAGCCTGCTCAATCTAAGGATGGCTCGAACATCGAACCGCAAGCCCCGGCGAGCAATCCCCCCGCTAAAGCAGCGCCCACCGCCCGCAGCCAGGGGAAGGGCTACGCGCTTGTCGCCGTAGTCTACCTGCTCGGCCTGTGCATGGGCGCACTCGACATGGGCATCGTCAACCCCGCGCGTACCGTTATCCAGAACACGCTCAGCGTTGACGATAGCCTCGGCGTATGGATTATCACCATCTACACGCTCGCCTACGCCGTGTCGATTCCCATCATGGGCAAACTCGCCGACCGCCACGGTCGCAAGGGCGTCTACCTGCTGTGCATCCTGCTCTTCGGCTTGGGCTCGGCGTTATGCGGCGTCGCGCAGGATTTGGGCAACTTCTGGATCCTCATCGGCGCACGCGTCATCCAGGCGCTCGGCGGCGGCGGCATCATGCCAGTCGCGACGGCGGAGTTCGGCACCGCGTTCCCCGAGGAAAAGCGCGGCATGGCTCTCGGCATCGTGGGCATGGTGTACGGCCTCGCCTCCATCCTGGGCCCGACGGTGGGCAGCGCGATCCTCGAGGTGTTCGGGGCGACGCAGTGGCAATTCATCTTCTACGTGAACATCCCCATCTGCATCATCGTGCTGATTCTCGGCGTCAAGCGTCTCCCGAACGCACAAGCCGAAAAGACAGGGCCCCTCGATGGCCTGGGCATTCTCACCCTCACGCTCATGACGCTCAGCCTTATGTACGGGCTTAAAAACATCGACTTCTTCGATTTCGCGACGTCGATCGCGTCAACTGACGTATGGCCGTTCCTCGTGGCGTTCGTGGTGCTTCTGCCGCTGTTCGTGCTGCGCGAGCGCCGCGCCGCCGACCCGATTCTCAATCTGAAATACTTCACCAACGCGAACATCGTCATCGCGTTTCTGTGCGCGGTGATTTCAGGCATCGCCATGATGGGCACTATCTTCTTCCCGCAGTTCTGCGAGAACGCCATGATGATGAAATCGGGATCGGGCGGCTACTTCATCGCGCTGCTCGGCGTGGGCAGCGGCGTTGGCGCTATGATGTCGGGCAAGCTCATCGACAAACACGGCGTGAAACCAGTGCTCGCGATGGGCTTTATCGGCGTGGCAATCGGCTCGATTTTCATGGCGTTTGTGGCCTGCACCTGGCCAAGCCTCCTTACCGTGTGCGCCACCATGATCATCACCGGCCTCGGCCTCGGCTTCACCATGGGAACGCCGCTCAACTACATGATGCTGGAGAACACCGACGAGAAGGAATCGAATTCGGCGCTGGCTGCGCTGTCCCTCGTCCGCTCCATCGGTACCGCGGTCGCGCCCGCCATCATGGTCGCGTTCGTCGTGCACGCGAGCGCCTACCTGCAGGGCAATCTCATGGACGCGATGCCGAGCGAGGTGAGCGTCTCCGAACTGCCCCACGCCGCCGAGCTAGACAGCGAGCTTGCGAGCCTTCGCGAGACCGAGAACGGCGCGAAAATGCTCGAGGGCGTCGACATCCCGTCACTCGAGGACTATCGCACCATCGACGTGGGCATGGACAGCGCGAGTGGAGACGGAAGCTTCGAGATGAGCGACGAGACGCTCGAGCAGCTGAAGAACTCCGACGTCACCACAGTGGTTTCCGCATGCAAGGCACTTTCGAGCGAGATGTTCGACGCCATGAAGCCAACGATCGAGGGCAACATCCAAGGCGGGTTCGATAGGGGCATAGCCTCCATGCAGGAGGGCCTGGACAGCATGAATGCCCAGATGGGCCGTGTGCCGGCACCTGCGGCAGCCGCCATGGCCGCCCAACGCGACGAGCTGCAGACCATTGTGTCGCAGATGGAGGAGGCGCGAGACGCCGTACCCGCCATGCTCGACGAGGCGAAGGAGAATTACCTGACCGAGGTCGACAACGACGCCGCAGAGATTCAGGAGGCCTACCAGCAAACGATGAATAGCGGCTTCAAGGGCATGTCGCTGTTCGTGGCCGCCTGCGCGATCGTGGGGCTTGTGCTACTCGTTCCCTATAAGGACAAGAAGAGGCTCGCGCAGTCTGAGAAGTAAACGACCCGCACCGAGGGCCCCGCCGTCCCAGCCACGTCGCCGGGACGCGTTGCTCAGCACCGCCGGGGCACGTTGTTCGGCGCCGCCGGGGCGCTCCGCTCAAACGACAAAAGGCATCTTACGCAAGCGCCCGCGTCCATGGATAAAACCACGGGCGCGGACGCTTCACTTTATTCCCAGCCGCTTTATTCCCAGCCCTTCCACACGTCGGGCTCGTAGCCGACGGTTGCCTGGCGGCCGTTGCGAACGATGGGCTCGCGAAGTATCTGCTGGTTATCGAGCACCTTTTCGAACTTTTGGTCGGCAGCAAGATACTGTACGAGCGCAACCGTGTCGGCATCTTTCGCCTTTGGATCGATCACAGCGTCGATCCCGCCGACGGCGCGCGCCACGCTTTCGAGCTCGCCTTTGCTCATCCCCTTTTCCTTCAAGTCGATGAACTGGAACTTCACGCGACGCTCCTTGAAATAGCGCTGCGCCTTCTTGGTATCGAAGCTTTTCTTCGTGCCGAATATCTGGATGTTCATACGTACCGCCTTCGCTCAATTCTCGTCCGTCCATAATACGACAAGGGAGCCGAGCAAAAACAGAGCAGGCGGAGATGGAGGAGGACGGCGACCGACCGTCGGCAAGAGTCGGCCGGATCGGACTGGCGCCCAGCGCGCGCCGGCAACACGCTCGCAGCTGCACACATAGCCGATGCACAAGCTCGCCGCGGCGTTCCCTCGCCCCGCGGCGTAGCGATAGAGAAGCGCGCCACCCGTCAACGATGGCGCCTCGGTGAAGAAAATCAACGTCTGGGTTACATCCCTTGAAAGGGGCGAAGACGGCTGCTAGGATACCTCCCCGCTATGAAGGATTTGACCAAAGCATACATCGCAATTCGGCGGCCCCTGGTATACGGGGCCTCTCCTGTTGTTCCCCAAGTGCGCTCTGAGCAGCCGCTTTCCTCTTGTCGTATCTGATGCGCGCATAGCGCGTGCATGAAATTTCGCCACAGGCCAGCGTACCTTTGGCGAAGAACCGAATAGATACGAAGGAAGCTTATGTCTGATAATTGTACGGTCGCGCCCGCAAACGGACGCATTACCGGTACCCAGATCCGCATCGTCGCGGTTGTCGTCCTGGGTGCCTTCTTGGCGCTGCTGAACCAAACGGTGATGTCACCTGCACTGCCTGTCATCATGGCCGATTTCTCCATCGATGCCTCGACTGCCCAGTGGATCATGTCCATATACCCGCTGGTGAGCGGCATCATGGTCCCCGTTTCAGCGTTTCTTATCGACAAGTTCAGCACCCGCGCGCTGTTCTTCGGGGCAACGCTGGTATTCGCGCTGGGCACGCTGCTGTGCGCCGCAGCCCCTGATTTCTTGCTCCTCATCATCGGTCGCGTGCTGCAAGCGGCGGGCTCAGGCGTGCTCATGCCGCTGGTCTCGGTGGTTCCCATGCTGGTGTTCCCCGTCGAGAAACGAGGGACGGCTATGGGCATGGCGGGCATCGTCATGTCGGCGGGTCCCGCGGTTGGCCCCGTCGTTGGCGGCGCGGTGATCGACACGTACGGCTGGCGCACCATGATCGGCGCCATCGTCCCCCTCGCAATTCTCGTGCTGGTGCTGGGCGTTTTCATGTTGAAGAACGTGGGCGAGCTGAAGGATCCCAAACTCGACCTGCCCTCGGTCGTCCTTTCCACCATCGCTTTCGGCGGGCTTCTCTACGGATTTTCCAGCGCCTCGTCGATGGGTTGGGGCAGCCCCATGGTGCTCGGCTCGATCGTCGCGGGTGTCGTGTGCTTGGTGCTGTTTGTCGTACGCCAGGGCAAAATCGAGGACCCGCTGCTTCAACTGGGCACACTCAAGACGCGCGAATTCCGCGTGGCAGCCATCATCGTCACGCTGATCAACGCTGCATGCCTGGTCACCAACACGTTGCTGCCGCTGTTGCTGCAAACGGCACTCGGTGCTTCGGCCTTCGAAACCGGCATGGCCATGCTTCCCGCCGCGGCGGTGGGCATCATCATCAGCCCTATCTCCGGCGTGGTGTTCGACAAATTCGGTCCGCGCGCCATCTCAATCATCGGCCTGGCCCTCATGACCGGCGCCCTGTTCCTGCTCTCGCTTTCGACGGTCAACACGCCCATCCTGGTGGTTGCGTTGTTCTGCATGCTGCAGTCCGCCGGCCAGTCGCTCGCGAACATGCCGGTGAACACATGGGGTGTCAATGCCCTGACCAACGACATGATTGCCCACGGCAACGCCATCGCGAACACCGGCCGCCAGGTCGCCGGCGGTTTGTGCACGGCGCTCATCATCACGGTCATGACAAGCGTCACTGCGTCCGCCGGCGTCGACGCGAGCATCCAGGTCGCCACCGCCGTGGGCGCGGGCGTCGCTTACAAGGTGTGCGCGGCCATCGGCCTCGTTTCCCTTATCTACGCCGTGTTCAGCGTGCGCGCCAAGAAGGCCGCACCGAAAACGAAGGAGGCATAAGCGATGTCCGAGATTCTGTCCGAGCGTATCCCGCTCGAGCTCGAGGGGACGCCCGTTTCGAGCATCATGATCGAAGAGCCGTTCACCTGTGCGCAGGATTGCACGGTCTCCGATGTGGTGCGCATGCTTGCCGAGAACGAGGTGAGCAGCATGCCGGTGGTCGATGCGCGCAACCAGGTGGTTGGGTTCATCTCCGACGGCGACGTCATGGGTGCCATCGCGCAACATCGCGCCCATACCATATTCACGGGCGGCGACGCATCCATGCTCTACTTCGACGACCAGAGCCTTGAGCAGCGCATCGAGGATTTGAAGAATCGCTGCGTCATGGATTTCGCGACGCGCAAGGTAGTGTGCGCCCGACCCGACCAAAGCATCGCCCGCGTCGCCGCGCTACTGGCGAAGAGGAAGTTCAAAAAGCTTCCCGTGGTTAATGACGAGGGCAAACTCGTGGGAGTCATCCGCCGCTCCGCCATCACCAAGTACGTCTTCGACATCCTTTTCCAATAGGGGCAGGTCGCACCTGGCTCGACGTCTCAAGGCGTCGAGCCAGCAGCTGGGCCAGACAACCTTGACACGCACGCGTTTTCCCTCGATGCTTCTCTGGAGACGCCGCGGAGCCAGGGTCAGCAATCAGCCCCGCGACTTTGAATGCGAAGGCGAGCACGGGAGCGATACGATGGGGAAAGTCCTGGACGAAGATTTGGTTTATGAGATTCTCTCCGTCGTGGCGGAGATTCCGGTGGGGCGCGTCGCCTCGTACGGCCAGATCGCGCGGCTCATCGGCAGGGAAAAGAACTCGCGGCTGGTGGGGGCTGTGCTGAGCGAGGCGGATCGTTACGGCGACTACCCGTGCCACCGCGTCGTCAACCACGCGGGACGCCTCGCGCCAAACTTCCCCGACCAGCGAGCACTACTGACGGAGGAAGGAGTCGCCTTCCGAGACAACGGCTGCGTCGACATGAAAAAGCACCAGTGGAACGAGTAGCCAGGCAGCGCGGCGTCGAAAGGAGCGACGCCCACGGGGAGCAATCCGCAGGACGCCGAGCGGATGCGAGATCTGGTCGGCAAGCGAACAACAGCGAGAATAACTTGCACCATACCGAGCGGGCACGCGACCCCATACGACGGCGAGCGGCAACGAGTGGACGCAAGGCCGGATAGCAGGCGAATGACGAGCAAATACCGAACGGGCAACGACGGGCGGCGGGCAGACGACAGCGGGCGATCGTTGCCCCAAGCGCCGATCGGGCGGCAAATTCGATCGACCCCGCAACTCGATTTTGCACGTAATCAAAAAAGTGCAAACATTTCGAAAGATTCTGGCACAAAAACCGAGCTGTCCCATTTGTTCGTATGCGAAGCGTTCGCTTCCTGATTATTTGACCTTGGCTTTTATCATGTGGAGAAAATCGACAAGTCCGTTTTCTCTCGCTTAGGGCCTTTCCCTGTGGGATTCCTCGGTTTTTGTGCCGCAAACAGCCTTCTAGGATGCACTTCGTTCGCCATGCATGTCCCATAGGGCGGACCCGCGTGAATCGAGGCGCACCTTACAATGCACCACGCCACAACCATTCCGGAAAGGCCGCAAACCCATGCTCAACGAAACAACCGGGGCCGCTTTTCGCAGCTCGGCCATGCTCATAGCCAACGACCGCGTGCACCTCGTTCCGTACCGCGATCAGCATCAGCGCGCTTCGAACATCTCGCCTGCGGTCACAAGCGTCAAATCGTCGCGCGCCTTCGCCTTTTCTTGCGTCGATTCGCTCACAGGCTCTTTCGTGAACAGGAAGAGCGAGCGATGGAAGATTTCCAGAGCTCCGAGTAAAGAATTCGCGACATTTTCCTAAGATGCTTATGAGTATGATACCCGTAAGCATCTTACACAGGTAATAACGCGAAAAGAAAGAGGGGCCATCGTTTCGAGGAGGCCCTCCACCGCTGGCGGAACCCTCCGACAAAGAAAAAGACCACCTAATCCAGCGCAAAGCAATCACGCATGCTTTAGCTTCGAAGCCTCTCGCGCAAATCAAAGCTTAGTAAATGTTCAAGCGATGAAGGCTAAGGCTGCGAAAGCGGCTTGTAACCAACCATCGTCTCGTAATCGAAGAGACTCCGAAGGACATGCTGCCGACTGCATATGCAGTTCAGAGCCAAGCCAACACGAACGAAATGATACGCAAGATTGAGGCAGTCTCCGAGGAAATCAGCGCACTGCGCCTAGAGGGGCAGGCGGACAGAATCGCAAAAGCAAACAGCATCTGGCTCAGCTGCAACAAGCAGCGTTGATGCAGGATGCTCGTCTGCACGAGCTCAAAATGCCCAGCATCGCTGCCGACGCAGCCGAAGCGCGCTGCTTGATCGAAGAGCACTTCAAGGTTCATATTAAACTTCTCAGACAGGATAGGGGGGGTGTTATCGCCGCAACCGGCGTTGCAGCCACCGCTATTGCCGCTGTAAAGCTAGCGCCCAAAGCCATTCCCATTGTTAGCCATTCCCGTTGTTAAGGAGAAGGCGCCAGAAATTGCGAAAGCGGCCAGCGATGTAGCAAAGGTCATTATTCGGAAGTTGAGCTCCTTACTCGAACCTTGCTGGAACCTACTCGAACCCGTGGGGCCGAGCAAATTGACCGTCCGCCTTTTAAGCCAAGCGCAGCAAAACGCTTTTACTCGAACCTACTAGGACTTACTCGACCCCACTCGAGCCAATCCAGTGAAGTCGACTCTACATTGGCCGAACTCACTTGAGCGTGTAATGCTGCGAAGGATCCTTTGGACCCGACCCATGCCAAGCAAGAACTCCCTTGTCGACAAGTCCGCGGAGCACTGGCCTCGCAACCTTTACGCTGCGATCGAGCAGGGTGCAAAGTTCTCTAACGGTTATTCTTCCTTTGGCATAGATGTACTGCAATGCTGTAAGCTCGTACTCGTTTAGCCCGTCTAGTACTTCTTGACCTACGTCCCCCGCGAATGCATCATCGCGACGCATCACCCTTGAGGTAATGCTGTTCTCTAGAATGAGCATGACGGACGCATCATTTGGCTCGCTGAAAATAGGATCATGCAGAAAAAGACCCTGCATCTCATCGTAAATTCGCTGAACGCCCTCATTAAGCTCGCGAACCCAACCCATCTCGGCAAGAACGCGGGCAATGCCAGGATTGCGCGAGTATCTGGTATTACGCATGTTGTCCAACGTGACGATATTGGGAAGCTTGCCTGGGCTCTGGATTTCCATCCTGTCATCAAAGATGGAAACACGAATATGGTCCCCGGAAATAGCGTAATTGCGATGGGTGACCGCGTTGACAAGACCTTCGAACCAGGCGAACTCTGGGTATTCGGGAATCACTTTGAAAACGCCGTCGTCGCCCAGGAACTGGAACTCGCGAAGCTGGCTGGATATCATCGCCTTCGCCTCGTCGATGACGCGAGGAATAGGACCGTCGAACGTCCGCTCCTTCACAAGGTTCATTCTGCTGCCAGTTTCCCTTGCGCTGCCTTCGTACTTGAGCACCCTCACCCTGGCACACGGAAGGAATCGTGTCGGATTGTCCGAGAACAAAAGAACGCCGGCATTCGTCAAGTGACCGTCAACCAAAAATCCCCTGCTACGAAGCAGCTGCTCATCGCCGACATCGGTATCAAGAGACGCCTTGTACCGCGCCAAGACCTCATGGTCCACGTCATCCAACGAAGAACGAGTGCAGACCTCTTCTTCGAAGTTGCGCTGGTTCTTGTCGTACTCTAAAGCTCGAACCTGCTCGCGGTCCAACTTGATACTGTTATCCCTTTGGCGGAGGAAGACCTCGTTGTCTTTCTTCCTGGTGATAACCCGATCAGTTGACGCAGCAATGTCAAGAACGAGTATCAGATCGTCCTCACCATCTGTGTTGACAACGGGAAGCTCCTTACTGGTAACCGCAGGCGATGGCACACAATCCGTTATTGCCGCCCGTTTGAAGTCCTCGATCGCGCGAGCACCGTCCCTCTTGAACCCAGATACCGTCCCGTCGTCCTCAATACCGATAACAAGTTTGCCCCCTACCGCATTCGCAAAGGCAGAGATGTGCTTCGCGATCTCGGCGGTATCCTTGCGCGCGCTCTTGCGATCAAAGTAATAAGTCTCTTTCTCTGAAGAGAAGACCTCGGGAGAATCAACTGTTATCGGTTGTTGCATACAAGCTCCTTTAGAACCAATTCAAGGAATTATACTACCGCGCTTGTTTTCCAACTCGCAGCCAAAGGGACTCGACGCATCGTGCCTCATTTTCATACCCTTATGCTAAACGGCAGGGGGCCTCCCCTGCCTTCGGTGGTCCTGGACTTTGCAGCCAGACCAGTTGAGATTCATTTTACTCGAACCTTACTAGAACCTACTCGAACCCGTGGGGCCGAGCAGGCTTTGCTTGCTTCACCTGAAATTTGCTTCGGCGCCGATCTGGCTCCTTGGTCAGCAGTTGTCATCTGTACTTGCCAGAGGGCGAAATCTGTTTGCCTCTACCCAGCTCATTCGGCTCCAATTCAGCTCCAAAGGGTTTGAGAAGCCTATTGCAAATAGAAAAGCAGGCCAGGATTTTAATGTCCTAGCCTGCTGAAATTTCATGGTCGCGGGGGGCGGATTTGAACCACCGACCTTCGGGTTATGAGCCCGACGAGCTGACCAGACTGCTCCACCCCGCAATGTATGTTAGGCGCTTTCCGCAATGCGAAAAGCTGCAAGAAAGAATATTACCCTCATAGGTCACACAAGGCAAGAATTAAATCTCGCGTCACAAAACCAACACGTACGACTCTCGATAACCCTTCCGCAACCTTTCTCGAATTATTTCGTTTCGCCACAAGTGGGGAGCATATAATAGTGTTTCTACGGAATAATGCGAGCAAGTCATCTATCTGGGGAAAGAGGTGAAGCTGGATGGCCGATGCGAACCATCGCAACACGGACGGCTCCGCGCATCCACACGTCCACGCGCTTCCCTCCCATCGCATGGCACGCCGCGCCAAGCCCCTCCCCGAAAAGCTCACCTTCTTCCACCTCTTCTGGATCTTCGTCATCTGCAGCGTCATCGGCCTCGTCGTCGAGACCATCGTGAGCTACCCCATCGACGGCATCTGGAAAGACCGCGCAGGCCTGGTCTGGGGCCCGTTTTCCCCTATCTACGGCGTCGGTGGCATGCTCATCACCATGGCGCTGTGGAACCTGCGCGACAAAAGCGCGTTCGCCATGGGAATCTGCGCGGGCTTCGTCGGCGCGGGCTTCGAGTTCATCGCAGGCTGGTTTTGGGAAACGTTCTTCGGAATCGTCGCGTGGAGCTACGCCGACCAGCCCTTTAACCTGGGAGGACACACCTGCCTCGGCATCGCGATCGTCTGGGGGTTCGCCGGCCTCGCCTGGATGCGGATCGGCCTGCCGCCCATGCTGCGCATCATCGAGGACATCCCGAAAAGCGTCCGCAAGCCGCTCACAGCCATCCTCTGCGCGTACATGATCGTGAACATCGTGATGACCATCCTCAGCTTCAATTACTGGTACGAACGTCAGAATGGCAACCCCATCGAGACGCCGCTTCAGTCATACTTTGCAGAAAACTACAGCGACGAGTTTATGAGCGAACGCTTCCAAACCATGTCGCTCTACGCCGACCTTGTGAAACGTGGGAATCAATGATAGCTAGCACTTACCATTTGGGAATCGACGTCGGATCCACCACCGCGAAAGCCGTGGTGTTCGACCCGCTCGCGCAGCGCGTGCTCTTCTCGCACTACGTGCGCCACAACGCGCATCAGGTAGAAACGGTCGCCTCCCTCCTGCGCACGGTGGCAAAAGAATTCCCCAGGTGCTCGTTTCGCCTGGTAGCATGCGGGTCAGGCGGCACTACCATCGCCGACGCCCTCGGCGTGCCCTTCGTGCAGGAAGTCGTGGCGAACTCGCTTGCCGTGCGCCGCGACCACGAGAACGTGCGCTGCGCGATCGAGCTCGGCGGCCAAGACGCGAAGATGGTGTTCTTCGAGCGCGACGAGAAGTCGGGCGCAACCACCGTTGCCGACATGCGCATGAACGGCTCGTGCGCCGGCGGCACGGGCGCCTTCATCGACGAGATCGCTGCACTTTTGAAGGTGCCTGTCGAACAGTTCGACGCGCTCGCCGCGCGCGGGCAATCGGTCCACCAGGTATCGGGCCGCTGCGGCGTTTACGCGAAAACCGACATCCAGCCCCTGCTCAACCAGGGGGTTTCGAAGGAGGACCTGGCACTGTCGTCGTTTCACGCCATCGCGAAGCAGACAATCGGCGGCTTGGCGCAGGGCCTCGACATCCATCCGCCCGTCATCTTCGAAGGCGGCCCGCTAACCTTCAACCCGACGCTCGTGCGCGTGTTCGCCGAGCGCCTGGAGCTTGCCGAAGACGACATCGTGATCCCCCAAAACCCGGAGACCATCGTCGCCTTGGGTGCTGCCCTCGCAGCCGACGAGCTGTTCGCGGATAACGAGGACTGCCTCGTCGCAAACCTCCTCGATGCAGCCGACACTCTTGACAAGGCTGCGGCGAGCCCCGCCCCCAGCACGCGCGGGACAGCCTACTTCGTCTCGGACGAGGAGCGTGCCGCGTGGGAAGCCTCGCATGCGCTCGCCCCGCAAACGCCACCCGACCCCGCCCCTGGCTCGACGGTGCGCGCCTACCTGGGCATCGACTCGGGCTCCACCACCACCAAGTTTGCACTCGTTTCCCCCGATGGGAAGCTTGTCGACTCGTTTTACGCCCCCAACGAGGGCGAGCCTCTCGACGTCGCACGTGCGGCGCTCATCGCACTGCGCGACCGCTATCGCGCAGCGGGCGCCACGCTCGACATCCTGGGCGTGGGAACCACCGGCTACGGCGAGCTCATGTTCGCGAAAGCCTTCGGCGCCGATTACCACACGGTCGAGACCGTGGCGCACGCCCGCGCGGCCGAGGCGTGCGTGCCCGACGCAAGCTTTGTGTTGGACATCGGCGGGCAGGACATGAAGGCCCTTTGGCTCGATGGCGGCATCATCACCGACATCGTCGTAAACGAGGCCTGCTCATCGGGCTGCGGATCGTTTCTTGAAAACTTCGCATCCTCACTTAACATCCCCGTGGAAGGCATCGCGCAGGCCGCGTTCTCCTCGACAAACCCCGCCGTGCTCGGCAGCCGCTGCACCGTGTTCATGACGAGCAGCATCGTGTCCGAACAGCGCTGCGGGAAGACGCCCGCCGACATCATGGCGGGCCTGTGCCGTTCGATCATCGAGAACGCGTTCACCAAGGTCATACGCATATCGAACCTCGAAAGCCTCGGCAAGAAGGTCGTCGTGCAGGGCGGCACGTTCTTAAACGACGCCGTGCTGCGCGCGCTCGAGCAGCACATCGGCCGCGAGGTCACACGCGCGCCCTACCCAGGGCTCATGGGTGCTATCGGCATCGCGCTGCTCACGCAGGAGCATCTGGAAGGCCTCCGCCGCGAGAGGGGCGAGGTCGCGGCACCTGCGGGGAACGTAGTCGCGGCACGCGAGAAAGAGCGCGAACGTACAAGCGCCACCGGGTTGCCCGCCGAGCGCGAACGTAAGCCCGAAAGCAAAGGCTATCCCGCACGCGCGGCCGCCTTTTCCCTCGATGCGCTCGACGCCTTCTCGTATACGCAGGAGTCTAACCTCATCTGCCCCTTCTGCGCGAACCACTGCAACCGCACGCGCATCACCTTCGCGAACGGCGACTCGTGGGTGACGGGCAACCGCTGCCCGCGCGGCGAGGTGGTGGGCGATCCGAAAGATAAATCCATCCGCGAACAGGTTAAACGCATCGCCGCCGCCGTCGACAGCGTGCCGAACCTGTTCGACGTCCGCGAGAAGCTCCTCTTCCGCGACTGGCCCTGCGTGCCCGACGCCGCACCGCAAGGCATCGTTATCGGCATGCCCCGCGTCCTCTCGATGTGGGAATACGCCCCTTTCTGGACAACGCTGTTCCGCTCGCTCGGCTTCACGGTGAAACTGTCGCGCCCGAGCACGCGCGCCATGTACGAACGCGGGCTCTCGGCTGTGTCCTCAGACACCGTCTGCTTCCCCGCGAAACTTGTCCACGGGCACGTGCGCGATTTAGCCGACCAAGGGGTCGACCGCATCTTCATGCCTTCTGTTACAACGGTGACCTCGGAAAACACCTCGAAAACAAGCCAATCGATGTGCGCGGTGGTGAAAGGCTACCCCATCGTCATGCGCAATTCGGACAACCCCGAGAAGCGCTTCGGCATTCCCTTCGACGCGCCGTTGTTCCACTGGCTCTCGCAAAAGGACCGCGACCGTCAGCTCACTGAGTACCTCGCGCGCGAGTTCTCCCTCGACACCGCAAGCGTACGCCAGGCAATCGATGCGGCTGACGCCGCGCAAAAGACGTTCAAGGCCGAGCTTGGGCGGGAAGGCGAGCGCATTTGCGACCAGGTGGAACACGAAGGCTCCTTCGCCGTCGTGCTCGCAAGCAGGCCGTACCAGAACGACGACTTGGTCAACCACGAGCTGCCGCGCGCCTTCACCGAGCTCGGCATCCCCGTGATCTGCGCTGATGCGGTGCCCCACGTGAACGAGGTCGACCTCTCGAGAAGCCGGCTCGACGTGGTGAACAACTTCCACGCGCGCATGCTGGGCTCTGCCGTGATCGCCGCAGGAAGCCCGAATCTGGAATACGTCCAGCTCGTGAGCTTCGGCTGCGGTCACGACGCCTACCTCTCCGACGAGATCATCCGCCTCATGCACCTCGCCGGACCCAAAGCGCCCCTCATCTTGAAGGTCGATGAGAGCGACATCCAAGGGCCGCTGCGCATCCGCGTGCGTTCGTTCATCGAGACCATCCGCCTGCGAAGGAAAAAGGCCGGGAACGAGAAGACGAGCAATCGGGAAGTTGCCGCGCCGCCTGCCGCGGAAGCAATCACCCCGTCCGCGGTGACCTCCGCTGCAGCAGCCACGCCAGCATCCGTCCCCGTCGCGACCCCCGAGACCCCCGAGACCTCCGCGAGCACCCCGACTACCGCGCAAGCAGCCTCGGCCCCCGCTCCGCGAACGAGAAAGCACTCCCGCGAGCTACCCGATCCCTATCCGCAGAAATTCACAAAAGCTGACCGCCAGGACAAGGTGGTCCTCATCCCGAACACCTCGCATGCATTCTGCCGTTTGATGTCAGTCGCCTTCGAGAGCCAAGGGCTGCGGACCGTCCCGCTTGAAATCGGGCGCGAAGAGGCCATCCGCCTGGGCAAACAATACGTGCACAACGACATCTGCTTCCCCGCGCAAATCGTCATTGGCGAGGCGCTCGCCGCGCTTCGCAGCGGGAAGTACGACCCCGACAAGGTCGCTGTCGGCACTGGCAAGTACATTGGCGACTGCCGCCTCACACACTACGAGGCGCTCCTTCGCAAGGCGCTCGACGACGCCGGTTATCCGCAGGTCCCTATCATCACGAACGACGACGTCGACTTCCACAACGTGCACCCTGGGTTCAAGATGAACGTACGCTCGGCTTTGAAAGTCGCCTTCACACTGCCGATGATCGATGCGCTCGAGGAGCTGCTGCGCAAGATGCGCCCCTACGAGACCGAGCCGGGCTGTGCCGACCACACCTTCAACAAAGCGCTCGACTTGCTGATGGAGGGCTTGCGCGGCAAGTCGCTTCGCTCCCTTAAACGTGGATTTGCCCAGGCCATCGACGTGATGAAGAAGGTCCCTTACGACCGTACGCACCGCAAGCCGCAGGTGCTCATCGTCGGCGAGTACCTGCTGAACTTCCATCCCGGCGCCAATCACGACGTCGAGCTGTATCTGGAGCGCAACGGACTCGAGGTCATCGAGGCGCGCATGACCGACGTTATTAGGAAGACGTACTTCTACCAGCACGCGCAGGAAAAGGAGTACCGCGTCACGCGCCCCCTCAAGGAGAAGGCGTGGCACGCGGTCGCGGACAACGTGTTCGACGTGGCCCACAACGTGTGCGACAGCATCGCGTGCGCGCACCCGCTCTATGAGCCGCCCTGCCGCATGCCCGACCTGGTACGCGCAAGCGATCCCATCATCCACCACACGTTCGACGCGGGCGAAGGCGTGCTCATCCCCGGCGAGATCCTGCATCACGCCGCCCACGGGTGCACGTCGTTTTTGATCCTGCAACCGTTCGGGTGCTTACCGAATCACGTCGTCGGGCGCGGCATCGCCAAACGCCTGAAGGAGCTCTACCCTCAGGCGAACATCTTGCCACTCGATTACGACCCCGACGTCAGCTTCGCGAACATAGAGAACCGCTTGCAGATGCTCATCTTAAGCGCAAAGGGTACAGAGAATTCCCAGATAGAAGTTGGGAAAGCGCCTGCGCGTGCCCCGCAGGCGGCAAGTTCTACCGTCTCGGACGCGGCCCTTGCCGTGGCAAGCGCCGCGGACAGCGCCGCCTACGCAGCCGCCGACGTGGCCGCCCACGCAATCGACGCCGGCAAGTTCGCAGCCAAGACCGCCTCCTCCGCTCGCAGCGCCGCGGGTGCCGCCGCCGAAGCCGCTAGCGACGCTGCGGCGGCAAAGGCGGCAGACACTGCGGCCCGCGCCCACGAGGCAGCCGCGCGAGCGCACGAAGCCGCGGAGAAAGCCCAGGTCGCGGCATCTGCCAAAGCCGCTGCTGCTTCTGCTCGGGCCGCCGCAGCTGCCGCACGGGCCCACGAAGCCGCTGAACGCCTCGCTTCCGCAAAATCAACCGATGACAAAAGCGCCCAGAAGATGGACAATCAAGCGAGCGTCCAGAGAAGAAGCTAGAAAGAAGATTCCACCCCATGACCGTCGTCGATGCCCACGTTCACGTATATCCTGAGAAAATCGCGCTCCGCGCCGCTGAAAGCGTGGGCGACTTCTACCAGTACCCCATGTTCAAGGAGGGGTCCATCCCCGCAATGCTCGCCGCTGTGGAGGGCTCGCCCATCACGCATCACATCATCTATTCGGTGGCGACGAAGCCTTCCAACGTCGAGTCCATCAACGACTTCATCGCGGCAGAATGCAAAAAGCACCCCAGCTTCGTCGGCTTCATGGCGATGCACCAGGACTATCCCAATCCGGAGGCCGAAATCGAACGCGCGATTGGCCTGGGACTTCGAGGGATGAAGCTCCATCCCGACACGCAGAAGGTGAACATGGACGACGATCGGCTCATGCGCATCTACGAGCTGATCGAGGGCCGCATGCCGCTCGTCATGCACTGCGGCGACTACCGAACCGATTTCTCGCACCCGCGCCGAATGAAGCGCATCCTGCACGAGTTCCCGAACCTCGTCGTTGACGCGGCGCACTTCGGCGGCTGGTCGGTGTTCGACCTGGCCGTCGAGTATCTGGAAAACGAAAACTGTTTCCTCGACATGTCGAGCTCGCAGAAGTTTCTGGGGCGTCGCCGCACGCGGGAGCTCTGCGAAATCTACGGCGCCAACCGCATCCTGTTCGGATCGGACTTCCCCATGTGGGACCCCTCAGAAGAGTTCGAGATGTTCGAGTCACTCGACTTCCCTAAAGCCGATTTCGAGAAGATGACCTGGCATAACGCCGAGCGATTCATCGGGATGGACATTCGCTAGAAACCTTTGAGATTTGCGCTCAACCGCGCCCTCGTCGCCGGACGGGAAAAGCGGCAGCTACATACCACCGCCGCCAACGCGCAGGCTATTCCTCAGCGTCCTCGCGGGGAATCTGCTCCACGCGCACGAGAATCTTGTCGACGCGGTGGCGATCCATGTCGGCCACTGTGAACGTCGCCTTCGCGTCGCGCCCCGTAAACGTCACCGTGTCCCCCTCTTCGGGGATGCGGTCGAACGCGGCGAGCAAAATGCCTGCCGCCGTTTCGCATTCGTTCGCTTCCTCAGGAAGGAAGCCGAGCAGATCCTCCAGGTCATCGATGGAAAGCGAGCCATCGATCAGGTAGCGACCGTCGCCTTTCTTCACAATCTCGTCTGCCAAGCCGTGGCTATACTCGTCGTCGACGCGCCCCACGATCTGCTCCATGATATCGCTCATCGTGACGATGCCCGCCGTGCCGCCGTGCTCGTCCACGACCACGGCAATCTTGGTATGACGGCGCTGCAGCAGCTGCAAAAGTTTCGCAATGGGGATGCTCTCGGGCACCGCGTACAACTCGCGGATGGGCAGGTCCTCCATCGACGCGTCGGCGTCCATCATGAACAGGTCCTTCACGTGAACGAACCCGACCAGATGATCCTTGCTCCCCTGACACACCGGATAGCGCGTGTACTTGTAGCGTTCGGCAAGCTCACGGTTCTCCTTAAGCGAGTCCTCCATATCGAGGCAGGTCAACTCGATGCGCGGCGTCATGATTGCCTCGGCGTCCTTGTCGCCCAAATCGAAGATGTTGTCGACGTACTCGTTTTGCTCAGGCTCGATAAGCCCGCTTTCCGTAGACTCGTCGATGAGCAGCTTGATTTCCTCGCCCGTGTACACATCGTGCTCGTTGGCAGGATCGTGCCCAGTCAGGCGCACAACGCCGCTGGTGATGCCGTTGAACAGCATCATAATCGGGTAGGTGATGCGATAGAACCACAGAAGCGGGGTCGCCGTCATAAGCGCGTAGCGCTCCGTCGCGAAGATGGCGAACGATTTGGGGATAAGCTCGCCCACGACCACGTGCAGGGTCGTCATGAGGAAATACCCGATTGCGACCGCAATTACCGAGATGACAGCATCGGGCAAGCCGAGCAAAACGAACAGCGGGCGAATGAGCGCCGAAATCGCGGGTTCGCCCAACCAGCCGAGCGCAAGCGAAGCAAGCGTGATGCCGAGCTGACAGGCGGACAAATACGCATTGACGTTCTCGGTGATGGTCTTCGCGTTCTTCGCTCCGCGCTTTCCCTCGTCATAAGCAAGTTCGATCTGCGACTTGCGCACGCGCACCATGGCGAATTCCGCGATAACGAAAAACGCGTTCATCAAAAGGAAGAAGACGACAAGAATCAGACTGGCAGCTATGGACATCGGGTATGCGGGCCTCCTCAGGGCGCGTTTTATTTTCAAGCGACGATTTTAACCTTGAAGTATGGCATATTCCGCATTCGAGAACGCGTTTGTTGCCATTTTGTTCACCTAGATAGCCAGATGAAGCGGTGAGCGAACGCCTGGGGCGCAGACGAGCTGCAAGGGAGCTGCATGACGGGCCATCGGCGCGCGGCTGGCGCGATAGATTGCCAGCCTGGCCACCGACAGGTTGCCCACAAATCGGCCGTAACCCGCCACACCCGCCAGCGTCACTCAATCACGATGCGGTCGGTCTGCACACTCGAAATCGCCTCGGGGCTCAGGCCGCACCCCAGGCCGAACTCGTACCCTGCCCGGTTCAGCGTCACTTTCCCGCGCTCGACGGTATAGGGGGGCATGGTCACGTCAACATCGAAGTAGCGCGAGGTCGACCCGATATCGCCCGGCATCACGACTTCGTCGAGCGTTTGGAACGCCGCGTGCATGCGCTTCGAGATTCCCGTGTCGTACATGCCGCCCATCCACACCTCGCGCCCGCGCGAACGCGCCGCAAAGATGAACTTGAGCGCAGCCTCCACGCCCCCGAATTTCGCGACTTTCACTGCGAAGCACCGCAGCTCAGGATATGAAAGCGCCTGGTACGCCTCGCGCTCGTTCACGAACGACTCATCCAAACAGATAGGCGTGGCGATGGTCCTCTGCAATGCTGCCAGCCGCGCGAAAGCCCGGGCGGTCGACCCACCGCACGGCGTCAAATCGATGGGCTCCTCGATCCACGCGACGTTGAGCGGATCGAGCGCGCGGAGCTCGGCGATCGAGCGGTCCGTAAAGCTCTGGTTCGCATCGAGCGTGATGAACAAGTGCGGGTACTTTTGGCGAATCATGCGGACAACGCCCAAGCTACCAGGAGCAACCTTGAGCTTCACGCGGCAATAACCTGCCTCCACGCATCGCGAGACCGAGGCAAGCGTTTCCTCCACGCTGCCCATGCCGACCACGGCACCCGCCGAAACAGCGGCCTCGCGCGCATTCCCAAACGGCGTCCTCGTCTTCCCGTGCACCCGCTCGCGATGCGCCGCGCGCTCGATCACGTCGTACTCCTCGGCAAGCAAGCGCCCGAGGGGCTTCCCCACAATCTTGCCGTAAAGGTCCCACAGCGCAGGTTCGATCGCGCCGCAAGCAAGCGGGAAGCGCTCCATCCCCGGGATGGAGGCGAATGCGGCGGAAACCTCCCTTGGATGGAGAAAAACCTCGCCGATCACCTTCGGCGCGAGCGTGCCGCGCAGTATCTCTATATCCTGCTCGATTGTTTCCGGAAGATACCAGTCAGAGGAAAATGCAACGCATTCTCCCAGGCCAACGCGCCCTTTTGCGTCGACGACCTCAACGATCACCGACTCGCGGAATTCCAGCGTCGCTTTCGCCGTCACAAACGGCTTCTTGAAGGGGATGAGCACGCGATGCAAGATTACGCGGCGCACATCGAGGCATTCCGAGTAGATTCGCTCGATGGCAGCGCGGTCAATCTTGCCAATGCCCTGACGCGGCAGGCTTTCCATGACGAAGATCTGCTTGGGATGATAAAGCTTCGAGAGCACGTCTTCGAGCTGGCTGTGGACAGAGGCGACAAACGCGCGATCGCTCTGCCGAGAGGGGGCGAGCGGCTTCGGGGCATGCCGTCTTACCTGCGGCTTTATCACCTCGCGACCAAAGCGCGCCGTCTTCACTGGGGAAAGCTTGTCGAAAGCCTGGTCGCGACTGCCGCGTTCGGACGTCTTGCCCGTGCGCTCGATGAACGCCACGGGGCGCCGTCCCCACACGGGGTCGGGGGCGCCGAACACGTAGGCGTCTGCCACGCCGGGAATCGCCATGAGCTTGTCGGCAATCTCTGCGGGATAGACGTTTTCCCCGCCCGAGACGAACATGTCGGTGGTGCGCTCCTTCACGTAGATCTTGCCCTCGTGGAGCGCCGCCACATCGCCGGTGAGGAAAAAGCCATCCGCGGTGAAGGCGGCGCGCGCGTTCAAGTAGTTCGACAACACGCCCGGCCCACGCACCGCCAGGCGGCCGAAACCGCGCCCATCGGGCTCGACGATGCGCGCCTGGTAGCCGGGCAGAAGCTTCATACCGCCCGTAAACGACTCATCTATCAGGCTGTTTGCAACCTGACTGCACGTTTCGGTCATCCCGTAGCTCGCATACAGGCGAAGCCCCGCCTCGTGCGCGCGAGCGATGGTAGCGGGATTGAGCGCGCCGCCGCCAAGCAGGATGCAGCGATACGCGGCCAGCGCGGGGCCGCCCCCCTCGACGGCGAGCATGTCCTGCAGCATCTTGTCGACCACGGAGATATGGGTGAAACCGACGCGCGCGGCGTCCTTCAGGATTCGCGCCGCGTCGAAGCGCGCATAGAGTCGAAACGGCGTGCGGTTCGTGATGCTGCGCACGACCTGCTCGAAGCCCCCAATATGGTACAGGGGAAGCGCCACCTGCCACATGCCACGGCCCCGCACCGAGAGCACGGCGTTGGACGATTCGGCAGCAGCCGTGAGCATGCGCCAGGTCGACGGCACCGCCTTCGGCTTGCCCGTCGTACCCGACGTGAAGAGGACGAGCGCTCGTTCCTTGTCGTTGAACAGGTGCGATTCTCTTTCCGCAAAATGGGTGGCCTCAAAGACCGCATCGCGCTCGGCGCTCATGATGACGCGCTTGCCGCTTTGGAGCCGCGACGCCCCCGCAAGGTCGTCGGCCACGTGGCCCATGAGAGACTCCGCCCGCGCTTCGTCAATGCGGCACGCCACACGAATGCCCGAGCTTTCCAAGTCGAACAGGCGCGAGAGCTTCTCCGCCGACGTGAGGCGGTTGTTCAGCACGACGAGCGAGAACGCCCCGTACCCCGCGGCCAGGGCGAGGAAGATGAACTCCGGGCAGTTCGGAAGGTCGACCGAGACGCAGTCGCCGCGCCCAACCCCCTTGCTCCGCAGGCGACGGGCGATTGCCGCTGCTGTGAGCCTGGCCTGGCGATAGGTGCACGAATGCTCCGAACCGTCGCGCGCGACGAACGTGAAGAAGACCCCGTCGGGATCTGTTCTCACCAAGCTTTCGAACGCATTGATCATCGCGAGTTCGGACCACTGTTCTCTTCGGACGCCGCATCAGCGACTTGGGCGGACAAAGGAAATGGGAAGCGGCCTTGCGCGCTGCACGTGAGGCCGCTGGGCTTTAGGGAAACTTAGGGTACTGAGTGAAGTCGGGCGCCCGCTTCTCCTTGAACGCGTCGCGGCCTTCCTTCGCCTCGTCGGTGGTGTAGTACAAAAGCGTGGCGTCTCCGGCGAGCTGCTGGATGCCCGCAAGCCCATCGGTTGCCGCGTTGAAACTCGCCTTCATGAAGCGCAGCGCCGTCGGCGAGAACTGCAGCATCTCACGCGCCCACGACACGCATTCGGCCTCGAGCTCCTCGAAGGGAACGACCTTGTTGACCAGACCCATCTCGAGCGCTTCGGCGGCGGAATACTGGCGGCAGAGATACCAAATCTCGCGCGCCTTCTTCTGGCCCACGACGTTTGCCAGGTACCCCGCGCCATAGCCAGCATCGAAGCTGCCGACCTTGGGACCCGTCTGGCCAAACTTGGCGGTTTCGGCCGCGATGGAAAGGTCGCACAGAAGATGAAGCACGTGGCCACCGCCGATGGCGTAGCCGTTCACCATGGCAATGACCGGCTTGGGCACCACGCGGATAAGATGCTGCAGGTCGAGCACGTTCAAGCGCGGGATGTTGTCCTCGCCCACATAGCCGCCGTTCCCGCGGATCTTCTGGTCGCCGCCCGAGCAGAACGCCTCATCCTCGTGGCGGCCGCCGTGGTTCGCACCGGTCAGGATGATGACGCCGATGGAAGCGTCGTCGCGCGCCACGGAGAACGCGTCGTACATCTCGGTCACGGTGAGCGGGGTGAACGCGTTGCGTCGTTCGGGGCGATTGATGATGATTTTCGCAATCCCATCAGCGGTTTCGTACTTGATTTCCCGATATTGCTTGGCGGATTTCCAAGCTACGTCATCCATAGCTGTCCTTTCGTGGCATATCGTTGATTCGTTGCAGGACGCGAAACGGTTGGCGCGCCCCGCAGCGGAGACATCGGCTTCACGACGCCGATTTCGCACTCAGGGGAAACGACGCCATGCCGGCGATTGACAATGTTTGGTTCTGTGTTTTCGCTTCGAATGATTCCTGTTTCGCAAGTTTCTATATCATACCGCGATGAGGTATGTCATGGGGCCGCGGGTTCGGGAGTGCACGATTCGACCACTTCTTTCAAAATCGCGCCGAACGCTTCGGGTTGCTCAAGGTGAATGTTGTGGCCTGCACGGGGAACAGCCCGGCACGAGACCGCGTCGTGGGATTCTGTCTGAAGGGTGGAGGCGACCTTGCAATATTTCGCGTCAAGCTCCCCGGCCAGATAGCTTACGGGAATGCCCTTCGCAGCCAGCTCGCAAAGCGTGCGAATCGACTCGCCCTGCGAGGACATCGCGTGGGCGCCTGCGCGCTCGAAGGAGAGCGCGAGCGATTCCGCGTCGTTGGCAAGACGGCCCGCCCGAAGTCGTTCCCGCTGGTCAACTGGAAGATTGCGCTGACTTCCGAACAAGGGCAGGCCCGCCCACCAGTCCATGAAAGCGGGCACCCCTTCGTCTCGCACGCGCGCCGCCCACGCAAAGTTGCGCTCGCGCAGCGCTTCTCGCGAGGCGGCGTCAGCGGGGCCGAGTCCTGCACTTTCAAGAACGAGGGCGGAGAAGGGAACAGCAGCGGACATCCGCGCCGCATTCGCCGTCACATCCCGCTGGCAAGCGCCAGCCACGTCAAGGCGGCGAGCTCGATCGCATGGAGCGAAGGCTGCGGAGCTTCTGAGCGAAATGCGGTTGAGCTCGCCGCCATCCCACAGGTCGTCCGCAGCAAGGCACGCCGCCTGAAGCGCCACGCGCCCGCCCATGGAATAGCCAACCAGTACGGGGAGCCTTCCCGCAACATGCGCCACGGCTTCGCAGAAAGCAAGGAGCGCCTGCGCCTGAAAGTCCAGGTCGAACGCCTCGCGACCCGGGACATCGCCAACCGTCGGGCGAGCGCTCTTCCCATGCCCCGCAAGCTCGAAAGCAAAGCACTCCACGCCCGTGCGAGAAAGCGACAAGGCAACTTTATCCCAGGTGGAAGCCTGCTGCGCGAAGCCGTGGACAAGCACGATCGGGGCCGATAGGGCGCCACCTTCCCTCGCGCTCGACGCCGAAGCACGCCACGCCTTCACGCCAAAGCGCATGCCCTCGAAATCGAAGCCGCGCGTCTCCCCCCAAACCTCGCTCGTCACTTCGCCGCCCTTCTTCAGAACCTCGTTTGCCACCTTCGACGCCCCTCTTTTGTCCCGATGCGGCGATTCGATCGAATGCACCGCGTCTCTGAAATATTTTAGCTCGATGTGCGTAGGTTTTTGCGAGAGGTGCCCGAAGATGTGAAGGGCTGAAAATACCGCGCCTCTCTGACCTGGCACTATAAAGAGATACTCGCCTGCGTATCGGCAGCGAAGGGGCAAGCTGCCGCAAAACCTGCGCACATCAAGCTAAAATGTCGCGAAGCAGGAGAAAGGACGCATATGCTTACCATCGGATGTCATTTATCGGTCGCGAAGGGCTTTTTGGCAATGGCGAAAGACGCCGTCTCGATTGACGCGAACACGTTCCAGTTCTTCACGCGCAACCCGCGCGGGGGCAAGGCGAAGGCAATCGACCCCGCCGACATGGCAGCATTCCACGAGTTCGCCGCGACGCACGGCATCACGCGCATCCTGGCGCACGCGCCCTATACGCTCAACCCGTGTTCGAAGAACCCCGAAACGCGCGAGTTTGCGCGCGCGACGCTGGCGGACGACCTCGTGCGAATGGAAGAAACGCCTGGTCAGCTTTACAACATGCACCCGGGAAGCCACACAGGGCAAGGTGCCGACGCCGGCATCGAAATGATCATAGACGCGCTCAACGAGGTGCTGCACGCCGACCAGACGACCACGCTTTTGCTTGAGACGATGGCAGGAAAGGGAAGCGAAGTCGGGCGCACGTTCGAGGAAATCGCACGCATCATCGACGGCGTGGAGCTGTCCGACCACGTGGGCGTCTGCCTGGACACGTGCCATATTTGGGACGCGGGCTATGACATAGCGGGAGACCTCGACGGCGTGGTGCGCGAGTTCGACCAGGTCATCGGCCTCGACCGGCTGAAAGCCATCCATCTGAACGACAGCCTGAATCCCTGCGGCGCGCATAAGGACCGCCATGCCCGCATCGGGGAGGGCCACATCGGCTTCGAGGCGCTTTCGGCAGTCACGAAGCACCCCGCACTGCGCGATCTGCCCTTCTACCTGGAAACGCCGAACGACAAGCTTTCGGGCTGGGGCGAGGAAATCGCGACCCTGCGCGCCGCTTGGGAAAACGAATAACGGAAGGCGCGGCGAGTCTCGGGAAGGGGGACATCCCAGAAGCTCTCAGCCATGAAAGAAGACCTCGTACCGCGACACCGTGGAATTCGCTTTGCGGGCGTTACGCCGAGCCGCGGGAGGGGGGCCTTCCGGCGGCGCCCAGTCGCTCAAACAGTCCTCGCTGCGCTGCGGAACTCGCTTTGTGGACACCGCCGGAAGGCCCTACAAGGGCCGCGGGGGACAAGTGCAAGAGGCGGGCGAGCTGAGAGCAGCCTGAGGCACAACGCCGAAGGGCTCCTCCGCAACCCTATTGGTACGCGCGATAGCGGGCCTTGAGGCCAGAAAGCGGCAGCTTCACTTCGATGAGGCTTATGCCCGGCGTCCCGAGCATCTCCCCGTAGACCTGCGAAAACTCGCTCGGAGTGCCCACCTTGCGATAAGGCACGTTGAAGGCAGCCGCCGCGTGGGAGAAATCGACGTCCTGCGGCGCCGAGAACAGGCGCGCGAAGTACGGCTCATCCGACGCCTGCGGGAGCATCTCGAAGATGCCGCCGCCGTTATTGTTCAACAGCACCACGACGATGCTCGGAGCGGGCTTGCCGCGCTCGGCAGCAACCTGGGCGATTTCGCGCTGGAGCGCAAGCCCGCCCAGGTCATGCTGCAGCGTGAAATCCCCAGTAAGAAACGTCGTCTGCTCGAAATGCTGCGCGACGCCAAGGGCGGTCGACACTGTGCCGTCGATGCCGTTGAGCCCTCGGTTGCACAGCACGGCAAGCGGCTTGTCGCCTTTCACATAGAAGGTGTCGATCGCGCGAATCGCCATCGAGTTCGCAGAGAACAAGCACGACCCCGCAGGTGTCGCCTTCAGAATCTCCCGCACGTACGCGCCTTCGGGACGAGGGGCAACAGCGGCGGACTCGGGCTCGGCGTCTCCTGCAACCTCGGCCCCGTCGGCAGCTTTGCCCGTCACCCTCTCCCGCGAATCTTCCTCCACCGAAAGGATGCGCGCCCGTTCGGCCGCGTTCGCCTCGCGCCACGCGGAAAGGAAGCCCGCGCTCGCCCGCACATCGCAATCGCACGCCAGCAAGGATCTCGCGAAATCAATCGGCGTGCAAGTGACGAACAGGTCGGTCATCGCGTTGAAATCGCGCGTCTCACCTGCGTCTACGACAATCTCAATGGGACGCGCCGCGGCAAGCTTCTGCACGCAGCGCTTCGATACAGGGTAACGCCCGAAGCGGATGACCACCTCCGGTACGGGGAAATCGTCGCGCCCGAGCACATTGTCGTAGTTGTCGATGACCACCTCGTCGCCAAGCGAGCGCAGTCCCGAAAGCGGGTCAGCCAGAAGCGGCAAGCCGTACGCCTTCGCCCACGCCGCCACCTCGCGCGCCTCTTCCAAGCTCTCGCAAGTGCCCTCGCCCGCAAGCACCAGCGCGCGACGCCCGCAAATAAGGGCCTTCGCCTGGTCGCACATCGCTGCCGAAAGGCGGCTTACCGCAGCGGCCTCGGGCCCGGCAATGCCCGCCGTCC
>ERZ1034913.641-NODE-641-length-26434-cov-5.597217_pt1 | contig 26434 bp, 19 predicted proteins | sample MGYA00520697_ERZ1034913 | MGnify/ENA primary metagenome ERZ1034913 (study PRJEB33766, sample SAMN09781786) | gut metagenome | biome: gut microbiome | host: Homo sapiens | place: Madagascar | study: EMG produced TPA metagenomics assembly of the PRJNA485056 data set...
TCGGCCATAGCAAATCGCACCTGAATTGCCGTCCGTATGCAACCCTCCAATCCCCCTTTGGAACTTCGACTGCTGCATTAAGCTGCGGCGACGGTAGTCCATATCCTCCTTTCGCCTTCGGCATTGAAAGCAACATGGCAAGCGCTGTTTCCATCGGCGAGGCCGACCTCGGAGAAACGAACCGCAAAGCGTTTCTCGCCTTATTCGCACCGAGAAGATCACCCTGGGAAGAAATCGAGGTCAACGCCGAGCAGGACGCGAGCGGTGGTGCCGAGAAGAATCCCTGTTCAGAGTTCGGATCCAAGCGATAGCTGCCCGTTATCTCGTAACCCAACAGAACCAGCTCAGCGAAATCAAGCTCGACCGCCGAGCGGGCAAATGCGAAAGCTGGCGAGCATGCATACATGTCGTCGCCCAAGAATATAAAAGCCTCGCTTGGGAGAGGCGATCCGAGTACGCGGCACTTGACGCCCTGGATTCGGCAGCGTTTAGACTGTTCGCTCACGAGAAGGCGAGGCGAAACGAGGCTTGGGAACGATTCCCAGGCGCTCTTCAGGCTTGCCAGGTTCGGCGAACTTGCCGCAAACTCTCGAGCGTAACGTTTCGGCGCACCGACAGACGCCCCCGCTAAGTTCATCGCGCGGTAGCAATCCAGTGCCGATATGCCATCGAAGAAGAGCGCCATGGGAAGCACCATAACACGCGCACAGCGTGATTTCTAGTAATATTTCTTGGCTTTTACCTGGTGTTATATTCTGCCAGATTCCAGTTAGGAATATGGCAATAGCCGCCGAATTTCCGTCGAGAATCTGCCAGATAATTGCCAGGAAACAGTAGATGGCATGCAGCAAATATGCCAGGAAAAGAAGAAAACGCGGGGATTGTATGGCGGACGCTACAGGGGATTTGCAGGGGATGCCTAAGGAGCGGGCGTGGAACACGGGCTAGGTATATGTAAGGGCAGCGCCGAGAAACGGGCTCGAGGGAGCCGAAGGAGCGGGAAAGAAAGCCGACTCGGGGGAGCCGAAATTGCGAGAGTGCGAAACGGGGCTGGGGCATGGTGAAAGGGCGAGTGCTGGGACAAACCGAAGGAACCATACGCCGGACGGGGTCGGGACGAACCGAGAACGCGAGGGCTCGGAGCGAGCGCTGAGGGTGTACGAAGAAGCGGAGACGAGGATTGTGCGCTGAGGGCAAGCCGAAAACGCGAGGATGCGGAACAGGCGCTGGGATATATGAACAGGCGGGCACTAGAGCGCGGACGAAGGAGCGGGCTGAAGGAGCAGGAGGAAAGCTGGTGTGGGGCTGTTTCGCCTTTTTGATGGGGCTCGAGCGCGTGAACGCTACTCCCTCCCTCCTCGCGAAAGACCCCCTTCGTGGACAAAATTCGTCGATATGTGAGTCACTTTCGAGCTGACCGATCAAGAGGGTCGCGGCGTTTCCACAAAAGGCCAGGTCACAACTTCTCATCTTCTGAACGCGTCTTCTCCTTGGAGTAGGAAGACTCACATACCGGCGATTTTTGTCCACGAAAGAGGGATATCGGAGAAGAGGGAAGCTGGTTGGGCTGGTTGGGCTGGTTGGGCTGGTTTGTTGGTTAGTGGCGGACCAGGGAGTCGGGGCCAAAGAGTCGAGAGGGTCGGGCGCCGAAGGCCCCGAGCCGCGCACCCGAAGGCCCCAAGCTACGCAACCGCGCACCCGAAAGCCCCGAGCGCCAGGCCACGCAAGCTCGCCCATCCCTTATGACGCATCCTCGGGCAGAGGGGTCTTCTTGCGACCGAGAAGCTCGTCCCAGTCGCATGCCGCAAGCACCGTGCCCACCATGATAACCAGGCAGCATACGATCTGCACGACAGTCGGCACGCTCCCCAAAAGCACGAGTCCGAACACAACAGCCCAGGCGGAGTACGTGATGTTGAGTGCCATGCACCGTGCCGCGCCGATGGTCGCAATGCCCTTGTAGTAGAACAGATACGATGCCGCACCCGCGAGACCGGAAAGCACCACAACGGCAGTGGAAATCGACGGCAGCGCGCTCGTGGTGAACGCCCATGCGCCGAAAGCCGGCAGCACCACCACAGCGTATACGATGGCGGACGTCGTCTCGCGAATCTGCAGCGCCGTCTCGTTGTCGACCGCGTCGTCGCGCATGCCCCAAGCGCACAGCACCGCCTCGCTGCCCCAACCGACGACGCACACGACCGCGCCGACCAAGCCAAGCGCCGCGTTTCCGACCGACGAATCTCCCGAAGTGGCGTACCCCATCACCATGACGCCCGCGAGCGCGCAGGCAAGCGCAACGAGTTGGCGCGGCCTCATGCGTTCTTTCAACAGAACAAACGCCATGAAGGTACCGAACGCAGGGTAAAACGCGGAGATGATTGCGGTATAGCCTGCACCAATATTGTTAATCGCGACCAAATAGCCCGTCATACCCAAAGGTCCGCCGAGAAGCGCACCGAGCATGACCACCTTGCCGCTGCGTGTCTTTAGGGCCCGAAGCGTATCGCCAAGGCGGCGGCGCACACCCATGTAAAGGTACAGCCAGATGGCGCATGCCGCATCGTGCATGAATGCGCTCGCGATCGCCGCAAACGCAATGGCCTCAGGCGTGCCGATGAACGCCCCCATCGTGAGGGCTATCCCCAAGATGACGGTGTCCAAACCCCACAGAAAGCCGCTTGCAATACCGAACCTCATGCGATTCCCCTCTCCTCTTTTTGAGCGATTCCTTCATAACCCGAGATCACGCGGTCGAAATAGCGCAGCGCATAGCTGTGATAGATTTCTTTCCACTCCCCCGCGCTCCCGCCGACGGCCTCCTTATAGAGCGCCCACAGATACCAGCACCAACCGGCGAGCGCCACGAAGGCGAAGTTGTGGCAGCGCTCGGCAAACGTGGGAATGCGTCCGAAGTAAGCCGCAAGCGCCGCATCGGCCTCGGATTCGGAAAGTTCGCAGCACACGGTGAAAGTGCCGAAATCGTGAGCGTAATCGGACATGCCGGCATACTCCCAGTCGATAAGGTGCATGCGGTCGGATCGGTCGATGAGAATGTTCAGATTGAAGAAGTCGTTGTGCGTGATGCACACGGGCGCACCGTCGGCGTGCGCGAAGGCGGCGACGCGATCCGCCTTTGCGGCAAGCTCGTCATAACCAGGAACCTCAATCGGCCCCAGCTCGCGCAAAAGCGCATCGTAACGCTTCCCCTCTTCGTAGAAGTCGAACGTGCGGGCAAGGCGCGCGCCGCTTTCGTGAAGTGTGCGAGCCATGCGCATCGCGCAAGCGACCTGTTCGGCATCGCGCGCATCGAGCTCGCGGCAGTCCACGAGAAAGCGGGATAGCTTCCAGCCCTGCTCGACGTCCTCGTAGATGAAGGTACCGTCGAGCCCGATCGAGCGCGCGGGCTTCAGCGCCTCGACCTCGGCCTTGCGGTCGATGAGGTCCTCGGTCCCCACACCCGGCAATCGGTACACATATTCGCCTTTTGGCGTGGCGAAATGCCACGACTCGTTTGTCAGGCCCTGCTTGAGAGGCCAGATGTCGGTGATCTTGTCACGCGAGACCTCCAACACCGATGAGATGTGCGCGTATGCGCACGAGGGAAGCATGCCCTGTTCTTGTTTTATACCCACTTGTTCTCCCCAGACTCAGTAGGTTACTTACTTGCTATCTTCCATTGGAACGAACGAACCCGTCCAGCACATCCGTTACGCGCAACGCTCGCCTGGCGTCACTCGGAGCTCTCAACCGCACGCTCCGCGTCGTAGAGCACGTCCTCGCCCGCTTCACGCTCAAGCTGCTCGGCCTTCTTCACGGCGAGCAGCTTCGCGAACACGATCGCGCAGATGCCGGCGGCCAGCTTGCCCGCGAGCACCACCACGATTAGGTTCGGCTGGAAGTTTGCCGTAAACGATAGGTGGTCGCCGAACAAAAACGCGCAGCACACGGCGAACGCCATGCAGATGACCTTGTCCTTCGCACGCAGGTCCTTCACCATCGAGAAGAGCGCGAGCACGTTGGCCGAACCCGCGAGCAAGCCCGCCGTCGCGTCGGAGGACAGCCCCACCGCGCCGCCGATCTTGGCGAGCGGCTTTGCCAGGTAGCGCCTGATGAGGTACACCATCGGGAACGCGCCGCAGAGCATCATACCGATAGCGCCCGACACCTCGAGGGCACGGAAGATGTCCTCTTCGTCGGCGATGATCGGGTCGAATCCGAAACTTCCGAACAGCGTCGACCACACACCCGTGAAGTACTCGACGACCACGAGCACGAACACAATCTTGAGCGCGCTCTCCATCACACGGCCGAACACGATGAATCCCTTAATCATGGCGTCGGGCTTGAACTTGAGGCCCGCCGCAAGTGCCACGCAAATGATGATGAGCGGGATGAGGTTCACGCCGATCTGCCCCCACGAGAGCGCCAGCTGATAGGTAGCGTCAGCGTTGGTGGAAACAACCTCGCGTACCATCGGGTGCGACACCGCGATAATCGCCGAGGCCACAAGCACACCGATGGGAATAGCGAGAAGGCCGCTCATCACGCCGAGCGCCAGGTACTTGCGGTCGCGCTTCTCGAGCATCTTCAGCGCCACGGGGATGGAGAACACGATGGTCGCGCCCGCCATATATCCCGTGACCATGGCCATAATCCAGCTTTCGCGCGTCTCGGCGAGCGCATCGGCGAGCTGATAGCCGCCCATATCGACGGCGATGAACGTGGTCGCAGCCATCGCGGGATCGGCGCCGACGGCGGAATACGCCGGCCCGAAAACCGCGCTTACGAACGCAGTGAGATACGGCGCCGCCGCCATGATGCCTGCGACCGGCAAGAAGATCGGGCCGATCGAGTCGATGCCGGCGACGAACTGCTGCCCAAGCTCGCTTTCGGGCTTGATGACACTTGCCAGGCATCCGGCAATCGCGCACGCCATGATGATGTAGACCACGATGGTTCCGATGAGTTCCACAGGCTTCCTTTCAACCAATCAGGAGGACCCGCCCTTTAAGCGGGCAAAACTTTGCGAAGCAGGCGCTCCTTAGGCGACCTGTCCCGGAGTCGCGCCGTACAGCTTAAGCGCCAACGCCGAATAATCCTTCGCCGTGCGATACCACAGGTAGAGCCACTCGCCCACCGGATCGCCCGTCGACTCCTTGTAGAGCGCCCAGACGAACCAGTAATACGCAGCAAGGGCAACATAAGCCAGGCAGTGGTGCATTTCGGCATCGGTCGGGGTCCGCCCGAAGTAAAGCTCGATCACATGGCGCGCCTCATCGACCGAATAATCGGAACAGCAGATGAACGTTCCCAGGTCGGAAGCATAATCCGACATCGCCGAATACTCCCAATCGATGAGATACATCTCCTCGCCGCGCACGAGGAAGTTCGGGCTGTAGAAGTCGTTGTGGCACAAACACGGCTCGACGCGATCCGCGCGCACGAACGCATCGAGCACCCCTGCGTTGCGCCCGAGCTCCTCGCGATCGGGAAACGACGGGTAGCTCTTCCTGCCGAGAAGCTCCACGATTGCGACCGCATCGCGGTACACGTCGAAGGACCACTCGCTTTTCTCGCCGCTGTCATGCAGGCGGCGACCCAGCTCCATCGCATGGCGCACGTGGTCCTCGTTGTGGTAGTCGAAGGGAACGCAGCCGTCGATGAAGCGCGAGATCTTCCAGCCTTCGGCGGGGTCCTCGTGGATGAAGGTGTCGTCGATGCCGAGTTTCTTCGCAATGGCCTGCGAAAACGCCTCGCTTGCGCGGTTGATGATCTCATCGGTGCCCACGCCGGGATGGCGATAGACATACGACTCACCGCGCACTACGAAGCGAAACGACAGGTTCGTGAGCCCCTCCTTGATGGGCACGATGCCCTCGACGTCGCCGCGCGAGCAGTCGAGCACGCGGCAGATGTTGTCGAGAATCGCAGAGTCGACGTTCTCGATGAAGTCATGGTCGAACTCCTTCAAGTCGGAAATCGAGTCGAACTCGTAAATCACGCCCGGCTCATAGGGCCGCATGACCATGCGCAGCTCGTCGAGGTGCGCACGGTAAATGTCCTCCCACAGCTTGCCTGCGGTCTCGGGCCGATCGTACTCGTCGACGAGGATCCTCACGAAAGTCTCGGAGAACGCGCGGTCGAAGTACACGTGCCCGAGCATGCCGTACTTGTCGCGGCCGCCGATGGTCACGCCCGTAATGCGCCCGTCGCGCGCGGTGTCGAGCAGGTACTCGTTCGTCTCGCCCGCGAAGAACACGCCTGGGTAATAGGCCTCGAACACGTACGGCTCGAAAACGTTTTCGGTGAAATAGTCGTCCGACGAGCAGACGTAGGTGTTCCCCAGCTTCTCGCGCACGAGCATGAGGGTTGAATTGTTGTTGCGTACGGAGTATTCCGCATTGACGCGGATGGTCACGCCGAACTTGTCCTCAAGGTAGAAAAAGGCTTCCTTCATATCCCCCACGACAACGGTGATGTCGGTGACGCCCGCCTCTCGAAGCTGGCGGATCTGCCGCTCGATGAGCACCTCGCCGCGCACGGTGAGGACGCCTTTGGGCTTCTCATAGGAAAGCGGCGCGAAGCGAGAGGACAGCCCGGCTGCCATGATGATGGCGTTATCGACCTTGTAGGGCGAAAGCGCCTCGAAGCCGGCAGGCGTCACGGAGAAGTTCTCCGCCAGGCCCGCGTCAACGAGCGCGCGATACGCCGTGTTCACCGTTCCGAGCGACAGACCGGTTGCCGTCGCGATGTGGCGCTGCGTGTGGACGGCCTCGTCGCGCAGCGCGTTGAGCACCTTGAACGTGCTTTTCGTCAATGTCATTGCAATACTCCCCAGTAACTGAAACGAGGAGTATTCTAGCGGAAGTTGTTCAATCTTGTAAAGTTTTAATCAAGAATTGAACAAATGCAGGTCAAAAGCTTAGGCGTACGGCCCGAAATCAAGCTCGACGGGCGCATGGTTACGTCGCGCCTCCACCGGAGGAAGCTTTCGCCACTCACCGTAGAGCTGGCGCAGGAAGGCCTCGGGGTCGGCGGGCGCGGGGAACTCGCATCCTTCGAAGGTGACGGTCGAAGTCGGCAGCATCATCGAGCGCGCGTAGGGCTCGTAGGTTGCATACGCCATGACAACGAGGTCGTCAGATGCAAGCGAAGGGTCATTTCCACAGGTGGCAGCTTTGTTGAAGCGCGATACGATCTTTTCGGGGGAATAGAGGCCACGTGCCGCGAGATGGGCTGCGCCGCAAGCCGCACGCTCGATCGCGCCGAGCGCTCCCTTGTGGGGCACGACGATGCTCTTCGCATGGGAAAGATACGACACGCTTTGCCAGAAGCGGCAATCGCGACGCTGCTTTGCCGCCGTCGCCGGGTCGGACGAAAGGGCGTCATAGGGCAGAAGGTCGACGAAGATTCCCTGATCAAAGCCTCCTTCGATAGTCTCCTCCGTCGCGAAGCGCGTGCCGCGCAGCCACACCTTGCCGAACAGCGCCGCCTGATGCGGGTTCGTCTCGGGGGTCGACACGACGTATTCCTTGCCCAGAAGCGCCGGCGCCTCGGCGACGAAGCGGTCGTAGTCCGCGCGCGGCATGCCCAAATCGATGTCATCATCCCACGGGATAAAGCCGCCGTGGCGCAGCGCCCCGAGCACCGATCCCGAATCGAGGAAGTACGTGATACCCAGCTCGCAGCACACGCGGTCGATTTCCTTTAAGATGCGCAGCTCGAGCAGCTGGAGCTTCCTTAGGTCATTGTCGTTGTATTGCATTGCGTTCCCTAACCTATCTGCTCGAATAATCCCTACAACCTACCATTGCGCGCGCCGCCCCGCCGCCGCGGCCTCGTAGAACGCCGCAAGGCGCATCGAGGTGTCGGCGATGTCGAACCCGTGCGCGCGAACCTGCTCGCACGCGTCGCTGCGTGCAGAGCGCGCCGCAGCCGCAAGCATCCTCACGCACGCGCTAGCCCATGCCTCGGCGCCGTCCGCCAAAGGCATGCGGCTTGTGCGGTCGCTCACTACCGCAAGTTCGGGCACGCCCGTCGAGACGATAGTCGGCAGCCCCGACGCCTGGGCCTCGACCGCGGAGAGAGCAAGCCCCTCGTTCACCGAGGGAAACACGAACGCGTCCGCCGCTCGCAGAAGCCGCGGCACGTCGTCCACTACGCCGAGAAATCGCACCGCATCCTCAAGCCCCAGCTCACAAGCACGCGCCTTCAGGGACTCTTCGAGCTCGCCGCGTCCGGCGCATAAAAGCGCTGCGTCAGGAAGCTCCCGTTTCACCTGGGAAAACACCTGCAACAGGAACTCGTGGTTCTTCACGGGAATCAAGCGGCCCGTATGGCAAACGACAGGGCGGCCGGAAAGTCCCAGCTCGGCCTTCGCCCGCTCGTGCGCAGCCTCGTCGCACGCGTAGCGCGTCATGTCGATACCGTTCGGCACGATAGCGAAGCGCTCGCCTTCCACAATCGCGCCCCCGAAGCGATCGAGTCCCGCCTCCCTCGAGCACGCCATGAAATAGTCGGCCACGCGGCGCACGGGATGCGCGGCGACGTTGAAGGCGAGTCCCGGTAGACCGCGCACGTAATTCTGCGCGTGGCTGTGCGCAATCGCGAAAGCCCCCGCACGCTTCGCCTCCGAAAGGTAAGCGGGCGCGCACGAACCGATATGCCCATGCACCACGCGCCACTCCGGATGCTCGGCGAAAAGCGCACGAACGCTGCGCCGATAGGAACCCGCGTTCAGCCCCGTGAAACGCGGCACGCGGAAAAAACGCCCGCCGAGCCGCTCGATTTCGGCATCGTAGTCGCCTTCACGCTGCTCGTGCACGAGAAAGTCGAACTGGATGCGCTCGCGGTCCATCGCGCGGTAGAGATTCATCACCATGGTCTCGGCCCCGCCGCGATCCATCACGCCGATCACCTGCAGCACGCGCATCAGCAAGCCTCCTTAGCCTCGCTGGCACCATCCTTCGCGGCCTCCCCTGCACACCCGATGATGTGGTCGGGCCCCTTCTTCACGACTTTCACCAGGAATAACAGCAAGATTGCTACACCGGCAAGGCACGCACCCGCACCCGCAAAGCTCACGCCGTTCATATCCCACCTATCCACGCATAAAAACGTGAGCGAAATAACGGCGAGAAACGCGACGACGTTGCCCGCGAAGTTCGCCCAGAAATGGCGCAGCGTAATGAGCAGGTCGCCGAAGAACCACAGAAACGCGGTGGCGGCAGTCGACACGATAATCGGCTGCAGCAGGTAGACGTAGGGCACGATGCTCTCGCCGAACAGCAGCGCGAGCGCCCAGGCGCCGATGAACTCGAGCACAATCGCGCAGGCAACTGTGACGCCCACGATGCCCGCGACCGTCTTCCCCAAAAGCGCCACGAAACCGCGCACATTCCCCTCGAAGAACAGCTTCGGGAAGATGTCGAGCAGCGGCCCGTAGAGATACTGCGCGCCCATCTGGATGACGAGCGCGGGCGCGGCGACCGACGAGTAGATGCCGAGCGCCGCCGAACCCACGGTGAGCGCCAGGTACTGCTTGGGAATCGCGAAGATGGCGCTCGCCGCCACCGAGGCAATCACGGCGGGAAGCGACGTCTTCAGGAAGAAGAGCGCCTTCTTGCGGGGAAGAGAGATGCGCACGGGTTCGAAGCGCTGGCAATGCGGCAGGTCGAAGGCGAAGAGCACGACCGCCGCGGCGACGAGCATGGCAATGATGGCCGCATCGAGGTTGCGCGTCGCCCAATAGACCACCACGAACGCCACGAGGGTCGAGGTTCCCTGCAGGATGAACGACTTGCCGATGTAGTCCATGCGGCGGTTGATTTGGTCGACCCCGTGGAGGATGTCGATCACGAGCCCCACGCCCTTGAAGGCGTAGAAGAGCGCCACCGTGACGAGCGCTTCGGGAGCGCAGGTGAGAGCCGCATATATCATACAGGCGACGAACGCACCCGCAAGCGTGAAGCAGCGGAATCCCATGTACTCGCCGACCGTGTTCTCGCGACGGATGTCGGAGATCTGGTAGGTTCCCATCTTGTAATTGGCAAAGGTTCCGAAGATGCCCACGACCGACATGGCAAGCGAGAGCAGGCCCGCATCGTCGTAGCCCGACGACAGGCGCACCACGAAGATGGTGGTGAACCACTGGCAGGCGAGGTAGGTCATGGACCCGATGGAGTTCCAGATCATGTTCGCCTTCACGGAAAGCTTCTCAGGTACCTCAGCTTCTACCGCCGCGTCGGCTTCGAGCGCATCCTCGGCCTGCGAAGCGGCATCCCGAGGCGTTTTCGCATCGCTCATAGGCGATAGGCTTCCATCACGTGCACGGCGCGATCGGACTCGGCGGGCGGCGTGCGCCAATCGCCGTACTCGATGGTAAGGAACTCCTCAGCCCCGGCGGGAGCTGTGTACTCGCGGTCCTCGAACTTCATGCGCACGGGCTTGAACAGGCTCTTCGGATACGTTTTATCCAGATTCCCCTCGCCAACGACATCGATGACGCGATCGGAAGCGCCCTTGTTCACCTCGCGCGCGATGCCGTCGAGCTTCGCCGCAAGCTTGTAGAGATCGGAGTGCTTCGCAAATGGGCACACAATCTTCTTCGCCAGGCGGACGACGGCGCTCGAGCCCACCGTCGGGTCGGCGACGGCGAAGCTGCGCCAAAGCCCCACGCGAGCGTGCTTCTTCAGAAGGCCGGCACATGCAGGATCGAAGTTGTCTAAGGGGAAAATGTCCACCCACACACCCGTGGCGGCCTTCTTCCCTACGAAGTTCTCGTAGATGATCGTGGTCGTGTCGACGATCTTCGCGAACTGGTAGATCGACGATTTGTCGCGATAGGACACAAGCTTGAAGCGCTCGGACGTGCGCCACTCGTTGAAGTGGTCCATGAGCAGCTCGTACTGGTCGCGCATCATGACGATGTCCATGTCGTCGTCCCACGGAATGAAGCCCCCATGACGCACGGCGCCGAGAAGCGTGCCGTAGCCTAAGAAGTACTCCACGCCATGCGCGGCGCACACGCGGTCGATCTCGTCCATGATGTCGAGCTCGATCGCCTTCATGTCGTCGACGGAGAGGCGCTCCATACTAGTCCTCACCTGCGCCTTTGCACGCAGTGACACTTGCGGCCGTGCTCGCGGGGGCGCCTACGTTCGCGTCCGCATGCTTGCTCGCGGCATCGCCCGCTTCCGCGTCCGTGTTCTCGATAGCGTCCAGCTCGGCAAGCGCCTCGGCCTGCGCGAGCGCCGCAACCTTGTTGCGCAGCTGCGAGAGTTCGACAGTGGTGAAGAACTCGCGCACAAGCAGGATGGCGATGATGGCGAGGAACACGCAGTTCGACGGCGATTCGATGCCGAAGATGTTCGAGAAGAAGAACGCAATGTGCGGAAACACCGCCAAAAGCAGGATGACGAGCGCGAATATGAACCAGAACGTGCTGTCGGCGATCTTCACCTCGGAGTGGCGGATCTTGCGCAGAACGTAGATGAAGACGAGCAGTGCGCATACGATAAGCGTGATTCTGAATAAGAGAGTCATTTACTTTCTCCTCCTGAACCATTGCACGATGAGAATGGAGAGGCTGATGCGCAGCATGTAGGACACCGATTTCGTGAAGTTGAGATAGCTCTCGCCGGCGGTGCGCTCGCGCATCTCCACCTGCATTTCCTCCACCTTGTAGCCGTGGCGCATGAGAAGCGAGATGGTGTCGGGCTCGGGGCCGAAGTCGAGCTCGTTGGCGAACAGCGGAATCATCTTCGAATCGAACAGACGCATGCCCGATGTGGGGTCCTCGATGCGCTTTCGCGTAGTCACGAAGATCATCGCCGTGATAAGCGCCGAGCCTGCCATGCGCGCGGAGAAGGGCTTCTTGCAATCGGCGAAGCGCGAGCCCACGACCACGTTCGCGCCGGTTTCCTCCGCGACCTCGACCATGTCGTCGACGTAGGCCGCGGAATGCTGACCGTCGGCGTCGAACTGGATGGCGTAATCGTAGCCGTGCGCGTACGCATACTTCATGCCTGTCTGGAACGCCCCAGCAAGACCGAGGTTCACCGGCAGCGAAATCAAATGATAACCCCGCTCGCGGCAGATGGCGGCAGTGCTGTCCTTCGAGCCGTCGTTCACGATGACGTAATCGATGTCGGGCGCGTTCTTCCGCAGATCCTCGATCGTCGATACGATGTTCTCCTCTTCGTTATACGCAGGTATAACGGCGAGCACTCGTTTGTTCATAACCTTCCAACCTGATATCGTGCAGCCCCTCGAGCGAGCGCGATGAGCTGCTTAAAATTTGACACACGATTCTTTATTTTACCTCTTTTCGATATCATTCACGCACTCAACCTATAATAAGGGCGAACGAAGAGAGAGCCTTCAGGAGGAAATCGTGGCGACCACCGCTGAAAAACACACGGCGCAAAGCTTGCGCATCTGTCTGTTCTCGGCGCTTTACCGGCCGAGCATGGGGGGCGTGGAAACATACACCGAGAGCCTTGCGCGCGCATTATACGAGATGGGAGCCGAGGTAACAGTTGCAACCTGCAACACCCACGGCCTTGCCGCGCGCGAGCGCGAGAACGGCGTGAACGTCGTCCGCTTCCCGTGCAAGCCGCTTTTGGGAGGTCGGTTTCCCCTCGTGAAGAATGACGAGGAAGCGAAGCGGTTGTGGACGCATCTTGAAGACGAGCATTTCGATTACGTGATCGCGAACACGCGCTTCTACACGCTGACCGAGCGCGCGCTCGACTTCGCGACGCGCGCAGGCGTGGTGCCGCTGCTCATCGAGCACGGGTCGGCGCACCTCACGATGGGTAGCGCCCTTGTCGACCCGGTGGTGCAGGCGGTCGAGCACGCGCTCACGAAGCGAGATCTGCGCTACCCGTTCGTCGCGTACGCCGTGTCGAGGAAGGCAAGCGCATGGCTCGGGCATTTCGGGATCGAGTCGGCGGGCGAACTTCCCAACTCGATCGATGCCGATGCGTATGCGGCGCAGGCGAGCGCGCGGGACTTCCGTGCCGAGCGGGGCATTCCCGCAGATGCCTTCATGGTCGCCTTCGCTGGGCGCCTCGTTCCCGAAAAAGGCGTGGTTGAACTCGCCCAGGCCACGGCGGCGATCGCCGAGCACCCGAATGCGAACGGGCGAGCCGTGCATCTTATCATCGCAGGCGCAGGTCCCAAGCAGGGCGACATCGAGCTGATCGGGTGTGGGAACATCCATCTGGTTGGGCGACTGGGAAGGCAGGACTTGGCAGCGCTCATGTCGCAGGCCGACGCGATGGCGCTGCCCTCCCGGTCGGAAGGTTTCGCCACAACCCTGCTCGAGGCCGCGGCGTGCGCCACCCCCGCAATCGTCACCCCCGTCGGCGGCACCGACGAGCTCGTAAGCGACGAGCGCTTCGGCACCATTATTCCCAATGCGCGCACCGAGACGGTCGAGGCTGCGCTGCGAGAGGCGGCGAGCAACCCGCAACGGCTCGCTGAGCAGGGAGAGAACGTCGCGAGACGCGTGCGGGCCGAGTACAGCTGGAGGCGCACCGCCGAGCGAACGCTCGCCGCGTGTCGCAAGGCGAACGAGAAGTAAGGTTCCTAGTCGTCGATCGCGGTGATGCAGTACAGGCGCATGTCATCGCGCGCGAGCACCACCTCGAACCCGGGCGTGGAGTCGCGCACATAATCGATGCCGGCCCACAGGCTGTTGTCGTCGTAGGTGAAGAAGAAGTTGCTGTCAGGGTCGGAGGGGTTGTACCATCTTCCCTGGTCAAGCAAAAGCAGGTACTCGGCGCCGACGTTCTCGACGGCCTCCTTCACCCGATCGTCATAGGAGATGCTGTCAAGGCGGCTGCGGATGAGCGCACTATCCTCGGTTTCCCCGCCTTCACCATAGGTGCGCAGGTAGCGGTAGTACGTGCGCATGCCGTCGACCACGTAGCAAAAGCAGCTGCCATCGTTGGGGTTGTTGATGACGACGGCATCTTCGGGAAGAATCTGCTCGACCTCGGCGACGAACTCCTTTTCCGCGGTCGTGTAGATGTAGTCAACGTTGTTCTGCCACGAAAGCCGCTGCCAGACCAGTGTCATCGCCCCACGGCCCATGTTGGGAACCTCGCTCGACGGGTTGATGTCGGCGCGCGGGTCATCGAGGAAAAACGTTCCCCACACCAGCACGAACGCGCAGAGAGCACATGCGATGGAGGTCGCCCACGCAGGCGCCTTGTCACGCGAGCGAGAAAGAAGCCGCGCGATCGTGCGCGCAACGAGGGCTACGCCCATCGCCGCGAGGGGAATACCGAAGATGGCCGCCATCGCCGCCACACGGTAATAGTCGGTGTACCAGAAACCGGTCAGCAGATGCTGCAGGCGGCCGGAGATCGACACGCCGACGATGAACATCCCGCATGCGAGCACGTACGAGGCGGAAAGCCACAGCCAGCGGCGCTCTTTAAACGTCCAGAACATGCCCACAAACACGAACACCATGAGCACGAGCTGCACGCCGTCGTCCATGAACCCGAGCATGAGCGTGTGGAGCACCGCCTCGAGCGGGTACTGCGCGGCACCCCATGAGTGCTCCACCACCGCGCTCAGGAAGGGCAGGTGGTACACCACCCACCAGATGATGCAGATAAGGACGGCTGCGACAACGGCAAACAGGATGCGCAGCCACCATTTCGCCGCGCCTTCGCGACGGAGAAGGTCGGCCGCGATTGCCGCCCGATAGATGCAGAAGGGAATGAGCCACACGGCCACGACGAACACAGCGTTCGGCTGCGCGAGCGCCAAGGCGATGACGCCGATGACGAACAGCGCTCCCGCGCAGATGCGCTCGCGGCGCGAAACCCCCATGCGCAGGATCGCCACGAACAGCGCCGCCACGAGCGGCAGCAGGCAGTAGGCAGACGTGTTCGGGAACAGCGGGCCCCAGGCGAGCAGCATCCAGGGGAAGGCCGAGAACATGGGTGCGCAGGCGGCGCCCCAGTACACAATGTCGCGACGCTCCTGGAAGACGATGCGCATGAACGCGAACATGCTTGCGGGCAGCGCCAGCGCCACGAACACGAAGTTCGCGGCGTTTTCCGAAAGCGGAATGGGGACGTCGAGCAGGCTCACCATGAAGGCCGCGACGTTGTACCAGGCCGTCGGGTAGAAACCGCCGCCGGGAAGCGGGTTGATCGCCGCGTCGGCCGCGCCCGCGTAGAGCGACGTGCTGAAAGGAGACCAGTTCCCCGTCTCGACGAAGCAGCGAATCGAGCCTAAGTGGCTCACGTTGTCATATTCCTGCATGTAGTTCGAGGGGTCTCCCAGAAACGAGGTGAACATGCCCACCGACACGACGATGCCCACCAAGAGGTAGAGCGCAAGCGCGCACAGGTCAAAGCGGCATGCCTCGCGACTGCGCTCACCAAAGCGACGGCGAGGCAGATCGCGTGCGTGCACGCAACCGACGATGCAGATGATAAGACCCACCGCAAGCTGGGGGAAGAAGATCGTCGCCCAGTTGGTGTTGATGCCAAGGGCAGCATACGCCAGGCACAGGGCGATCGTCGCCGGAATGCCCAGAAGCGGCGCGAAGGCGACAGCCGACACCACGTGCATGCGAAGGCCCGCAAGCACGAGAGCCCCTGGAACGAACAAGAACAGCGCCCCCGCAAACGCAGCGGCGAAGAACAAACCCCACATACCTTACCTTCCTAAGCATCGCGCAGCGCGATGAGAAATCACGAATTCAAGCCAACGAGGGCGCCGCTTCGGACGCCCTCGTCTTCAAACCGCTCTATTGTATCAGGAACTACCAGTACCAGGAATTCGGCAGGGCGCTTGTGGCCACGATCACGCCGTCTTTGTAGTACTCGCGTTGCGCGGCGGCGGAGTGCGACCCCGTCCACCAGGAAGAAACGTCGATGTAGTCGTACCAATCGGGTTGAATGCCCCAGATGTCGCAGTTGAGCGTGCGGTCGTAGTTGTCGACGACGATCTTCACGGGGAAATCCCAGTCGTTGCGGAAGCGGAAGTCGGAAGAGCCCCAGTTCACCATCGCATCTTGCCCGATGGGCACATATGTGGAAGGCGTCGTGTGGTTCTGACGCTCCACGATAGTGAGGCCGGCGCGCACCACCGCGCCGTAGAGTGTGGTGGACGCCTGGCAGATGCCGCCACCGTAACCAGAGCCGCCGACGACGCCCGCGATGAGGTAGCCCTCGGCCGCGCCGCACGGCCCGCACGTGTCGAAAAACGACACCGTCTCGCCCGGCCACACGACCATGCCGTCGAAGTTGGAAAGCGCACGCGACATGTTGTACCACCCGTTGAACGTGTTGGTGGAAACGGTCGAGAAATGCGCGAGGTGATCCGAGAAATCATCGGGAACATAGGTCGTGGGGGTGAGCATGAAGCGCTGCGCGATTTCCTCCGATACGGATCCAAGTTCGACATTCGCGCCGTCGACGGCCGAATCGCCAGAGACCTGGAGCACAAGCCCATTCAAAACGCTCACAATACGCACTGCGCCTGTACCATCATATTCAATACGCCATTTTTGGGCATCAGAGCCATTTCGATTCCATTGCTGGACATTCGTGCCTGGAGTCATACCGCCATAGCGAACATCGAGAGCTTTCCGGGAAAAAGGGATATTCAGCGTATAAGTCCCGTCACCGTTCGAAGCAATATGGAAGGTTTGAGCGCGCGTCCCATTCCCCGTATACAGCTGAACATTCGCCCCCGCCTCGCGAGATGCGCCGTCGACATCAAGGCGCATAACATTACTCGTCTTGGAGCCGTAATAACTCGTAGCCCAGAAATCAATGGTGTAATAGCCATCCGAAACAAGCGTAGCTGGTTGTTTTAGAATAAACCCCTGCGCTATTGAACCATTTTTGGCATAAGCCCAAACGCTATTGCCATTGTAGGTATCGCCCCCCTTGAAATCGAGCGCAAGCCCTGAAGACTTCGAAACAAGGCAGAACCCACCGGCAGGGTTTCCCGAAAGAGACCACTTCTGGCTGTCACTTGCAGCAGAGTTAAGCCTCTCGGTTAGAGAAACGGCACCAGTCTCCGCATCACCGGAAGTAAGTATCAATCCCGAACATACAGACTCGAAAGAATAGTATCCATCGGAACCCCCCTCAACCTTCCACTTTTGCGCAGGAGTGCCGTTCCATTCATACAAATCAACTAGCGAGCCGATAGAACGTAGGCCCCATTTCACTTCAACCATCTTGCTTTGGTCAGTGAATGCTTTCAATGCATAGATTCCATCAGGAAGCGCATCAACCTTCGTAAGAGTAAACCCCTGCGCCGCTGTTGCGTTTGGGCTGTAGCATTGAATGTTGGTGCCGTTTGCGGAGACGGCGCCCGACACATCAAGAGCAAGGCCGTTGCATTCGCTTATAAGCATATACGACGCATCTTCTTCAGAGGGAGAATTCGCACCAAAAGAAACCCCACCTGCTGCCTGGACGGTAGCTGCAGAATAGTCTCCCTCTGACAGGCTCGACGATTTCCTATCCGCTTCGTTTTCTTCGGCCATGCCTATCGCCTTCAGATGGTCGGCCATCTCCGAACGATTGACAACCTTCCATTTCTGGGCAGGCGTGCCAGTCGCCGAATACTGCCAAACATTTGCGCCTGAATCGAGACCTGCCCACTGAACGTCAAGGAACAGCCCAGAGCAAAGCGACTCGATGGAATAGCTTCCATCCTCGTTCCTGCTCACATACCATGTCTGGGCAGCAGTATCATTGCCCGACCACAATTGGACATTGGCGCCAGAGTTATTTAAGCCGCCAGACACATCGAGAACAAAGGAAGGATCGATAGCTGAATGAATAGTGTAGAAACCTTCTTCAATTTGAGCAGGAGCGGGCGCGCTCGACGCCGACGCGGTTGCTTGAGCGCTCATCTTTTGCGATTCTCGCGGGGGAAACGCCTCACTAGATGCGGAAGCTCGACCATCTCCAACAGCAATACCGGTAGGTAATTCATCCTTACTGGAATCCTTGTCGTTCAAGTCAGCGCCTTCGCTTTCGACGGAAGCTGAATCATCAGTGTCCTGAGATGCCGTATCCAGAACCGTTTCGAACGATGCAACATATTCCGGACTGTCATGGGACTCCGTTTCCCCCGCCCATGCCACCGCAGGCACGCACCATACCGAGAGGCAGAGGGCGAGCATGCACGAAATGCTCTTCACGGACATTTTTCCCATAACCTAATCTCCTTCCCAGAAGGATTGCACTTATCGAAGCCAGACGTAATTAGAGGCAACAAAAACGCCCCGAAATTCGCAACTCAAATTGTGCCACACATTAAACTGCAGTTGCCCAAAAACCCAGTTGGAATAAAGTTAAAGGGGCTTTCCGCCCCTCGATGACAACCGCTATGCTGCCAACATCGGCAGCATAGCGAATTCCAGCCGAAAAACCAATATCCGCACAGCGCCGTCCCGTTGCACTCAAGTGTTCGGATGGACTTGCGAATCAGCCCCGTTGCACCGGCAAGTTAAGCGATGCGATGATTTCAACCCAAAGCATAGTATCGAGCGAAACGTTAGCTATACTGAGAAAACGGCTTCCACGCCAAGGCAGAATGAGAACATCAAGGAGTCAAAGGAGCGCGCATGATCGAATCCCATCAAGCGCAAAAACTTGTTTCTATCATCGTCCCCGTCTACAACTGCGAGCGATTCCTTCCCGAATGCATAGATAGCCTACTTGCACAAACATATGAAAACATCGAGATTATCTGCGTCAATGACGGATCAACCGACAAATCATCGCAGCTACTCGCCGACTATGCCACAAAAGATAACCGTATTCATCTCATTTCGCAAGAGAATGCTGGACCCGGCCCTGCCCGCAATCGCGGCATCGAGTTGGCAACGGGGGAATACATCACCTTCTTCGATGCCGATGACTGGTGCAAGCCGTCTCTCGTAGAAAGCGCAGTCAAACGCATCGACGAAACTCGGGCTGACATGGTGGTGCTCCCTTACAACGTGTTCGACCAGCGCATCGGACAGTCGTTTTTCGCTGATTGGGCCGTGCTACCCGATAAATTTCCTCAGGAGCCTTTTTGCTGGAAAGATAACCCCGATTGGGCATTTCGAGCATTGCAGAACCTGCCTTGGAACAAGTTCCTGCGCAGAGACTTTGTGGAAAGAAACAACCTCCACTTCGAGGACGACGTATTTCTGACTGAAGACCTTATGTTCTCGGCACCTGCAATCGTTCGCGCTGAGCGCATCGCGTTTGTTGCGGATCCGCTCATCTTCCATCGCGAAGGTACAGGAGAGAACATCATGGCAAAGAAAGATTCACATCCTATTGATTTCATTCGAGCATTCAGTACATTCAAGACTTTTTTGGAAGACGAAGGGATCATAGATGATTTGCGCATCGGATATGTGAACTGGGCGCTTGACGGCATTGTCCACAATGTCCAGACGCTCAACACCTATGAAGGCTTTTGCACCGCCGTACAGGCACTCACCGAGGGTGGTGGATTGCGCAACTTGGGACTCAATGATATCGACGATAGCGATTTGCACGAAGAAGTGTTTAGGCAGTTCCTTGCATGGATAAAAACTACCCCGAATGAATTGCTCTATCGTCAATTCATTTCCGCACGTGAGGGACAAGGCCTGCTTTCGAATCGCTTATGCATCGAGTACCGCATAAATCGCGAGAAGCAGGCATACATCGAAGATCTCGAACATCAGCTCGCTAAGCGTGATGAAGAAATCGCTTGGAGACGCAGCGAAATGGAGGCACTCCAATCCGAATTTGAAGCACAGATGAATGCTGCAGAGCAAAAGATTGGCAAAGCGATCTGCTGGGTTCCCCGCCGCATACAGGAAGCGCTGAGTCGCGAGTCACGCTGACTACAAAAAGCGAAGAAGAGCTTCGGCTCCATAATATAGTGAGGGAGACGCATCTACGATTGCACCAAAACGCGACGTTGCAAGAAAGGTCCAACAATAGAGAGGAAACCCTAGGAGCACCAGTGCGGCCAGCCGCCCCGAAACACGCACATTGCCTTGAGTCCGCTCACCAACCATAACACTCCAGATTACCATCGTTGCAGGAACAACGATCAACCATGCGAAATCAGCAAAGTAGCGCATTGTCACGCCCGAAACATAGCTTGCAATCACAAGGGTAGCCACCGCAAGAATCACGCTCGTCACGCAGACCCCAAGCACTCCGCGCGCCTTGAGCGTCCTCCGCATGCGCACCCCGAAAAGAGCGAATACCGCAAGGGCAACTGGGGCAAACGCGAAAAACCCGCCGAAAACCGGCTCGTTCGTCCACATGACGGCAGGCAAACCCGCAACGTCGTCAATAGCATGCAGGAAAGGGTAGCTTGCCTGCATGACAGGGGGCAAGAAAAGATACTCGAGCGACCGCACCGCAATGGCAATCGGGTCGAATACGTACGCTGTCATATCCGCTCCAGTTAGGTTGTAGGAGGCCCCGAAATCGAAAGGGGAGCCGAATCGCGCCTGATTATATAGACACACAGGCACAGCAGCGACGATAAACGGAACGATAACGGCAAGCGTATTCCTCAACCCGACACGCGAGAAGAAGCACCGAGCGCGGATTTCTGGCCAAAAAATAGCGACGATAAGCGCAGCCGCCAGCACATATTGCGGACGACATCCCAGTGTACAAGCAACGAGCAAAGCGCCGAAAGCAAGGAGCGGCTTACTCACCGGCACGCCTTCCAAAAACTGCCGCTTCACGCGCAAAAGCACGGCAAGACCCGCAAAGCTAAAGAAAAGCGCAGACAAGATGGGGATTGGATAAATGCGAGGAAGAAAAACCTGTTCAAGCACACCACCTGAGCAGAAAAGAAACGTAGCACCAATCAAAAATGCCCCGAATGAGAGTTCGTTATAATACGTACGGGCAAGCTGGTAGAGCAGCGCAATTCCCGAAATTATCATCGCACAGGCGAAGAACACGACCGCCCAATCAGTTCCCAAATCACTCCCCGTAATCGCCTTGTAGGGGACAAACGTGAGGAGACACGGGAGAGCACCGAAATAGCAATAGTATTTCCCCTGATAGAAGGCATAATCCCAATAAATTGGCTCATGCGCTTCGGCATTTAATTGCTGACGAAGAGGCGTATCGTAGGGATTCTCCATTGAAAGCAGAATTTCCGACTGAGGAAGATCAAGCTCAACCCTCCCCGCCAAGAACGCGTCAGCAAGATAGTCATACTGGTTGCCATCCTGCACAGCCTGGATGCCCTCTTCATATACCGCCCCACGCTTGAGCCACTCGGCCTGCCCCGATATATGCGAGAAGCCCAAGAGGAAGGCGCACATGAGCACAATCAAGATACAGACCGCAATGCGCTGGGGGCGCCTAGACAAATCAAGAGGAACGCTCCAAATACGTGAGTCCTTGCGAAAAACGCGATAGAGGGCAAATCCGCCAACCAAAAGGAGGATTCGTGCACAAGAAACCTTAGTTGAGAAGGAATAATCAGCGTCGTTGAGGAAGGACGCCCAGTTCAAAAGTGCTTCCACAACAACAATGACAGCAACTGCACCCAGCCAGATACGAGCCTCAGACATTTTTTTACGAGTTATTTCGATTCCTCTCGACATAGCGCCCTACGCTTTTTTCACCACATAGGCAATCGACACATCAGCAGCGCATCGAAGCGCCGAGGCAATGCCGCCAGAAAAGGGAAGCGCCTTCAGGGAGGGCATCGCCTGCCACGGGAACATCCAATCGATTGCATGAACGCAAAAAACAGCCATGCTGTTCTTACCGCAAAAGACGAGAAACTGCTCGAGCCAGCGCAACGGCCCGACGGCCCTCAGCTTCTCTATAAGGGTCGATACCCAGCACACGAAATACGTGCCAGCAAGAGCACCGAGGGTTGCGACTATGGGGTTGTCCAGATGGCGCGCCGCTAGCTCAAGACCGCTCATCTGCATGCAGGCAACCCAAACGACCCCAACCCCCAGCACAACAAACCAACGTGCCCGATTTGGTTCAAGCCTGTAGACGCGCATCATATGCCCGCACCACATGAGGAGCACGGTATAGCAGCACAGGTCAGCATTGAAGGGAAGGTATAGACCCCCTGACAGCTGAGAGAAGCTGACGCCGCAAAACGCAAGTGCTATGCAAACAAGCGCCTGCCAGGCAACACTCACCCCAAATCGCTCGAAAGCGGTCATGAGCGCATTGAACATGATGCGAGAAAGGAAGAGCGCCACGAGGAACCACGACATGCCCACTGCATCGATTCCAAGGCAATATATGTCTGTTCCCGAAGCAAACACCACCGATCCAAGTCCCTTCGCAACTGCGTTAAGCGTAACAGAGGAGCCCGTGGTAAAAAACAATGGAACTTTCCAAGCGAAAACGATAAGCACATAGGGAATCAACAGGCGGGTGAACGATGTTTTCAGCAGCTCGCCCCACGGTTTGATACGGAACGTGTACCCCGCAAGGATGAAAAAAAGCGGCATGTGAAACGAGAATATGACCTGGCGAATGATCGATGGGTTGTTTACCGTGTGCCCAACGATGACAAGCAATATCGCAATTCCCTTCGCAATGTCGAGCCAATCAAATCGTTGCTTCGCCATGCAGCTTTCCCACTTCCCATAATCGCGAATCTAGCATCTATAGTAAACGAGCGAGCAGGCTCCCTATGCGCAGAACCCCAAAAAGCCCCATCCTTCGCGAAACGAGCATCGATTGTTAACTCTTAATGCAGGTATTTTGAGAGAAACGTTCGCCAGGTGGTATTTCGCTATAATAAAGATAATAGACCTTGCGAATAGAAGTTGGAGTCCATGATAAAGCCCCGAGTCAGCCTATTGGTGCCGATTTATAATGTTGAGAAGTATCTTCGAGAGTGCCTTGATTCCGCTCGAGAGCAAACGCTTCACGACATTGAAATAATCTGCATAAACGACGGATCGAAGGATTCCTCCCGCGCCATTATTCAGGAATACCTCGACGCCGATGAGCGGTTTCGCGTAATCGACAAGGAGAACTCTGGCTACGGCATTTCGATGAACATGGGTCTTGATGCCGCACGCGGCGAGTACATAGGGATTCTTGAATCCGATGACTTCTTTGAGCACGCTGCCCTCGAAAAGCTCGTCACCGCTGCGGAAAAATTTGACGCACAGGTGGCAAAAGCAAACTTCTGGTTCTATTGGTCGGCTCCCAAGCCAAAAAACGAACTGCACGAGGTCGTTACATCAGATATGGCGAATCGTCTTGTCAATACGCAAGAAGAGTACGAGATTTATTACCGCAAGAACTCTATTTGGTCGGCCATCTATCGTCGTGATTTCCTCAACGAGAACAATATCCGCTTCCTCGAAACACCTGGAGCGTCGTATCAAGACACGGCATTCGACTTCAAGGTTTGGGCGTGCGCAACATGCGTAGTATTCCTCCAAGATGCGATTCTGCACTATCGCCAAGACAACGAGGCATCGTCGGTCAATTCGCCCTCGAAGGTATATTGCGTCTGCGATGAGTACGATGAGATAGAGCGATTTCTGGCGGAGCATCCCGAAAAGGAGAATCTTACCACCGTTGAAGAAAAGATGAAATACGATACCTACATGTGGAATTACGACCGCCTGTCCGACAATCTGAAACTTGAATTCCTCAAGCGTTTCTCCGAGGACTTTAAGCGCGACGCACGAGCTGGCCGTATCGATATGCAGGCATTCGAATGGTGGAAACAGCAAGATATGGCCTCAATTATGCGTTCCCCCGAAAAATTCCACGCATGGCGCTGCGGCAGACAGGAGGACAGCGCTTTCACCAGAGCGAAGCTTCTCATCGACGCAAAGGGTTGGGGGGCCTTTTTCGCCGCGATTCGCAATCGGCTCACGCGCTAGGATTACCACATGCCTCAGGTTTCCATTGTTGTCCCAATCTACAATGTCGAGCGCTATCTGTCGTATTGCCTTGACACCTTATGTAAACAGACGCTTCACGACATCGAGATTATCTGCGTAAACGATGGCTCAACAGACCTCTCGGCCGCCATAGCTGAAGCGCACGCCTCGCTTGACGACCGTATTCGCATTATCAACAAACCAAACGGTGGACTTTCTTCAGCGCGCAATGCTGGCATTGATGCGGCTCAAGGAGACTACCTCATGTTCGTCGATTCCGATGATTATCTTGCTGAGAAAGCTTGCGAAAGCATTGTTTCCACATTCGAATCAAACAATGCCGACATTGTGACGTTCGGCGCGCATTGTGTACCGCAAAAAACCAACAACGACTGGCTTGATTGCGTGCTCTCCCCTCGCGACAAGGTGTATCACGAGTTTACCGAAGAACTCCTATTTGCTGAAAGTTCGCGACCTTTCGCGTGGCGCACCGCCGTGCGCAAGCAATTCATTGATGCGCACGAACTGCGCTTTGACGAAGGCGTCCCCTTTGGCGAGGATCAGGTATTCCATTTCGACATCTATCCCCTCGCAAGAACGACTGCGCTTATTTCGGACAAGCTGTATTACTATCGCTTATCCCGCAAGGATTCGCTCATGTCGACCTTTGCAAACTCCTCGAAATGGCGCGTCCCCAAGCACATCGACATCGTTGACACCATTCTCACGCATTGGGATAAGCGCGGGCTCATGGACCTATGCCCCGTGCGCCTTATGGATTGGATTTTGGAATTCCTTTGCTACGATCTATTTCGACTTCCTATCGATCAGCAGAAAGAATGTCTCGCGAAGCTTGGAAGCACTCTCGAATCGCACTTCGAAGATGCCGTTGCTACAGCGAACACTATCTTCCCTGTCATGGGCGACATCGTTCGTACGTCAATCGAGCTCGCAAACGGCTCGCGGCACGATATCCCGCGCAGCCTCGCCCGAAATTACACGCGTTTTCGTATCGGCCTTTTGGCTATGACGCGCAATTGGCTTCACGGGCTCTTCCCAAAAGACGAGAAGGGTCACGTCGAAGAGGAAGTGGAGAATCTCACCGAGCGCATTGAAAGCGAAGAGGCCCTGACCAACTCTCTCGTAAAACTCATCGCTCAAACAAGATGTCAAACATGCTTGTCTCAAGTAGATAATACTTAACTCGCCAAGTCATAACTCGAAAACCACTCAGAGTTCAGTTTGCCTTACTTGCACCAGCTTTTCCGGCATGACCCGCTTGCTTTTGCCATCGTGTTAAGCGGAACAAAGCAAAACGAGATTCCGAGGTAACTAAGCACCCAATGCGCGAATGGGGATAACGTAGACCCCGTCGCCGCGCCTGTAGGCGGCCTCACCCATTCCGGTTATCACTGCAAGAAAGGACGGCTCTCTCACCTGCGCTTTTTTATTTGCGCACACCTTGTTCCGCACCTGAAGAAGGTTAGATGCCGCCCCATCGACCTTATCAAGTCCAACCTTGACCTCGATTGCGGCCCAACTGCCATCGGCGCGCTCGATAATCGCATCAGACTCAAGCCCGGAATCGTCGTGGTAGTATCGCAGCGGATTCGAGACCGCGTAATCAAGCGCCCGTGCATAAACATCAAGGTCCCTCATTACTAGGTTCTCAAACGCCAAACCAAACGTTTGCCAATCTTGAAGCAAGGCGGCAGGCGACATGCCTAAAAGGGCTACCGCAATCGAAGGATCGGCGAAGTAGCGCTTTGGCTTCACTCGCATGCGCTGAGGTGCGCGCGACGCAGGGACCCAACCTGGAACCTCGTCCACGAGAAAAAGCTGTTTCAAGATGCCGAGGTGCTTCGATAGGCTCTTGCGCTCAGCCTCCGATAGCACATGCCCCTCAACACTCGCATATACATCACGCGCAAACGTGGACGTTTTTGCAGACTGCCCAAGATTTCGAGCCAGAGAAACAGCAAGGCGTCTTGCCAAGAAGCCATCCCCTCCAAGCTGAGGAACGCTCTGCTCGAACACCGATTCCAAATACTCGCGAACCACGATTTGGGCATCCGAAGAATCTCGGGATTTTTCTTCCGGCCACCCTCCCCTTGCCACAATCTTCGCAAGGTTCTCTATGCCATTCGGGCACTGAGAAGGCTCGAACTCGCCCATAAACAGCTTGGAAAGACTCGCCTTCCCCGTAGAATCACCTGATTCCTGAAGCGTCATAGGATGCATACGAATACGACCTATGCGCCCAGCCCCGCTGTGAGCGATTTCTCCTCTATTCGGGGTCGAAGAACCTGTGAGGATCCAGGCCCCCTTTTCCCCAGGCAACTCGTCGACCGCATGTCGAACGGAATCCCAAATAGCGGGTACACGCTGCCATTCGTCAATGACGTGAGGGCGCTCGCCTACGAGAGGATAGGTCGGGTCGGCAGTTGCAATTTGCAAATTAGCGCCACGATCGACATACGTAACCGAAGCCGCATGAGCAAGTGAAGACCATGTTTTCCCGCACCATTTCGT
>ERZ1034913.643-NODE-643-length-26344-cov-6.958462_pt1 | contig 26344 bp, 25 predicted proteins | sample MGYA00520697_ERZ1034913 | MGnify/ENA primary metagenome ERZ1034913 (study PRJEB33766, sample SAMN09781786) | gut metagenome | biome: gut microbiome | host: Homo sapiens | place: Madagascar | study: EMG produced TPA metagenomics assembly of the PRJNA485056 data set...
TACACGGCGAAACGCTTGGCGATCTGGGGCGCCTGCACGTATTGGCCGATGAGCATCTCGTCGACGGGCAGGTCCTGCGCTTCGTAAAGCCTGATGGCGCTCGACAGGTCGTCCCAACCGCGTGCCGTGACGAATTCCTTGCCGTCGGGCGTGGTCTCCAGGTGGTAGAAGTGGTCTTGCTCGACGTCAAGGTAGGTGATGACCGCCGGATGCACGCCGTGGCCGAGCGCATATTCGCGCCATGCCTGGAAGTCGGGCTCCACGTCAAGGCGCTTCAAGCGGTCCCATGTTGCCAGGTCGAAGTCGCGCGCCGTGCGGTTGTACTCGGGCGGGTTGCCTGCCGTCACCACGATCCAGCCCTCGGGGACCTTGTGGCGGCCGAACACCTTGTACTGCAGGAACTGCAGCATGGCGGGCGTGAGCGTTTCCGACACGCAGTTGATCTCATCGAGGAACAGGATGCCCTCGCGATGCCCCGTCTGCTCGATGGCATCGTAGACCGCGGCGATGATCTCGCTCATGGTGTATTCGGACACGTCGTAGGTTTTCCCGCCGTATTCCTTCTGGGCGATGAACGGCAGGCCCAGCGCGCTTTGACGCGTGTGATGGGTCATAGAGTAGGAAACGAATCCCACCTCAAGCTCCTGGGCGATCTGCTCGACGATGGCGGTTTTGCCGATGCCGGGCGCGCCTAGCAGGAAGATGGGGCGCTGGCGCTGCGGCGGCAGGGCGTAGCCGCCGAACTCGTCTTTGGCGAAATACGCCTGCATGGTGTACTTGATCTGCTGTTTCGCCTGTTGGATATCCATGGCTGCTCCTTGCTCGATGGGGTGGTGCTAGGCCAGGTCGACGGCCTGCTCGGTAAACGTTTCGTCGAGGACGGCCTTCATGGCCCAGGGCGGCACCGGCGCGCTTGCGTCGGCGGTTTCGGCGTCGGGGAACACGAAGGCGGTATCGAAGGACGGCTTGTGGGCGGGGTAGGTGCCTTGACCGTCGGTGAAGTAGAGAAGGCCGCCGAGGTTTTGGAACTCGCCTCGTTCGAGCGCGTCTTCAACGTAGGCGAACACGGGCCGGAAATCGGTTCCGCCCAGGCCTTGGACCTGCACGTTGTCCAGGAAGTCGTCCAGTTCGTCCAAGCTGTGGATACAGTCGACGGCAGTGACGGCGGCGTCGCATTGCACCAGATGCACGTTCATGCGGGTGAAAAAGCCCGTCTCGTTGGACAAGATGGAATACGTGCGCTCAAGGAAGCGCCTGACCAGCCCGTCTTTAGTGGACGCGGAAGTGTCGATGGCTATGACGAAATCGCGGATGCGCCGCTCCTCGACGTATTCCAAAGGCTCGATCAGCGGCAGGTTGCCGTAGCGCGAAAGGCCGTAGCAATAGTAGACGTAGTCGAACTCGTCGTCGTTGACGCGTACATGCTCGCCCATGCGCGCGAACTTGCGCAGGAAAGCCGTGAAGTCCTGCCGGCGGCGGGTGACCGAGCGCAGATTCATGGAAAGGTTGGACCCTTCCACGCCCCAAAGCTTGATATAAGAGTCAAGCTGTACGCCCATTTCCAGCGCCGCGTTCTTCCACTGGTCGCGCGAGCGGTCGAGGTTGACGGTGTCGGCGAAGCGGTTGGCCTGCACGCCGCGGGCCTGCTCGGGCGCCTCCTTCTCGGTGATGTCGTCGAGCGACAGGCCGCGGTGGGCCTTGTGATTGGGCTTTGCCTTGCGCGCCTCGTCGGGCATGGGCATGTCTGTGCCGTTCTTGCCCGCCTCGCCGGCAGCGGGGGCGGGGGAATCGGCGGCGTTTTCCTGCTTCTCGCCCGTTTGGGCTTGACGACGCGCGGCCTCCTCGGCCGCCATGCGGTGCCAGGGCTCGTGGTCGTCGGCGACGAAGGGCGCAGCCAGCTGTGCGAGTTCCTGGCCGTCCATCCCCTTGTCGGCGAAGTAGCGGTATAGCGCCTCGGCGGTGAGCTGCGGGCATTCCGCTTGAAGCTGGGCGAGAGCGGCGGTTTGACGCGCGGCGCGCGGGCTTGCCGTGGCCGGCAGCGCCAGCTGGGTGATGACCGCTTCGACGGCTATGTCGCACGCGGCATCCCAGCGCGCGGCGTCCATGTTCGGGTTGGGGAAGGGGTGTAAGAACACGTCGTGCAGCATGATGTGCAGGTACGTGCGTGCAAGCTCCTCCGGGCTTGACGCGAAGGTGCGCGCCACGTCGGCCGGGCTGTAGCGCAGGTACGTGCCATCGGTGGCGATGGTCTGACCCGGTTGCGCCAGCAGCTTGAGATGGGCGAACGCGGCGTTCATGAAGCGCAAGCTGACCAGCAGCTTGTTGCGGGTGAGCTCAAGGGCTTGCTGGGCAAGCCGACCTGAGGCGTTATGTGCCATTGAGGGCCTCCCGTCGCTTGATTTCGTCGCTTCGCGCAGTGTAGCATGGGCGGCAAAGCGGGTAAACACAGGGCCTTGATATGGGAGGTGCTTCGATGGCAGCGGCTGAGCAGATGGTGTTCGCAACGCATGGCGCGAAAGCGCAGGAGGTGGTGGCGCGCGCCCTTGCGGCGCCGGTGAGCCTTGCGGCAGATCAGGTGCGCGAGGTGAGCCCGGGGCGTTCGCAGGCGGGCGAGGTGTGGTCGCCGCAGCTGCTGCCGTATCAATCATGGGAAGGCGGCGCCGCGCGCGCCGGGCAGGTGGAAGGCGACGCCGACGGCGATTTGCTGGCGGCGGGGTCGCTGGGCATGGGCGTGGATGATGACGCCCGCGCGCGCCTGTTGGCCATGGCGGCCCGTCAAGAGGGCGTGGGCGGCGCCGCTGCCGTGGACGTGCCCGACGAGCAGGATGCCCCGGCCGTGTCGGTTCAGCGCGAGGAGGCGGGCTATGCCCTGGTCGGCTTGGACCTGCGCGCGCTTGCGCAAGCGGCCGGAGCGCAGTCGGGCCTTGCCGTGGTGCTCCCCTCGTTCGTGGACGGCGTTCCCGTGGTGCGCATCGCGCCTGGCGCGTTCGCACGTCGTTTGGTGCGCGGTGTGGGCGTTGACGTGCTGGTGGTGCCCGACACGGTGCAGCGCATCGGCGCCGGCGCCTTCTCGGCCTTGCCCGGGCGTCACATCCATCTGGGGGCGGGCGTGCGCGCCGGCGGCGCCCAGGCTTGCGACCTTTCCGGCGTCACGCCGCCGCTCGAGCGCCGCACCTATTCGGTGAGCGGGGAAAACGAGCATTATAAAGCGCAGGACGGCAGCCTGCTTTCCGCGGATGGGAAGATGCTCTTGTTCTGCGCCCCGCCCTATGAGGAGCGCTATGCCCTTCCCGACGGCGTTGAGGTGGTCGGCGAGACGGCGTTCGCGCAAGGCTGCGAGCCGCCGCATGTGGTGTCGGCGCCGGCGTGTTTGCAGCATGTCCGGGCCAAGCAATGGGATGCCGCGCTGTGGATGTGCCCGGCCGGTTGCGACGGCGCGCGCCGCCTGCGCCGCCGAGGCGTGCGCGTGTGCGGTCCTGACGCCATCGAGGCGGACGGCTGCTGGTTCGACTGCCGCGACGGCGCGGCCTTGCTGGTGGCGGGCCCGCAGCCCCCGAAGTCCGCATCGAAGCGCTTCGCCAGCGTGGCGGCGCGTGCGCGCGCTGCTGCAGCCAGCGACGAGGGCGTTGCCGTGGATGCGAAGCAGGCGGCGGCGCGCGCCGAGGCCAACGATTGCGGAGGGCTTGTGTCGGGCGGCAGGTTGGGGCCGGTCGGCCAGGGGCCGTCGGCGGCGGTGCTTGCGCAGCCCCAGGTCGTCGAAACGCTGGCTTTGCCTGGCCAGGTGCGGGGCGCGCAGCTGACGCGCATCGCCCCAAGCGCCCTGCCGTATGCGCCGAAGACCCTGATCATCCCCGCAACGGTTCGCGAAGTGGGAGACGGCAACGCGTGTCGCGGAACGAAGCGCCTGGTGCTCCCCGAGGGTCTTGAGCGCGTGGGCGCGCATAGCTTCTGCTCGCGTACGCTCGAGGGGCCCGTGGCTCTGCCGAAATCGCTTCGCTCGGTGGGCGAGGGAAGCTTCGAGTTCTCCGTGTGCCGGCTGGCGTGGTCCGGCGTTGCGGTGCACGTGCCCGCCGATCAGCTGCTCAGCTGCTTCACCCTTGACGCCGAGCCCGGCTCCGACCCGTTCGACCTGCCTCGCTATGACGAGGTGCTCAGGTCGGGCAAGAACGTTCCCGACAGGTTGGGGGCGCTGCTGCATCGCCTTGAGCGGCCCGTGGGGCTGGATGCGCAGATGCAGGCCGCCTTCGCCGACGAGGTGCGCGCCGCGGGGCGCGAGGCGCTCGTGCGCATCGCCCGGGAGGGCAGCCTGGAGATGGTGCGCCAGCTGGCAGATCTGGGGCTTATGGAGGACAAGCGCTTCGATGCGCAGATCGAGCTGCTGCGCCAGGGCAACCGCATGGATTGCGTGGCGTTTCTCATGGAGCGGCGCCATCGCAGCGGCGCGCAGGCCGACGAGGCCGGCGAGCAGGACGCGTCTGCAAGCTTGAGGAGCAAGTTCGCTCTTTAAAGGGGACGGGTGTGCAAGGTTTTCGGGGTATGGGGAGGTTTCCTGCCGACTTATGTCGGATGCCCCGAAAAGCCTTCCCCTGCGCGTTCGTTGCGCGGTAACGCTGGTATACTGTGCAATATAGAACAGTCGTACGTGTTGCGGCCTCACGATCCGCACGCAGAAGGAACCGCCATGATCGACGAGATGCAAGTTAAGAACCTGGCGCTGATTAAGCAGGCCTCCCTTGTCCCCGCGCAGGGCCTGACCGTGCTCACGGGCGAGACGGGCGCCGGCAAAACGGCGCTGCTGTCGGCGCTCAAGCTGCTCATGGGCTCCCGTGCGGATAAGGATTCCGTGCGCGATGGCCAGGACGGCTTGGAGGTCAGCGGGCGTTTCTTCGGGCTTTCCCGTGCGTCCTCGGATGGCGATGAGCCGTGCGAAGGCGATGATGAGCTGGTGGCCGTGCGCCGCGTGGGTGCCGACGGGCGCTCGCGCGTCACGCTTGACGGCCGCATGGCAAGCGTGCGGGAGCTGGCGGGCGCGGTGTCGCTCTCCATCGATCTGTGCGGCCAGCACGACCAGCAGCAGCTTTTGAGGCCGGCAGCGCACGTGGGGATGCTCGACGCATGGGCCGGGCAGGACGTGGCCGAGGCGCTTTGCACGTATCAGAAGGCGTTTGCCGAGGCGTCGCGGGCGGCGGCGGAGCTTGCCCGGGTCCGCGACGCCGGAGCCGCCTCGTCGGCGAAGCTCGATGAGGCGCGCTTCGTGCTGCAGCGCATCGACGCCGTCGCCCCGCGCGAAGGCGAATACGAGGAGCTTTCGGCCAAGCTCGCCCGCGCCGAGCACGCTGAAACGCTTGCGACGTCGGCGTATCGCGCGCATCAGGCGCTCGGGGGCGACGAGGGGGCCATCGATCTGCTGGGCAGCGCCGCGGCGGCCCTGGACGAGGGGTCCCGCTACGACCCTGAGCTCGGCAAGCTTGCGGAATCCCTGCGCGAGGCGGGGTATGTGCTGGAGGATGTTTCGCGCACGGCCCGGGACTATCGCGATGGGGTGGAGTTCGACCCCGAGGAATTGGAGCGAGGGCAAGAGCGCATGGCGGCTTTGCAGGGGCTCATGCGTGCCTACGGGCCGCGCATGGCCGATGTGCTTGCGGCGCGCGATGAGGCTGCTGACCTGGTGTCGTTGGTGGACGATGCCGAGGAGCGCGAGCGTGTCGCGCAGCGAGCGGTCGATGCTGCCGAACAGGCATTGGCGGCGTCGGCGCGAGCCCTCGACGACGCGCGCGGCGCAGCTGCGCCAAGGTTTTCCCAGGCGGTGTCGGCGCAGATGCAGCGGTTGGAGATGGGCGCGGCGCAGCTCGTGTGCGAGCAGCGTGCGCTGCCGCGTGCTTCGTGGACCCGATCTGGCGCGTCGGAGGTGGAGTTCATGTTCCAGCCCGGCGCCGGCATGCAAGCCCGCCCGCTTGCCCGCATAGCCTCAGGCGGCGAGGTCAGCCGCGTCATGCTGGCCATAAAGGTGGTGCTCGGGCAGGCCGATAGCGTTGATACGCTGGTGTTCGACGAGGTCGACGCCGGCGTAGGCGGCTCCGTGGCCGTGGCGTTGGCCGAGGTCCTGGCAGACCTTGCCCGCAGCCATCAGGTCATCGTGGTGACGCACTTGGCCCAGGTTGCCGTGCGTGGCGATGTGCACTATGCGGTCACCAAGATAGCCGGCGACGACGGGATGCCCCAGACCTGCCTACGGCAGCTGTCCGCCGATGAGCGGCCCGCCGAGATCGCCCGTATGCTCTCCGGCGACGCCACGGAGGCGTCGCTTGCCCATGCGCGCGAGATGCTCGGGGCTGTGAAGGGCGCGCAAGGGGAATAAGAATCGGTGCGCTTGCCCTGCGGGGCCTCGACGTATCCGATCGGGGTTTTCCGGGCTGTCACATGGGAATCGTATAGCTTGAGGGCCGTCGGCTGAGCCGGCGGCTTTTTTGGTTTATGGGAAGAGAATCGGGCTTGTGACGCGTAAGGCGGATCCGCGCCAGGGTGCCGGCGCGTCTCGGGTCCGTAAAGCGGAAGGCACGTCCGTTTTCGGGCGTCGGCGCAGGCCGGTGTCCATTTTTATGGGTGCGACGTATGGGTGGAAGGCTTGCGTGGCCCAATTAAAGCTCGTAAAAAGAGGCACCGGCCTGCGTCGACGCCTCTAATTCAGACACGCTTTTACCTTACAAGCCCCTGGTTGCCCTGAAAAAAGAAAAGGTCAGACGAAAAACGTCTGACCTGCGGTTTTAATGGTGGCCGGTACAGGATTTGAACCTGTGACCTTGTGCTTGTAAGGCACCTGCGCTCCCGCTGCGCCAACCGGCCGTTGATTCCCTGAATGGGTGACGCTTATTGTCGCATAAGAAACCCGCTTTCGCAAATACTGCACAACCCGTCGATGCCGCTGGGCTTGCTCGAGTTTGTCCGAGCCTGCCCTTCGGGTCGGCGGGTTTTTGCGTTTGGAGAGCGGGCAGGGGGATTCCGCATGGTCTTTGGTCGGACGGGCATGCAAGGTTTTGACGACAAGAAGCGGCGTTGCCGGCAAGGGTTTCGCAAGATGGCGTTTTCATACTGGATGCTGCGAAGCGAAGGAGGTGCGCATGAGACGGAACAAGACCGCTGCGGCGGGTGCGATATGCGGCGTGCTGTGCGCGTTGTGCGTGCTCGGATATACCCAGTCGGTGCGCGGCGAGGCAGAGCGCGCCCGGGCCGACGCCTTGGCCCGCTACGGCGGCGACCAGGTGGAGGTATGCGTGGCGAAACGAGACATAGCCGCAGGTGAAACGGTTGATTCCGGAGCTGTGGAGGTGCGCTTGTGGGTAGCCGACCTGCTGCCGCCCGAAGCGGTGAGGCAAACATCGGATGTTGTGGGGTCGAAGGCGTCTTCCACGGTGCTTTCCGGAGAGGTCCTCTCCGCAAGAAGGTTCGGCGCGGCATCGGCGGCCATAGACGTGCCCGATGGCAAGGTTGCGATCAGCGTGCCGGCCAAGGACGTTCAGGCGGTGGGCGGCGCGGTGTCGGCGGGTTCGTCGGTGGACGTGTACGCCACGGGAAGCGCTGCCACGCAAGCGTTGGCGCGGGGCGTGAACGTGCTTGCCACCAGCGCCGGAACGGACGATCGGCAGGCATCGGGGTCGGCATCGAAGGTGACGTGGGTGACGCTTGCCGTCGATCCGAACCAGGTGGAGGAGCTTGTGTCGGCGGCTCAGAAAACCGAGCTGTATCTGACCTTGCCCGGCGCGGATGCGAGGTGAGGGCGGTTTTAAGGCAAACGGAAGGAGAAGGGATGTCCATGCCGTTGGTGGCGCTGTGCGCCGATGAGGAATGCTTCCGGCATCCGGAGCTGTTGGGCCTTGAGGGGGAGAACCTGCTTGCGCAGCAGTGGCTCATGCCGTTCACGTCCGCCGAGGCGGCGCGTATGGCGTTGCGCGATGCGGCAAGCGTGCAGGAGGTGTGGGTGGTCTCCTGCGCGGATGTGGCCCCTATCAACCTTGCGGCAGCGTTGAAGCGCGATCGCGCCGATAGGCGTGTATGCATGCTGGCGGCGCAGGAATCCGGGTCGCTGCGGTCAAGGACGACCGCGGCCGGTGTGGATGCGTCGTTGACCAGGCAGGCCTTCGTCGAACGTTATGCGCAGTGCAAGCAGGCGGCCATGCGGGCGATCGAGCTGCAGGCAGGCCTCGGTCCTGGGACTGGTTGCGCGCCTGCGGGGGAGGCGGCCGTGGCGCAGCAGGCGGCGTTCGGCAACGGGCCTTCGGCTGCTTCCCCGTACGGAACGGCCGCGATGCCCGCGGCCGGCTTTCCGGGGGCGCTTGAGCGGGCGTCCGCTCCGGCGATGGCGTCGTCTGCGGGGGTGCAGCCGGGCGGATCATATGCGCCGGCGAGCGCCCAGACGGGCCTTGCCGGCGCATCGGCGACGAAGGCCTTTGCCGCGACAGCTTCCCCCTATGGGACCGCATCGGGGTTGGGGGCTTCTGGAAGCTCCTCGGCTTCGGCGTCGAACCTGCAGCATCCCACGGCGAAGGGCTTTTTGCTGCCGGTGGTGAGCGGCAGCGGGGGCGCGGGCAAAAGCGCGGTCGCCTTGTTGGCGGCGCATGCTGCCCAGGGGCTGGGGCTGCGAACGCTGCTGCTTGACTTCGACCTGCAGTTCGGCGATATGGCGCAGCTCATGGGCGTGAAAAAGCCCCTGCGCATCGACGAGGTGCTTGCCCGGCCCGAACGCTTGGCCCAGCTTGCCTGCGAGGGGAAGGTGCCGGCGCTGCTGGCCGCTCCGGAGCATGTGGATGCCGCCGAGGCGGTGGTCGCGCAGGCCCCGGCGCTTCTGGATGCCGTGCGAGAGCGCTTCGACGTGATCGTGGCGAATACGGGCGGTGCGTGGGCCGAGCAGCATGCGGTGCTGCTGGAGCGCAGTTCGAAGGCGCTGTTCCTTGTCGACCAGCGAGCCACGTCGGTGCACGCGGCGCAGCGCGCGCTCGACCTGTGCGCCCGATGCGGCATAGCCGTCAACCCGTTCCTGTTCACGTTGAACGGCTGCGGCAAGGGGGCGCCGCTGTCGTCTATGGACGTGTCGTGCGCGTTGAAGGGGGCTCATGTGCATGAGCTGCCCGATGGCGGCGCCGATGTGGAGGAGCTTCTGGCGGCGGGGCTGGTGGGCGACCTGATCGATTCGCGTAACGACCTGTTCGAGGGCATCGAGGAGCTTATGGCTGAGATGTTGCCCGGCGTATCGGCTGCGGCGGGGTCTTCGCGCGAGGGGTCGGGTATGCCCTTCCTGCGCGGAAAGCGTTCGCGCAAGCGCAAGAAGGCCTGATCATGACGCTGGCCGAGCGTGCGCAGGCGTTAGGCGCGGGCAGCGGCGAAGGCCATGCGCCCACGGCGACGCTTGCGCGGCTGAAGGAGGATGTGCGCCTGTTCGTGTCGGTGGACGATATAGCGGCGTTGATGGCCTTCGAGCCGGCGCGGGCGCGAAGCGAGCTTTTAGGGGCGTGCCGTCAGGCGTTCGCGCTGCCCGTGTGGCAGGGGACAGATGCCTTGCGCCGATCGAGGCTGTCCGAGCAGCTGATCGACGAGGTGTTCGGCTTCGGCCCGTTGCAGCCGTTGCTGGCCGATCCGACCATCACCGAGATCATGGTGAACGGTCCCGGCGACGTGTTCTTCGAACGGCAGGGATGCCTTGTGCGCAGCGATCGGTCGTTTTCGAGCCAAGCGCAGCTTCGGGCTCTTATCGATCGCGTGCTCGGGCCGCTCGGCAGGCGCGTGGACGAGTCGTCGCCTATGGTGAACGCCCGCATGCCCGAAGGCCATCGCGTGCACGTGGTCATCCCGCCGCTCGCGCCCGACGGGCCCATCGTCACCATCCGCAAGTTCACGCAGCGCGTGATAACGCTCGCGGAGATGGAGCGTTTCGGCTCGATCGACGGGCATTTGCGGCGCTTTCTGGAATGGGCGGTGCTCGCGCGCAAGAACGTGGTGGTGGCGGGCGGCACGGGCAGCGGCAAGACCACGCTGCTCAACGCACTGTCGTGCTGTATCCCCGCAGGCGAGCGCATCGTCACCATCGAGGATACGGCCGAGCTTCGCTTTCTCGAGCATCCGCACGTGGTGCGCTTGGAGGCGCGCCCGCGCAACGCCGAGGGGGCGGGCGAGGTGACCATCCGCGATCTGGTGATCAACGCGTTGCGCATGCGTCCCGACCGCATCGTGGTGGGTGAGTGCCGCGGCGCGGAGGCGGTGGACATGCTCACCGCCATGAACACCGGTCACGACGGGTCGCTCACCACGCTGCATGCCAACTCCCCGCGCGACGTGCTTTCCCGCGTGGTGACCATGGTCCGCTACGGCGTCGATCTGCCGGTGGATGTCATCGAGGCGAACGCGGCGAGCGCGTTCGATGTGGTGGTGCAGACATCGCGAGCGCTCAGCGGCAGGCGGTGCGTGACCCACGTGTCGGAGCTCGTGTACGACCAAAGGGCTCGGGCCTGCAGCGTGAGGACGTTGTTCGAGCGGCGTTCTCCCGAAGAGGCGGGGTCGTGGCAGGCGCTTCCCGATTGGGTGGACGACCTGCCTGAAACCATCGGGCTTGATGGGGAGGAGGTTTTGGAATGGAAACATCTGGCGTGCTCGGGGCAGGGGCAGTCATAGCGGCGTTTGCTGGCGGTGCGCTTTGCGCGCAGGCAGCGTTGCGGCGCACCCGGCGTCGGAGGGTTGGCGAAGGCGGCGTCGGGCAGCACCTTGCGCGCAACGGCGTGCGCTGCGCCGACGGGGTTGCGCGACGCCTGCTTTCCGTGCCCAGGGTCGCTGCCCTTACAGCCGACGCTCAGGTGGCGCTGCAGGGTCGCGGGGTGGCTTGCACGCCGCAAAGCCTGTGCTCGCTTGCCGTTGCGGCGGCATCGGCGCTGGCGGTTTGCGTGGGGCTGGTTTCCGCCTCGCCGTTCGCCGGTGCGGCAGTGGCGGTTCTGGCCTGCGCCGTGGCGGTGTCGCGCGTCCACGGCTGGCGCGATCGCCAAGAGGAGGCGTTGCGCGAGGCGGTGCCCGATGCGCTTCATGCCATGGGGTCGTGCTTTCAGGCGGGCTTCTCGTTGCTGCAGACGTTCCAGCAGCTTGCGGGCGAAATAAAGGGACCGCTGGGGAAGAGGTTCGCGGCCTGCGCCCACCTGCTCGAGACGGGCCATGGCTCGAGCGAGGCTTTGGGGGCGCTGCGCGCGGGAGGGAAAAGGTCGGAGCTTGCGTTCGTGGCGGTGGCGCTCGACGTGCAGCACCAAGCGGGCGGCAGCATGCGCCCGGTGCTCGAGGCGGCGCGCGAGACGGTCGAAGGGGAGTTGGCGCTGCGTCGCGCGTTGCGGGTTCAGACAGCCCAGGCACGGTTGTCGGCGCGCGTGGTCACGGTGATGCCGTTCGCGTTGGTCGCGGTGTTCTCGCTGGTGAGCAAAGGGTTTTTGGACCCGTTTCTGGAAAGCCCGCTGGGGCTTGGCATGTTGGGCTTGGCGTGCGCGATGGAGGTTGCGGGCGTGCTCGCGGTGCGCCGCATGTTGAACGTGGAGGTGTCGTGATGGCGTATGCGGCGGTGCTTCCCGCGATCGCGGCCGCCTTTGGCGCGGGGTCGGGGGCGTGCTTGGGCTGGGCGGGAGCGAGGTCGGTTCGCCGGGCTCGGGCGGCAAGGGCCCGCGCGCCCGATGGCGGGCGGGTGCAAGGCGATGCGCAGGCGAGCGCATGTCTTTCGTATCTGGAAAGATTGACCAGGCGTTTGTCGTTGCGGGCTACCCGCCCGGCGCTGCCCGCCGGCACATTGCGCCGTGCGCGTGCGCGCTTCGAGGAGCAGGTGGGCAAGGCCGGCCTTGGCGGGGCGGTGTCGGCCCAGGCGTGTTGCGAGGCAGCGGTGCGCCTTGCGGCTGCGGGCGCGGCGGCAGGGACGTTGTTGGGCTGCGCGGCGTCGAACGAGCTTGCGGCGGTCGGCTGCGTGACGGGCGGTATCGCAGGCGCGACCGCGCCGGGACGTGCGGTGCGCGGGGCCCGGCGTCAGCGCGCTCAGGCGCTGGAGCGCAGCATGTCGGAGATGCTGGAAGTGGTGGCGCTCGGCGTGCGCAGCGGGCTTTCGTTCGACCGCAGCCTGCAGTTGTACACGGGACATTTCGATGACGGGCTGGCGCGCGAGTGCGCCGCGGCGCAAAGGTCGTGGGAGGCGGGGCTTGCGACCCGTCAGGACGCTTTGCGCGACTTGGCGCAAGGGTACGACAACCCGCTGTTCTCGCGCACGGTGTCGGCCATCATCCGCTCGCTGCGGTTCGGCACCTCGCTTGGCGAGGTGCTGGAGCAGTCGGCGGAGCAGGCGCGCGCGGCACGAAAGGCGCAGGTGGAGGAGCGGGTTGCCAAGGCGCCCGTGAAGATGATGATCCCCACGGGGACGCTGATCCTTCCCGCCATGCTGCTTTTGGTGCTCGGGCCCGTGTTGTTGGAGCTTATGGAAGGGATGTAGGCATGATTCGAGCGGTTATGGATGCGTATCGGCGGGCGTTGGCGAAGGCTGCGTGCAAGGTCGCCCGCTTTCGGCACGGCGAGGACGGGCAGGGAACGACCGAATACGCGATCTTGGTGGGCGTGCTGGTGGTGATAGCCATCATCGCCATAACGGTTTTCCGGCCGAAACTGCAGGAGCTGTGGGATGCGATCGCTGACGGCATCAACAGCCTGTAGGCGGATTGCAGTGCGCGATTGCGCGGGTCAGGCGACGGTCGAGTTCGCGCTGGTCACCGTGGCGTTTCTGTCGGTCGTGATTGGGATGGGCGCGCTTTGGCGCAGCGTTTCGGCGGGTGCGTTCGTAGAGCATGCGCTGTCGTGCGCCTCCCATTGCGTGACGGGCTCGCTGCCCGGGGCGTTGGCGGACGTGGCGCTGTATTAGCTTTCGAATTCGCAAGGAGGTGAGGATTGGGCGTTTTGCGCGCAGGCGAGCGCGGGCAGGCGACCGTGGAGGCGGCGTTCCTCATCCCGGTCCTGTTCACGGTGCTTCTGCTGTCCGTGCAGCCCGGCATGGTCCTGTACGACCGGATGGTCATGCAGGCGGCGGCAAGCGATGCGTGCAGGCTTGCCGCCGTCAAGACCGATGCCGTAGGCGATTCGTCGCAGGCAGTGGAGACGTTCGTCCGCCACAGGCTGGGCGCCATCCCGCCCGTCCCCTGCTTTCACGTGCACGACGGAGGTTGCAGCTGGGAGGTGTTCGTGCAAGGGAGCGAGCGCTCGGAGAAGGTGAGCGTGGAGGTTGTCGGCAAGGTCAAGCCGCTGCCGTTTTTGGACGCGGGGGCCGTGCTGCTTGGCATGACGGACGGCGACGGGCTGTTGACGGTGAAGGCCCGTTGTGAGCGGGCGACGCAACCCGAGTGGGTTGCTGGCAGCCCGCAGGGGCTTGACCCTGAGGCTTGGATAGGAGCTTGGCTATGAGCGTGCCGCGCAGGATGGCGCAGGCGTTTTCCCTGCGTGACGAGGACGGGATGACCACGGTCGGCATGGTGGTGTCGCTTCTGCTGGCTCTGTCGATGATCTTCTCGTCGGCCCAGGTGTACCGGATCCAATCCGTGTCATCGCGCGTGCAGTCGGTGGCCGATGCCGGCGCGCTTGCGGCGGGCAACGCGGTCGCGGAGTTCATGGTGGCGGTGCGCGTGTGCGATTCCGTGGTGCTGTCGCTATCCTTGACCAGCTTGACGTCCACGGGTCTGGGAATCGTCGCATGCTGCGTTCCCGGCGGGCAGGGCGTGGGCGCCAAGCTGCTCGAGGCCGGCGCACGCGTGGCCGATGCCCGAGATACGTTCTCGAGGACCGCTTCCGAAGGCTTGACGCGCGTTCAGAAGGCCCTTCCGTTTTTGGCGGCGGCCAGCGCGGCGTCGGTTGCGCAGGGAAACGGCTCGAACGGGTCCGACTACACGGCGCTTGCCCTGTTGGTTCCCGATTCCGCCGAGGATATCCGGGTGCCGCAGGAAGACGCGCATGCCAAACAGGCTCGAGAAGATGCGATCGGCCAGGCCGAGGAGGTCAAGGAGCTGGCGCGGCGGGCCGAGGAAGCGGCCGTGCGGGCCCAAGACGCCAAGCAGCGAGCCTTCGATCACGATTGCGGTGCCCGTCCCGGCTGGTGCATGGCCGAGCGAGCTGAGACTCTGGCGCATATGACGGGCGCGCAAAACCCGGTGTACTCAAGTGTGGACGCTTGGTCGTTTTCCGTGGCGCTTCGCAGGGCGCAGGCGTATTACCCGGCGCGTTTGGCGGTCGAGCGGCCCGATGACGGCAGCGTGCAGGCCCAGGCGCAGTCGGCGCTGCGCAAGCGTTTTTACGCCTATGCCGCGAAGGAGGTGGCGCGCGGATACGTCCGGGAGGGCGATTCGTTCGAGGCCTTGTTCCCTCATCTTCCCGCCAACACCGCGCAGATGCGGGAGACCGAGCTGTTCGCGCAGGCGGTGTACCCGGTCAGCGTGACGGACGCCTCCCCGACCTTGCACGCGTGGGACGGTTGCCCGAAGGCGATGGGGTCTGAGTCGCGGGCCTCCCTTCGCGATATGGAGGAGGGCGCATGGGAGACGTGCTCCGAATGCGGTTTTACGGCGGCAAGCCTGGGCAAGGTGGCGGCCGCCTCCACGTCCATAGGAAACGGCTTCGAGCATCACTACGAGCAGGTGGCGCTTGCCGCCGAGGAATACCAAAAGGCCCTTGAGGAGGGAGCCCCGGCGAAACGGGAGGCGAAAAGCCGCGTGTCCAAGCTGCTCGACCAGCTGCGCGATGCTTGCTCGAGCGTGGGATCGTTCCGCATCGATGCGGACCCGCCCGGGGGCAAGGGAGTGGTCTGCCTTGCAGTGAATACGGGCCCCGATGCCCCCGATAAGGGGTTCGAATCCGCGTTCGTGCAGGCCAGCGGCCAGCTGGGGTGCCGTGTGGCGATATCGGCGGCCACGCTGGTGGCCGATCCGTCCGGCGAAGGGCGAAGCGTCATCGCCTCTTTGACCGACGGCCTTGCATCGGATTCGGCGCTTGCGGGCGTATTGGGCGCTGCAGCGGACGTTTGGTCGGGCGCGCTGAGCGCCTATGCCGATGGGCAGTCGGCGTTGGATACGGCTGTGCGCGAGGGCTTGGGAGGTTTGCCCCTGGTAAGCGCCTCCGGATTGGGGGATTGGGCCGCCGATGCGCTTTCGGATGCGTTTCGCACCGTGGGGCTTCAGCCGGCGAACCTGGATGCCCTGCGCCCGGCGACGGTGAACACGGCGCATGTCGCGCAGGCCGGCGATGGGGCGTTTTGCGCCCGCTTGCTCGAGGTGAAGCGGCAGGCGGTTGAGCATCCGCTCATGTCCAACGACGTGTTCTCGTCGGTGGTGGGCGCTGTTCGCAGGGACGTGCTGCAGCGCTTCGACGCCTGGGGTGATTCGGTGGAAGTGGCGACCATCAGCATAGGCGGCGCCCAGGTGCCCGTAACGGTGGCGCTGCCCCCGGCAGTGAAAGGATTTGCCTCGGATGCCATCGGAGCTGCAGCCGACAAGCTTCTGTTCGTGTATGCGAGCGTGACGGGATTGCGGCAATGGGATTGATGGTCGATCGGATATGCGCCGCCGGCAGGTTGTCCGGGCAGATGACGGTGGAGTTCGTGGCGGCGTTGCCCGTGCTTTTGGCGGTGGCGGCCATCTCGGTCAACGCCCTGGCGTTTTTCGGATGGTGCGCGGCGTTCGATGACGATTTCCGCGATTCGGTCCGGGTCTATGCCGCTTCGCCGGCGTACGGGCAGGGCGTGGGCGATACCTGCGCGCTCATCGAGCGGGCGCTTGATGAGCGGCTGGATGCGGAAAACGTCTCGGTAAGCGTATCGGCGCATGGCGTCTCGGCGGGCCATACATCGTTTTCGGCAACGCTCGAGTACGCGCCCACGTTGTTCGGTCTGGGATTGAAGTCGGAGGTGATGGGAGTGGCGCTGCCGAAGCTGCCGCATACCGAGGAGCTGGTGGTGGATTGCTATAAGCCCGGGGTGCTGTTATGAGCGGGCGCCGTGAGCCTCCGGCGTGCGACGTCGATCGGGCGGCAAGACGGCTGGCGCGCGCAGGGCGTGGCAGTCGTGCGCGAGCGCGGTCTGTCCGTGCGGCGCTTATCGTGGCCGCGGGGATCGTACTTCTTGCCGGTGCCGGCGGCGCGCAAGCCCAGGCGGCATGGCGGACGGCGTCCGAGTCGGCTTCCCTTGCCGGCTTCGATGCGGTCATGGGGAGGGTCGATGACGGCTTTTCCTGCTCGCCCTCGGATGTCCCCGAGACGTTCAGGGACGAGCTGTTGCCGGTAGCGGGCAAGCGCGGGCTGCGCTGCGATGTCGGGTCGCACCTGGTGGGATTCGAGCATGCGGGCAGCGCTCCCGATGCGCTGCGGGAGGTGCAGGATGCGCTTGAGGACGGCGGATGGAGCATGACTGCGGCAAGGGAGGGCTCGTGCGCGACGTTTTCGAAAGACTGCGGTGCCTGCCGCTGGGCGTTCGTGCAGTGCGTGCAGATGCCGCAGGGGACGAGCATCGTCGTGCAATGGTCCGAATACGGGAAGGAGGTGCGTTAGTGAAGGGTGAGGACGCGCCGATGAGGTTGGCGGTCGGCTTCGGGGCGCGCGTGCGCGGCTTGCTGGGGGCGAAGCGTTCGAAGGGCGTCGTCATGCTGGCGCCGTGCAACGACGTTCACACCTTCGGCATGGTCGAGCTGATCGACATCGCGTTTCTGGACGAGCAAGGGCAGGTGCTGGAGTCGTATCGGGCCGTCGGGCCGCGCAGGCGTATCAGATGCCGTAAAGCGGCGGCCGTTTTGGAACGGTTTTCCGTGAACGACCCGCCATGGTTTTCAGCGGGGGAGCATGTGGAGATGACGAGAAAGGATGGTGCGGGGAAATGAAGGTATGCCCGGTTTGCCACGCAAGGGCGTTCGACGATGCCGAGGTCTGCTACGGCTGCATGCATCGGTTCAGCGGCAAAGAGCCGGTAGCTGCGCCGATGTCAGGCGACGCGCATAAGGGAGGGGCGGTCAAGACGTCGTCCCAGGAAGCGCAGATGCGCGCCCAGGCGCCGAATCCTGGCGCGAACGCGGCCCCTTGGGCCGACGCACGGCAGGCGCCCTTGACGAAAGGGCGCTCGGCAGAGCGGTTGCAGCAGCCGCTGCCCGATGACGGCGTTTCCGGAATCGAGCAGTGCCTGGACGGGGAATCCTGCGGGAGCGTTCCCGTCGTCGCCAGGAACGTGAGCGTTTCCGCCGGAGGGGCGGACATCGTGGTACGCATCGAGCTGGTAGGGGCTGTGGAGGCGAATGCGGCTGCGGAGGACGATGCGGCTCGTCAGGCGGCTCAGGCCACCGCTTGCCAGCTGTTGCGCCGAGGTAGGCCGATTCGGGGATCGGTCGGCGCCCGCCCGGCCGATGTGCAGCGAGGAGCATCGGCCGGGCAAGGGGCTGAGCAGGCAAGATCGACCCATCCGCGTCATGCTGCCGAATTGCAGGCGGTAAGCGCATGACGGGGTATGCGCTGACCGTGTTGGCCTTATACGCGGCCGTCGGGGCCGTAGCGGGGGCGTTCGCGATCCCCCGAATAGCCGATGTGTTGCTGAGCAGGGCATATTGGCGCTCTTATACCTGGTGGTATCGCTGTTTGGATGATTTTGCGCATTATCGCGACGCCCGTCCCGGCCGGCTTCCCCGTCAAAACGAGAAGGGGACGGCAGGCGCCGTGGGCATCTGGCTTGAGGATTGCCGCTCCCAGGCTTTGAAGAGGGCGCTCACGCACGAGCGCGCCGAAGCGCTTCGGGAGGCGGGCATCGATGTGGGAAAGGGCGCCTCAACGCGAAGCGAGGTCGAGCAGCAGCGGCGCTGCTCGTTCTCCCCGCGGCCGTGGCAGCGAGCGGTGCTTGCCGTGGTCACGGCGCTGTGGTTCGCGGCGCAGCCGCTGTTCGGCGCCCCGTGGCATCAAGGCGGCCTGTTGTGCGTATGCGGCGTGGCCATGGCGTCGGGGGTGGTGTGCGACCTGCGGGCAAGGATGATCCCGCTTGAATGCTGCGCGGCGCTGCTGGTCGCAGGAGGCGCTTATCAGCTGCTTCGCCATGGGTCCATCGGCATCGTGGAAGGCGCCGTTGCCGCGGCAGCGGTTCTGGCGGTGTGCTGGACGGCGAACCGCATTGCGCGAAAAAGCGGCGGATCGGTGGGCTTCGGCGATATCCGCTGCATGACGGCGCTCGCCTTCGCATGCGGTCCCGCGACGCTTCTGGGCGCGGCGGCTTGCTATGTATCGGCGTGCGCGTTTTCGATCGCCGGGATGCTGACGCATCGGCTTGGACGTCGTGACGGCATCCCCATGGCGCCGTTTTTGTCCATATGGCTGGCGGTGGGGACGACGGTGCTCGGATGAGGGCGGGGTCTGGAAAGGAGGTGGTGCCCTTGGGCTGGTTCGGCGTCGGTTCGATTCGATGACAAGGAAAAGGCAGCGAATGGGAAGGTTTGGATATGGACATAGACATGAACATGAACGGCGTTGCCCTGAAGGGCTTTGCGGACAAGGCTCGCGCCCTGGCGTATCGCGGCGAGGAGGATGGCGGATCGGAGATCGTGCAGGTGGTCATCGCGCTCGGCTTCGCCGTGGGTTTGGGAGCGGCGCTCATGATCTTGCAGACGCAGGTCAACACGGCGATCACGTCTGCCGGCAACTCGGTCACGAACATGTTCAAGAGCGTGACCAGCGGCGCGGTGGGAAGCAGGTAGCCGTGCTTTCGCGCTCGGCCGGCGGCTGGGCGCGGGTCGATGGGGCGAGCGCCGTCACGTTCGTGATGGCGCTGCCCTTGCTGATGGGCCTGCTGTGCGCTGTCGCGGATATCGGAAGGGCGGCGTATCTGGGCATGGAGGCGGATGTCGCGGCCCAGGCCGCCTGCCGCTATGCGGCCCAACGCGTCGCGCAAGGGAACAAGGGCCCGGATGGGGCGTCGGCTCTTTCGGCGGCGCTTGAGCAGGCCCCCGGGCTTGCGGGCGAAGGCGTTTCCTGCTCGATCGAGGTCGACTGCTCGCCCGTGCGGACGAAAGAGGTCGAGCGAAAGACGTTCGATCCGCAGGCCGATCGTTTCGAGGGGCAGTTGGTCGGGTTTGCTTGCCGGCAGGTGAACGTCGAGATGCGCGTGGGCGCCCGATGCTTGACGCCCATCGGACAGGCGATGTTCTCTGCGGCGGGCGCGATCGATGGGCTGCAGCTGTCGTCGGTGGCGAGCAGGACGGTTTCGGTGGATGCGGATACGGAGGTGGGGCATGGTCGTCGATGAACGGGGGAGCGAGAGCGTGCAGTTCTCCTTCGCCGCGGTGCTGCTCATCGTGGTGGCGTTCGGCATCATGCAGGCGGCCATGATGAACGCGGCAGCCATCATGCTGTCCTCCGAGCTTACCCAGGCGTGCATGCGCATCGACGTGTCAGGTCTGAGGACGGCATCGGACAAGGAATCGTTCGTCGCCGAGCAGATCCTCGATGAGTCCGCGCAGCTGCGCCGTAGCGATTTGACGGTGTCGGGGGTGCGGGTGGAATCGGCTGCGCGCGAGGATGCGTTTTCCGCAAGCGGCGTCTCAAGCCGCACGGCTCTCACCTCCGTTTCCTATGACGTGTCCTACAAGGCGCCGATCTCCCTGTCCGGGCTTCGCGATGATGGAAGGCTGTCGCGCCACGTCGCGTGCGCTGTGGTCGATGAGCGGGTGACGGAGGTGAACCTCGCATGAGCCGATATCGGGGAGAGAAGGGGAACGTGGCTCCGCTTGCCGTGGCGTTGTGCCTGGTGCTGGTGATGGCGCTCGGCTTTTTGGCGGATTGCGCCGTGCTCTATGGAGCAAAAGCCCGCCAGGAGCAGGCCTTGGATGCCGCCAGGTCGGCCTGCATGGATGCCGGTCAAGCCGCCGCCGCGAAATACGGCGACGATGCAGGCGCCATCCTTGCCGATTTGATCGTGGATCAAGTCAGGGAGCAAGGGGTGGAGGGGGCGGTAAGCGTGTGGTTCTACGAGGCGCCCGCTCGGGCAGTCGCCGAAAGCGAGCGGATCTGGGTGGTGGGCATGCAGGTGGAGGAGTCGAAAGCTCTTCCGTTTGCTGTAAGCGCCGCCCCCGGTGCGAAGGTGGCTTCGAGCCGGGTGTTCAGCGCGCGCCCGTATGCGGCGCAGCAAGTTTGGCGGCCTGATGCTCGCATATGCGGCGTGCATCGTTTCGGCGATGGCTGCGGCGCAGGTCAGGGCCGGTTCTCGGCGATAAACGCGCTTGAGGGGTTCCCTCGGGAGATAGCCGAGGAGGCTCAGGCCCGTTTAGGTGGATAGCGAAAGGGGGACGACCATGTCGGTCGGAAGGAACACAGGGCGCGCCTCGCGGCAGACGCTGTCGGGGCGGTTGCGCTCCGGCGGGCGTTCGGGGGCGGCGTATGGAAGGGCGGCCGGGCAGCCGGACGAGGGCGAGCAGCGCCCGATCGACGATGCCGTTCGCTCGATGGATTCCGCAGCTGCGCGTTTCAAGCAGATGTCGGCGGTGACCGCCGCGGCAGTGGCCGTTGCGGTCGTGGCGGTCGGGTACGGGTTATGGCAGGCAGGGGTTTCCCATGCGGCAGTCGATCAAGCGACGAAGGGCGCTCGCAGTGTGGTCGTCACCACGCGCGACGTCGCCGCCGGCGATCGGTTCGGCGCGGATGCGGTGCAGCTTGTGGAGGTTCCCCAGGCCTTCCGTCAAGATGACGCGCTCGGCGCCGACGCCCTTGATGGCGCGGGTGGCGTGGCGGGCGCCCGGGCATTGGTGTCCATCCCCGCGAACACGCAGCTATCGCCTCAGATGATCGCCGGAAGCGCGGCGGATGGCAGATTGGCCGCGCAACTTGCCGCGGGTATGGAGGCAGTGTCCCTGTCGGTCAACGATGAGACGGGCGTGGCTGGGCAGGTTCAGCCGTTTGACGAGGTTCGCGTGGTGTGCGTCACCGAGGCGGCCGGCGGCGCGGTCAGCTTGAACGAGCTTTGCGCTTCGGCGCGGGTGATGTCGGTTGGCGGCGACGGCGCCGGCGAGGGTGCGGCGTATAGCGCCATCACGTTGGAATTGACGCCGGAGCAGGCGGACGCCGTTCGTTGCGCGCAGGCGTCGGGCACTATCAGCGTTCAGCTTGTCGCGGGCGGCATGTTATCGGGAGGCGTGGTCGAGCATGATGGATAGGGGGACCGAGCTTGCCCTGAAGCGGGTTGTCCGCGAAGGCCTTGCGACAAGGTTGCAGGGAGATTCCGATCCTGCGGAGGTGGAGTCGGCCATCCAGTCGCTTGTGCAAGAGGCCGTGCGGGCGTGGAATCTGGGCCTTGCCGAGCCCGATGTCGCCCGCCTGTGCCGTTCGGTCGGCGACGATTTCCTTCGCTACGGCCCTTTGCAGGGGCTTTTGGAGGACCCCGGCATCACCGAGGTCATCGTCAACGGCGGCGGCGTGGCGATGGAGGCCGGGGTTGCAAGGTTTTTGGAGCCGCATGTGTTCGTGGAGCGTGCGGGACGATTGGAGCCGTGCCCGTACGTTCGGTTCGACGACGCCGACCATCTCCGTCGCATCATCGACAAGATCGCCGAGCAGGCGGGTATGCGCTGCGATGAGGCGCATGCCATGGGCTGCGCCATGCTGCCGGGCGGCAAGGCGCGAGCGACGTATATCGTGCCGCCGCTGGCTCCGGACGGCCCTGCGCTCAACCTTCGCCTGTTCGGCGATGACGTCATGAGCATCGAGGATTTGACGGCGCGCGGCGCCCTCAGCCCCGTGATGGCGGAGTTCTTAGGTTCGGCGGTTCGTGCCCGGTGCCCCGTGATCATATCCGGGGGCACCGGATCGGGAAAGACGACCATGCTCGGCGCGCTTTCCGGGTTCATCCCTGACGACGAGCGCGTCTTGACCATCGAGGATACGCCCGAGCTGCGGCTACGCGCCGCACATGTCGAACGGATGCAGACGCGGGAGGCGAACACCGAAGGCGAAGGGGCCGTCGGCATGCGCGAGCTGGTGGCGCTCTCGCTGCGTCGGCGCCCCGATCGCATCATCGTAGGCGAATGCCGCGGGGCGGAGGCTTACGAGATGCTGCAGGCGATGCAAACCGACCACCCCGGCTCGATGACCACCGTGCATGCCAACGACCCGGGGAACGCGCTGAGCCGTTTGCGTACCATGGTGGGTTACGCCAACGCCGATCTTGGGCGCGATGTTATCGTCCAGCAGATCGCGGAGTCGCTTGCGGGGGGCTTGATCGTCCATGTGGAGCGCATGCGCGACGGAGGGCGGCGCGTTACCAGCATCGTGGCGGTCGATCAGATGCCCGAGGGCGCGACGGTCATCCCCCGCGCCGAGCTGTTCCGGTTCGAGCCGCGCGGGGTGGATGCGTTCGGTCGTATCACGGGAGCTTGGCGCGCGTGCGGCGTCCAGCCGCAGCGCATCAAGCGGCGCATGCTCGCGGCAGGGGTGAGGTTCGATCCGTCTTGGTTTTTCGGGTCGTAGGAAGGCGATGGCTATGAAGGGATTCTTCTCCGGGGCGCTTGCCTTCGGCGTGCTTTTGGCGACGGCGGCGGTGGCGTGCACCGCCCTGTCTTTGAGGTTGCGGCAAAGGGCCGAGGAAAGCGATGCCCGAGCGTCGGACCGGGCGTTGTACGAACTGGGTAGGCGCGATGCCGAGTCGGCGAAGGCGGATGCCGAAGGGCCGCTTGGCAGGATGCTGCGCGATGCGGGCATCGAGGCATCTCCGGTTTCATGGACGCTGTGCTTGGGCACCGTGGGCGCGTTCGCGGCATTTTTCGGCATGCGGATAAGCGGCCCGCTCGGTGCGATGCTGGGCATGGGGCTGGTCGCGATCGCCGCGGCGCTGTACGTGCTGCGCGCGCGGGCGAAACGGCGCGAGCTGCTTTCCCGGCAGTTTGTGCGGCTCGTGCCTCAGCTGTCGGCCAGCGTGAAAAGCTCGCTGACCCTTGAGCGCGCGCTGCGGGTCTCGGCCGACCATGCTCCGGAGCCGCTGCGCTCGGAGCTGATGGCGGTGCTCGCGCGCGTTTCCTATGGCATGCCGTTGGTGCAGGCCCTTGCCCGTATGGCGCAGAGCACAGGCGACGCCGATGTCGCGGCGTTGGCGTCGGCTATGCGCATCCAGCAGCGTTTCGGCGGGTCGATGGGCGCGGTTCTCGACCTGATCGCGGAGCACGCCCAGGGTCGCGCCCTCATGCAGCAGGAGCTGCGCAGCGAACTTGCGGGAACGCGTATGGCCACGGTGGTGGTGGCGTGCGCCATGCCCGCGATCTTCGCGTTCATGTTCGCCACCAACCCGGCGTTCTCCCTGTTCTATCGGGAAAATCCGCTGGGGTGGGCCGTGCTTGCGGGCGCTGCGCTCATGGAGGTGGCGGGTATTGCGGCGTGCCGTCGGATCACAAGGTTCTCGTATTAGGCGCGCTCGCGCCGGTTAGGGGGTGATACATGCAAGGTCTGACGTTTTGCGCGATCTGCCTGCTGGCGATTGCTGCGGGGTTGGCGGTTTACGAGGCGCTCAACGCTTGGACGGGAGCGAAGGAGCGCGGGCCCGCGCCGGCATGGGCAAAGCCCGATCAGGCCGGCGGCGATGCGTCGCGGCATCATGCCCATGCAGGGATGGCTCGCCTGTGGTCGCGCGCCGTGGAGGCGTTAGCGGGTTTCGCCCCGCTTTCGATGAGGGAGCGGGAGCGGTCAAGGGAGCGGCTTCGATGCGCGGGCATCGCTTTGGAGCCCGAAACCTGGCGTTGCGTGTGCTTTGCCGCGGTTTCGGGCTGCGTTGTCGTCGCCGTTGCGACGTGCATCGCGCTTCGTGCGACGCCGGCGGTATTCGCCTTCGTCGTTTGCGGGGCGGGGCTTGCGGGCTGCGGGGGCTTGCAGCTGTATTTGCAATCAAAGCGTCAAGCGCGCCGCGCCGCCATTGATGCCGGATTGCCCGATGCCATGGAGCTGCTTGGCGTGGCGATAGCCGCCGGGTCTCCTGTGGAGCAGTGCTTTCGGCAGGTCGCCGAGAGCTTGAGCGGTCCGCTTGCCGATGAGTTCCGCCTGGTGGACCAAGAGGTCAACTTGTTGGGGCATTCCCGTGCGAAGGCGCTTTCGAACCTTGCGCAGCGTTGCGCAAGCCAGGAGGTCACCGCGTTCGCCGCTCAGCTGACCCAGGCCATAGAGCAGGGCGCATCGGTGGCGCAGGGGCTTGCCAACCAAGCCGCGCTTGCCCGTTCGCGCGCACAGGCGGCGGCGCTCGAGCATATCAGGAAGATGCCGACAAAGCTCGATGTGGTGCTATCCGTTTGCTTTCTGCCGCCTACCACGTTGCTGGTGCTCGTTCCCACGGTGGTCGATCTGCTGGCGTTTTTAGGAGGTGGGCTGGCTTGAGGCCGTTTCGATGGGCGCCGCGGAAAGGAAGGGCGGGGCGATGGTGAGACAGAGGCGGAGAAGCAAGACCGCTATGCGTATTCCGGGACGCGGTGTTTCCGCATCAGGCGCCGCGCCAACGGGGGACGGGCGCGTGCTCACGCGCCGTGGTTTCGTGTTCGGCTTAGGGGCGGTCGCTGTTGGACTGATTATGTACAACCCCCGAATGGCGTTTGCCGATGAGCCTTGGTGGGACGGGTCATTGATCTTCCGCGGATATGGCGCGCGTTATGCCAGCAGGTTTTGGAGCGAAATCGGTTCGGCGCAAGCGGGGGCAGGCGCCGAGCAGGCGGGGAATATGTACACCGGTTTGCAGGTATCGGCGAAAACGCCTTGGGTTGAATGGGACATCTCCTCGCGGCAGTTCATCAGGGTGGCCACCAAGATCACCATGGCATGCGATTTCACAACGGAGCTGTATTACCACATGAGGGGCAAGCTCGAGATCGCATGCGGAAGCTATAACGAGTTGAACGCCTCGTATAACCTGTGGCACACGGATTCGGGCGATGATACGCGTTTCACCCTGTTCCATACCGTCGACGGCGCGCCTAAGGGGGGCGTGGAAGAGGGGTCGAAAGTCGTGGTCATCGATAACGAGGCCGGAGCGGGCATCCATAGGGATGGCTGCCATGTGTGGACCGATTACCGCGAGTATCCCGGATCTGATTACTCGGTGTGGATTCGACGCATCGACCGTGATGCGATGCATGGCTTTCAGCTGAGGTCGTGGTTTTGGAACTATTACTACTACGGGAAGGATTGGTACTACCAGCGGGCCGACAATCCCCCTATCGGCTTTTCCACGAAGTGGGTCAAGCAGCGTGCGAAACGGGTGGGCATCGCTAGCGAGGCGCAATGGGCCGGCCGCGTGCTTGTCATCTCCCCGGCAACGGTGCCGTCGCTGCAGTTGGGCGTTGACGGGCCTCGGGCCGGTCAGGGATGCAGCGTGTTCGCCTCTGCGTCCTCGACGAGGCGCCATTGGATAGCGGTGGAGCATGAAGACGAGCGTTTCGCCGGGACGTTTCGCTTCGTGCCCGTTTGCGCCGGCGACGGCTCGCTTTCCCTGGGCCAAGCTGGCGGTGGGCCGCGTTTCGACGCAAGCGCGGCGGAGCTCCAGCGTCGCGCGGGGGCCGATCGCGCGCAGGCGGTGTGGGTGCATGGGCGAGGGTCGCGCCAATGGCTTTTCAACGATTGCTCCGGCATGGCGCTGGATCGCGTGGGGGCTTCGCAGAAAAACGGTGCGCGCGTACAGTTCCATTCGAACGGCTATGCCGATGGGGAGTGGGGCAACGAATCGCATATGTGGCATCTTGCAGACGCTCGTTTCGGCACAGAGGGCGGCGGTCTTTTCGACCTTGAGGGCGCTGCAGACGGCTCGACGGTTGCTGTGGGCGCTTCGCTCGGTGTTCCCGATCCCCGGACTGCGTTCAGGCCCGGAGGCGCATCGGCCGATGCGGAAGGCATTCGCTACGAGTATGCATGGTTCGCCGACGACGACCAGGGTGAGGCCATCTCCGAGGTTCCCGAGATCGTGGGCCGTGCATGCGTCTCTTTCGATAGGGAACGTCTTTGGCTTGATGCGCAGCCGGCGGCGAACGTGGTGGGAACACGCGGGCGTGCCGGGGCTTTGCGTGCTTTGAACCTGTCGGTCGAAGGGGGCGGGCCGGGACTTGCCGTGCGAATCGCCTCGTCCGGAGCGTGGCGCGATGCCTCGCAAGAGGGAGCCGAGGCGCAGGGTCTCAGCATAAAGCTCGGCGGGGATGCCGCTTCGCGCTTTCATGTGCGCTATCGCGTGTGCGGGAAGGATGGGAGCTGGTCTGAATGGGTCCAAGATGGGCAGGAGGCGTCTTACGGCGGGATGCCGATTCATGGCATAAGCGCCCGAATCGTGCCAGCGGGGCTCCTT
>ERZ1034913.645-NODE-645-length-26313-cov-6.294843_pt1 | contig 26313 bp, 27 predicted proteins | sample MGYA00520697_ERZ1034913 | MGnify/ENA primary metagenome ERZ1034913 (study PRJEB33766, sample SAMN09781786) | gut metagenome | biome: gut microbiome | host: Homo sapiens | place: Madagascar | study: EMG produced TPA metagenomics assembly of the PRJNA485056 data set...
GCACGTGTTTGCGCAAATGGCAAACGTCTTAGACACATGAACCCCAAGCGTTGATATGATGCCTCAGGAAGCCGCGGTTGTCCTTGACGACCACCAGCGAGATCTCGTCGAAACGGATCGTGTGATCGACGTACTCTTCCGACACCTCGCCTGCCAAGATGAAGGCTGCCTGGCGCTCACGCTGATCCCTGCTCAGGCTGCTTTCATGGTGCCCCTCGCCAACCGAAGCCGAGATCATGACGTCCACCAACACGATGTCCTCGTTGCCGTCGATGGCCAGAATGTCGACGATGCCGGCGTCGGTGTCGATCTCGGTTCCGAGAACCTCGTAACCGCGACGCTCGAGGAACTTGGCTGCCACCGACGTTGCCTTTGCGTGAAGTTCTTCCATGACCTTTCTCCTTTGCTGTAGGTTCGCGCCCCGTCGGGCGCCTTACGCCGTGCTCGACGTACCCGCACCGAAGGGGCGCAAGGGGGAAAGCGGAAACCCGTAGGGCTTGAGCTTTCGCGCAGCGAAAGGTTTTCCGCGACCCTTGCGACACGTAGGGAGGGTGCAAAGATGCGCGAAGTGGAAGGCGCCACGTGGTGCGAGCCGAAAAGGAGGAATGGAAGGCTTCACCAAGCAGGGGCTTCGCCGGTATGCGCACAGTCGGGGGACGCGTGCGATTGCGGCACCGACACCGCCGGGAACGTCGATGGCGCGGCGCTGAGGATCGTGGAGGGCACGGTGACGCGGTGGCTTGCAGCAGCCGCAGCCCGAGCAGGGAGCAGCGACCGGCGCGGCTTTCGCAGCTGCAAAGCGCGTCGGCGGGATATCGAGGATGTTCGAGAGCATCGAAGATGCCGGCTACAAAAGCGGCAGGCATCGCTCGACAAGCGGGGGTTCGAAGGGGGCTGCCCCCTTCGGAGCTTGCAAAGGGGGTGCAGGGGGAAACGGCGGCGATAGGCCGTGTCTCCCTGTACCCGTTCCTGTATGCGGCCCCGCGAGCAGCGGGCAGGGGTCGCTAAGGAACGGGTAGTGCGGTTGATTCCAAAAATAGGACTCCCACGAAGGGAGTCCTTAGCTGTTTTGCCCTGGTTTCCTGAGAAGAGATTGCGAGCAGGCGCATCAGGAAGCCGCAGGCTCCCCTCCTTCCGCTTGGGCGATGCGCCCCCGTGCCGCCTGGACGTATCGCAGCGCATCCTCGACCACGCCCGAGAGCACGTCGAGGCACTCGCCCGTCTCCACACAATCCGGCTCCGCCGCCAGCGCCTGCAACATCTGCGAGGCTCCGTGCAGCAGCGACTCCGCCTCCTCCAGATTATCCGTCGCCTCGATGTCAACCATTGTCGCTCCTTTCGTCGTCGTTTTGCACGGCAAATAGGACGGTACACGGTCAACCTCTCACGTGCATCACGCGAACCCGACAGGAACCCAACGCGCGACGAATGGCTATCCAGCGAAAGGGCTGCGTTTTCATAGGTCGCCACCGTATATGGGAATCCCATATACGGCGAGTCGCACGCCATATGCCATCGATCCGCGGAATCCAGTTGTGTCCAGTTTTTTAAACACAACTCGCCTTAGTCGATGGTTATGTCAAAAAGAACTGGACACTAGCCGGCCTCACACAACCCCACAACGCGACTACAGAGCATGTCGAACAGCATTGCGGCGCTCGTTAAGGCCTGGCTGCGCTTCCCCAGGTCGTGACCGTATATGGAAAACCTATATACGGTTCTGACCTGGGGTTTCTCTCGGTGTTGCGCAAACAGGCTGGATTTCCAGACGTTTCCGCAGGTCGGAACGTAAATGCCGTTTTTCGGATATAGGTGGCAGGGACTACTTAACAGGCGCGGGGACTTTCGGGACGATCGCCTCGAAGTAGAGCGCGCGGCCGCCGCGTCGCCGATCGTAGACGCTCGCCGGCGTGCTCCTCTACGGTCTTCGGTGCGTTCCTGGCGTCGTCGTAACGCATGGCAACCTCCTCCTGGCTGTCGGCCCGCGCCGTCTGCGGGCTGTTGCGGCGCATGGTACGCGACGAGAATCCGAGGTTAAAGACTTGGCAGAGCCGCCGCGGCGTGCCACCGCGCGCGGCCGTGCGCGCGACAAAAGAAAAAGCGCCCGCGATATATAGACGCGGGCGCGCGAGGCATAACTTTTTCGATTTTTTTAGTCGCGAGAAAGATTTGGCGTTTCTCGCAGGCGGCTCGGACTAGGTTGCCAACCGCCGCCTGCAAACGCAACGCCTCCTGAACGCCAACCGAGACCCTGCCCTCGAAAACGGCATCGACAAGGTTGTCGATGTCTGTGGCCAGTTCGTTGACCGACCTGATCTTAGGCGGCGCGAAACGATGAATCACCTTGGCTGCGTCACGAGAGTCCTTTATCTCTTTTTCTCGGATCTCCCTGGCCGCTTCACGCTGCTTCTCTGCGGGAATTTCGGTCGCATCGTTCGCCGCGCGAATGGAAAGCAGCCCCTCGTCAACTAAGGCGATCACCTCGGCCTCCCCATTGAGGCAAACATTTTTGATCTTGTTCAGTTCGGACGTGTTCGTCCCGCAAGCGGCAGCCATGAAGCGACAGCATCCTTCTTTCAGCCAAGGACAACCATTGAACTGCTCGAGTCCGGTTCTAGCAGGCCAGTAGCGGCGAATCCAGTCGCCGGAGTGCTTCGGCTCGACGTACCACTCGACCGCGTCGTGCACGGCAACCGCATCATCAGCCGGCAGGCCCTCGCAGACGTAAACCGTGAGGTCCGGCTCCTTGCCTACCCTGATGAGCTCTTCATGTGCGGCGAAGGACCGTACGGGCGAGACCGGCGCGTACTTGCCGCCCTCGACGCGCCTGACGACCAGCGGGGCGCGCTTGAAGGGTCCGGCTAACCACTCCTTGGCGTCGATAAGGTCGACCGTGGGAATCGGCCACCGAGGATCATCCTCGATGTCGCAAAGCCCGATCTGAATCGACGGACCGAACACCTTGAGAATAAGCTTGTTGATGGCATAATCACCACTCATAAATGCCTCCTATATCCTGTTCTCATGCTCTAGAGCGACGCACATCTGATACGAACCTCTGATTAGGTTGGAACTCTAGGGGGAACATTCCACGAAAGTCAAGATCGCGGCAGGTTTCATAAAACCCCAGGTCAGAGCAGGCTCGATAATACATTTCAGAAATGTATTCATTCTTCCGCGCGAATCGAGTCCAAAGAGCACAAGACGTACACAGGTATCTGGCGCGAACCTAAGCGCTTCACAATACCGAAGGCGTTCCCGTCGTCCCTGGAAAAGAAACTTACGATGGGCGGCTGAAAATCATACGCGGGCACGAAACGGATTGAGCGACGGCTCAGGTTAGATGCAAATATGCAAATGGTGATAAAGGAAGAATCCCCCTGCATTCAGCCATGGGGAGTGTCAAACCTGGGTACTACAGTACTAAGGCACTATGGTACCTTAGTACTGTAGTACCGTGCATGCCTCTCTCCGTCACCTTTCCCGCGCGAGAAGGTGTATACTTTGGATATCTAGAGTATATCCTCAGTGAAGGAGCACATATGGCCACCGGGCAGACAGCGAAAACCAAAACGCTCATAAGCATCGACCCGACCTTGAAAGAGAAAGTCGCGGCGAAATACGCGGCCAAGGGGCTCAATTTCTCGCAAGGCATCTCATCGATGCTGGAATCGTCTTTGGAGAAAGAGGCCGTCTCTCTCGACAAGTCGGCGTTGGATGCGGCGAAGCCTGTTCTGGAGGATATGGGCCTCGACGCCTCCACGGCTTGCAACGTCTTCCTGCGAGAGCTCGCCCGTTGCGGAGGGATGCCTTTCGCGGTTCGGTCTTCAAGCTCGAACTACGGATATTCGCTGGTGGAACTGGTGGGCATCGACGCCGCGCCTTCCGACGTCCCCGCCAAAACACAAGGGAGCCGATAAGCGGCAGGCATGCGCCTGAACTCATCGGCTCCCTTGCAACTTGAGTACTATGCAGCCATAGTACTTTGACTGCATAGTACTATGGCTGACCTTTACCTGTATCCGGCCTTCTTGAACTCCGCCTCTAGCGCCGCCCTCACGATCTCGGAAGCCGACCTCCCATCCTCGAAAGCAAAACGCCTCAGAATCGATTTCTGCTCTGGGGTGACGTAAACGGAGATCTGGACATACTGCTGCCCGCCGCCAGGTTTCGCACCGCCGGTCTCCGGACCGGAGGACGCCGGCTTTCCCGCCGCCTTGGCGACGATACGCTCTTGGCGTTTCTCCTCCTCCTCGCCGGCCTGCTCGAAGAAAGCGGCGCCTTTCAAGAAGCTACTTGCCATCGAAAATCACCTCCATCAACTGATCGACGATGTCCTCAACGGCCTTCGCCGCCGCCCCGTTGGGGTTTATCTCGATCACGCTCCTCCCGAGGGCCGAACCCTGCGCGAACGCCGTGGCGGTCGGCACCGTGCCGATGACGGGCAGCTCGTCAGCTTTCAAGAGCTCGAGGAACTGCCTATCGATGACTCTCCTATCGGAGTAGTTGTTCACGATGATGCCCACGGACAACTCGGGGTTGGCCTGCATGATCACCCGCAGCGTCCTCTTCATCGGCTTCAGGCCCAAAGTGCCGGGCTGAACAGGCACGACGGCCACGTCGGCGTTCGCCGCCCATTCCTCCACTCCATCCCCGAGGTATCCGGGGGTGTCGATGATGTTCACAGCGCCCTCCCCCTCGACCATGCCGACCTCGTGGCAAGCGCCTCCCTGCCTATCCAGGTTGCCGAAACCGACCTCAACGCCCCTACGTTCGAGGCCCCAGGCAATCTCGTCCGCAAAGGTCGTCTTCCCGACCCCGCCTTTCTGGTTGACCACTATCACGTTCGTCGTCATACTGCTCCCCTTTGACTTGTTTCAGACTTCTCACTCAGTACCACAGTACTACGGTACTACGGTCCCCTGCATCCTAGATACTATGCACTCATAGTACTAGGTGCCCACGGTACTGTAGCGGCACGGTACCGTAGTACCGTTTCCATGGTTTTCACTATAACATAGATTGGCGATATTGGATATAGTTAAGATATCTGCTAGATATCTTAACTATCGATTCCATCTTTCGTCCACAGTACCACGGTACCAGGCGACTATGCCCTCAGGGTACCGTGGTACTGTTATCGCAACCTGAAATGCTAGAATCGTGGCACATGCACGCACATCACCGACGGAGGCAAGGCAATGAAGAAGCAGTACAAGGTTCACCTGGATGAGAGCTTGAAGACCGAAGCGGACGCGTTGTTCGAATCCATGGGCTTGTCGTTCTCTACAGCTGTGGGCCTGTTCCTCTCCGCGACGATCAAGAAGGGCGAGCTGCCCTTCAAGGTGGCGGCGACGGACGCCGCGCGTGAGCGCGCTGCCAAGGCGCGTCTGTAGCCTCTTAACTATTCGCCTAATACTTACAAGCCGTCTACCTGGGATTATATCGCCTGATAGGGTACCGAAACGGGACCGCTACGGTACCGGGATGCTACAATCGTATCGGTTGTTGAGCAAGTCCGAGCGTTTTTCGGAGGTGTGTACATGGACGGCGATGCGGCTCAAGTCGAACTCGTGATGCCGAAGCAGGAGCGCACGAGGGAGCAGACGGTCCCCCTTACCGTGAGGGTGCTGCCGAACGAGAAGCGCGCGCTCGAGATCGCGGTCTTCGAGGGCGACGCGCACACGCTTTCCGATGCCGTGAGGCAGGCGGTGAACGCCAAATGGGGCGATCAGATCGCAAAAGCGATGCAGCCTATCTACAAGAAGCGCGGGAACGCCTGAGAAGGGCACGCGCAATATGATGCGGGTCATACGGAAAGGGCACCGCGGCCGAAACCGGCTGCGGTGCCCTTCTTACATCCCGCAACATCGTCGGTATGAGAGGCAGGTAGAAAATGGCAAGCGGGTATCTGAGGCTGCGCGGAGAGAAGTGGTACGCATGCTGGAAGGATGCGAAGGGAAGGTCGCGTTCCCGTGCCGTGTCGAAAGACAAAGCGGTGGCGGAGCAGTTCCTCGCAGCTCAAAAGCTAAAGGTCCTGCTCTCTGAGGCTGCGGGGACCGCAGAGGTGACTTACGTCCAGGTCGCCTGGCAGTACAGCAACGAGATCGTGCCGCTTCGCTACAAGCACTCGACCGCTGCCAGCTACCGGGGGATAGCCCTGAACCGCCTCGCACCGTATTTCGGCAACTCCCCCTATGCCTCGATCGGCTTGAGCGACGTCAACGAGTACCTTGGCAAGCGGCTTTCTGAAGGCTTATCGCCGAAGACCGTCTTATCAGAGCTCAACGTCATGCGCAGAATCGGCGAGGCGGCGATAGCTTGGGGCTATGCCGACGACAACCCCGCAGCGGAGGCGAGGATCAAGAAGGACCGGAGCCACAAAGTGACCGTCCTCACGCCCCCTCAGATAAGAAAGCTCCTGGATTCCGCGGTAGACGCCCGCGCCCATGCCGCGATCATGACGGCGCTTCTCACGGGAGTGCGCGCGAGCGAGCTGTCGGGACTCATGGACAAGGACGTGGACTTCGTCAACCACAAGATCCACGTGAGACGGCAGTACATCCAGCGACGCTACCAGACGCCGAAGACGAAGTCGTCGATTAGGGACATCGACATGACGCCGGAACTCGAACTCGAGCTCGATGCATGGATAAGGTCGCCCTACAGGTACGACTCGCCAACCGGCGTCCTTTTCCCGAATTGCCGCGGCGGCGCGCCTTCCAACTGCATGCTCAACTCGCACTTGCTAAAGCCGTCGCTCGAGTCGGCGGGCCTGTCGGACATGCGGTTCCACGACCTACGCCACACCTACGCATCGCTTCTTCTCGCGAACAGGGAGTCGGTCAAGTACGTGCAGGCCATGCTCGGGCACTCGACGATCACAACCACCGTCGACACGTACGGGCACCTTCTGTCGTCGTCGAACTTGCCGGCTGCCAGAAGGCTCGATGCGGCGGTTTTTGAGGAATGAGAGCTATCTCAAAACCATGTTCTGTGTAGATGCTATGGATTCGAATAGAAAGGGTATGCCGAACGAAACGCCTTCGATCAGACGCGACGGTGTTGGCGGGAATGAACCGCCTTTTGGCGGCAAATGCATGTTTTAAACCAAATAAACAAGGTTACGACCTGCGGAAACGATGAAGCAATCCACTGATTAAAAGATACCAGTTCTCTTGCAATTCTTGTTCGTGAAGGGCTATCCAGGCCAGAAGCAGTTTCTCTTGCTTTGGCGGAATCTTACCGCCAAGCAGCTTTCCCTGCAACGAATACGAAGCGTCCATGCTGCCGTAGTACACATGGACATGAGGCAATGAATGTTGCTGGTCATCGTCGAAATACATTCTCACGACAATCCCGTAAAACCTGCTGAGCTCGGGCATACTCCGTCCCCTTCCCGGGCGGCATGTGCCGCCTTCCCGTGGTGAAGAGGATCTTGCGAACGTGGTATGGGCGAAGGCGGGACCCTTCGCCAGCTTGGGCACGGCAGACCGCCGAGCGTTCGCACTGGCTCATTGCAAGCAGTATATAAGCGAACGTCTGTACTGTCAATACAAACGTTCGCATTTCTAGATATCACAGCGTTTATCAGGAAAAAGGTTAATTCGCAACCCCATCCGGACACTTCGCATTTGTTCTCGAACTCAGCCGCACACGTCCGGCTGAGTTCGAGAATTCCTTTCTGGAGGAGAGGGCCGAAGGCCCTCCCGAGAGAGAGGGACGAGCGTGAGGAGAAACGTCGGCCCGCTATTCCGCCTTCAGGCTGGCCATGACCAGCGCCTGGCCGAACAGCTGGCCGCCGCCGTTTGCCACCGCGAACTTTGCGCGCTCAGGGTCGTTCACGACCGATCCTGCCAGCTCGTGCACCCCGCGCTCAAAAAGCGCCGGCGTCATGACCACGCTCGGGCCCACCATCACCGTGGTGGCGCGCCGCGCCAGCTCGAGCAGGCGCGGCGCCGTCTTGTTGATCAGCGTCACGCCGGTGATGAACGCGTAATCCGCCTGGGGCATCACGTACTCGCACCCCGGGTCGGGCGTGTCCAGCCCATCGCGGCAGTTCCGCTCCAAAACGGTGAGGCTTGCGTACTCGGCGATATCGGCGACGTTCGGGAAATGCCCCACGACCACGACATTCGCATCCCCCTTTGCGACGATTTGCGGCTTGTACGCGCAGAACGCGTCCTTCTGCCCGTTGCCACCGGGCTCGTCCTCGCCGCGGTGCTCGGCGGGGTCGGCGAACTCGCAGCCCAGCGGGGCGAGCAGCTCACGACGCGAATACCACGCGTTCAGCGCCGCGATGCCCAAGGTGGCCTCTTGAAAGCACCAGGACTTCGATAACTCAGCCACCTGGCGCAGCTCCATGCCGCGCAAATCCATCTTATACGTGCGCTTCCCGCCTCCGCGCACGGTGAACGCCACACCTATGCCACAATCCGCCTCGACGTAAGACCAGTTCAGCCCTAAGCAGTAATCGCGCACCAGCACGCCCTCGGGAATGCCCGCGATCATCTGGTTGTACAGGTCCCACGCGGTCCCCGGCGCCTCCATGCCCGGAAACGCGATCGCCATCGCCCGCAAACCCGCCTGATTCTGTTGCGCTGCCATAACGCCCCTTCCTTAACGAGATCGAAATGCCAGCTTACGGCTATTCTTTCGTCAGTATTATCGCCGTTTGTCTATAATGTAACGCATCATAGGACGAAAGAAGGGGTCGGCGTGCTGTTTCTACTCACCGGCGACGTGCAAATCGGGAAAACCAGATGGCTGGAGAACCTGTGCGCCAGCCTGCAAGCCGCCGGCACGTGCGTAGCGGGCGTGGTGGCGCCCGGGCAATGGGTGCCGCGACCCGAAGGGCAACCCGGCGGCAAGCACGGCTTCGACGGGGCCGGACGCTTCGAGAAGCTGGGCATCGACAACGTGCTGCTACCGCAGGGCACGCGCATCGAGTTCGCGCGCCGCCGCGACCTTGCCGCCGACGGCAAAGCGTTCGCAGAAGGGACGCAGGCAAAGGCGGCGAAGCTGGGCTGGGCCATCTCCGACACCGCGATCGCACAGGTCAACGCCCACTTCGCCACGTTAGCGAGACAAGCCGGCATCACGCCGGCCGACAACGCCACCGACACCCCCGCAGCAGCGCGAACCGAAGCCGACGCTCACGCTGTCGCACCGGTCGGCAGCGGCGCTTCCTCGCCCGTGACCGCAGGAATCGCCGCCGAAGCATCCCCGCTCGCACAAGCCGGGATCGACCCATCCGCGGTCGCGCCCGCTGCCGCAAAAGCCACCGCCGGCACGCCCGTGACCGCAAACATCATCGCCGGCGAAACCCAGCTCGCCCCGCGCGCGATGCTCGTGGTCGACGAGCTGGGCCGGCTCGAGCTTGTGCGCGGTTGCGGCCTGACCAACGCACTGGCCATCCTGGACGCCGGCCCCACGCCGCAGTTTCCCCACGCCATCGCCGTAGTGCGCGAGACGCTGCTCGAAGAGGCGTGCCGGCGCTTCGAGCCGCGCTGGGGCGAGCCGATCGCCGTCGGCCCTGACGACACAGCCCGCGAACTCGTGCTCGAAACAGCGAAAACCACCGGGAACGCCCGATAACACGGCTTGTTTTCGTCCCCGAAGCCGACGTGGCGCGACGTCCCTTCACTCTGCAGCATACGTTTCGCGCCGTCGCGAAAAACCGGACGCAACTGGAATGACGAAAACGGCAGAACCAGAATCATCAGCGGGAGAAAACCGATATCAGACAACTGTAATCCCCTGACCTGCACCAACGGTTCATGGTCTTTTCGTTTGGCAACCTTTACGGCTTCACGTCTTGTGAGATATCCATGCTTGCATTGTTGCAAATACCGCCACAATGCAAGCATGAGATGACTGGAGCCAAGTTCATGTGCTCACGCGCGAACAGGGGATGCTATGCTACTGGCGCTAGGGTCTATGACGGCGTCGATCAGTGTCCGCGATGCTTCTGCTTGCGCCTCAGCGTTCGCTGTTCGAAGCGCGCCGTCGCCTCTTCCGCGCGACGCCGGCTTCTTGCGCGAGCCGATTCCCGCTTCATGGCCTCCCACTGATTCGCGAGCGCCTGCATGCCCGTTCTGCTGCTTGCGCTTCTTCTGGGCCCGAACGCTCATCTCCAAAAAGCATCCGACCACGGCGAGCTATCCTTCGTCGAAAACTTCGCAATCGGCGCGGTGAACCTGGCCGTATGCACAATCGATGGCGAACCCTACGATGCTCAAGCTCTTCAAGCCGCCAGAGACGAGGCCTTAGGTGAGCTGAACAAGCTTTCAGCCGAGGCAAAAGAGACCCTTGTGCCGCTTGTGAATGCATCATTCGACGCCCGTATAGACAACATCGACGGGTACCTTGACGACTATTACAGCCTGCCAGCCGACTACGAGCGGCTGGTAAATCTTGTTGGCGGCAACGTCGAGGAGTTCGCCGCTCAACGCCTTCAAGAGAAGATCGACTCCGGCATCGACGACTCCGAACTAGCCTCGAAGTTTGAGGAGTACAGCGCCCAGAGTCAGGCGATTATCGATCGGTTCGAGAGCGAAAAGCTTCGTTCAAGATCGAGGGAATCCCCGAGTGGCTCATGAAACCGACAGATACGGCCGATACAGCCCTCTTTGATGACGCGATCGAGCCCGACCAGGAGCTCTTGAGCTTAGAGCAGCGCTTTGGCGTGAGCGCGGCAACCGGCGCAGCTGCAGGAGTGGCGACGAAGGCCGTTTCGAAAAAGCTGATTGAACGCACCGTCAAGAAGCAGTTCTTCAAGAACGTCACTTCCCGAATCACAAGCGTGCTCGCCTCGCGCGCTACGGGTGGAGTCGTCGGCGCCGCAATCGGCACGGCCGCCGGTCCAGCCGGCACAATCCTGGGAGTTGCCGCCGGCACAGCAGCCAGCATAGGCGTTGACTACGCCCTGCTGAAGATGGATGAGAGCCAAAACCGCGAATCGTACAAACAACAGATAACCGAAGCTATCGAGGAGGAGCGGGCAGAGGCGCTGTCCTTGCTCGAGCAAGTACCCGTATCCTAAGCACTATTCGAATTGCCGTATTGCCAACATAGGCCGGACGCATCGACAGCCGCCACGATAACGTTACCGCAATGGAAGGCGCCTAGAGTCTAGAGTAGCCCCTTGGCTCGTTCATCGTAGATCCTGTCAAGCTCCGATTGCACGTATTCCTCTTTGAGCTTGGCGACGAAGCGAGCATCCGAGAACAGTCGGTAGACGAGCATCGCCGCGCCTCCGAGATCGAGACACTTGGGGTTCTTCGTGATCGACGCTTGCACGACGCTGCTCGAGGTCGCGATGGTGTCGGAGATGAGGATGATCTTCTTGGTGCGCGCCTGGTACGTCTCGGTGCAGTAGTCCGACCCGTCGTCCTTGAATATCAGCGAGCAGCCGTGGAGCGCCGCTATCAGCCAGTTGATGAGCACCGTCATACCCGCCTGCATGCCAACTTTCAATACGTCGCCAGTGCTAACGAATTTGGTGAGGGCCTCGGTGTGCGCCTTGTCGAGGACGAGGTTGGCGAACGGGATCTGTATCCCGCACGGCGTGTAGAGGTCCGTGCCGATGTGGACCAGCTGCTTGATCAGGGCCGCCGCGGCGGCATCCGGCTCGCTCACGACGCGCCTTCCCGCCGCAACCAGCATCTCCACGGTCCCGGCGGGTGCCCCGATCAGCGGGTTTTTCCCGAATGCGTCGTAGGAGACCGAGTAGGTCGCGGGGATCCGCGCGCCGATTCCGAAGACGTTGGCGTCCTTAACGCAGGTGATGCTGTTGGTCATGATGTTCGAGGTTCCGAACACGAGGCCGAGCACCGGGTCGTGGCCGAGGGTCGCGAACCGGTGGTTCGCGCCCTTGAATATCTCGAGGTTCTCAGCCTCGTAGCGTGTCGCGTCGTACGGCACGCCTCGCGAGGAGAGGATGTGGCTCTTGGGGGCGAACAGGCGGCCCGATTCCACCGGAACCCCATCGTCGAAGCCGGAGAAGACGCGGTCCTGGAAGTTATGCAGGGCGTCTTCCTTGGCGTTGCCCGCTCCCGCCCGCTCAACCTCCGTCAGGGAGTTGATGACGAGCACGCGGGCGACCTGGAGCATGGTCGCGGCGACGACGAAGGCCGCGTCGGCGTCCTGCAGCCTCGTTCGCTCCTTGAACTCACGGTCGATGCGCTCGAGGTTCTCGCCGTACTCGCGAACGGATTTCTCGACCGCCTGCTCCGCCCAGCTCTCGTCGACGGCCACGCATGCCGCCCTCGCCGCCATGTAGTCAGCGAAGAGCCTGCAGGCGTGCTCCTCTTCCTCTGTCACCTGACCATCCGCCGCGGCGGCGACTTGCAGCTGCTCGGCTATGGACCCCAGCGACACGATGCTCACGTTGTCCAGACAGTCCTTGACCCGGTCGAAGGACAGGGCCTCGTCGTCCGCGATGGACTGCACCTTCGCCTTCACATCGTCCGGGAGGCCGCCGTCCAGCTTGAGGTAGTCGAGGCCGTCCCCGAGCCACTCCTGCTCCTCTTGGGAGAAATCACCGTCGCAGCGCATCAGGAAGCAGAGCGTCGCCACATAGGCGTAGATGAAGTTGTGTCGCTTCTCTCCCGCAAGGTAGGCACCCTGCTTGATACCATCACGGAAACCCTTGATGCGCGCCCTGCGCAGACGCGCGGAGAATGAGTTCTCCTTGATTGCGTTGATGCCGCCTTCCACGGTCGACGCCGCGCCGGACGCGAGGGACGACGCCCCTTGAGTCAGGCCCATGGCGGCGCCGACGGCGATTCCGCCCACCGCGTTCGCGGCCCCTGTGATCGCTTTGCCCACATCGGACGACGCGATCTGCTCGCCGGCGTTCGACACGCCTTCCGCGGCCGAGCACATGGCGCTGCCGACGGCCTCGGATGCCGAGGCGGCCGTATCGACGATGACGTTCCCCGCGCCCTCGGCCGCATTCGCGACGCCTTTGGCGGCGGACTCGACGGTTGCCGATGCACCTTTTGCCATCTCTCCGGCGGCATGGGCGGCTTGGGAGAGAACTTCCCCGAAATCGAATCTGAGCGCCATTCCGTATCTCCTGACGTGAGCGAACCTTGCACAGGGCGTCCATGCACAACCGATGCAAACACGGCATGCCCAACGCGTCCCATTGCTCTTGGTTATCTCATTATACGCAAGTCCCTCGCCCAATCCATCGTGCGCGAGGAGCCTGGCGCATACGACCCGCGCCTGTTCAACAGGCCGCCGGCAGCACTTCGCCGTACCGCCCGATATCAAGTCCGCGGGCGTCATGGGCGGCAAGCGCACCTACCAGCGCCCCATCATCCAGCGCGCCGTGAACAACACCATGACCACCGACTGGAGAAGCTGTCCTACAAGCTGCTGCCCGAACGTGAACAGGTGACGTACCCCTGTTCACATCGGAACCAATCGAGTCATTCCCGAAACCATGAACCAAGGACCTGGTTGTCCCGAGTCGAGCTGAATGGCGCCGACCCGCCAGCCCGCTGCCGCTACCCCAGGCGGCGCGACTTCGTCTCGGGTCCGATCGCCAGCGTGACGGCGGCCGCCACCAGCGCGATGGCCACGATGCCGAAATAGATGACGTTGGGCTGCAGGTTCGCCAAGATCCACGTGACGGCGAACGGCATGACCACGTTGACGGCCTTGCCGGCGCCCTGCGAGATGCCCGCGCCGCGGAAACGGTACCTGGTCGAGAACAGCTCGCCCACGTACACGCTGATCACCGACGCGTTCAGCACGTAGAAGCCGATGGTCATCAGAAAGCCCAGCACGGTGATGACCGCCGTCGAACCGGCGTTGAGCGCCATGGCGTAGGCGAACGCGAACACCGCCACCCAGATGAACGCGCCGGAAACCTCGACGCGGCGGCCGAGCTTCTCGATGAGCAGCGCGCCGATGAGCGCGCCGAGCGGCGCCGCGAGCATGGTGATGGTGGTGGAAAGCAGCGAGGTCTGCGTGGCCAGGCCGATGTTCTTCAGGATGGACGGACCGAACGTGGTGTAGGTGTACTGCGTCAGCGACGTACCGATGACCACCACGATGCCCAGGAACAGGTTGCGCACCAGATGCGCATCGGAATCCATGGCGCTCTTCTCGAATACCACCTGCTCAGCGGGCGAAATGCCGGCATCTTCCATCTCGCGCTCGATACGGGAGATGATGGCCTCGGCCTCGTCGAAGCGGCCGTGCTGGATGAGCCAGCGCGGGCTTTCCGGCATCGCCTGGCGCGCGATGCACACGATGATGGCCGCCACGCCGATGACCGCGAACACCAGGCGCCACGACTCCTGCCCAAGCGGGCTCCAAATGGTGATGAAGAACAGGCACAGGAACATGCCGATGGGCGAGCCGCAGTTGGCGATGGTCGAGCCGATGGCGCACCAACGGCCGCGGCGCGCGACGGGCGCGAACTCGTTGATCATGCTGAAACTGGTCACCAGCTCCGACCCCAGGCCAAGGCCCACGAAGAAGCGCATGGCTATCATGAACGTCATGTTCGGGGAAAGCGCGCCTAATATAGTGGCGAAGCCGAACAGCAGCAGGTTGAACTGAAACGCCTTGCGACGCCCGAGCTTGTCGCCGATAAGGCCGGCGATCAGCGAGCCGATGAACAGGCCCAGAAAACCCGCCGACAGAAACGCCGCGGTCTGCTCGTTGGTGGCGAACCCGGTTTCGGCCAGCGTGCTCTTCACGCCGCCCGCCAGGTAAACGTCCATGGCATCCACGAACACGCCGGCCGAGGTCAGCGCCATCACCTTCTTGAACGTAGCCGTCGGTTGCGTGGCGTCCATGCGGTGCATGAGCTGCGCGGCGCGGTCGACGCCTTCGCCTGCCTGCCCGCATGACGCGGTTTCGTTTGCCTTCGACATGGTTTTCCCTTCTGCTTCTCCCTGCAACCGGAACAAAAAAATCCGCGCGAGGGCATGCACGGCTAACAACAATGCGGTTAGCGTGCAGCCGACGAGCGGATTCATCGTTCTTGGTTGCGGGCTCCTTGCCGATGGCCGAAGGATCGCTTCGGGCATCGGCAAGGAGCCTGTTTCGTAACACCTATCGTTCTACGGCGCCAAATCATACTACTTTGCTTTGAGTTTGGACTCATTTCGGCGCAATGCGGAAAGCACAAGACACAAAGCCGTCACATCCGAGGCCCGCCCCGCCGCTTCGCCGACTACCCGGGAAGGCGACAGGGCCAGCTTCGAGCCGCGTTCGCGATCAGCCTATGGCGCAGCACTGCAGACCCTTCTGCCGCATACCCCCTTGCTGCCGCCGCACCATCCCTCCCCATCCTGATTCTCCGCTATCATCCCATCCGATAACCAATTACCTAGCATTCCCATATGCGTGGCATAAATTTCCTTCTTTACATTGCCTACCATTCCTGTAGTATTACCAGGCATACAAGACGAGAAAGGAATGTCGCATGACCACCAACGAGCAAAACCACGCAGATCGGGCCATCCAAACCGGGCATGCCGCGGCATCCCAGACGTTGCCCGCGCAACCGGCTCCTGCCGCCAACCCTGCCGAATGGCTGTCCGACCCTACCGCCGCCGCGCCGTCGGCTTTGGCTGCCGAGGTCGCCGAGAACGCGGGAACGAACAGCTATGACCTGCTGAAGCAGCTGACGCAGACGAAGCGCCTTGGCAACCAGGTTCCCGTGGCCGGATGGTTCCACTTCCCCCTGGCCGACGCCGACCCCGATGAGTTCATCGCCGAGACCGAGCGCAGCACCGCAGAGCTTCGCTGGGACCTGGTAAAGGTCATGGTCAACGGCAACTACCTGCCCATCGCCTATGGCGCCGGATATCGATGGTCGACAGACCCCGAGTCGTGGGACGGCCCGTTCAGCAGCCATCCGATAGCCAGCGCGCAAGATGCCGCGCAGCTGCCCGTACTCGACCCGACCACCGGCATCTTGGACCGCGAAGTCGAGGTCGCGCGCCGCTTGGTGGAGCACTATCGTGGCCGCAAGCCGGTGCTCGCAACGCTGTTCGACCCCATCAGCTGGGTCCAGGAGCTCAGCACGCCGCTCGATCCGCGTTACGTGCTCAAGCTCATAGAGGAGGACCCGGCCGCACTCGAGCACGCGCTCGAAGCCATCCAGGAAACCAACGAGCGTTTCCTGGAGCGCCTCATCGATGCAGGCATCGACGGCATCTTCTACTCCGTGAAGTTCAGCACGTCGCAGCTGCTCACGCCCGAGCAGCACGCACGCTTCGTGCTTCCCTACGTCAAACGCACCGACGATCAGCTTGCCGGCCGCACATGGTTCAACATGCTGCACGTCCACGGCGATGCGGGCCTGTACTTCGACGACCTGCTCCCCTTCGACAACTTCAACGCGCTGAACTGGGAAAGCGAGGCCCCGGTGGAGGGCGCCGCGTCCATCGCGGAGCTGCGTGCCAAAACGGACAAGGTGCTTATCGCCGGCATCGACCAGCACCGCGACTTCGACGGCACGGCGGCCGAGGTGCGCGAACGTCTAAGCGCCAGGCTCGAGCGCGCGCTTGCGCAAAACGACGGCGGCGCGTTCGTGTTCGGTCCGGGCTGCACGCTGCCGCTCGACCGCGACAGCTGGCTGTTCGGCCAGATAGCCGAAGTCGCAGGCCGCAGGTAGGGATCGTCATGATCAGCATCCAAGGACTGCGCAAGAGCTACGGCGACGCACCGGTGCTCAAAGGCGTGGACATCACCATCGAGGACGGCGAGATCTACGGCTTGGTAGGCGTCAGCGGCGCCGGGAAATCCACGCTTTTGCGCTGCATCAACGGCCTGGAGTCGTTCGATGAGGGCAAGCTGGAGGTCGACGGCACCGACGTGGGCAAGCTCTCCGAGCGCGACCTGCGCCTGTTCCGCAAGAACGTGGGCATGATCTTCCAGCACTTCAGCCTGCTGGAGCGCAAGACGGTCGAAGAGAACATCGCCTTCCCCATGAAGTGCTTCGGCATCCCCAAGGACAAGCGCGCGGCGCGCACCGCCGAGCTTTTGGAGCTTGTGGGCCTTGCCGACAAGGGCAAGGTGCGCCCACGCGAGCTTTCCGGCGGCCAGAAGCAGCGCGTCGCCATCGCCCGTGCGCTTACCATGAACCCCTCGATCCTGCTGTGCGACGAGGCCACCAGCGCCCTGGACCCCAACATCACCCGCTCGATCCTCAAGCTTTTGCGCGACATCAACCGCGAGCTGGGCATCACCATCGTGGTGGTCACGCATGCCATGTCGGTAGTGAAGGAGGTGTGCGACAAAGCCGCCATCCTCGACCACGGGTCGGTCGTCTACGCCGGGGACGTGAAGGAGCTGTTCCTCATGCACTCCGACAAGCTCGAGCCGGTTATCGGCAAAACGCACGGGTTCACCGCCGCCCCTGGTGAAACGGCGTATCTAATCGCGCAATGCGTGGACGACGAGACGCTGCTGTCCCGCCTGGCCATCGGCTCGGGCGTGCAGTTCCGCGTGGTCTGGGGCGGTTTGGATTCGTATCGCGGCCAAATGGCCGGCAGCTATGTGGTGGCGGTGCCCGACGAGCAGCGCGACGCGCTCGAAGGCTTCTTCGAGAAAGAGCCGTCCGCTACGTGGGAACGCCTTGACGGCGGGGAAAGGTAGGCGGTTGCTATGGGATTCAGCTGGGATGTGATTATCAACCGGATCATCGTGCCGGGTATCTGGCAGACGCTCGAGATGGTGCTGTTCGGTTTCATCTTCTCGGTGGCCATCGGGTTTTTACTGGCGTTGGTGCTGGTCATCACATCGCCGAAGGGCTTGCGACCGTGCGTCCCCCTGTACCGCGTGCTCGATTTCGTCATCAACGTGCTGCGCTCGTTCCCCTTCATCATCCTGATGATCGCCATCATGCCCGTGTCGCGCTTCCTGTTCGGGACGGTCATCGGGCCGAAGGCGGCCATCTTCGCCATCACCGTGGCCTGCGCTCCGCTAATCGCGCGCTTGCTGGAAAGCTCGTTCCGCGAAGTCGACCCGGGCCTGATCGAGGCGGCGAAATCGTTCGGCGCCCCGAACTGGCGCATCGCCTGGAACGTCATCGTGGGGGAATCGGTGCCTTCGCTGGTGTCCAACATCACGCTGGGCACGGTGTCGATCCTGGGATGCTCGGCCATGGCGGGCGTCGTGGGCGCCGGCGGCCTGGGCGCCATCGCCCTGACGTACGGCTACCAGAACTTCAACGACGAGATCATGTACAGCACGGTGCTCATCTTGGTGGTGCTCGTGCAGATCATCCAACTCGCAGGCAACAAGCTGTACCTGCGCATCAAATAGCCGCACCCGCCATGGTGCGCCGCCGGGCCCGGGCAATCGCCCCCTGGCCGCGCGCCGCAGAACGAACACGCCCGACAACGGGGGAAACGGCATTCGAAAAAAGGTATTAACGGCAAGGCGGAAGCCTTACGAGAGGGGAAGGACCCTATCATGCAGCATCGATATCTCACCCGACGTTCGTTTTTGAGCATCTCGGCGGTAGCCGCGATGACGGCGCTTTCCGGCGGTTTGCTGGCAGGCTGCTCGTCGACGACCGCATCCAGCGGCGACGCCGCGCCCGACACCATCGTGATCGCGTGCCTGGCGCGTGAGGAGCCCGACGTGCGCTTCATCGCCGAGAAGCTGGCCGACAAGTACACCATCGAGCCGAAGGTGTTCGGCGACAACAACGCCATCAACGAGGCGACGCTCGACGGCAGCGTGCAAGCAAACTACTTCCAGAACGTGCCGTACTTGACCGCATGGAACCAGTCGAAGGGCACGAACCTGCAGACCTACGGCGATGCGGTGTTCTACACCATCGACATCCTGGTGTCGAAGAAGCACAAGACGCTCGACGATCTGCCCGAGGGCGCGAAGATCCTTGTGGCCAACGACAACGCCAACCGCGCCCGCGAGCTGAAGCTGCTTGAGAACGCGGGCTTGCTGAAGCTGACCGAGGGCGTTGACCTTCCCACCACCTTCGACATCGTGGAGAACCCCAAGAACCTGGAGATCGTGGAGGTGGATCCCCGCAGCCGCGTGGGCGCGCTGCCCGACGCGGACGCCATGGTGGCCCCTTCCATCACGGTGTACCAGATGAACGATCCGGGCCTGTCGGTGGAGACGGCGCTGGCCAAGGAAGAGCCCGAGGCCTACGAGGCCGCCGGCGGCACCATCCTGGTGGTCACCCCCGAAGTCGGCAACGCGGCGCCGCAATGGCTGCAGGACGTCGACAACGCGTTCCATACCCAGGAGTTCGCCGACTTCCTGCAAGAGACCTACAAGGGCGCCAAGGCGGCCAAGACGCGCTAAGGCGCATTCCGCCGCGCGACGCTTCACGCCGCGCGGCAACCCGACCGCTTTCGAGCGGATGCCCCATCGGCCCAGGCGGACGTTGGGGCTTTGAGAACAAGGCAAACACGGTCAAGCGAAGCGACGCTGGCCGAATCGAGCGAAAGGCACGGTAATCATCATGGCAACAGTCATCATCACGGGCAACGCACAGGTCGAGCAGCAGCGCGAGGAGGAATTCGTGGCGAAGGTGGGCGACGCGGTGACCAGCGCGCTTGGCCTGCCGTCCAACCTGAAGAGCATCCACTTCTACCCGCTGGCCGCAAGCCGCTTCACGAAGAAGGACAAGCCGGAGCTGACGTTTTTCGTGTACACCGCGCCCGATAAGACCACCGAGCAGAAGCGCCAGCTGGTTGCCAACGTCGGCAAGGCGGTCGACGCGTTCTTCGGCGAAGGGAGGGTAACGAGCGTGGTCATCGTCAAGATCCACACCGACGAGAACGTGGGCGTCAACGGCGTGCTGCGCCTGGACGCCAAGGCGCAGGGCTAGGACACGGCCATGGAATACGTTGAGATCGGCGCCACCGGCATCAAGGCAAGCCCCATCACGTTCGGCGCGATGGGCATCGGCGGCGGGTTCCGCTACCCGGATGCCGACGACCAAGTGTCCATCAAGGCCGTGCAGCACGCGCTCGACCAGGGGATCAACTTCTTCGACACCGCCCCCGTGTACGGCTTCGGGCATAGCGAGGAGGTGCTCGGCCGGGCACTGAAAGGCAGGCGCGACAAGGCCGTGATCAGCACGAAATGCGGCCTGTGGTGGGACGACGACGAAGGCAGCTACCGATTCACCTGGGACGGCCATGCGGTGAAGCGCAACCTGAGCGCGCGCACCATCCGCCAGGAGCTCGAGCGCAGCCTTCGCCTGCTGCAAACGGACTACATCGACATCTATTACGTGCACAATCCCGCCTGCCCGCCGTTCCTCACCCCCATCGAGGAGACCATCGACGTACTCGACGGATTCGTGAAGGAGGGGAAGGTGCGCGCACTGGGCGTATCGAACTGCGACACGGCGTACGCGCAAAGCTTCCTCGATCGCGGCGCGAACCTTGCCATGATCCAGCGGCATTTCAGCATCTTGGAGCGCGGGCCCGAACAGGACATCCTTCCGTTCGCACGCGAAAAGGGGCTGTCGGTGCACGGCTATTCCCCGCTGGAGAAAGGCCTGCTGGCAGGCACCATCGGCCTGGGCTACGACGTTTCGCGCGACGAAAGCCGCAAGGACGGCGGCGCGTTGTGGCGCCAGCCGGCGCTTGACCAGGCGGTCGCGTTCGCGCAGGGGCTCGAACGCGACGTGGCGGCCCCGGCGGGGCTGACGCTGGCGGAGCTGGCCGTGGCGTACTCCATCGCGAAGGGGGCCATCCCCATCGTGGGCATGCGCAAGCCCCATCACGTCGACTCCGTGGCGAAGGCGGCGGACGCGAAGCTGTCCGCCGATGCGCTGGCGGAGATCGACCGCCGCTCCGACGAGCTTTTGTCGAAGATCGGCGCCTGATGAGCTGCGGGGATGCGGCGGTCGAGGCGCTTGCAGGGCTGGATGCATGGATCGCCGGGCACGAGGACGAGCTGGTGGATGTCGTCAGCCGGCTTGTGCGCGTGCCCAGCGTGGGCGAGCCCTTCGACCCCAAGGCGGCGCAGCCGTTCGGCCCCGGGTGCGCCGCCGTCATCGACGCGACGCGCGATCCTGTCGAGAGCTACGGCCTTGCCTGGAAGAACCACGCGTATTACGCCATGGAGGCGCGCCTTCCCTGCGCCTCCATCGGTGCGGCCGACCAGCAAGACGAAGGCGTCGACGACGCTGGCGATGTCCCCAATCTTGCGACCAAAGCCGGGGACATCGCGTTCTTCTCGCATCTCGACGTTGTGCCCGCGGGCTCGCAAGGATGGAGCATCGACCCCTTCTCGCCCTACGTTCGCGACGGGCGGCTGTTCGGGCGCGGCTCGTCGGACAACAAGGGCCCGTTCTCGGCGGTGCTGTTCGCGCTGCGCTATCTGCGGGAGAGGAACGTGCCGCTGCGCCACGACGTGGTGCTGTACGGCGGCTGCGATGAGGAACGGGACATGGAGGACGTCAAGTACCTGGTGCCGCGCATCCCGAAACCGGCGGCCAGCCTTGTCTCCGACGCGTACTTCCCCGTGTGCTATTCGGAGAAGGGCATCGCAAGCTTCGATCTGACCAGGCGCTTCGACGACGGATCGCTTGCGGTATTCGAAGGAGGCGCGTCGCACAACACCGTTCCCGACCGGGCCGCCTTCGCCGTACGCGGCGAATCGGGCCTTGTGCGCGAAACGGTCGAAGGTCATGCGGCACACGCGGCGTTCCCCCAACAGGGCGTGAACGCCGTGGCCTTGGCAGCGGCACGGGCGGCGCAGGTGGAAGGCGCATCGCCGCAGGTGCGCGAGGCGATGGCGTTCATCGCACGCGCCTTCGCGGGCTACGACGGCTCGGAGCTCGGCGTTGCGCGACACGACGTCGAACTCGGCGACACGACGTGCGTGGCAACCGGCGCCCGCTTCGCCGACGGGGTGCTGAGCGTGCACGTGAACATGCGCTATCCCGCTAGCGAGACGGGGCAGGAGCTGCTCGCCCGCGCCGCAAGCGCGGCAGACGCTGCGGGCTTTTCGCTGCACGTGGCCGACCAAAGCGAAGGTTACGTTATAGACGCATCGTCGCCACAGGTCGAAGCGCTAACGGATATCGTGAACGATCGGTTGGGCACGCAGCTCGAACCATACGCCATGGGCGGCGCCACACATGCGCGCTGGATCCCCGGCGCCATAAGCTTCGGCCCCGGACGCAACGATGTCCCGGGGCCGTTCCCCGATCAACCCGGCCGCGGGGCCGCGCACGGCCCCGACGAGGCGGTGCGCATCCAACGCCTGAAAGACGCCGTCGCCATCTATGTGCGAGCCATCCTCTACCTGGACGCAACGCTTTAGCGAATCGGAACGTTGGATGGCTCGCAAGCGGCGTTAACGGCCCTGATAACCATCGTTCGGAAGTTCGGATATCTGGGCTATCTTGTTTCACGCACACAACGCCGTAATCTCCGGTAAACTAATACGCTCGGATGGCATCGTCAAAACGAGACTAGTTGAAAATTGACGCGGTCTAGATGTTTTGACGGCGTAAAAGCCTGAGCGCGGCTCGACGCAGCCGCGCCGGCGTCGAGCCGCGAAACTGAAGGCTGTTAGAAAAAATATATGGAGAAATAAGCACATCCGCCACACGAGATAACCATATTCATCCCGACGATTCGATTATTTGACCGGCTTGTCAGGTGATGCTACTTTGATATCGCACCTGTTCTCGCAAATGCCAGCAGGACTATCGCGCACGTTGAAAACCGAACCTATCAGAGTGCGGCCGCCCGGCCGGTTCGTCTGTGCGCAGAACGGAGGTAGAACCATGTCCTACAACCATGTCGGAATCGCAGGAAACATCACCCGAGATCCCGAGCTGCGCACGACGCAGTCGGGGTGGTCCGTCTTGTCCTTCACCCTCGCGGTCAACGACCGCAGGAAGAACACCAGCACCGGCCAGTGGGAGGATCACGCCAATTTCATTCCCTGCGTCATAAGCGATGATAAAAGGGCCCACGCCCTGGCTCCCTATCTGACAAAGGGAATGAAGGTGACCGTCGGCGGGAAGCTTCGCTACAGCCGATGGGAGAAGGACGGGAAGGCGCACAGCAAGATCGAGGTTGTGGTGCAGGAGGTCGAGCTGCCCCCGCGAAGCGGTGCCGTCTCGGCACCTGCCGCGAGCGGCTCGTCTGCAGCAGGCTGTTACGACACCGTCAACGTCCCCTATTACGACGAAGACGTCGTCTTCTAGGAACGGGTGCGGAAGCCTCGATCGCGAAGCTGAGGATATAGCCATTTCGATGGCTCTTTCCCTGCCGCCGCTTTGGTAGGATCGGATGAGACGGCACGAGGGCCGCGGCATATCGCCGCGGCCCACTCCCTTCGGTCGGCGTGCCAACAGCCTTCCGAAACAATCAACGTACCGGAATCTGATAGCGTGATTATTCTCGCACAGCTATAACGCTGCCAACATGGCAGCGTTGATTGACCTGGGTATTTGCGGTCTAGGTCTCGCAAGACTCGAAAGACGCCGCCTAGAAGAGACGCAGAATGTTGGCTGCGCGAGCAAGCCCTCCCCCGAAAACGAGCCAGAGGCAAAGAGCGGCAAGCAGCGCCTGCGCGATGCGGAGGGCGATCCAATACGATCGATGAGCCCCCAAAACGCCGCGAATCAGCCAAAGCCCCGTCTTGCTTCCCTTCCTGGCGTTGCATGCGTGGCAGCTCGGGACGAGGTTCGGCGCATCGTTCACGCTCTCCGCGCCGATGCGCGCCAGAATCTGGCGCGCGACAGGGGATTTCTGCACGGCGGCCACGGGAACCAGATGGTCGACCTCCATGTCCTCGTCGCGGCGCAGCGCCCTGCCGCAATAACGGCAGCGCCATGGGCCTGGGTTTCGCGACATGAACTCGCGGCGGTAGCCCGACGACCTGAGCAGGGCCGGAGGGAGCGCCCTCACCGAATAGCCGTCTCTGCGCGCCGCCTCCTCGTAGCGCTTCGCTTCGCTCTCGGAAAGCCCTGTGGCCTCCCAATGGTACGCCCGCTTCCCGTCCTTCACGTACCTGAAGGCGGGATACCGCTCGTATGAGAATCGGGTGAAGCACATCCGCGGTTTCTTGATCTCAACCTTCCAGCCGTTTCGCCTCGTCATCGCCCCTCCGCTCTCTCGTAGTTATCCTCAGACGAATACAACGCTGCCATGTGGCAGCGTTGATTGACCTGGCCTAACGTATATCGCCGCGCTAATCAGTCGGCGCTCTGCGCGTTCGGCTTTGTCGGCAATGCACCCGATTGTCGAACAGCTTTCGCACATGATATGATGTCGTCGCACCGTGCGCCCGGCACAACGCCCGAAGGCGCGCTGATCCTTGACAACGGCAAGCGAACGGCAGGTGCGGCAGGCATTCTATGCGCTGCCGCACGGCGGCGCGAAAGGACGGAACCATGGAGAAGAAGCTCTTGATTGAGGTCGAAGCGGAGAAGTCTGTGCTCGCGGCGGCCATCCTCGACCCATCTGTCTTCCCTGCGGCCCGGGGCATCCTTCGACCGGCCGATTTCGGGAGAAGCGCTCACCAGGTCATCTGGAAGGCGATGGAGGGCATCGCCGACCAAGGCGAGCCCATCGACCAGCTCACGCTGAAGCACTTCTTGGACACCCACGGCGCCCTTGAGCAGATCGGGGGCGCGTCTTACATCCTCGATCTCGCCTCCTGCTCGTTCGCTATCACCAACTGGGCAAGCCATGCCCGCATCGTGAAGACCATGTCGGTCCTGAACCAGCTCGAACGCGTCGCGGCTCTCATTGACGCAGGGGTGTCCGCAAAGGAAGACCCCGCAAGCGTGATCGAACAGGCGATGAGCGGCATAGCAGGAGCCTCGAGGCAGCTGATGATGGCGCAAAGGCCTATTTCAGCACCGTCGAAGTGCGAAGGGTGCGGCGGGAGCGTTCCGGCCGGGGCTACGTACTGCCCCTGCTGTGGACTCAGGCAATGACCCACCGGTGAACGCCGCAGAGGGGAAACGCAGAAGGGAGGCGCTCATTCGCCTCCCTTCATCGTTCTCTGGTCGCTTCCTCTGCTTATGGCAGCCGTTGACGACTCTATGTTGCCCAAACACCATCGCATCGGCGACGTGCGCATATCGCCATGGATCTGACTGCCAGGACTCTCGCTCGCACAATACCCGACCGGCTGAGTCGGGCTGCGATAGGAAAGCCCCGCGGAAACATCCGCAGGGCTTTCGACGCTCCTTTCAGGGTAGGCTATTCTCCGTCGTTGAGAAGGCGCTCCATCGCGGCATCGTCTGACGCTGCCTCCATGAACTCCTCGCCGCGCCCCTCGGAAATGAGACGAACGGCAAGTTCTTTAATGGATTGCCCTCGGCCGATCTGCTCTTCTTTCTCGGCCAGCTGCCGGCGTTGCTCGGCCAGCTGCTCGTCTTTCTCGGCCAGCTGCTCGTCTTTCTCGGCCAGCTGCTCGTCTGCAGTTCGCTCTAAGATCTCCAACTGCTCCGCTAAGGTCATATAGCCCATGTTGTCTTCATCCTCTCGAAGCTCGCGCACGGCGTTCTCCAACCTCGATGTCAAGTCGTCCGAGCCGTCGTCAACGTTTCCGGTATGGATGTATTTTAGCAACCTGGACAACGAAGGGCTCTCGGCCTCGACCCAATTACCGGCCGACAGCACGACGACGGTCCTGCCGTCGTCAAGCGCCATCTTCTCCGTCGGGTGCATCGCATCCATCATAGCGAAGCGGCGTTCCGCGCAGCCTTTTCCGAACGGTGCGCCTTTGCAGAAAAAGATGACGTAGCTTTCCGGGAGCTCATGGTAGGGAATGCCCGACTTCAACGCATCGGTGTCCATCGCCGATTCGTAGTATCTCGCCCGTCTCGCCAGCGACGGCTCGTAGGCTACCTGCATCTCGATGTCGATCATCTTGCCGTCGGCTTTTGCGACGACGTCGAGGCGGACGTTCCTGCTCGTCAGCTTTGGCTGAATCGTCTTCTCCGTCTCGATGTACGAGATCTTAGATAGCTCGAACCCGAGGGCGGCTTCAACGACCCCTTTGCAAAGATCTGGGTTCCTTCGCATGACGAGGTTGAAGACGACAGAGTTGGTGAAGCCCGGCTCCTTCGCCTTATCTTCGATAATGGCTTGCATGCTCTTTCTCCTTTCCGGCCGTCGCTTCAGCGACGGCCAAACTGGTTGGTCGCCGCATCCGCTTAGGGCGCGGTCGGGAAAGCTCTGATGCCTACCCTATATCAAGGTGCGCTCCCTTTCTGGCGTGATACGGGATGCGCACGGTGCGAGCGGATTGTACCCTGTCAGCGTTATCCTTGTCCGAGAACCACGCTGCCATGTGTCAGCGTTATCCTTG
>ERZ1034913.646-NODE-646-length-26204-cov-5.280164_pt1 | contig 26204 bp, 21 predicted proteins | sample MGYA00520697_ERZ1034913 | MGnify/ENA primary metagenome ERZ1034913 (study PRJEB33766, sample SAMN09781786) | gut metagenome | biome: gut microbiome | host: Homo sapiens | place: Madagascar | study: EMG produced TPA metagenomics assembly of the PRJNA485056 data set...
CGACACGATCGCGAACGGCGGGGTGCGCATGGTGACGCTCACCTGGAACGGGCGGAACGCGCTCGGCAGCGGCAACGTCACCGAAGATGGCTTGACGCTGTTCGGCCGTACGTGCGTCCGCGAGCTCGAGGCGCGCGGCATTGTGGTGGACGTCTCGCATTTGAATGACGCCGGGTTCAAAGACGTGTGCGGCTGCGCGCAAAAGCCCTTCGCGGCCTCACATTCCAACGCGCGCGCCGTCTGCGGGCACAAGCGCAATCTCGCTGACTGGCAGCTGCGCGAGATCGCCGATCGCGGCGGCATCGTCGGGTTCAACTACTACAACGACTTCCTGAACGACCGTGGGGAAGAGGCCACGCGCGACGATGCGCTGCGCCACATCGATCATATCCTGGAAGTGGCGGGAGAAGATCTGCTTGCGCTCGGAAGCGATTACGACGGCAGCGAGGTGCCCCGCTGGCTTTCCCCCTGCACGGGCGTCGCGAATTTGCATGACATCGTGGTAAAGGAGTTCGGCGGCGAGATCGCGAGCAAGATGTTCTGGGAAAACGCCGCACGCTTTTTCGCGGAGAAGTAAGGACGCGACCCTTTAGGACCCTCAGCGGTCGCTAAGGTCGCGAAGGCTTGCGTGCTTCCCGCTGGGAGGGCGGGTGCAACCTATCTCGCGCAGGTAGCGCACATCTTCGCAATGCGCCGCCCCGTGTCGTCGGTGACCTCTACGGTGTAGAACCCCAGGCGGCGGCCTGATTTATCGACGTCGCAGGTGGCGATGAGCTTTTCACCCTTCGTTGCCGAGAAGTACTCGATGGTGTTGCTCACCGAGACTCTCGGGGGCTCGCCGATGTTGCAGGCGATGGCGAGCGCGAAGTCGGCGAGCGTGAAGATGGCGCCGCCCATTACGTTGCCCGTTGCGTTGTGGTGGATTTCGGCGAGCTTCATCTCGCAGACCGCATGTCCGCGCCTCGCCTCGACGACGGTGCATCCCGCTGCGCGCGTGGCGAACTGGTCGTTCGCGAAATGGTTCGCCACTTCTTCGTGTGTGGGATTGTCCGAGAGCATTTTTGCCTTCTTCTTTTCGTTATTCGTCGTCAGGTTGGGGGAGCAGCTCGCCGGCATATGCCTCGCGAAGGCTTGCGGCGCCTTGGGGGCAGGCGCTTGCGCACAGCCCGCAGCCGATGCACAAGCGCGCTTCGAAGACGAGCTGCCCATTCTTGGGGCTTGGTCTGCGAGCGCCTGTGGGGCACGATTTCGCGCAGGCGAGGCTGTTGTCGCAAAGAGAGGCGTCGGTGGTCGAGAGCATTACACGCTTGCGCACGGCGACGGCGTCGGAGACGTCCGCCGCTTCGAGCAGCATCCGCTGGCGAGGAGAGAGCGAGCATCGCGTCATGCCTCCCTCGGCGTATGCGTTCGGCTCGGGAGCTCCGACCGCGCCCCCGATGCGCTCGTCGGCGAGCATGTGGTCGCGCTGCTCGTGGAAGGCGCACAGCGATTCGTTGCGCTTCATGCGGTATGCGCCCGAGGCGATGTCTTCCGCTTGGTCTTTCAAGTTGAGAAGCGCTTCGCGGCGGTCCTTGCCCGATGCGTCGCCGAGCGTCTGCATGAGCGTCGGGGCGGCCTGCGCTTCGGGAACGTCGTCGGTGAACGCCACGGTGCACTCGGTGACGTCTTCTGCTTGCTCGATTGCACAGGAAAAACGCTCAAGCCCTTGAGATTTGGTGCGCTTGCATGCTTCGCATTCCTCGAAGATGACGGCGACGGCAAGATCGATGCCAAGCGCGAGCGCGCAGGTCCAAAGCTCGGGCGGCAGCATTGCGAGGCATGGCAGCACGATTACGTTGTCCGCTGGGGCGAAGCCTGAAGGGAGCAGATACGAGCACGTCAGGATAACCTTCTCGCCCGTGAGCGCAATTTTGCGCATCTGCGAGAAGACGGCCTCGACGGAGGCGCCGGGGATTGCGAAGCCGTCGCACACGCCAACGCATATCCCGCATTTGGTGCAGGCGTGTGCATCGACGGCGGCGGAGGCGTTCGCGATGGCGATGGCCCCTTTCGGGCACGCCTCGATGCACTTCATGCAGCTGGAGCCTTGGGGGCGCGTGCAGAAATCGCGTAGAAAGAGCACCTTGCGCGGAGCTCCCAAGGCGACGCGCAAGGTGGAAGGGGCGCTCGCGGCGGATTGCACGTCGCGAGCGCCCTGTTCGATGTTGCTATTCGTCCCCACCGAAAACCTCGGCGGTGACCTGGTCGATGCGCGCGAGCACGTCTTCGCGCGGCAAAAGCTCGATCGACTCGAACAGCGGCGGGGAGACCATGTTGCCGCAGACGGCAACGCGCAGCGGCTGCAGCACGAGCTTGAGCTTCATGTTGAGCGCGTCCTCCTCGCCAAGCTCGCGGCATGCGGCCTCGAGGCTCGCTGCCTCCCATGCGCGGCTCTCATCGGCCAGGATGGCACGGCAGGCTGCAAGCGCCTCGTCGGCGCGCGCACCTTCCTTCAGAAGCACTTTCTTCACGCTCTTCTCGTCGAGCACCTCGACGCGCGGCCCCCAGAACATGTAGGCCAGCTTGTCGGCAGCGTCGACAAGGCGCGTCTCGCGCTCGGCGACGAGCGGGTAGAGCTTCTCGTAGAACTCGGGGCGGTTCGCAATGTCCGCTGCGGTCTCGCGGATTTCCTCCTCGGAGATCTCGGCATCGGCCGCAACGCCCGCGCGGGCGCGCGCAAGCCAAGGAACGCTCGCGTCGATCCAATCCCCGGCGCTCATCCCCTTGATGTACTGGCCGTTCATCCACTCGAGCTTCGTCTCGTCGAACACGGCGTCCTTTTTCGTGATGCGGTCGAGCGAGAACTCGCTGCACAGCACGTCGCGGCTGATGAGCGTCGTCTCGCCGTCGAGGGACCAACCCAGAAGGGCCAGGAAGTTCACCATCGCGTCGGGCAGGAAGCCGCGGTCGCGGAATTCCTCGACGCTCGCTGCGCCGTGACGCTTGGAGAGCTTCTTCCCGTCGGGGCCTAAGATCATCGACAGATGCGCGAAAGTGGGCACGTCGTAGCCGAGCGCCTCGTAGATGAGGATCTGGCGCGGAGTGTTCGAGAGGTGGTCGTCGCCGCGGATGACGTGCGTGATCCCCATGTTCGCGTCGTCGCATACGACCGCGAAGTTGTAGGTGGGCGTGCCGTCGGTGCGCACGACGATCATGTCGTCCATGACGTCGGCGGGGAAGGAGACGTGCCCGTACACGGCGTCGTCGAACTCGATGGGGCCGTGGTCAAGCGGCACCTTCAGGCGCCAAACATGCGGTTCACCTGCGTCGATACGGCGCTGTGCCTCGGCGGGGTCGATGTCGCGGCACGTGCGGTCGTATCCCGCGTAGCCGCCTTCCTCCGCTTCCGCCTTCGCGCGCTTCTGGTCGAGAAGTTCCTTTGAGCAGAAGCAGGGATAGACCGCGCCGCGGTCCTTCAGGCGCTCGAGCGCGGTCTTGTAGGTGTCGAAGCGCTGGGTCTGGAAGTAGGGGCCCGCGTCGCCGCCGACCTCGGGGCCCTCGTCCCAGTCGAGGTTGAGCCACTTCATGGCGTTCAGGATGACCTGGACGTTCTCTTCGGTCGAACGCTCGGGGTCGGTGTCCTCGATGCGCAGGATGAAGGTGCCGCCCGTTGCGCGGGCGAATGCCCAGTTATAGATTGCGGTGCGCGCGCCGCCGACGTGCAAGCGTCCAGTGGGCGAGGGTGCGAAGCGTACGCGTACGGGTTTGTCAGTCACGGATTCCTCTTTCGTCTTTTGGAAGTCGTTTCAACCTGCATATGATACTCGCTTTCGCGCCTGATGGCAGGGATTGCACCGTATTGCGACAATCTAGGCCGGGAGGGCGGCGAAAGCGGCGAAAGCTGCTCGCTTTGCGAGGTCGGGCGCAGTAAGAAGCTAGGCGCGGGGCAGGTAGCGAGGGCGCCGCGAGGAGGCTCCTCTTTTTCTCTTGCAGGTTTGGTAGTTCTCAGGCGCGGCGCAGCGCGAGGCCCGCGATCGCCGAGATGGCGCTTACGGCGATCGTTGTGGCAAGCCAGATAGCGCCCATGCCGATCCAGAAGGGCTCGGGGTACATGGTGATGAGCAGCGAGTCGGCGCTGAACACCCAGCTGCCCTGCGCGAAGAACAAGCTGTGGAACACGGCGAACAGCCCCTCGAAGTCGATGGCGGCCCATATTCCCAAGATGGCGAAAACCGCAATCGTGCCCAAACCCGCGCAGAGCAAAACCGTCCCGAACGTTCTTCTCCCGCTCGCGCACCCGACGCCCACGGCGGTGAGCACGGCCGCGATGAATACGCCTAGCACGACGGGCTCGGCTGTCGCGAGAACGCCGAAGACGTCGTCGAGGTGCTCGATCGCCTCGGGGTCGAGCACGTAGGTGTCGGACGCCTGCGCGAGCAGCATGTCCACGTGCTCTTCGCTTGGCTGCAACGTGCGCAAGCGGGTGAGGTCGCCTGTAGTGGGCGAGGATCCTCCGAGCGAACTTGCGAACCCGAAGAACAGCGAGGTTTCGACTGTGGTTGCGCTATCGCCGATACCCACCTTATCCTCGGCTGCCATCTCGTCCCACAAGGCGGTGTCAAGCGAGCCGCGGTGTGTGCGCCCGTCGGCTTCCGCTTGCGCGTTGATGTCGTATATGGCCTGGTTGAGGGCGAACCTGTCGTTCATATCGAAGGTGTAGCGCTTCCCTGCGAGCGCCATGCCGCAAAGCTCCTCGTGGGAAAACGGCGTCGTCGGGTTGGTGGTCCCGGCGTAGGCGTCGGCAAGCGAAGTCGTCGCGTTGTCGGGCACGGCGACAGCGACGAACCCGGCGGCAACGAAGCTTACCGCAAGGCAAATCGCGCACACCACCGACACGATGCGGTTTCCCAAGCCCATGTGCCCGCCGCCCTACTCGTCGACCCAGATGGTTGCCGCGGTGATGCCGCGCATGGGCTTCGAGATGGTAGGCAGGGGCCCCAGGCGGCTGAACACGCCCTGGAAGCGCCCGTTGTAGCAGTAGAGCCCCTCCAGATTGTTGTACATGGCGCCCGCGCGGTCGACTTCCTCGTCGGAGAGGCTCTCGATATCGTGGTCGGGCTCTAAGATGTGCGTCTTGTACGGCGTGATGTAGCGCTGCACGAGGAATGGCGCGCCTGCTGCCCCGTTAGCGAAGCGGTCGATGATTTCGTCCCACTTCTCCTGCGTTTGGAGGCACCCGGCGTACACATCGGCGGCTCCGTAGGCGTCGGTTGGCTTTACAATCCAGGCATCCTTGTTCGCGCGCACCTCGTCAAGGTCGATCTCACTCGAGTCGAGGTAGCGCGTCTTGGGGACGGTACGCGCGACGAACGCGTTTTCCTCGTCGGTGAGGAATGCCTGCGTCTTCGGATGGAAAAGCGCCTCGCAAATCTGCTTGTCGTGCACGATGTGCCCGGCGAAGCTGCCGATGAGCGCCACCTTCTGCGCGCGCACTGCCTTGATGAGCGCCTGCGAGTCGTCCCAGAACTCGAGCACGTCGTTGGTGACGCAGCGGCGCCAGATGGCATGTACAGGTTGGCCCTGCGCGTCGTGGAGCACCTCGCCGTCGAAGGTGAGGTCGCGTACGTCGCATACGCAGCACGGGTAGCCGTGTTCCTCGAACTTCTTTGCGAACAGGTGGAACTCGTCTACGACGCCATTTTGCAGGTAGTCGCAGATGGCGAAGCGGGGATGCTCGACGCGTCCCTTGTAGGTATTGTAGATGTTGATGAAGTCCTCCACCCAGGCATCGAAGAGCTCGCAAGGCTCGATTTTGTGGCGGCGCGCAAACTCCTGGAAGGTCTTCGCGTTCGCGAGCGAGTTGGTGATCTCGCGGTTCTCGTTCATGCCCGAGGATCCGTCGCCGTTGAACTCGCAGAAGGCGACTTCCCCGGTCTCCTCGTTCAGGAAGATGTCGAAGCGTGCGAAGGGGAGCACGGCGTCATAGCCGCGCGGCACCAAGATGAGCTCGGCTAAGCGCGGATCGTAGTCGAAGATGGTGCGGTAGTCGGGGTCTTCGAGGTAGTGCTCGATCACCTTGCAAAGAATGCGGTGCGTCGTCTCGACCGTGGTGCGCATGATCTCGCGCGTGCGTCGATCGTAGAGGCGCGGCACGAAAGAGGTGGAAATCACCTGATGGTGCACGATAGCGGTGGAATTCTTCATGTAATCGTAGGCGGCGCGGCGGCTCTCGATGTCGCCGCCCAAGCTCTCCATGATGTCGAAATACTCTTGCGTATAGGCGTTGTTGCTCAGCATGCCCGCTCCTTCCGAGGGGGTGTCGGTCTGTCGTGATGAGTGTAGCATTGCAAGGCCCCGCCGAGGCGGCGGGATGCCGATGGAATGCTGATGGGGCTGTGGCCGTCATGAGCCCGACGCATTGGGAAGGGTGGCGGGGAGAAACTCCGCGAAACGGCTGCGGTTGAGAATTGTTTCTTTTTTGTTCTCAATTAGAATAGACAACGATGTGGTAAAGTACCGCGTGCATAAACGAGGGCGCACGAATTGCGTCCGCGAACATCCGTTTATCAAGAGTCGGGGGAGAGAGTTGGCTCTGCGATCCCGACACCAACCTGGCGTTGTGCCAAGGTGGTCCGGCCGACAACGATGAAGGAGGAGCTTCATGGCCGAAGAACAGCATTCTACGTATCTATTCACGTCCGAATCGGTGACTGAGGGTCACCCGGACAAGATCTGCGATCAGATTTCCGACGCGATTCTCGACGCGATCCTCGAGAAGGAAACCGAGCTTCAAAAACAAGGCTACATCTCGCCGTCGGGCCAGCCCGCCGATGTGTCGAAGGTGCGCTGCGCCTGCGAGACCATGACCACGACGGGCATGGTCGTCGTGGCGGGCGAGATCCGCACGCAGGCCTACGTCGACGTGCCGACCATCGTGCGCAACGTCATCTGCGAGATTGGCTACGATCGCGCGAAGTACGGCTTCGATGGTACGACCTGCGGCGTTCTGAACGCCATCCACGAGCAGTCGCCCGACATCGCGCAGGGCGTCGACGAGTCGTTCGAGGCGCAGCACGGCGAGGCGGAAGACGTCTACGAGACGGTCGGTGCGGGCGATCAGGGCATGATGTTCGGCTATGCCTGCAAGGAGACGAAGACCCTCATGCCGATGCCGATTTACCTGGCGCAGCGCATGAGCGAGCGTCTGGCGAAGGTGCGCAAGGACGGCACGCTGCCCTACCTGCGTCCCGACGGCAAGACGCAGGTTTCGGTGCGCTATGTCGACGGCGCTCCCGTGAATGTGGAGAAGGTCGTCGTTTCCACGCAGCATGCCGAGGACATCGACAACGCCACGCTGCGCCGTGACGTGACCGAGCAAGTCATCAAGCCCGTGCTCGCTGACGAGGGGGTCGAGCTCGCCGAGGGCGCCGAGATCCACATCAACCCGACCGGTCGCTTCGTCATCGGCGGACCTATGGGCGACTGCGGTCTTACCGGCCGCAAGATTATCGTCGACACCTACGGCGGCATGGGCCGTCACGGCGGCGGCGCGTTCTCCGGCAAGGACTGCACGAAGGTTGACCGCTCCGCTGCTTACGCCGCTCGTTGGGTTGCGAAGAACGTGGTGGCTGCTGACCTGGCCGACCGTTGCGAGATTCAGGTTGCTTACGCTATCGGCGTCGCGAAGCCGGTCTCCATCATGGTTGAGACGTTCGGCACGGCGCACGTTCCCGAGGCCGATATCGAGCGTGCGGTGAACGAGGTCTTCGACCTGCGTCCGGGCGCCATCATCGACGACCTCGACCTGCGTCGCCCCATCTATCGCAAGACGGCCGCCTATGGTCACTTCGGCCGCGAGCTTCCCGAGTTCACCTGGGAAAAGACCGATCGCGCGGATGCGCTTCGCGCCGCGTGCGGCCTCGCCTAGCTACGCTTTTCCGCGACAGCCTTTCAATTCCTCGCGCCGTCTTCCCGCCTTCTCAGAATCGGGAAGGCGGCGTTTTGCTGAAGGCGGCGATTCGGGTCGTGCGCCCGCGGTGCTTTCGCTATACTTGACGGCATGAAACTTGCCTCCGTTATTCTCGATATCCCAACGCAAGCGCTTGACGCGCCTTATACCTATGCTCTGCCCGCCACGGACGGGGAGGATTCGGTATGCGTTTATTCTTCTGCATCTGCCCAGATGGAGAGCTTGTTTGGAGATGATACCCTTGCGGGTAGCGCTGTGGACGCGGGCGCGGTTGATGCCGCTTCTGAGGTCGATTTCCATGCGGCCGAGCGCTCCGGTTTAGCGAGTGGCGGGACGGAGGGCACCTGTGGGTTGGGAGCAGGCGTCGACGATGCTTCTCCCCGCTCTCGCGACTACCCCGTCGAAGTGGGGTGTGCGGTGCTCGTGCCCTTCGGCAGGCGCCAGGCGGTGGGGTTCGTCATCGATGTCTTCGAGGCGGGGCTCCCAGGAGATGAAACGTGGCCTTCCAGCCTCGATGCGCGCAAGCTGAAATCAATCGTTCGAGGCCTATCGAAGCCTTACTTCGACGAGGAGGGCGCGGCGTGCGCCCAATGGCTCGCGAACCGCTACATCGCGCCGCTTTCCTCTTGCGTTCGCCTGTTCACGCCTCCGGGGGGCATCCCGCGGATGGTGCATGGTCGCGATGGCCGATGGCGCTTGGAGGAACAAAAGGTTGGGGAAGTAGACGACCGCTGGGTCGTCGCCGGTCCTGAGCTTTCCACGTTCGAGCCGCGCAAGAACGCCGTTCGCCAGGAGGCGATCGTGGCGGCCGTGCGGACGGGCGAGCTGCGCGTGTCCGAGCTATCGGCCCAGATGGGAGCAATCTCGTCCACCCTGCTCGCCCTCGAGTCGAAAGGCGTCGTGCGCATCGTTCGCCGCCGCCGCATGCGGGGGGCTGACGGTGCGCTCGGCAGTTTGCCGGGTATTGCGGTGAGCGGCACGCTCGCTGAAACCTCCGATGGCGCGCCTTCTGCTTCAGCCTCTATCGCATCCACCATCGCGTTCGATGGCTTCACCCCCTCGCCGAAGCCTGCGCTCACGCCGGGGCAGGAAAGCGCCCTCGCGGCCATCGACCGCGCGCGCGAGCATGCCTGCGGCGAGGTGGTCGTTGTCGACGGCGTCACAGGTTCGGGTAAAACCGAGCTCTACCTGCGCGCCATCGAGAAGACGCTTGCCGAGGGGCGCACGGCCTGCGTGCTTGTGCCCGAGATCTCGCTCACGCCGCAGACGGTGGGTCGCTTCCGCGGCCGCTTCGGCGATCTGGTCGCGGTCATGCACTCGCGCATGAGCCAGGGGGAGCGCTACGACCAGTGGGACTTCATCAAAAGCGGCGCGGCGCGCGTCGTGGTGGGGGCGAGAAGCGCCCTGTTCACGCCACTTTCGAACATCGGGCTCATCGTGATCGACGAGGAGCACGAAGGCTCCTACAAGCAGGATTCTGCCCCGCGCTACGATGCGCGCGAGGTGGCGCGCTGGATGGTGGAGCGCTCGGGCGGCGTGCTCGTCATGGGCTCGGCCACGCCTTCCATTGAGGCGCTCTATGCCTGCGAGCAGGGCGGGAGCTGGACGAAGGTAGATCTGCCCGATCGCGCGAACGGCAAGCCCCTGCCGGCGGTCGAGGTCGTGGACATGGCGGCGGAATTTCGCGGTGGCTCGCGGGCGATGTTCTCGCGCAAGCTCGTCGAGGGGCTTCGCAGCGAGCTTTCCCTCGGGCGCAAGGCGGTGCTGCTCTTGAACCAACGCGGCTTCGCGAAGTTCCTTTTGTGCCGCGACTGCGGGTTCGTGCCCACCTGCCCCTCGTGCGACACCTCGCTCACCTATCACGAGCGCGGTCGCATGCTCGTGTGCCACCATTGCGGGCACACCGAGATTGCGCCTGCCGTTTGCCCCGAGTGCGGAAGCCCGTACCTGAAGAAGTTCGGCGCGGGAACCCAGCGCGTCGAGGCCGAGCTGCGCGCACTGCTCGACGGGATGCCGGGCGTCGGCCCTGACGTGCCCATCATTCGCATGGACGCCGACACCACGAGTGGCAAAGGGGCCCATGAGCGCCTCCTCGAGCAGTTTGCCGGATCGGATGCTGCCGTGCTTTTGGGAACGCAGATGATCGCGAAAGGGCTCGACTTCGAGGACGTGACGCTTGTGGGCGTGATCAACGCCGACACCCAGCTCCACCTTCCCGATTATCGAGCTGCCGAGCGCACGTTTTCCCTGATCGAGCAGGTGGCAGGTCGCGCCGGGCGTGCCGACTTGACGGGGCGCGTGCTCGTTCAGACCTACGAGGCCGACAACGTCGCCATCCGCGCCGCCGCCACCTACGACCGCGAGCGGTTCCTTCGCGCTGAGCTTCCGAAGCGGCGCATCCTTCTCTACCCGCCGTTCGTCCGAATGGCCAACGTTCTTGTCTGGGGAAGGGACGAGCCCTCTGTGCGCACGACCGCCGAAAGGCTGTTCACCGACCTTGAGGCGCATATCCGCGACTTCGGCGGTGACGGGTGGTCCGTCCTTCCCGCGAGCCCGTGCGTTCTCGCGAAGCTGCGCGGCGTGTACCGTTGGCACGTCGTGGTGAAGTGCCCGCCCGAGGACGATCTTTCTCGTGTGATAGCCCCGCTGTTCCGCGCTCGTGTGCCCGAGGCGGACGTGAACGTTGCCGTTGACGTCGACCCGAACGATTTATTGTGACATTCGGACACATTCGGCTCGATTTATGGTATATTTTATCGCTGTGTATTTGCGCCCGGTTGCGGTTTAGCCCCGGGCGTTCTTATCCAGAAAGGACTATCACGTGGCAAAGGATTCCCAGAAATTATCGAAGAAGACTGCCGAAGAACCGAAAGACCTTTCCAATCCCGATGAGATTCTCGAGGAGGACGAGCTCGATGAGGATCCCGAAGAAGGAGAGCCCCCTGTAAGCGAGGTTTCCGAAGCCTCCGATACCACGCTCGACGAAGACAAGATCGAGGCTGGCATCGACGAGGAAGAAGACCTGCTCGAGGGCATTCCCGAAGAAGAACTTAAAGCGACCACCGATGTGCAGCTGCCGAAGGTGACGACTGCCCGCAGCAAGCGCCGTGCGACCCGCAAGCGCGCAAACGATGGCGGCGTGACCATGCTCACAGGCGACCCGGTTCGCATGTACCTGAAGGAAATCGGCAAGGTGCCGCTGCTCACCGCTGCCGAGGAAATCGACCTCGCCATGAAGATCGAGGCGGGCGTCGCTGCGGGCGAGCAGCTCGAGAAGGCCGACGCCGGCGAAATCGAGCTCGAGAGGCGCGATCTTCGCCGCCTGACTCGCATCGAGGAAGTCGGTTTCGACGCGAAGCAGCAGCTCATTGAGGCAAACCTGCGCCTCGTCGTGTCCATCGCGAGACGCTACGTGGGCCGCGGCATGCTCTTCCTCGACCTTATCCAGGAGGGCAACCTGGGCCTCATCCGCGCTGTCGAGAAGTTCGACTACCGCAAGGGATTCAAGTTCTCCACGTATGCCACCTGGTGGATTCGCCAGGCCATTACGCGTGCCATCGCCGACCAGGCGCGCACGATCCGCATTCCCGTGCACATGGTCGAGACGATCAACAAGCTCGTGCGCATCCAGCGCCAGCTTCTCCAGGAGCTCGGTCGCGAACCGACCCCGAAGGAAATCGGCGATGTGATGGGGTTGCCTGAGGAGCGCGTCCGCGAGATCCAGAAGATCTCGCAGGAGCCGGTGAGCCTCGAGACGCCGATCGGCGAGGAAGAGGATTCCCAGCTCGGCGACTTCATCGAGGACGACGCCGCCGTGGTGCCTCCCGACGCCGCGAGCTTCAGCATGCTCCAAGAGCAGCTCGGCAAGGTGCTCGATGGCCTCGCGGAGCGCGAGCGCAAGGTCATCAGCCTGCGCTTCGGTTTGGAAGATGGCCATCCGCGCACGCTTGAGGAGGTCGGACGCGAGTTCGGCGTCACGCGCGAGCGTATCCGCCAGATCGAGAGCAAGACGCTCGCGAAGCTGCGCCACCCGAGCCGCTCGAGCAAGTTGAAGGATTACTTGGAAGATTAATCCTTGCCGCTTAGGCAAACGTCGATTGATGCGATGCTGCGAGAGCCCCTCGTCACCGACCCGATCGCTTTGAGGCTGCCCCTTGCGCACTGAGCGCTTCGGGAGCCTTGTGCGATGCCGGCGCGACGAGGGGCTTTCTTGTCGAATCACTTACCCAGCCCACGGGAAAGGAACCCATATGCCCGACCATACCTCCGAAGAACTCGAGTTCTTTGCAAGCTGCCTTCCCGGGTTGGAAGGCTTGCTCGCCGATGAGCTGCATGCGCTCGGAGTCCGCCGCACGCGCCCTCTTGGCGGCGGCGTGGCGTTTTTCGGCGCTCCGAAGGCCGCCTTGCGCGCATGTCTTTGGTCGCGGCTGGCGTCGCGCGTGCTCTGCGTTGAGGGGCGCGTTGGCGCAGCGGACTCGGATGCGCTCTACCAGGGGGTTTATGCGCTGCCTTGGGAGGATATCCTGCTTCCCGGCAAGAGCATCGCCGTGCGCGCCCGCGGGACGAACGAGGGGCTTCGCAACACGAAGTTCACGGGCATGCGCGTGAAGGACGCGATCTGCGATCGTTTGCGCGAGGTTCGCGGCGAGCGACCCGACGTGAACGTCGCGCACCCCGATATCGCCATCGACGTGCGTATCCACGAGGGGAAGGCGACGGTGTCGGTCGATCTTTCCGGCACGCCCTTGAACGACCGCGCCTACTTCGGCCGCAACGCGCCGGACACGATGCCGCTTCTGTGCTCGTATGCGGCGGCGCTTCTCGCGTATGCGAAATGGGGCGAGCGAGCGGGGGAGGGCTACCGCTTCGTCGACGCGCTCGCGGAGTCTCGAGGCGAAGACGAGAAGTCGCGGGGCTTGAGCGTTCTCGAGCGCGAGGCGAGGGCGATCGTTCTCGATGAGGCGCCCGGCGCGGCACGTTCCCGATGGGGTTTCTCCTCGTGGGGACGCTTTGACGAAGAGACGTGGAACGCGCTTCTCGATGAAGCCGACGAGCGTGCCGAGCGCGCCCAGGAGTCGCTGCGTCCCCTCGACGCTTCCGCGCCGCAGCTCGTTGCCGCGGTGCTGATCGACCCGGCGAACGACAACGCGGTCTCCGCGGCGGGGGACGCAGCCTTTGTGCGCGCAGCCGCCGACGCCCCCGCGCGCTCCGTTTTCGCCTGCATCGGCGGCGAGGGCGCGGCAGAGCGCTTCGGTGCCGAACCTTCGCTTTGCGAGGAGCTTGGGCGGGGGCGCGTGAGCATCAAGGTCCGCCTTTTCGATACGCCCCCTGCTGCGCCTGTGACGATCGTCGTTCCTGACATGTTCGGCGGGTCCGAGCATGTCGTTGACGTGCACGACGAGACATCTTCCCAGTTCGCTTCCCGTTTGCGCAAGGTGTACAAGGAGCGCCGCAAGTGGGCGCGCCGCGAAGGGGTTAGCTGCTACCGCGTCTACGATGCTGATTTGCCCGGCTACGCGGCCGCGATCGATCTGTACGCAGGTGCGGGCGAGGACGAGGGAAAAACCTTCGTTCATGTTGCCGAATACGCAGCCCCTTCATCGATCGACGAGCTGAAGGCCCGCCATCGCATGAGCGATATCCTGGCGATTACCCCTGTTGTGCTCGGCGTGCCTCCCGAGCGCGTGTTCTCCAAGACGCGCCGTCGCGATCGCGGGGGAAGCCAGTACCGCGATGCCGGCGAACGCTCGTTTGTGGCGACCGTCGAGGAGGACGGCTCGCTGTTCGAGGTCGACCTCGCAGGGTACGTGGACACGGGCATCTTCCTCGACCATCGCGATACGCGCCGTATAGTGGGCGAGATGGCGGCCGGCGGGGATTTCCTGAACTTGTTCGCGTATACGGGCACGGCGACGGTGCATGCCGCCGCGTGCGGCGCGCGCACGACGTGCACGGTGGACATGTCGGCGACGTATCTTGATTGGGCGCGCCGCAACATGGCGAACAACGGCTTCTCGGGGCGGGCCCACCGCTTCGAGCGCGCCGATGTGATGCAGTGGATCACCGAGGCGCGGCGCGATCGTCGCCTGTTCGACCTGGTGTTCGTCGACCCGCCGACGTTCTCGAATTCGAAGTCGATGGGACGGCGCACGTGGGATGTGCAGCGCGATCACGTGGAGCTTCTCATCGGCGTGAGCCGCCTTCTCCGCGAGGGCGGGCAGGCCGTCTTCTCGTGCAACCTGCGCACCTTCAAGCCCGACTTCGAATCGCTTGAGAAATACGGCGTGGAAATCGAGGACATCACGGCGCAAACGATCCCGCACGATTTCGAGCGCAACCCGCGCATCCACAAGTGCTTCATCGTTCGCAGAAAGTAGCTGGAGCGGCTCTGGGAAATCGTCTCAATTTGTCCACGGCGAGTTCATTCTGAGCAGGAGGTTTGGGGTTGCTGCGGAGCGGAGCCTTGCTTCGTGGTCAGTCGGGAGAGTTGTGCGGTGTTCGGTGGTGGGACGCTCGTCCTCGCTACTTGCGGCGGACGGGTGAATCCTTTCCAGGGCGAATGAAGAAGGCCGCGATGAGCATCACAACGCTAAGCGGGATGATCGTGGTCATGCATGCTTCCCAATATGTGGCACCGCTATCGATGATCGCCCCGTACACCGGGCTGAAGCAGTTGCCGAGGCACTGGGCGAACTGCATGACTGCCATGCCCATCGTCGCCGCCATGGCGGACTGGTTCATGATCGTCGGAGCGAACGGGCGAAGGCCGCCTCCGCCGAATCCGCCGCAGATGCCCATCAAGACGATACCGATCCAGATGAGCGACTCATTGGAGTTCTGGAACAGCAGGTAGAAGCAAATTAGGTAGGAAACGGCCACGCCGACAGGGACGATGCGCTTCAGGCGATGGGGCAGCTTCGCGGTCACCGAGCCACCGAGCGGATTGGCGATAATGCTGATGCCCGTGACGACGGCAAGGCCCATGCCCGCTGCCGCCTCGCTCCAGCCCCAGCCGACCGGGGGAGCGCTTTGGAGAAAAGTGGACAGGTACGTGTTCACGATGCCGGTCTGCCCGATGATGAAGATGAAGAACACGAGGCCGAGAAGCCAAATCTGAGGGTTGTTCAGCAGTTTCACGCACTCGATGAAGCTGCCCTCGGCGTTGTACCCAGCTACGCTGCCCTCGGGAACGCGGTAGAACACCAAGAACAGAACGAGCGCAACTGCTGCAAAAGCGACGACGATGCCGAAGACGCCTTGCCAACCCATCGAGCTTGCGATCATGGGACAGATGATCGAGTCAAGCGTGATCGACAGGGGCACCCAACAGCACCACAGGCCCAATGCGAGCCCACGCGTCTTGTCGGGAAACCACAGCGTGATCAACGTCGGGGCCGATACTCCCGCAAGGCCGATGCCGGTGCCTTCGAGGAAGCGGCCGATCATCATGGTCGCGATATTGTCGCCGCCGAGAATCTCGACGAGCCCTCCGACGATCACGCCGATGGCCGAAAGCGCGATCGTTTGCTTCAGCCCCAGCTTGCGGCAGATGAAGGCGGCGGGGAAGGCAAGCACGATGCCGATAAGCGATACCATCGTCATCAGCATGCCGAAGCCGCTTGCATCGAGGCCGAAACAGCCGTCGGGACTGACCCCCGGCACATAGATGAAATAGAGCGGGATCGAGACGATCTTGAATTGCGCCATGGGCGCAGCAAAGCTTATCAGGAACGTGATGATCCAGATCACCCACGCGTAGCGGGGCGTTTTCTCTTCCTTGATCGTGATTTCCGATTCAGCGAGGGGTCGTGGCCCTCGGTTACTCTCGACGGACCTATCTTTCTCATCCATCGTCGTACCTTTCTCTTATGCGAAGTGCATGTGGATACAGGTTGTCACGCGTATCGAGCGGGGAAAATTGCTTGAATGTGGCAAGCTGCGCATCTATCGGGAAATCAGAGGTTGCTAACCTTTGTGGGGTACAGGGTCGCCCTCGACTTCCCACTCCTCGAAGATGACGCTGCCGTGATAGCGGTAGACGCCGTAGACGCCTTTGAAGTCGTAGCCCGCCACCGTGAACGAGCCTCCTACGGAAGTCGAGAAGTCTGCCGCTTCGGTGTTGAAGCCATTCGAGGGAAAGACGTACAGGTTGCAGACACGGTCGTGGCTTCCCGTTGGAGCGAGCACGATGCCCGTTCCGAACTCCAGGGGTAGGCCGTCGCTTTTGATGCGAAGGCCGGTGAGCGCGAGCTTCGCATCAAAACGCTCGATCCAGGGTTTTCTCGACTGTTTGGCCCAGGCGGCCCAAACGCTCGTGTTCTTCTTGTTGTCATCTGCGTAAATGGCGTCGAAGAACTCCCGGTAGCTTTCGGCTCCGTTGAGGTACTGCTCGAATTCGGGCAGTACGGTATCGCCGATCGTCGTTGCCAGGCGCAGTCGGTCGAGCTCGAGTGCCGATGTCAACGGTGCTTTCTTGATTTGCTTGAGCAATTCAGTTGCATCCACGGTAATCCTTCTCCTTACTGGCACGTTCCCCTCGAAAAGCGTTTCGATGTTGCAGGGGGCTGCCCGCAGCAATGTCGGCGCAGGCAGCCCCACTTGTTGTTACTGCTTCAGCTTGTTAGCGCCCTATGCGCAAGGCGGCACCCAGAGATATTGCTGGGGCTTTTCGTCGAGCTTCTTCACAAGCTCGTCGACAGGGCCGTACTCCATGCATTTTGCCTGGCAGTGGAAGACGCAGGAAGGCAGCTTGCCCTTCTCCTGACGCTCGGCACACAGATCGCAGAGCTTCGTGAACGCCGGAATGAAATCATACACGTACTGGTCAGTCTCGTTGCCTTCCTTGTCCTTGATGGGCCACGGGCCGTTCTGCATGACCTTCACGCCCCACTGGCCAAGCGGCAGGTCGAGCTCGGATTGGCAGGCCACTTCGCAAGAATAGCAGCCGGTGCAGTACTGGTAGTCGACAAGAATTCCGTTCTTAGCCATTACAGTTCCTCCTCTTTGCAGCGATACACCTTGGCAAGCGTGCACTTGAGGTCAGCGCCGAAGCCGGTCGTACCAGGTTTGTTGGCAAGCAGCTGGTTGATGTTGGACTGACGGAAGCCGTACAGGTTCGGCTCAGCACCGTCCTGCTCGGGGAACCACCAGCCGTGCTGTGCGGCGATGGTACCCTCATGCACCTCGTAGGTGACGCGAGCGCGCTGGCGTGCGCGGCCGCGATGGTTCTCAAGCCACACCCAGTCGCCTTCGCAGATATGCAGGCGCTCGGCGTCGCGCGGGTGAATCTGGACCCACGGATCGGGCGTGAGCTGGCGCAGATAAGGAATCTGGCGATGCTCGGAATGGAAGAACGAGGTGGTGCGGGCGCCCGTGATCATGATCATCGGGTACTCCTCGTAGAGGTCGGGCGTGGTCACAGGGCCGATGCCCGGCTCCTCGATGTAGGGCAGCGGATCGTAGCCGAACTTCTGGAACAGCGTCGACCAGAACTCGATGCGGCCGGTCGGCGTGTTGAAGCCAGGCTGGCCATCGGGGCGCATGAGGCCCTTCTCGTACTTCTTGTAGACGTACTTCTGGTAAGCCGGGCCATGCTCCATGAGCTCGCGGAAGGTGAATCCGGAAGGCTTCACAATCTCGTCGTAGACCTCGTCCTCGGTCTTCCACGGCCACGTGTGCTGCTTGCCCTCGGGGCGCTCGATCACGCGGTTGAACTCGTCATCGTTGTCGAAGTACTGGGCGAGCTCGCGGTTGATCTCGCAGTCGGATTTCGCCTCGCCCTCGGTGGCGCAGCCGCCCGTGATGGCGGAGAGGAAGTAGTAGTGAGCGCGCACGGAGTGCTTCTCAGCCCACGTCTGAACAGGGAGGACAATATCGGCGTACGCCTGAATCGTCGGCGTCATGAAGATATCGCACGCAGCGACGAACTCGACCTTCTTCATGGCCTCATACCAGCGCTCGGTCTCGCAGCTCATGCAGGCGATGCCGTTGGACGTCTGAATCCAGATGCCCTTCACCTTGCCGGCTTCGCAGTACTCAAGGCACATGTCGGGCATTGCCTGGGTAAGGCCGTAGCGGTACATCGGGAACTCTTTCCAGCCGACGCGCTTTTTCTGCATCTCCTCGTTGATGAGGTCGTAGATGCCCCAAGCGCCTGCGGAAGGCTGGTCGACGCCCATCGGGGAGGCGGTGTAGCACATGCCGCCGGGGACATCGAGGTTGCCCGTGATCGTCCACAGAGCGGCGATGGCGGCAGCGCACGGGGTGCCCTGGGACTGCATGTCGACGGCGAGGCCCCAGACGACGTTTGCCGGATGAGCGTTCGCGAACATGCGAGCAGCAGCGATGATCTTCTCCTTGGGAACCCAGGTCATCTTCTCAACTTCGTCGAGGGAGAGCTCGCGGGCGCGCTCGGCCAGCTCGTCGAAGCCGTAGGTCCAGCGCTCGACGAAGTCATGGTCGTAGAGGTCCTCGTCGACGATGACCTTGATCATCGCGAGGGCGAGAGCGGTGTCGGTGCCGGGGCGCAGCTGCAGGTGGATGTCGGCGTGCGCGGCAAGCCAGGTGACGCGCGGCTCGACGGAGATGAGCTTGCAGCCGAGCTTCATGGCGTCGGTGACCCAATGGCCCATGAAGAAGTCGGGGTTGGAGATGGTGGGGTTGCAACCCCAGACGATGGTGCACTCAGGGCACGTCCACTCGGGATCGTCGTAGCGCAGCGCGGAGAACTGCGAGAAGTCGGCGATGAGCATGCCGCCGTAGGTCATGATCATGAGCGACAGGCGGGGGAGGTAGCACGCGGTGCCGGAGAGGAGGCCGTACTCGTTCGGGCTTCCGAACGTGTTCGCCATACGGCCGACCTGCCACTGGTTGTCGCGTGCGGTGCCGCGCAGGCAGTGGATGGAGTCGCCGCCGTAGGTCATCGAGATGCGGCGGAACTCCTTGTAGCAGGTTTCAAGCGCTTCGTCCCACGAGATGCGCTCCCACTTGTTCTCGCCACGCTCGCCAGCGCGCTTCATCGGGTAGAGAATGCGGTCGGGGTGGAACTCGACCTGCTTGAAAGCGAGGCAGCGCGGACAGAGAGCGCCGCGGTTGTACGGATCGTCCGGGTCGCCTTCGCACTTGATGAAACGGCCGGTCTCCTTGTCGGAGTACACGAGCACGCCGCAGCCCTCGTGGCAGCCAGGTGCCGACCAAACGGACGTGCGCGTGACGATCATGCCGTCTTCTTCGTACTGCCACTCGCCGGGATGCTTCCAGCGAGGGTCAACTTCCTGGTGCACGCCGGCACCGAAGTTGAACTGATTCTCCTCTTTGGAGTTGCCAATATCGTCGCGGTCGCGCCCCTCGATATTGGTCTCGACTTTCTCGATAGTGTCAGCCATCGATCCTCCTCTCGTAGGGCCTAAAAGAGTGCAGGTGTCTTCCCTGCGTCGGCCCGGCGGGACATGAAAACGGGTGTCCGCCCCGAGAATCCCGCCCCCTAACGGGTATTAAGAGTTGACCATGAATCGATGCTGACACTATCGCGTGAAAGGTATGCAGTATTGCGAAATCAGTACGTTGGTATGAGACGTTTACCTGGAATTTCGCAAATGAGTCATCATCTGGGCGATGAGAGGACCTAAGTTACCTGTGGTTCTCGGGCTCCTCGCTTAAAGGCTTGCCCTTCGACTTCGGACTGATGAACATTGCTGCGATGAGCATCACGACGGAAAGCGGGATGATGGTGAATAGGCAGGCGTCCCAATACGTGTAGCCCGCGTCGATCATGCCGCCGTAGACGGGGCTGAAGCAGTTGCCGATGCATTGCGCGAACTGCAGGACGGCCATGCCCATCGTCGCCGCCATGGCCGACTTGTTCATGATCGTCGGAGCGAGCGGGCGCAAGCCGCCTCCTCCGATGCCGGCGCACAGGCCCATCAGCACGATGCCGACCCATACGAGCGTGATGTTCTCGGTTTGGAACATCATGTAGAAGCAGAAGAGGTAGATCACCGCAACGAGCACGGGCATGATCCTCTTGAGCTTTAGCGGCAGCCTGTTGGTGATGGCACCGCCGGCAGGGTTCGCGACCAAACCGATCGTGGTGACGACGGAAAGCCCCATCGCCGCAGCTTGCTCGGTGAAGCCCCATCCGCCCGTCTCGACCGACGTTTGCAGAAACGTCGGCAGATAGGTGTTGACGATGCCGGTCTGTCCCGCGATGAACACTGCGAAGACGATGAAGAGCAGCCAGATGTCCTTGTTCTTCAGGAGCACGACGCACTCCTTGAAGTTGCTCTCGACGTTGTAGCTGGCACCTTCTCCTCCGGGCACCTTGTAGAAGATGTTGAACAGGATGAGCGCCACCGTGGCGAAGATGATGACGAACCAGAAAACGCCTTGCCAGCCGCTCGCGGCGGCGATGCTCGGCGTGACGAGCGCATCGAGCGTGATGGAAAGCGGAACCCAGCAGCACCACAAGCCGAGCATGACGCCGCGGGTCTTGTCGGGGAACCACAGGGTAATAAGCGTCGGCGCGGACACACCCACAAGCCCGATTCCCAGCCCCTCGATGAAGCGGCCGATGTAGAGCGCGGTGATGTTGGTGCCGGCCAAAGCAGGAATGAGCCCGCCGACGATAACGCCGAGCGTGGCGATGGTGATGGTCCATCTCAGGCCGAGCTTTCGGCAGATGAAGGCGGCGGGGAACGCGAGCACGATGCCGATAAGCGACACGCAGGTCATGAGCATGCCGAATCCCGCTCCGTCAAGCATGAAGCCGCCAGCTGGGCTGACGTTTGGCACATAGATGAAGTACAGGGGGATGTTCACCAGCTTGAACTGGCCCAATGGGGCAGCAAAGCTGACGAGGAACGTGACGATCCAGATGATCCACGCATAGCGCGGGGTCTTTTCCTCGTAGCGGTTGATATCCGATTCAGCGTACGGTCTTGGCTGCTTGAGGGCAGCGCTATCTTTCTCCATTGTTCTCACCTTCTCTAGATACGTATCCAGATACAGCGTGCAGAGGAGTTCGCCCTCGCAAAGGGCAGGATGCGATTGAGCCCAAGCACCCCTTATGCGGGAATCTGTCTTACTGACCAGAGCATGGGATCGCAATCACGACCGGCGCCGCATCCGCAGCGCACGGTGGGCTCGACGACTTTCGCCCAGTAGTTCTTATCCGTCTGATAGACCCACTGGATCTCGTCGAGGGTACCTGCGATGGTGTACCACCATTCCATGCTCGGGCCATAAGGGCTGAAACGCCCGTCGGTTGCGGACTTTCCGCACTTGGTGCAGTAGATCTCGACGGCACCTTCTCCTTCGGGCTTTTTGCGCTTCAGGGAGTTTTCCGGCGCCGCTGCCTGCTCGGCCGGAATCGACGCTTCCACTTCGATTGGCTTGACGTCTTCCTTCGCGATCATCTTTTCTCCCTTCCGGCCTCTTCGGCCTGCGTTTCGTTGGCTCCCGTATTGCGACGCATGGCACTGTCTGGGTGCGCTTCTTCGCCGGGCGCCCGGGGTATGCTGGCGCCGCAGACGTTGCAATGCGTGGCCCCCGCTTCGTTGGCTTGCCCGCACACAGGGCAGGTTCCTTCGGTGTTGAGCGGGCGAGGCTCGACCTTTCCGCATAAGCCGCAGCGCACGCACACGCGAGTGTAACCACCGCACATCGAGCCCCGCCCCTTCCTCTTTGCACTTGATACTCGACGCCGAGCAGGGGTTGCGGAGTTGTTCATGCTCCCTGCTCGGCGCTGGAAAAACGTTGCTTACTTCTTGTCCGCCGTGCCCGCCTTGGGTACGAATAGCACATGCTTCGTGGTGGCGTCTGCAAGCTTTGCCGCCAGCTCGTCGATGGGCCCGTACTCCATGCAAAGCGACTGGCAGTGCTTCACACACGTGGGCTTCTTGCCTTTCTCAACGCGCTTGGCGCACAGGTCGCACTCGTCGGTGGGAATGGGCACTGTGTCGAGCTGCCAGTTCTTCTTGTCGATCTGCCAGGGGCCGATGGTGGCCATCTGGATGCCGTAACGCCCGATGGGGATGTCGTGCTCGACGGAACAGGCCATCTCGCAGGTGCCGCAGCCGGTGCAGAACTCGTAGTTGATGAGCAGTCCGTATGCCTTCTCAGCCATGGCTAGTCCTCCATTTCTGCTTCGAGGGTGGAGTTGCGGAAACTGCCCTCGGCGAAGCGGTCCTTGGGCTGTGCCGGTTCAGGCAGGGGGATTTCTTCCGGCGTGCACTTGTAGACCTTGCACAGGTAGCACTTGCTCTGGTTGCCGAACCCGGTGTCGCCGCATTCCGACGGCAGGCACACGTTGATGTTGCGGGCATAGGTTGCAAAGCAGCCTTCGCCCTGATCCTCCGGGTCGGCTTCAGGGAACCACCAGCCGTGGTCGGCTTGCACCACGCGCGGGTCGACGATCGGGGTCACCTTCGCCACCTCGCGGCAGCGGCCGATGGGGCTTTCGATCCAGCACCAGTCGCCGTCTTCGATGCCGAGCTCCGCTGCTTTGTCGGGATGGATCTCGAACAGGGGCTGGGGGAGTCTCGAGCGCAGACGGCTCATCTGCCTATGCTCGGAGTGGAAGGACTCGTAGTGGCGCGCGCCAGTAGTGAGCACCAACGGGTACTCCTTGTAGAGCTCCGGCTGGCTATAGGGGCTCATCGGCGGCTCCTCGAAGTAGGGCAGCGGCTTCTGCCCCCAGGATGCCAGCAGTGTCGACCACAGCTCGATTCGGCCGGTCGGCGTGTTGAATCCCACCTTGCCGTCGGGGCGCTGCTCGCCCTTCTCGAACTTGCGGTAGTGGAACTCGGGGTAGATCCAGTTGAGCTTGCGGGACTTGTCGTAGGTGATGCCGGCCTCTTTGATAAGGTAGGAGAAGTATTCCTCAAGCGTCTCACCTGGCCAGAGGTCCTTGTTCCAGCGGCGGCCGAGCTCCCAGTTGATCTGGAAGTCGTCTTTCGACTCGCCCATCGGCTCGCAGGCCTTGTTGGTGTTTTGGATGTAGTACCACACCGAGCGCAGGCCCTCGCGCTCCGGGTAGAAGCACAGCGGCAGCACGACATCGCAGTTTGCCATGAGTGTCGGCGTCATGAAGCAGTCGACGCCCACGACGAACTCGCAGTTTCTAAGACCCTTCTCGACGCGGGGCTCGGGATCTTGGGCGCAGCAGGCGAGCGGGTTGGTCGACTGGATCCATGCCGCGCGGATCTTGAACGGGCGGCCAGTGACCAGCTGGTCGATCATGGAGTCCGCCTGGCACTGGACCATGCCGGAGTTGGTGATCATCTCGTAGTTGGAGCCGATGCGCTCTTTCTCCTGCTCGGGAGTGAAGACCTCGCGGGGATCGGGCGGCAGCCAAACCTCGGTGTTGTACGGGTCGTGCACGGTGATCATGCCACCGGGGATGTCGATCTGGCCGGTGATGCACCACAGGTTGCACAGCGCCTGGGAAGCGGTGACGCACTGCAGGTTCATATCGATGGCCAAGCCCCACTGCACGGCCGTCGGCTTCTCAGACATGTACTTCGCAGCGGCGATGATGTCTTCCTTGTCAAGCCAGGTGACCTCAGAGGCCAAGTCGAGGTCGTAGGGCTCGCAAGCCTTCTCATACTCTTCGAAGCCGTAGCACCATTTCTCGACGAACTCGTGGTCGTAAAGGTCGTTTTCCATGAGGTACTTGCCCATGGACAAAGCGAGCATGGAGTCGGTGCCGGGGCGGATCTGCAGCCAGAGGTCGGCCTTCGCGGCGAGCCAGGTCAGGCGCGGGTCGACGACGATGAGCTTCGAGCCGCGCTTCATGCAGTCGACGACCCAGTGGCCTAGGTTGCCGTCAGCGTTGGCGATAAGCGGGTTGTTGCCCCAGACGAAGATGTTCTTCGGGGCGACCCATTCGGGATTGTCGTAGCGGTCGGGGAACTGCATCGAGAAGTCAGGGCAGGTGTAGCAGCCCTGGATGGTGTTCGCAGCTGCAACGCGGGGAACGTAGCACGCGTTGCCGGAATGGAAGTACGAATACTGGATCGAGCCGAGCGCATAGCCCAAGCGCGCGTTGATCGGCGGCGTGACGCGGCCGGTGCCGGACGCGAAGATGATCGCCTTTCCGCCGTACTCGTCGCGAATCTTCGTGAACTTCTCGTCGATCATGTCGTAGGCTTCTCCCCACGTAATCCGCTCCCACTTGTCCGCCTTGCCGCGGAACTTCGGGTCGCGCTTCATCGGGTGGAGCAGCCGGTCGGGATGGTAGATCGCCTCGGCCACGTCGAGGCAGCGCATGCAGAGGCGCCCCTGGTAGTACGGGTTCTCCTCGTCGCCTTCGACCTTGATGAACTTGCCGGTCTCCTTGTCCGTGTACACGACGACGCCGCAGCCGTCATGACAGCCCGGCGCAGACCAGGCAGCCGACCTGGTGCAGATCATGCCGTCCTCTTCCCACTGCCAAGGCACGTCTCCGCCGGTGTACATGACAGGCGGTTCGTTGAAGAACGTGGGGCGCATCCCCTTCGACTCGTCGCTGTCGTGGGGAATGTCGATTCTCATTGTCATTTGAGTCACTCTCCCTCTCCTAGAGCTTTCCACTAATGGCTCACTCGCCGTGATAGAAGTCGAGAGTGGTAAGGCCTCCTTCCTTAGCGCCCTCCGCTTCTACCTTTTCGGTGGCTCACACGTTAGGGCGCAAAATCGAGGATGGCTTGACCGCAGGAGTTCCAAAAGCGAGATTGGAACTCGCTTGATGAGGGGCGGTACGCTGCGTATGAGGTGTTGAACTGGAGAAATTAGTTTTCTTCAAAATTGCGGTCCAGAGGGTGTGCTTATTTGGACCGGCACCGTTATCGCTCTTGGTCCAGAAGCGCGATAAGCTCCTGTTGCGAGTGGACGCCCGCCTTGCGGTAGATGTTCGACATGTGTGTTTTGGTGGTGCTTTCAGAGATGAAGAGCTTCTCGGAGATGGCCTTCGCGTTGCGCCCTTGCGCGGCCCACGTGAGCACTTCCGCTTCGCGCGGGGATAGCTTGCAGCGCTTCACCAGGCGGGCGCAGCGCCTTTCAAGCGAGCTGTCCTGTGCGGCCGTCGTCGGCATGTCGACGAGCACGACGGTACGATAGCCAGGGGTGCCCGACTCTTCGTCAAAGGGCAGAAAGAACAAGGATGCCAAGATGAAGGACGCGACGATGGCCAAGGTGATGAGAAGGCTCGCGTCTTGCGCCTCGCTTGCCACGGTGAGCGTGCCGATGAGCAGGCCTACGGCAAATCCGCAGTTGGCGGCAAGTTTTCCTCGGGTAGAGGTGTAGAGGACGGGAAATTCTTTCGCTGCAGCAAGGACTGCCAGACAGCCGCAGTGCACGGTGCGGAAGAGAAACCAGCATACGACCATCACGCCGAGGGCCACGATGGCGAGCGCGTCTGTCGGGCTGGGGGCGGCGGCGGGGGTTTATGAACATGACGAGCAGCATGCTGAAAAAAAGCATGAGCCAGCAGACGATTCCGAGGGCGAGCTTGGGAAGCAGCGCGGTGCAGAAGAGGAAGAGCAGCCCGCCGGTGCAGAAGACCGCTGCATGGGCGAATTGGTTGTGGCATTAGCCGCCGTGTACCATGAAATCGTCCCATAGCATGAATCCCATGGCGATCGAAAAACCTGCGAACAGGAGGCATGTGTACGTGAGGGGGAGCGGAGGCGTTGCCCCTAGGGCGTCGAGCGCCATGAGCAAGGGAGAGAGCGAGCCGGGCGCAAGGCTTGCAAGGAAGAAGAACCTCGTGTGGCCGAGCGCAACGCTGTCGCGGCGCCTGAACCAGAGCAGCAAGCCCTTCGTGCCGATGATGCTTCCGACGAAGAAAACGAATTGCCCCAGGTGCGCTTCGGTAAAATCCATGCTGGGCGGGAGTTCGGCGAAGGCTCCGAAAAAGGCGATCAGGTAGTAGCCGTAATAGAGGCAAAAGCCCACGACAATTGCGAGCTGCATGAATCCGAGATGCCTAACTTTCATGATCCCCCCGATTCGCCGATCAGCAACAACTGCTCGATGCTGAGCTTTGGTTCGAACCTTTGGCTTGAGCTGCAGACGATGCGAGCTGTCTTGAGGAGGCGTGCCGCAAACATCCCAATTGTGCTGTTCTCGCCACGCAAAACGTCTGAATCGCTTTCGCGATCGAGGCTATGCCGTGGCTGCGGTCGCTGTTGAGATGCGGTTTCATCTGCGGATGATTGAGAAAGCGCGGCTGCCATGCGGCAACGTCTTCGAGGGGCTGCGTATCGAGCATCCATGTGAG
>ERZ1034913.647-NODE-647-length-26196-cov-14.923492_pt1 | contig 26196 bp, 25 predicted proteins | sample MGYA00520697_ERZ1034913 | MGnify/ENA primary metagenome ERZ1034913 (study PRJEB33766, sample SAMN09781786) | gut metagenome | biome: gut microbiome | host: Homo sapiens | place: Madagascar | study: EMG produced TPA metagenomics assembly of the PRJNA485056 data...
ACGGCCAGAGCCAGGTGGAGAGCGGCGCCGGCAGCGGCGTCATCATCAGCTCGGACGGCTACATCCTCACCTGTGCGCACGTTGTGGATGGTGCTTCCACCATCACCGTGACCATTGATGACAAGGACTACACCGCCACCCTCGTGGGCGAGGACACCACCAGCGACGTGGCCGTGATCAAGATCGACGCCACTGGCCTGACCCCCGCCACCGTGGGCGACAGCGACAGCCTGAAGGTGGGCCAGAGCGTCATGGCTGTGGGCAACCCGCTGGGTGAGCTGGGCGGCACCGTCACCGGCGGCATGATCAGCGCACTGAACCGCAGCGTGACCATCCAGGGCACCAGCTCCACCAACACCATGTCCCTGATCCAGATGGACGCTTCCGTCAGCCCCGGCAACTCCGGCGGCGGCCTGTTCAACATGAACGGTGAGCTGATCGGCATCGTGAACGCAAAGTCGTCCTCCAGCGATGCCGAGGGCCTTGGCTTTGCCATCCCCATCAACGACGCCATCGAGGTGGCGCAGCAGCTGCTGGAGAACGGCTATGTCACCGGCCGGCCCTATCTGGGCATCACCTATCTGGGCGTTGAGGACGCCCAGACCGCTGCCCAGCTGGGCGTGAACGCTTACGGCGTCTATGTGGTGGAAGTGGTCAAGGGCGGCCCTGCCGAGCGGGCAGGCCTGCAGTCCGGTGACCGCATCGTGAGCATCGACGGCACCGAGATCGCCTCCAAGGACGATCTGGGCACCCTGATGCAGAAGCACGCGGCCGGTGACACCCTGAACATCACCATCGCCCGCAACGGCCAGATGCAGACCGTCAGCGTGACCCTGGGCGAAAAGACAGCGTCTAACAGCTAAAAATTCAAATCTTCTTGCGGCGGCAGACCTTTGCAGGCGGTCTGCCGCCGCTTTTGTGTGCCCGGAAAAGCCCCTTTGCCCGAACGCACAAAAGTATGAGAAAAAATTTGTGAATATCGCCATCTGGACAAGCGGACCTTCCTGCGGTAACATAGATTCACAAGATTGTTACTCTCCATGAGGCATTACTTGCACACTGATCCTTAAGAGCATTTATGCGGCTTATGGGGCGTGGTGTAAGTATAACCACAGGGGGAGTTTTTTCTTTGTAAATTTTGCGGATGGAGCGTGCCGGAGATGCAGATTTTCAAAAAGATCAACAACAACGTTGCTCTGGCACGGGACGCAAAAGGCCGCGAACTGGTGGTGTTCGGCAAGGGCATCGGCTTCCCCGCCATGCCGTATGAGCTCACCGATCTCTCGGCGGTGCAGCGCACCTTCTACGATGTGAACGAGAAGTATTTTGCACTGCTGCGCGACATCCCGGGCGAAGTATTCCTGCTGGCGGACGACATTGCCGCCGACGCGCAGGACGAGCTGGACTGCTCCCTGAGCCCGAACCTGACCTATGCGCTGGCCGACCATCTCAATTTTGCCATTCAGCGCTGCCGGGACGGCATTGCCCTCCAGACACCGCTTGCCTATGATATCCGGCATCTGTACCCGCAGGAATACAGCCTGGCAAAGCAGGCTTTGCACCAGATCCGGGATACGCTGCACGTTGACCTGCCCGCCGAAGAAGCCGTGAGCATTGCGATGCACTTCATCACGGCAGAAGCCGAGGTGGGCGACATGCACTCCACCATCCTCACCGCCAAGGTGGTGTCCGAAATTTCGGCACTGGTGGAAGAAAACCTCTCCGTGAAGCTGGATAAGGACAGCTTCAGCTTTTCCCGCTTTGCGATGCACCTGCGCTACCTTGTGCAGCGCATGATGCACGGCAAACCGCTCAGCGGTGACACCGGCATGGACTCCATGTTCCGCACCGTCAGCCGCGAATACCCAAAGATCTATGCCTGTGTGCAGAAGATCAACGACTTCCTCACGGCCACCTACGGCTGGCCCTGCAGCAAGGAAGAACAGCTCTACCTCATCATGCACATCCACCGGGTGTGCTGTGAGCGCACCGAGGAAGAATAAGCCTTCCCCGAAAGACAACCGAATACCCCGAGATCATCGGATCGTTACCCGTGCAAAGTTCACGGGGCGTCACCCAGCTCGAAAAGAACACAGAACGGCTTTGGGCCGCGCTGCGGCCTTTTGCGAATTGGGTGATTTTTGTTTTTCTACGGTATATCCGCCGCCCGGCGCGCGAGGGCGGTGTGTTATATAAAATTTTATTGCATCTTGATGAAGGACACCTTCGTGTGCCCGGACAAAGAAAGGAAGTGCGGCCTTTGCAGGAAACGGAACCCCGGCAGGCATTGCTGGACCAGCTGCTCCCCCTTGTGGGCGGTGAGGCGAACGTGGCCTCCACCACCCGGCGGGGCAGCCGCATTTCCATGACACTCAAGGACGAAAGCCTTGCGGACCCTGCGGCGCTGGCGGCTCTGCCGTTTGCGGCCACCGTCAGTCTGCGCAATGGGCGGCTGCGCCTTGAGCTGACCGAACAAGCCTATGAAAAAAGCAAGAAGGAGAATCTACTTATGGCTAGTAAATATGATGGTCTTGCGCGCATTATCATCCAGAATGTTGGCGGCAAGAGCAATATCGTGTCCCTTACCCACTGCATGACCCGCCTGCGCTTCAAACTGCAGGACGAGAGCAAGGCAAACACCGATGTGCTGAAAGAGACCGACGGCATCGTGACCGTGATCCAGTCCGGCGGACAGTATATGGTGGTCATCGGTCAGCAGGTTGCCGATGTGTACGACGCTGTGTGCACCGTGGGTCACATTACCCCGGGCGGCGCAGTGGACGATAACGGCAACGGCAACGCCACCGGCAGCGCCGAAGCCCCCAAGGAAAAGCAGGGCCTGTTCAATGCCTTCGTCAGCATCGTTACGACAGTGTTTGCCCCCTGTTTGGGCGTGCTGGCTGCCACCGGTATCGTAAAGGGCTTTATCTCCCTGTTCGTTGCCATCGGCGTACTCAGCAGCACCAGCGCCACCTACAATATCCTGTACTCTCTGGGCGACAGCTTCTTCTACTTTATGCCCATGCTGCTGGCCTACACCGCCTCCAAAAAGTTTGGCCTGCCGGAGCTGGAGGGTATGACCATTGGTGCAGCGCTGCTGTACCCGTACCTGTCCACCACTTCCGGCATGGATATCTCCAACCTGTTCGGGATCCCGGTCGTTATGCCTGCTTCCGGCAACTACACCTCCAGCGTTCTCCCCATCGTCTGCGCCATCGCATTTGCAGCATGGTTCGAGAAGAAGTATAAAAAGTTCATCCCGGATTCCTGCAAGCTGTTTTTTGTGCCGCTTATCACCTGCGGCGTCACCTTTATCCTCACGCTGTGGATCATCGGACCCATCACCTCTCTGCTGGGCGATGGTCTGGGCATTGCACTCAATGCGATCGCAAACTTTAACGGCATCCTGCTGGGCGCTGTTGTGGGCGGCCTGTGGCAGATCCTGGTCATGTTCGGTCTGCACTGGGCTACCGTGCCTCTGATGCTGAACGACCTGGCCACCAAGGGCTACTCCAACGCACTGACCGGTATGTTCGGCTGCACCTTTGCACAGTGCGGTGCCGTGCTGGCAATTTACCTCAAGACCAAGAACCGCAAGACCAAGAGCCTGTGCATCCCCGCACTGATCTCCGGTATCGCAGGCGTTACCGAGCCGGCGATCTACGGCCTGACCCTGCCCAAGAAGAAGCCCTTTATCATCACCTGCATCGTGGGTGCCATTACCGGCGCTGCCCTGATGGCATTTAATGTTACCGGCTACACCAGCGCAGGTACCGGCATCTTTGGCTACACCGCTTACATCAACACCGTTACCAACGATATCTCCGGCATGATCGCATCCATCGTCATTTCCCTGATCGCCGTTGTGCTGGCCTTCGTGATGGTCTATGTGACCTACTCTGACGAGCCTGCCAAGGCAAAGAAGTAAAAAGCACCACAGTTTTAGCAGGGGTTTTATAGATATCCGTATTCAGGGGCAGGCTCCGGCCACAGGCCGTGCAGGGCCGCAGCCGTAAAGGGCCTGTCCCGCTTTTTATATCAGCTGAACAAAGGAGAAAAACACTATGAGCGTTTTCCGCGATGATTTCCTGTGGGGCGGCGCCTGTGCTGCCAACCAGTTCGAGGGTGCATGGGATGTGGACGGCAAGGGCGCCAGCGTGCCCGATATGTGCACCAACGGCTCCCACACCGTGCCCAAGTGGGTGACCACCACCATCCACCCGGACCGTCTGTACCCCAGCCATGAGGCCATTGATTTCTACCACCACTATGAAGAGGACATCGCCCTGTTTGCCGAGATGGGCTTCAAGACCTTCCGCACCTCCATCAACTGGACCCGCATCTTCCCCAACGGCTGGGAAACGGAACCCAATGAGAAGGGTCTGGAGTTCTACGACCGCGTGTTCGACTGCTGCAAGCAGCACGGCATCGAGCCGCTGGTCACCATCAGCCATTACGAGCTGCCCTACGCTCTGGTGGAAAAGTACAACGGCTGGGCTTCCCGGGAGCTGATCGGGTTCTACATGAACTACTGCAAGACCATCTTCGAGCGCTACAAGGACAAGGTGAAGTACTGGCTGACCTTCAACGAGATCAACGCAGGCATGATGGCCTTTGGTCAGGTGCTTTCCACCGGTACCGTGCAGGGCTACGAAGGCCCCGCCATGGGTGCACCGGATGACCCCCAGACCCGCCTGCAGGCTTTGCATCACCAGTTTGTGGCCAGTGCACAGGCCATCATCTACGCCCATGCGCACTACCCCCAGTTCAAGATGGGCTGCATGCTGGCCTACGGCCAGAGCTACGCCATGACCTGCGACCCGGATGACCAGCTGGCCAACCAGCAGAGCATGAACGAGCACAACTGGTACTGCGGCGATGTGCATGTGCGCGGCGAGTACCCCTACTTTGCAAAGCGCCTGTGGAAGGAGCTGGGCGTGGAGATCCGGATGGAGCCGGAGGACGCCGAGACCTTGAAGAAGGGCGTAGTGGATTTTTACACCTTCAGCTACTACATGACCAGCTGCGTGACCACCCACAAGGATGTGGAGGGCATTGGCGGCAACCTGCTGGGCGGCGTGAAGAACCCCTACCTGAAAGCTTCCGACTGGGGCTGGCAGATCGACCCCAAGGGCCTGCGCTATGCCCTGAACGAGATCTATGGCCGTTACCGGATTCCCCTGATGGTGGTGGAGAACGGTCTGGGTGCCTACGATGTGAAGGGCGAGGACGGCGTTGTTCACGACAGCTACCGCATCGACTACCTGCGCAGCCACATCGAGCAGATGGCTGAAGCTGTCAAGGATGGTGTGGACCTGATGGGTTACACTCCCTGGGGCTGCATCGATCTGGTCAGCGCTTCCACCGGCGAAATGGCCAAGCGCTATGGCTTCATCTACGTCAACAAGTTTGACGACGGCACCGGCGATCTGAGCCGCGAGAAGAAGGACTCCTTCTACTGGTACAAGAAGGTCATTGCCACAAACGGCGAAGACCTGGCATAAGGCGTTACGCAAAAAAGGACTCCGGCAGCGGCTGCTGTCGGAGTTCTTTTTCTTTATGTCATGTCAGGCCAAAAATGGTCGCGCTGTAGGGCATGACCACCGCTTCGTGCTCATACACCCGTGCCGGGCCGCGCCACAGGCTGGACGAGGTGCCGTCGCTCAGCAGCTGCCACCGGCCGCCGGGCAGGGGCACGGTCCTGCTTGTCTCGGTGGGGTTATAGAACACGCACAGCGCGCCCCAGGCCGCGCCGTCGCCCCACACGGCGGGCAGAGTCCAGCCCACCAGCGGCTGCTCCAGCGCGAAGAACTGCAGCGCGTCCGGCGCGTTGCGGTCGGCACTGCCCAGCCGCGGGAACTTTGCCCGCAAAGCAAGCAATCCCCGGTAATAGTCCACCAGCGGGTGGTACTTCTCGGCCCGCTCCCAGTCCAGCCGGTTCAGCGCGGGCGAGGAGCGGTAGCTGTTGCCCTGGCCCTTTTTGGTGCGGGCAAACTCCTCACCGGCCTGCAGAAAGGGCAGGCCGAAGCTCGTCAGGTAGATGCCCGCCGCCAGCCGGTTCTGGGCCAGCGCAGTGCTGTCGGCGGCGGTGAACTCCGGCTTCTCGTGCCGCACGAGAAGCAGCTTGTCCCACAAGGTGAAATTGTCGTGGGCGGAAACATAGCTCACGATCTGCCCGGGCGCGTGGGGCGGCAGCTTGTCGCTGCGGCACCAGGCGGCCACCGCCGCGCCGATGTCCCACAGGCTGTCGGGTTTGCCCTGCACATAGCCCGGCTCCCGGGCGTTGAAGCACCCGCCCTTGATGGCGTCGCGGGTGTCATCGCAGAAGATGCCCACCCGCTCGTCCAGCATGGCGAGGTTTGCCTTGTTGGCCTCGTACCGGTGCAGCTGGCTGCCGCCGCCCTGCCACGGCTCACCGTACATCAGGATATCCCGCCCGCCAGGCAGGCGGTCCAGCGCGGCGCGCACCGCGTTGATGGTCTCCACATCGTACAGGCCCATCAGGTCGAACCGGAAGCCGTCGATGTGGTACTCCTGCGCCCAGTAGAGGATGGAGTCGATCATATACCGCCGGGCCATCACCCGCTCGCTGGCGAACTCGTTGCCGCAGCCGCTGCCGTTGGAAAAGCTGCCGTCCTCGTTCTGGCGGAAGAAATAGCAGGGCACGGTGTCGTTCAGGGGGTTCTCATTGCGGTACATGTGGTTGTACACCACGTCCATCACCACGCCGATGCCCGCCGCGTGCAGGGCGGCGATCATCGCCTTGCACTCGCGGATGCGCACTTCACCCCGGGCCGGGTCGGTGGAATAACTGCCCTCGGGTACGTTGTAGTTGGTGGGGTCATAGCCCCAGTTGTACTGCCGCAGCAGCGGTTTTGCTTCGTCCACGCTGCCAAAATCAAAAATGGGCATCAGCTGGACGTACTTCACGCCCAGGCGCTTCAGGTAGTTCAGGCAGGTGGGGTGCACCCCGTCGCCATGCAGGGTGGTGCCGCTCTGGGTAAAGGCCATGAACTTGCCCCGCCAGGCCGGGCGCACGCCGCTGGCGGCATCCTGCGAAAAATCCCGCACGCTCACTTCCCACACGGCCCGCTGGCTGGGCGGGATCACCGGGCGCACATCCCGCGCCCAGGCGTCCGGGTCCGTGCGGGCAAGGTCCACGATCATGCTGCGGATGCCGTTCACACCCGCCGCCCGGGCGTAGGGGTCGCCGGTCTCGCGGGCGGTGCCGTCCACGGTGACGGTAAAGGTGTAATAGCGGCCGTGCTGGTCGCCGGGCAGGTAGATGCTCCACACGCCCTGCGGCCCGCGCTCCAGCGGCAGGGTACCCATGCGGGCGCTGCCGTCGCCCTTGCGGTAGAGGTTCACGGCCACGCTTTGGGCCGTGGGGGCCCACAGGTGCAGCCGTGTGCCGGAGGGCGCATACTCCGGCCCCAGCGGGCCGGTATAGGTGGTCTCGCGGGCAAAGGCGTCGCTCTCGAACAGCGTTTTCAGTTCAGCAGGGTTTGTGGCGTTCATGTTCCTTCATTCCTTCTTGCGAATTTCCCATAGAGTAAGTGTAAACAACGCAGCCGGGTTTTGCAAGAGAAAAATGCAAAAACTGGGCGCAAAACGCAAGCAGCGCCCCGGAGTTTCTCGCTCCGGGGCGCTGTCTGTTATGGTTTATTGCTTGCGGTGTGGGCGGAAAGCCGCCCGCTTTTTTGTAGGGAACGGACTTGTCCGTTCCGCTTAGTGCTTGCTCTCTTTGCGGTTCAGGAACAGGCCCGCCGTCAGCAGGGCAACGCCGCTCAAAGCGCTGGCGAGGGCGGCCAGCCAGTTCACGCCGGTCTGGGGCAGGGTGCTGGCCGTATCAGCCTGCACGGTGCTCTGCGCACCTGCCGGGGTCACAGCCGCCGTTTCATCCTGTGCGGTGTCTGCCACATCAGCCGGGGTCACGGTGATATCCTCGGCCGGGGTGGTGGTGTCGTCCGCCGGGGTGCTGTCCGGGGTCTCGTCCGGCGTAACGGGGGTCACAGGAGTGACCGGCGTCGGCTCGTCGGGCGAGGGCTCGACGTAATCATAGGGTTCGTCATAGTAGCCCTTGCAGCCGTCCACGGAGCAGTAATGCCGGATGGTACCCTGCTCGTCGGGGGTGGCGTATTTAATGATCTGGCTGCGGCCCCAGGTGTGGGCGTCGTCTTCCTGATGCAGGTCCTGATTGTTGTCTTCCATGCCGACGTACTTGCCGTTGTGCACGGTGTTGTTGAGGTAAGTGAAGATCCAGCCCTTGCGATAAGAGCGCACCACGCCGCTGTGTTCGTTGCCGAGGTTCGCCATGGTCAGGGTGCTTTCACCAGTGATGGCTTCCCCAAAACTGCGGGTGGTGGCGGCAACGTTCAGCTCGTTGTCGTTGGCATTGATGGTCACGGTGGTGTCCACGGCGTCGTTTGCACCGTTGCCAATGCCTGCCGCGTCACCCTTGCCTGCGTTGGCTTCGATGGTGCCGCCGGTAATTGTAATATTGTCAGCATAGCCGCCAACCGATGACGCGATCGCACCGCCAATGCCTGCGCCGTTTTCGCCACCCTTGGCAGTAAGCTTGCCGTTATTGTTGCTGTCGGTAATTGTCAGCGTATAGTTGGGGTTAGCAGCATTGTTTGTTGCATGGCTTTCCTTTTCCAGTGCGGCATGGTCCTTGCCGCCGGTCAACACGTTGTTGCCGTCCAGCTCAATAATGGTTTTGCCGTTGGAGGAAATGGCAGCCTTGCCGGTCTCGCTGGCGTCGATTTCCAAGTCACTGATGGTCACCGTGGTATCCTTGAGGGTCACATTGTTTGTATTGCTCTTACCGGTAATGGTGATGCCGTCGGGGTCGTCGTCCGTTTCCTGGTGAATGACGGCACCGGTGCTGTCGGTGATGGTCACAAGCTTGCCATCGACCGAAATATTGCCGTCGGACACATACCATGTCTTATATTCTGCAATGCCGTAAGCGTCCGCAAAGGCCGGGGCTGCGATGGACGTGACCATGGTCATTACCGCCGCCGTGGAAAGCACCCGCAGGGCGAGTTTATTCGGTTTCGCATGTTTTGCCTGCATAAAAATCTCCCTCTCATTCCTTCTCTTTTTCTGCCTGTGCCGCCGCCCCGCAGCGTGAGGAAGGGGGAGGGGGCGCATTTTCTTTATTATATACCCCCTTCCCCCTCCGTAAATCAAGTAAAAGCAGCAGCAGCGGCGCTTTTTCTTGCAAAAATGCGCCGGGTACACTATACTGAAAGAAAACAATGACACGGAGGGCAAAGCCATGGCATATACCGATGATTGGGAAACCCTTATGAACGGTGTGTTCGGCGCGGGCGGCAAGCTCAAATTCGGCGGCGCACAGCCGGGGGAGAAGCCGCAGGCCGCAAAGCCCGCAGGCAGCCCCCTGCCGGACCTGAACGCCGCATTGCAGGAGAACCAGCGCCAGCTGGACGAGCTGCTGAAAAAGCAGAACGCCCAGCTCAAGGCCCAGGACGCCGCCGCGCAGTCTGCGCTGGAAGACAGCCGCCGGATGCTGCGGGACATGGAGGCCGACGGCCTGCTGGCCAAAGGCACCGCCGATGTGCCGCCGGAACAGCTGGGCAGCTTTGAGGGTCTTGCCGCCGAGGTGAAAAAGAGCGTCCTCGGGCAGGACGCCTTCGTGGACAGCGTGGTGCGCGCCATGCGGCGGCCCTTCGTGCTGGGCACCGAGCGCCCGGCGGCACGCAACGTGATCCTCATCTGCGGGGCACCCGGCACCGGGCGGCACTTCGCGCTGGCGGAGACGGCCCGCATCATGGCGGCGCGGGGCCTGCTGCAGAACGACCAGACCGCCGTGCTGGACCTTGCCCTTTACCCGAACTCCGGGGCCGAAAAGCTGTTTCTGCAGGACCTTTACGCCGCCCTGCACGCCCCCGGCGAGATCGTCATTTTTGAGCACTACGAGAGCTGCCACCCGGGCTTCCTCAAGACGCTGTCCGACCTGGCCGTGAAGGGCAGCGCCCCGCTTTCCAGCCGGTACCTCGTCAACAAGGAGGGCATCCTGGTGGACGCGGGCACGGCGCTGGCCCCGGGCGCGGTGAGCACCATCACCCCCTGCGGCAAGTACCTCGTTTTCTTCTCCCGCAAGGGCCGGGACGCGCTGGCGGATAAATTCGGTGCACCCTTTGTGGCGGCGGTGGGCGATGTGTGCACCACCAGCGCCTTCGCCCGCGAGGACCTTGCCGCCCTCGCGGCCCAGCAGCTGAACGCGCTGGCCCAGAAGGTGAACACCCGCTTGGGCCTGACCCTCACCGCCGGGGCGGATGTGCGGGACTACGTTGCCGCTCAGTGCTCCAAGGAAAAAGGCGCGGCGGGCCTTGCCGCCGCCTGCGAGCAGATCTTCCGCGCCCTGAGCGAATACTGCCTGCAGACCGACGCAAAGCTCACCGGCACCGTGGCCCTCACGGCCCAGCCGGAGGGGGTGTGGTTCAGCCTGAACGGGGCCGAGGCGCAGCCGCTTGCCGCCCTGCTGCCCGCCGAGTACACCGGCGCGGTGGATGCCATCCGCGCCGAGCTGGACGACCTTGTGGGCCTTGCGCCGGTCAAGGAGTATGTGTTCGGCCTGGCGGATAATCTGCAGGTGCAGCAGCGCCGGGCGGCGGCGGGCCTCAAGACCGCCAGCCTGTCCATGCACATGATCTTCACCGGCAACCCCGGCACCGGCAAGACCACCATTGCCCGCCTTGTGGCGAAGTACCTCAAGGCCATCGGTGCGCTCAAGGGCGGCCAGCTGGTGGAGGTGACCCGCGCGGACCTTGTGGGCCGCTACACCGGCCACACCGCGCCGCTGACCAACAGCGTCATCCAGAGCGCATTAGGCGGCGTGCTGTTCATCGACGAGGCCTACAGCCTGTACCGCGGCGAGCAGGACAGCTTTGGCCTGGAAGCCATCGACACCCTTGTGAAGGGCATGGAGGACCACCGCGACGAGCTGGTGGTCATTCTGGCGGGCTACACGAAGGAGATGGAGACCTTCCTCACCGCCAACAGCGGCCTTGCCAGCCGCTTCCCGAACAAGATCGAGTTCCCGGATTACACCGCCGACGAGCTTTTGGACATCACCACCGTGCTGGCCAAAGGCAAGGGCTACCGCCTGGCCGAGAGCTGCACCTTCCCGCTTTTGGGCTACTACAAGCGTCGTCAGGCGCTGGACAGCCGCACCGCCGGCAACGGCCGCCTGGCCCGCAACACGCTGGAAAAGGCCATCTTCAACCAGAGCCGCCGCCTTGTGGCCGAGCCCGCCGCCGAGCTGGACCTGATTTTGCCCAGCGACCTGGAATTTGAGGAATAAACGATAAAAAGCAGAACGCCTTCGACGCTGGGTCGAAGGCGTTCTGCTTTATTGCCCGGGCAAGCAGTAAGGACTTTTTGTCTAATGACTTGCGTGTTCGTCTCAAGGCCGCACGGTTTTAGCCGAAAACAGAAAAAGCTGAGAAGGGGAAAAATGCGCTGCAAATTTTACGTTGAATTTTACAACACAGTGCGTTATACTAAGGCTGAAAGGAGTGGATATTATGCCGAACATCAAACCGATTTCTGATCTGCGAAACTACAATGAGGTGCTGCGGGACGTGGAGGAAGGCTCGCCGGTCTTCCTGACCAAAAACGGCCGCGGGAAATATGCCATCGTGGAGCTGCGCGATTATGAAAAAGCGCAGGCGACCATCCGCCTGATGAGCGAGATCGCAAAGGGCCGCCGCTCCGGGGAAGAAGAAGGCTGGCTGAGCGTGGAGGAAGTGGAGAAATCGCTTGGGATCACACATGAATAAATTGCAGGTTTCAAAAGCAGCACAAAAAGATTTGCAGGAAATAAAAGCCTATCTCGCGGTCGATTTGGAAAATCCGGGGGCGGCAGTGGCTGCGGTGAGCAAGATCACGAAAAAGATACGGCTTTTGAAGGATAACCCGCTGATGGGCCCTGCGCTGACAGCCGTCACTGATGCAAACAGTGACGAACGATTTCTCGTCTGCGGGAATTATCTTGTTTTTTACTCTGTTACGCGGGAAAACATCTTTATTGACCGCGTTCTTTACGGCCGCAGAGATTACCTGCGGGTCCTCTTTGGCGAACAGGCCGATACGGTGCAGGCGGGCGAATTTCAGCCGGAAGAATGATACAAAAAGCGCGGCGGTACTTCCCGGCTGGGAGGCGCCGCCGCGGCTTTGCAGCCCGGGCAAAAAAGTAAGAGCTTTTCGTCTAGCCGCTTGCACTTTCGTCTCAAATGGGGTATGATTGAGACGAAAGAGAATTTGTGAGACGAAAACCACTGCAAGAAAGAGGGATGCTTTGTGCGCCATTTTGACTACGGAAAGCTGGCAGAACGGTTATGGGATATCGAAACGCTCACCTGTATTGCAAAGATCCATGAATGCAAGGGGCGGCAGGAGCTGTATGTGCGCCAGAAACCGGAAGAACTGGAACGTCTTGTGGAGATCGCGCGGATCCAGAGCACGGAATCATCGAATAAAATAGAAGGAATCGTAACGACGGCGACCCGCATGAAACAGCTGTTTGCGGAAAAAACAACACCGAGAAACCGGGACGAAGGCGAGATTATGGGGTACCGGAACGTGCTGAACACGATCCACGAGCACCACGACGATATTCCGGTCAAGCCGAATTATATTCTGCAGCTGCACCGGGATATGATGCAGTACGCAGGTGTTTCCTACGGTGGGCACTTCAAGAATGTGCAGAATTATATCAATGAGACACGCCCGGACGGCACACAGGTGACCCGCTTCACCCCTCTTGCACCTTATGAGACGGAGGCGGCCGTGACGGCGATCTGCGAAAGCTATCAGCGCACGATCGCGCAGGAGAAGGTGGACCCCCTGCTGCTGATCCCGGTGTTTATCTGCGATTTTCTGTGCATCCACCCGTTCAACGATGGCAATGGCCGCATGAGCCGGCTGCTCACACTGCTGCTGCTGTACCGCAACGGCTATGAAGTGGGAAAGTATATCAGCATTGAAAAGCAGATCGAGAACACAAAGGACACCTATTATGAGGTGTTGCAGCAGATCGACCAGGGGTGGTATGAGGAAACCAATGACCCAACGCCCTTCATCCGCTATATGCTCAAAGTGATCCTTGCCAGCTATATGGAGTTTGAAGAAAGGGTCGGGCTGGTGAATGCTGCCGGAACGCGCAGCTCGGCGTATGATATCGTAAAAAAGTGCGTCAGCGAAAAAATAGGCCGCTTTACCAGCGCAGAAGTGATCGCGGCCTGTCCGTCCGTGGCGAAATCCACGATCCTGCGGGAACTGAAAGTGCTGACGGAGCAGGGCGTGATCCGCAAAATAGGGGCAGGGCGAAGCACCTGCTATCTCCGGGAGGATGCATCGGAATAAAAAAGCGTTTCGTCTAATGTTTTGCGCTTTCGTCTCAAACGGGGTGGTTTTGAGACGAAAACCGCACAAAGAAAAAGCGAGGGGGCTGTCCTGTTTGGGACAGCCCCCTCGCCTATGTTGTTCTTTGGTCTGTCTCCGGCCTGTGTTATGAGTGCAGGTCAGAGCAGGATGACCGCTGCGTTGACCACCAGGCCCACGCCGGTCGCGCAGGAAGCGGTGACCCAGACGATGCGGCCCAGGTCTCGGATCGCATTGGCGGCGCTCTTGTTCATATCGTTGGTGATGGCGTCAATGCCATTCTCCAGCCAGGTCTTGGGGTTGGCGTTGCGGTAATCACGGATCGCCGTGATGCCCTTGTACCAGCCGATGAACGGGATCCAGTTCAGGATGGCTTCGCTCATGGTAGCGTTTGCGCCGCCCTCGGTGTAGGTCATTTCTTCGCAGGAAAGGACATTATAACATGCAGGCATTCTCATCGTAGCTTCCATAATAACACTCCTTTTTGAAACAAAGATTTATTTCTGCAGCGCCGGACAGGGCGCTGACTCCGACGAAAAGATGCGGCCGGGAAGATCACTTGCGCAGCAGCAGGATGGCGCTCAGCGGGGCCAGGGCCACCAGCGTTGCCACCGATACGCCGTCGCGCAGTGCGTTGGAGGCAGACTGCTTCATGTCGGCGCCAATGTCGTCAAACGCACGGCCCAGAACGGTGAAGAAGTTGCCCTGCTTGTTGTCGGGCTGCGCCAGCCAGGCACGGCCCTGCTGGATGCCCCAGATGTAGCTGGAACCCAGCACACCAAAGCCGATGGTGGAGGTGACGGCGACAAGTCCGGTCAGGATGGCCGAGCCGCCCTCGGTATAAGTCATTTCTTCCTCAGAAAGCACGGTATAACCAGCGGGAAGATTCAGATTCGTATTCATCATGCATACACCCTTTTCAAAAGATGATCGGTTCGATTTGTTCCAAGCACTCGCACCGCTGCAATATCCGGGCAGAGAAACCTCTCTGTACCGCCATTGTACAACAGCCGTCGTTTTTTTGCAAGAGGGTTCTGGGCAGGATGCGCAAAAACTGGAGAGACTTCCGAAAAGAACTGGAAAAATTTGTGAAAAAGGACTGCAATAATTCGCGAAATCGCTGATTGCAGTCCTTTTTTGTTCCGTTTCTTTGCCGGTTCTGAAGTTTCTCAGCCCACAACGCCTGCCCGGTAGAGGTAGGGGTCGCTCTTGAAGCTGTCGAAGCTGTAGAGCACCAAGATCTGATCGTAGTCGTTGTCCGCGATCAGCTGGTCAAGGCCGTAGTTGTAATTGCGGAAGTCTACTACATCAATCTGGGCATAATTTGCCGTCAGATACGGCGCAAAGCAGTTGGCATAGCTGTCCTTGATGACCAGAATCTTCCCCGTCCCTTCGCCTTCAATGCGGCTCAGGCCGTTGTTGCCGTGCAGGAACATGGCGTACTTGTCGTACACGTTCAGCTTGTCGGTGTCGTACAGGCCGGTGGTCTCGCCGTCCGTGGGCTGGCCCGCCGCCGTGACGTTGTAGATGGTCAGGCTGTTGGGCAGGTCGTAGTACGTGATGGTGTCCGGCACGGCGTTCCAGGTGCGGGCCTTGGAGTAGTGGGTGCCGTAGAAGCTGTTTGCCGTCAGCGCGGTGTGAGCGGCTGTGTCGAACGGGGTCAGGCCCAGTGCGTCGCACAGCTGGCCGTAGGCGTAGTAAGCGCCGAGGGTCGTCCAGTGGTGGTCGGTGCGGTAGTAGATATATTCACTCTTGTGGGCGGCAAGAACCTGCCGCACGTCCACAAAGCGGCCTCCGGCGGCCTGTACGGCGGCGGAGAGCTGGTCGAGGTATGTGTCCTCGTCCAGCAGCGGGGCGTTTGCAGGCACATTTTCCTTGTAGATATCCGAGGCCGCCGGGGCCAGCAGCACGTTCACCTTGCCGGGGTACCTCTGGCAGAGCGACTCCACAGCGGCGGTGTTCTTGGGCAGGGTGCGGTCCTCGCTGTCCAGCAGGCCGAAGGTGCGGGGGAACATCATGTGCTCTTTGCCCAGCAGGATGCCGCCGCTCTGCTCCTTCTGCAGCAGGGTGGTCTCCACCACGCTCTGCAGGCTGATCCACTGGTCGCGGCCGAAGACCTGATCCTTCACGTACTTCGTGTAGGCGGCGAAGTAGCTGTTCAGCCCCTTGGCGGAAAGCTGGGTCAGGGCCGGGCGCTGGCTGAGGGTGGTGTTTTCCATCTCGCTGTAGGCGCGGTCCGGCGTGATGAGGTCCAGCGCGAACAGGCCGACGAAGAACAGGCTGAACACCACCAGCACCGGGTAGTGCAGGAGCGAAGAAGATTTTTTGCTGTGCTTTGACATCTTCACGCCTCCTTAAAAGTTGAAGTAGAGGAACGGGCTGTTGGTGCTGCCCACCACATAGGCGGTGGACACCACCAGCAGGGCCAGAATGGCACCGCAGCGGGTGACGACGTTCTTTTTGAGCAGGTTCCAGAACTTCTCAATGAGCGGGGTGCAGCAGACCACGCTGACAGCCAGCAGTACGCCGTAGTTGCGCAGGAAATACAGCGGCGACACACCGCCGGAGGGGATGAACAATTTCTGGAACAGCAGGCCAAAGCTCACGCCGGTATCGTTGCCCACGAACATGGCCCAGCCCACCACCACGAGGAACAGGGTGTAGAGGTGGGGCCACACCCTGCCTTTTTCCAGGTGTTTGAGCAGGAACAGCTTTTCGATGGCCAGCAGCACAAAATAATACAGGCCCCAGCAGATGAAGTTCCAGTTGGCGCCGTGCCAGATGCCGGTGAGCAGTTCCACCACGAACAGGTTGAAGATCTGGCGCTTGAGGCCCCTGCGGTTGCCGCCGAGGGGAATATACACATACTCGCGGAACCAGCCGGACAAGGTCATGTGCCAGCGCCGCCAGAACTCGGTGATGGAAGCGGAGATATAGGGATAGTTGAAGTTTGTCGGGAAGTCGAAGCCCAGCATCTTGCCCATGCCGATGCCCATCATGGAGTAGCCGGAAAAGTCGAAGTAGAGCTGCAGGCTGTAGGCCAGGATGCCCAGCCACACCAGCGGGGTGGACGCATTGGCAAGGCCCACAAAGGTGGTGGAGGGGCTGTCCGCCACACCGATGATGTCGGTCCACAGAGCACCGATGGCATCGGCCAGCAATACCTTTTTGGCCAGACCGAAGGTGAACAGGGTCATGCCATCCTCAATTTGTTTGAGGCTGTAGCGGTGCTTGTAAACGTGCAGCTGGTTCGAGACATCGCGGTACTTGACGATGGGGCCCGCGATCAGCTGTGGGAACATGACCACATAGGCACCGAAGTCGATGATGCTGCGCTCGGCTTTCACATCCCGGCGGTAGACGTCGATGGAATAGGAGAGGGTCTGGAAGGTGTAGAAGCTGATGCCCAGCGGCAAAGTGCCGATGCCCTGAATTTCGGCAAAGGCGGTGCCCAGCAGGGCATTGGCGCTGCGCAGCACGAAGTTTGCGTATTTGAAGTAGAACAGCATCCCCAGACTGCCGATGAGGGCGACCAGCAGAAAGGCTTTGCGCAGAGCAGGCTTTGCGTCAAAGTGCTCGATGGCAAGGCCGCATACATAGTTGATGAGGATGAGGGCCACCATGACCGGGAAAAAGCGCACCTCGCCCCAGCAGTAGAACACCAGACTGCAAAGGAACAGCACGGTATTCTTGAGCTTTGCGGGCGCGAGATAGTACAGCGCCAGCGTGATGGGCAGAAAGCGGAACAGGAAGATGATGGTGCTGAAAACCAAGGCGTCAGCCTCCTTTTTTACCTGAAAAAGCCGATGCCGAAAATGGCACCGGCTTTGGGTGGGTCAGATTCAGAACGGGACGATCAGGCCAGGGCGTTGTCCACGGCGCTGTCCAGATCGGCAGTGCACTCGTTGGAGGCGATCACCATGACAACGGTGTTGTCCTTGAAGGCGATGACCGCGTTCTCCACGTTGGTCTGGGCCTGGGCGAACTCGGCATAGTTGCCGTAGAAGGCCACCCGATCCTGCTGGTAGGTGTACAGGGCATCGGCAATGTCCTGAGCCTTGCCGTCGGCGGCTTCGATCACCAGCACAAGACCGGCGTCGCCGTTGTCATTGCTCTTGACGCCCTTGTAGCTCACCACGTTCTCGGCAGGCAGGTTGAAGTCATACTCGATGTTCATGGCTGCGATCTCGAACTGGTTGGAGATGGGGTTTTGCTCCAGCAGTGCGTCGTAGATGCCGTCCAGCGCAGAGGTGCCGTTCTCGGCGGCGTTGTCCACCACGGAGGATGCTGCCGCGCTGGAAGCGGGCGAGGTGACCTCAGCCGTGGAGACCGAGGACGGGGCAGCGGAAGAACTGCTGCCGCCGCAGCCGGTCAGTACAGCGGCGGACAGAGCGGCCACAGCCACGAAAGATGCGATTTTTGTGCGGTTTATCATAAAAAATTCCTTCTTTTGTTCAAAACATTCGCCGCCCTGCCGAAACAGCCTTTCTCCCAGGGCAGACTATTGTTATCTTACCATAACCGCGGGCAAAATGCAACGCAAAGGGCCCCGGTTTTACGGATTTTTAACCAGTGACGCTCTCCCCTGCGGCCAGCTTTTTCAGCAGTGCCACGGCGTCCTCAAAGCACAGGCCGCTCTGGTTGATGAGGGCGGCATTCTCCGGGCCCACATAGCGCCAGTGCCAGGGTTCGTAGGTGATCTCGGTGACGGCTTCGGCGTCCTTCGGGTAGCGCAGGATGAAGCCGTATTCCTCCGCGTGGGCGCACAGCCAGCGGAAGGCCTCGGTGTTCTCAAAGCCCTCGTCAAGGCCGGTGTGCTCCGGGCTGTTCAGGTCGGCGGCAAGGCCGCAGTTGTGCTCCGAATAGCCCGGCGGGTTCACGATGGCGGCCGCCTGTTGGAGTGCCTCGTCCCGGGAGAGACCTTTCTCGAGAAAATACTGGGTCTTTTTGTCGTAGAGGTTTTTCTGGTAGTCCACGCTGCGGTAGCCGCTCTGCATCCAGACGGTCACGCCGTCCTTTGCGGCGGCGGCCTGCATGGCAAGGAAGGCGTCGGCGGCTTCGGTCTGCAGGGTCTTGTTGATGGCGGTGGCCGAGCCGCACTCCTTGGTGGTGAAGGTGTAGCCGTCCGGCATCTTGTTGGTATGATTCACCAGCACCATGCGGGGGTCGTCCAGCATGGCCTGGGCCTGCTGGGCCTGCGCAGCGCTGTCCTCAGCCTGTGAAGCGGCACTGCGGGCCGGGACGGAAGCGGCCTGCGGCAGGGCGGCGCTGCGGGAGAGCGCAAAGGAGACGCCGCCCACGGCCAGGCAGGCGGCGGCAGTCACGGTGAGCAGCCGCCGCACGGCGGGGCGCAGATGGCGGCGGCGGTGCGGGTGCCGGGTGGATGTGTTCATGCAAAAGCCCTCTTTCCGGTTCGATGGATAGAATTGCCCGTCTTCGGGCAGACTATGCCCGGAGGGGAACGAATATGAAACTTTCAGCACAGGAATATGCGCGCCGGGTGCGGCGCATCGGGCCGCATTCGCCCCTGGGGATGGACTGCCTGTGGGCCTTCGGTGTGGGCGGGTGCATCTGCCTGCTGGGCGAGGTGCTGCGCCAGCGGTACCTTGCCCTGGGGCTGGAAGCCGACCTCGCGGGCACCCTGACCAGCTGCAGCCTCATCGCCCTTTCGGCGGTGCTCACCACGCTGGGCTGGTACCAGAAGCTGGCGGCCAAAGCCGGGGCCGGGTCGCTGGTGCCCATCACGGGCTTTGCCAACGCGGTGGTCAGCGCGGCCATCGAGTTCAAGAGCGAAGGCCGGGTGCTGGGCACCGGGGCGAAGATGTTCACCATTGCCGGGCCGGTCATCGTGTACGGCACGCTGGCGGCGGTGGTGTACGGCGTGGTGCTGTGGGCGGCGGGCGCGCTGGGCGTCGCCCTTCCATCCTGAATACGGATCAGCGCGCCGAAAGCTTGCAGCGCAACGCTATTGTACCATAAAACTTTGCATTTGTTGCCGGAAAGGGGAAATTTTGTTCATGGTGAACCGCTGCGGGGATACCCTGCTGTTTGAAGCGCCGCCGGTGATCGCTGCCGGGGCGGCGGTGGGCGGCAAGAAAGAGAGCGAGGGCCCGCTGGCGGCGGAGTTCGACGAGCTTTCCTCGGACAACCGCTTCGGCCAGTCCGGCTGGGAAGCGGCGGAGACTCGCCTGCAGCTGCGGGCCGCACGGCTCTGCCTGAAAAAAGCCGCCCTCCCGCAGGAGAAGGTCCAGCTGGCCCTTGCGGGCGACCTGCAGGCCCAGTGCACGGCGTCCAGCTATGCCATGCGGGAGCTGGGGGTGCCCTTTGCGGGGGTGTTCGGGGCCTGCAGCACCATGGCGGAAGCCCTGGGCCTGGGCGCAGTGCTGTGCAGTTCCGGGGCCGCGCGGAACCTGCTGGCCATGGCGTCCAGCCACTTCTGCGCGGCCGAGCGGCAGTTCCGCACGCCCCTGAGCTACGGGGCCGTGCGCACCCCCACCGCCCAGTGGACGGCCACCGCAGCCGGGTGCTGCCTGCTGCAGCCCCAGGGCGAGGGCGTGGGCATCGCTGCAGCCACCTTCGGCCGGGTGCAGGACTATCAGGTGAAGGACATCAACAACATGGGCGCGGCCATGGCCCCGGCGGCGGCCTCCACCCTGCTGCACTATTTCCGGGATACGAACACCGAGCCACAGGAGTTCGACTGCATCTACACTGGTGACCTTGGCCAGGTGGGCAGCCAGCTGCTGCGGGAGCTGCTGGCCGCAGAGGGCTTTCTGCTGAAGAACCATGTGGACTGCGGCTGCATCCTGTTCGACGCAAAGGAGCAGCAGGTAAAAAGCGGCGGCAGCGGCCCGGGCTGCTGCGCGGCGGTGCTGTGCGGGCACATCCTGCCGCGGCTGCGCAGGGGCAGCCAGAAACGGGTGCTGTTCGCGGCCACCGGGGCCCTGATGAGCCAGACCACTTTTTTGCAGAAGGAAAGCATCCCGGCGGTGGCACATTTGGTCGAGCTGCGCGGGCCGGAAAAGGAGAACTGACATGAATTATTTCTGGGCGTTCTGTGTGGGCGGGGCGATCTGCGTCGCGGGGCAATTGCTCATCGACCTCACCGGCCTGACCCCGGCCCGCATCCTGACGGGCTATGTGGTGGCGGGGGTGGTGCTTTCGGCCGTCGGGTGGTATGCGCCGCTGGCCGAATTTGCCGGGTGCGGGGCTACCGTGCCCCTGCTGGGGTTCGGGCACCTGCTGGCAAAAGGGGTGCGCACCGCGCTGCAGGAAGAAGGTGCTGTGGGCATCCTCACCGGCGGGCTCACCGCTGCGGCGGCCGGGATCACCACAAGCCTTGTCTGCGGCGTGATATGTTCTTTGGTGGGCAAAAGTCACGACCAGAACTGAATACGCAAAAGAGGGAGTGCCAGCAAGGCGCTCCCTCTTTGCATAGAAAAAGGATTTGTTTTACAGCAGCATCACCGCGCATACCACAGCCACCACTGCACCGACAGCAGCCGTGACACCGTAAATTTTGCGGGATTCTGCGTCGTTTTTGTTCTGCTGCAGGTAGTAGACACCTGCGCCGAACAGCAAAATGCCGATAATGAGACCAACGATCGTGATCATGCTTTTTTCCTCCAATTCAACAGCAATGCCGAGTTGATGATAACGAGCACACTGCCTGCATTGTGCACCAGTACGCCCTTCTGCTGGAACTCGTCGATGCAGCGCAGCTTATCCTGCGGCAGGCAGTTCGCACGCACTTCCCGGATGCCCAGCTGGCCCGCAATGGCGTTGGCGGCACTGGCGTGGTCGCCGGTGAGCAGCACGGGCTGCACGCCCAGGGCGGTCAGCTGCCGGATGGTGTCCGCGCTCTCGGCGCGTAAGGTGTCGGAAAGGGCAATGTAGCCCGCGAACACGCCGTTCACGGCCAGATAGGTGATGGTGGCACCCTGCTGCAGATGAGCTTCGGCGCTGGCAGGCACGGCAAAATCAACGCCCTCGGATTTGAACAGCTCCGGGTTGCCTGCCAGCAGCTGCACACCCTCCACGGTGGCGGCCACGCCCCGGCCCGGGATCATGCGGAAGTCCTGCGCCGCCGTCAGCTCTGAGCCCAGGTCTTTTTTGCAGCACCGCACGATGGCCTTGCCCAGCGGGTGCTCGGAGAGCTGCTCGGCGTAGGCCGCAAGGCGGTACAGATCCACTGTAAGCGTCCGAAAGGCTCTCCACGGCCACCACTTCCGGCGTGCCGCAGGTCAGGGTGCCGGTCTTGTCAAAGGCCAAAATTTTCACCCGGGCAAGGCGCTCCAGCGCGTCGCCTTCGCGGACAAGAAAACCGTGCTTCGTGGCGTTGCCGATGGCCGCCATGATGGCGGTGGGCGTTGCCAGCACCAGCGCACAGGGGCAGAACACCACCAGAATGGTCACGGCGCGGATGATCTGGCCGGTGACGGCCCAGGTGAGGGCGTCGGCTTCCCGCCGCTGCTGCGCCTTCTCGAGGGTCTGTTTCTGGCGGTGTTTTTTCTTCGCGGCGGCTTTCCGGTTTTTCTCCCGCCAATAATCCGCGTCTTCGTATTTTTCGAAAAAGCGGCATTCCTTCCCCAGGCAGTCGTGGGCCTCCATCAGTTTGCGGGTCAGCTTGCCGGGGTGGATGCGGTTGTGGCAGCAGCCCACCAGCGCCCGGAAGCTGACTTCGACGGTCCTGCCGCCCAGCAGGCGCGTGGTCACGCATTCGGCTGCGGCGTGCTTCCGCTGTGACCCACTCCAGATCGAACAGAACGTACATGCCAACGCCTCCCTGCGCTTTTTGCTTTATTAGCGCAAAATAAGCGGGCGCTGTCAATTCATAAAAAAGCAGCCGGGACCCTGCAAAGGGTCTCGGCTGCTTCCCAAAACGGTGTGTTCCGGCTCAGCCCATATTCGCAAAGCGTTCCACGGCTTTGGTAAAGTCCTGGATGGTCTTGTCAGGGTCGCCGTGCTCGATGCCGTCCCGCACGCAGTGCTTGATGTGGCCTTCCAGCACGACCTGCCCGCACTTGTGCAGGGCGGATTTTGCGGCGTTGAGCTGGGAGAGGATGTCCTCGCAGGGCACATCCTCGTCGATCATGCGATCGATGGCCTGCACCTGGCCGATGATCTTCTTCAGGCGGCGGTGCAGGTTGTCCGCGTCCATGCATTGTTTCATTGCAAAAGCCTCCATACGGGTGGGTGTAGTAGTATGATTGTCTTTATTGTAGCGGCTTTGGGCAAAATGTCAAGCGGGCGGGCGGTTTCGGCACATTTTTCAACAGGTCTGCGCTAGAATGTGGAAAACATTCCGGGAGAGGTGATGTGCATGAAGCAACGCTGGACGACCCTTTTGTGGGAGCTGTGGGCGGCGCAGGCCGTGTGCACGGCGGCGGCGTTCCCGCCGGGGAACCCGTTCATCCGGAGCCCGGCCTTTGCGCTGCCGGGGCTGGCCCTTGCGGCGGCGGTGCCTGCGGCCTGGGCCGCATGGGGGCTGCTGGCCCAGCCGCCCGAACCTCTGCCGCCGGAGCAGCTTCTGGAAGCGCCGCCGGGCTTCGACCTTGCCACTCTGTGCGACTTTGAGGCCGCCGCGCCCGGGTGACGGGCAAAACAAAAACCCCTGCGCCGGAGTACCCGGTACAGGGGTTTTGTTCGTCAATCAGAAAGCGATCAAGCGTTCTTGTTAGCACGCTTTGCCATACGGCTGATCTTGCGGCTGGCGGTGTTCTTCTTGATGACACCCTTAGCGCGAGCCTTGTCGATCGCGGAAACAGCAGCCAGGACGGTTGCGTCCTTGTCAGCGGCATTCGCATCGATGGCAGCGTCTGCCTTCTTGACGACTGTTTTCAGGTTGGTCTTAATGGCCTTGTTGTGAGCCTGCTCTGCAGCAGCCTGCACGACGCGGTCCTTCTGAGATTTGATGTTAGGCATTCGTTCCACCTCCTTGGCTACCTATAACAGCGCACCCTATGATACCATATTTCGCGTACCAGCGCAAGCGTTTTTTTGATTTTTGTTTGGAAAAGTTTTGTTTTTCCCATACTTTCCGGCAAGAAAGCGGGCTTTTGCCCCCAAAAGGAACGGAGAGTGTGGAAAATGCGTACTACGGATATGGCCGACGAGCTGTTTTCGGCAGCGGCGCAGCCGCTGCCCGCAGGGGTGCGGCTGGCTACCGCCCGCCACGGCGGGGTGACAGTGACGCGGGTAGAAGTTGCCCGCGAGGGGCTCAGCCGCCCCCGGGGCAGGTATGTCACGCTGGAAATGCCCAGCGTCAGCGTGCTGGACGAGCGGGACGCCGCCGTCATTGAGGTGTGCGCCCGGGAGCTGCGCGCCCTGCTGCCGCCGGAAGGCCCGGTGCTGGTGCTGGGGGTGGGCAACCGCCGTATCACCGCCGATGCCCTTGGCCCGCGCACGGTGCAGCGCATCCTTGTCACCATGGGCGCGGGCGCTGCCCCGCCGGTGCGGGGCCTGCGCCCGGTGGCAGCCGTTGCGCCCGGGGTGGCGGCAGCCACCGGGCTTTCGCTTCAGCAGCTGGCGGCGGCGCTGGTGGGGCAGCTGCGCCCGGCGGCGGTGGTCTGCGTGGACAGTCTTTGCTCTGCCGAGGGGCAGCGGCTGGGGCGCACAGTGCAGTTTTCGGACTCGGGGCTTTACCCGGCGCAAGCCGACCACACCCGCCACCTGACCCGGGACACCGTGGGCGTGCCGGTGGTGGCGGCGGGCATCCCCACCCTGATGCAAGCGCAGGAGGGCGCAGACCTTGTGGTCACGCCCCGTGCGCTGGACAGCGTCATCGCCCACGGCGCGGCGCTGCTGGCGTGTGCGGTCAACCGCGCCTTGCAGCCCCGCCTTACCGTGCAGCAGCTTTGCTGGCTGACGGGGTGAAGAAAGGAGGTCTTGCCATGCGCAGCAGAGAGCCTTGGCGTCTGCCTGCGGGGCAGAGCAGGGCAGTGCCCTTTTTGCAGGCTGCGGTGCTGTTTGCGGCCCTGTGCATCTTTGCCCGCAGTGCCGCGCTGGTGCTGGCGGCCTTTCTGGCGGCACCGGTGCCCGCCGCGCAGACTTTGCTGCATCTGGGACAGCAGGCGGTGGAGAGCCGCGCTGCGGCATCTGCGGAAAGCGTGCCGGAGGACGTGTCCGCGCCGCCGGAGCAAGAAACTGCCGCCCCGGTGCAGACCGGGGTGGAGCAGTATTTTGTGGCCTTGCAGCCGGATGAAGCCCGCCCTGCCGATGCCGGTACAGTGACAGAGCAGCAGTTCGGGCAGGGCAGCGGCGAAAAGTACATCCCCTGCGGCGCGGGCAGCATCAAGAATAACACCCGGCAATCGGCGGCAGACATCGCCGCCGAGGCGGCGCAGCCCTTGCCCTTTGCCATCGAAAAGGACAGCGCCGCACCGCAGGTGCTCATCATGCACACCCACGCCACCGAGGACTACCGCCTTTCTGCCGGGCTGTGGTTCACCCCCGGGGACGGGGCGCGCAGCACCGACCGCAGCATCAATATGTGCGCGGTGGGGCGGGTGATGGCCGATACCCTCAATGCGGCAGGAATCTGCACCCTGCACGACGAGACCCTGAACGACTACCCCAGCTACACCGGCAGCTATGCCAACAGCCGGGCGGTGGTGCAGCAGTATCTGGCGCAGTACCCCAGCATCAAGGTGGTGCTGGACGTCCACCGGGACGCCATCGAGCGGGAAAACGGCACCCGCTGCGCCCCGGTGTGCACCATAGACGGGCGGCAGGCGGCGCAGGTGATGATCATCTGCGGGTGCGACAACGGCACCAGTGTGCAGCTGCCTGCATGGCGGCAGAACCTGCGCTTTGCCGCCGCGTGGGAGCGCAGCATGGAAGCAAAATATCCCGGCTTTACCCGTCCGGTGCTGTTCAGCTACCGGTTCTATAATCAGGACCTGACCACCGGCAGCTTGCTGATCGAGATCGGCGGGCACGGCAACAACTTAAATGAGGCCCTGTACGCCGGATATCTGGCAGCACAGGGCCTCGCGGATGCACTATTAAGTTGAGGGTCAGCCGCCAAGGCTGGAGATCATGCTGCGCTTGGCAGACTGGTAGTAGCTCCATGCCTGATCGGCTACGGTCTCGGGCTGGTTATACTCCCGCAGGATGCTGCGCATCTCGCTGACCACCGAGGAGACGGCACTGTCGTAGGTGCTCTCCACCGAGGAAAGATGCTTGTAGGCGATACTGGCCTTATTGATAAGGTTGCGCTCGCTGGCGGGCAGGGAGTGGTATTCGTCCTTTGCGCTCTGGATGGCGCTGCTGACATCCGACCGTGCCGCAGACTCCAGCGAATACAGCTGGCTCATCAGCGAGGAGATCTTGGCATCGCACTCCGGGTTTGGCGGGTCGTAGACGTGACCGCTGTCCTCCACTGATGCGGAACCTCCTTCGTAAGTGCTTTCCCCGGCGCTTGGGGGAGAGGGAAACCAGTCGCCGAACAGAAACTCGTTGTACCCGGCAATGAATTCCTCCTTGGTGCAGCCGCTCAGCAGGGCTGCCAGTGCGCAGCTGACCACGGCGAGGGTCAAAAGACGGATGGCGCGGTGTGCGTGTTTCATGATCTCCTCCAGTATCTGTTTTTGCGGAATACCGCTTTTTCCATTTTACCAGAGAAAAGGCGTTCTGACAAGAAAAAACGCAGAATTTCATTCAATGCCGTGCGGTGAGGTTGACAAAATGCCGCCAACGTGCTATTTTAAAACAGCAAATGCAAGGAACGGGAAAAGTAGCGCGGGCCGTCCGGCCCAGAGAGTGCGGCACAGCTGAGAGCCG
>ERZ1034913.648-NODE-648-length-26193-cov-8.757441_pt1 | contig 26193 bp, 39 predicted proteins | sample MGYA00520697_ERZ1034913 | MGnify/ENA primary metagenome ERZ1034913 (study PRJEB33766, sample SAMN09781786) | gut metagenome | biome: gut microbiome | host: Homo sapiens | place: Madagascar | study: EMG produced TPA metagenomics assembly of the PRJNA485056 data set...
TGATGATGTCACCCTGCGGTTGAGAACTGGACGGAACGGCGGTTGATGTGCTTGCCGCTGTAGGGGCTGCATACGCCTGTTGCAATACGGGACTATATGCCGAAATAGCTGCTGCACCCTGTGCATTCATGATGCCCAATGCTTTTGGAACAAGCATTTGTGCAATGTCCGTTTGAATCAGGTTGGAAAATAGATTTGTTTTTGTGTCAATTGTACCATTGGTAGGGACAGGGGTTCGTGCATTCATGATGTCCAGTGTTCTTGAAACAAGCGTTGGTGCAACGTCCATCTGAATCGGGTCAGAAAATAAATCCGTTGTTGCATCAATTGCACCATTGGCAGAAGTAGCAGCTGCTTGCTGTACCAGACCGGCGTTTGAGAGCAAGCCTTCTGCAAGTCCGGCATTCCAGTATTCTGATAAACCTCTTGCAACTTTTGACGGCGAATGAATCCCCCAGAGATTTCTTGTCACGCTTGGGACGCTGCCTGCCAAAATCTGTGCAGCGTTCATGACCATCCCAAAGTTATTGGTACTCGCCAGACTTTCTGCAAGGCTCTGTGCGAAATTATTCCCAAGGTCGTCCCCTTCTGTCCGCATAAAAGTCTTGATTGCCTCTACTTGTTCCGATGCAGACAGCGTAGAGTCTCGCAACGCCTGCATGAATTGTTCTCCGCTGACCTCACCGCCATCAATGCCGGTCGCTTTGCCCAATTCGATGATAGCAGCGGATAATTTTGCTTTGGTTGCCTGTAAAGCGTCATCATCAATGGAAAATCCTTCTGCTTTCATCTGCAGCATTTCTTCATAGACTCCAGATAAATCCTGATACTGTGCTTTCAGGTCATCAATACTTGCTGCTGTTTCTGCCGTCTGAATGGGTTCTTCCGCCATTTGCCGCAGCGTTTCTAATTGGCTGTAATCACCGTTTTTTACCCCTGCAAGTGCTGCTTCATAGTTTTCAATCGTCGTTGTACAGTTGTTAAAATCCTGTGTCAAAGTCCGAACTGCTTCTGCATGTTCCTCCAAATCTTTTTTTGCCTCTGCCATTGCTGTTGCATCATAGGGGGCATTCATATGCATCGCATTTGCCTGGTCGTTTTCCGCCTGCATGGTGTTGTATGTAAGCAAGGCATCGTTGTATTCTTTTCTGGCTCTGGCAAGTTCCTGTGTTTTTTCCGTCTGGTCTTGCAGTGCCTGAGTGTAATCGTCTTCAAAGGAACTTAAAACTGCCTGTGCATGCTGTTTTTCAATCAGCGTGTCCAATTCAGCGGATGTCTTTTTGAAATCGGTGATAACCTCTCCATTTTTGGTAAGAACGCCGTCCAGAACATCATAGGAAGTACCGGCATACGCATTGATTTGCTCTAAAATGCCCTTTACTTCTTCTTCGTGACCAGCTTTTACCGTGCCATCTGAATTGACCAATTCTTCCAGCTTTTGTTTCAGTTCCTGTATGCGTTCCAGTTCGGAATCGGTATCCAGCAATTCCGTTTGATTTTCCTGCATCCGTTCGTGAAAATCATCAATACTTTGTTCTGCTGTTTCGGTTGCTTTTTTCACGGCGTCAGAAACTTCATAAATGTCATCGTACATTTTCCGGGTTGTTTCTTCATGCACCTTTTTTATAGTGATCAGTCCAGAAACAACCGTTGCAAGAACGCCTGCAACATTGAGCCCACGCATCGCAGCAGAGATGCCGTTCAACGCCTGAGAAGAACCGCCTGCGAATTTTACCACATTGGAAAGCCCTGTTCCCAGTAATTTTACAGAAGTAGTGGCTGTGGAGATTCCTTTTCCTGCCGCAACTACGGCAGTGATTCCGGCAATTACCCCTTTGTTATCCCACAGTTTCTTTACAAGGTCAGAAACCAGCGAGATTGCATCCGGCAGATGATTTGCCAGTGTTTTCGCCATGTCCGCCAGCACTTTGCCCAATTCACTTGCTGCTTTTTGCGTTCTGCTGTCCTGCAATGTTTCGGTCAATGTTTGCAGAACTTCCCGAATGGGGGCTTTCATCTCGTCAAAGACATTTAACTGTAACCCTTCAAAGGCAGAAGAGAGGCTGGCAAGGTCTCCCTTGATATTGTCCTGCATGGTTTCCGCTGAAGCTTCTGCGGTTCCGGTCGAGTTTTGCAGTGCAACCGCAAAATCTTCTGCATTCTGCACACCGGCATTCAGCATGACGTTGACCCCCTTGATGCTGTCCGCAGTCAGTGTGCTTTGCAAGGCGGCTGTTCGTTCTGTTTCTGACATGGTACCGGTTGCCTTTTCCATGTCTTTCAAGATGTCTGTCAATTGCCGATAATTGCCGTTTGCATCCGAAACAGCAACCGCAGTATTTCCAACAGTCACAACATATTGCCCCTGCAGGTCAGACAGATTTTCGATATAGTCCGCCGTGCCTTTCAGGGACTGGTTGCTCTGCATCATTTTGCTGTCTGCCAGCTGCATTTTATCCGACAAATCCCGTACCACTGCTGACAGAGCTGTACCGGCTTCTTCTCCTTTAAAACCCTGATTTGCCATCATTGCAAGCAGAGCCGTTGTCGTTTCTACGGATTGTCCGGCAGCGTGCATATTGGCAGCACAGTTCTTGTAAGCACCGGAAAGCTGTTCCACTGTGGTGTTGCTGTTTGCCTGTGCATAAGACAGCAAATCCGCCATATAGGCGGATTGTTCTGCTTCCATGCCAAAGGCGGAAAGATAGTCGGTTACGATGTCGCTGGCTTGTGCCAGTTCCATGCCGGAAGAGGCTGCCAGGCTCAAAATACCCGGCAGTCCGGCGGTCATTTGCTGGGTATCCCATCCAGCCAACGCCATATATTTCAGTGCCTGTGCGGATTCCGATGCTGTGAATTGTGTGCTGGCACCGTATTCTTTTGCTGTTTCTGTCAGGGCTTCCAGTTCTTTTCCAGTCGCTCCGGATAACGCCTGTACTTCGGACATGGATGCAGTAAAATCCATACCGGTTTGCAGGACAGAAGAAGCAAGTCCTTTCAGCTTTTCTCCGATACCGGAAACGATATCCGATGCCATATTTACGCCGACTTCAAATCCTGCTAAGTCAAATTTTGAATCAAATAATAAGCTGCCGTCTGCCTGTGGCATACTGTTTCCCTCCTAATCAGAAAAATGCTCCAACCTGTTCTGCCGACAGGGGATCGCATGGAATGGCAATCCTGCGTTGTAGCTTTTCCAGTTCCATTCGCTGTGTTTTATCTTTGATGGATGCGGTATTGATGCTGCGGTAGCCGATGCGTTTTTTCAATGGTGTATCATCCGGCAGAGCCTCAAACAATGCCAAAAAATGATACCAGTGCAAAAAGGGAATTGTCCGTAAATTCCACTGATAACACTGCTGAAACGCTCCTAACACATAGGCACTGTCAAAAGACCAGGAAAAGCAGGGCTTTTGCGGCAGATGGCTGTCCTCCGATTCCTGTTCTTCCCCCGGAGCATCTGACCGGCTTGCAAATTGCAGCAGGGCTTCATATGCACCAATCAAGTTTGGCGGTGGCTGTTCTCGGAACCACCGCATGCTTGTCAAAACCTTTTCTGTTGTTGTGTATGCATCATCTGCCATCATATCAAAGAATCGCAGCCAGTTCCGAAAATCGGTATAGACAGCATACGAAACGCCATCCACCTGCACCGTTTTCGGAAACGCATCATACAGCAGATTCATTGGAATCCCTCGGTGCGTACTGCTGAATGATAGTAGTCATTCGCTGGGCAGCTGCCAGCGTCTGCCGATAAACAAACGTCAGAAATTCTTCAAAAATATCCAGATACATCCGGCGGTTGTCCGGAATTTCCCGAAAGAGGGAATCTGTGGTGGCTTCTCCCAACACGGCAGCAAAAAAAGAACGGATGACGGCACAATCTGCACGAATCCGTTCTGCTTCATTGGAAAGCTGTTCCTGTGATCCGAACGCTTTCAGCAATTCTGCTGCCTGTTGGTAGTTTTTCGATGTTTCCGCATCTTCCAAATCCAGCGGAATCTTCAGCCCCCGAACATTCCAGGTACAAAAATCCTGCATGAAATCCCTCCTTATTCTTCAAAGGATGCGGTCTGACCATCTGCGGACACGCTAATCTTTGCCAGCTTGGTTTTCTTTCCTCTGGATTTGAAATCGCCGGAATATGTCATGCAATCCGTGGAATCCCCGTTGCTGTTCGGAACAACTGCATAATCCCGCACATAGCCGGAACAGATTCTGCCCAGCCCCGCACTGTTCGGGTCGGAAGAAGAACCTGGAATGGCACTGCCGGTGGTCAAATCCACAGTCAAAATTCGGCGGACAGCATCGTTCCCGATTTTTTCTTCTTCCGTGATTCCCACCAATTCTTCCAAAACCGGATTGTCCTTGTATCGGTCGAATTTGTAGCTGATGCTTTCGGAATAACCGCTTGTGTCAGTTCGCTCGGTATCTTCATCCACATACTGTCGGCTGTATTCCTTCGCATTGTGATTGAATCCCAGGTCTGTAAAGCCTTCCATTCGCACGAATTTCTTTTCTGTTGTCCCGCATTCCATGAAGGACAACTTTTCCGAACGTTTTACAAGATGTTTGTCATTGATACCAACACCCATTTAAATCCCTCCTAAATATCGTCTGTCCTGAAAATAGGTCAGCACCAGTTCCATTTGATAAATGGCAGTGCTGTCGCCTGTGTCATAAATATACCCGCAGGAAAGAATTTGCAGTTCCTGCGGTGTTTGCCATTTCGGCAGCTCCGGCAAGTTGCCTTGGTCAGATTGTTCTTCCAGCCAGTTTTGCAAGTTTTCGTAGAATGCGGTGTTCTGCAAATTCTGCTGACCGCCGTATTCCTCCCGGCTGGCAAAGGCAAATTGAAACTGCCGGATTGTAGAACCGTCTGTGTACCGCTTTACAATTGGATTGCAGGAAAGCGGTGCAATTTCATATTCTATGGGGTCTGCTCCTAACATGTCCACCTGAAATGCGGTATCTTGCCGCAGCAGCGGACAGGCTCGGAACCATTCCCGAACAGCTGCAATCAAATGCATCAACCCTCTCTCAATTTTTTACCGGCTCCACGCAAAATATCTTTTTGGTGTGCCTGTTTCATCCGCTCGAACCACAGTCGTCCCCGCTGTCCGGTTGCCCGTCCTCGGTAGTACTGATAACCGGCATAGGGAGCAAGATAACGAATCTTTCCGCTGCCGATAACAGTTCCCAGCGTACCGGATTTTTTCAGCATGCCGGTCTTCATGGGAACCAGTTTGTCGGAATACCGCAGGCATTCGCTGTCAATGAACTTCTGCACCTTGTCAAATTTTGCTGTATACTTGCTCGCAAAATTTGGATTCCATACCAGTTTTGCAATGGTTTTGCCATTGCCAGTTTGCACTGTAACAACTGCACCCCGTGGCGTTTGAACTTCCGTCATGTCGCTGTCACCTCGATATGCTGGACGGCTGCCGAACCATATCGGCAATCTGTAACCGTCATCACCGTATAACTGTCAGTCGGCGGAGGAACATCCCGCATGCCTTTTGCAATCAAATCACCATGCTTGGGCAAATAGTCGGACAGAGAAGCCGCCGGAATTGCCAGATAAATACTGTGATTTTGTGTCATTGTGCTTTTTTGTGCAGTTTGATTGGCAGTTTGCCCCGTGCATTGTTCCCAATATACCATTCGGATGGAATGGGCAAGATAGGCAGGAAAGCCATCTGCACCAACTATTTTTTCGTAAATTGTAACCGCATCGCAGTTCGTAAACATCAATCACACCCCCGATACATCAGCCCTGTGCGTCCTAAATACCGCAGACAAATGCTGTACAGATAATCTGCAACACTCTTACCACTCAGCAGAGCCGTCAGCGTTTCTGTTGGCGTGCTGTATGTCACACTGTAATTGTGCTGCGTTTCGGACTTTTTTGCACCGCTGCCGTCTGTGCTGGCATATACCTGCCGCTGCAACTCAAATGCCTCCGCCAACGCACACGCACATTTTTTGACAGGTTCTGCAAACGGTTCCGGCACGCTGCCGGTAAGCCGCCCGAAGGTCACATTGTCGATATAGTCAGACGCACGGGCGGCAGCCGTGCGGAATACCGCCGTATCTGTAAACACCGTGCCGCAGTAGAAATCCTGATAGTATGGAAAATCTGCATAGACTGCCATCCTTATACCTCGGTTCGCTTAACATAGACGGTTTTCGGCTTAGAGATACCAATCCCATAGACCTTTCGACCTTGTACCGCAGAAGATCCGATGTACTTGTTTGTCAGATTGTTGATGGCAACTGGAACAGACCATTCCTGCACCCGGTGGCACCAGTTCGGGTGACCGCAAATGAATTCTGTAGTGGTTTTCTTGCCGCCGACAATCGTAGTATCCTCGAACATCGTGTTGTTGGATTCAAAGACGTTATATCCTGCGATTCTGCCAACCACCCCGGACTGTACCAGTTCCTGGGATAAATCACCCTGCCGGATATAATGGTCATCAGACAGCAGGACTTCCATAAATTCCGGAGAAGCAATCAGCCAACGCCGTCCATCGTTCGGAACGCCCATTCGGGACTGTGTCCGTTTCGCAGCCAAAACTGCCTTATATGCGGTACTGTCGGTGCAGGCAGTCTTCGTGGTTGCAATTGTGATACCAGTTGTTTCTTCCAGTGCTCGGATAGATTTCGTATCCATAGACAGCCCCAGAGAGTAACCAGCACTGTCCAGCCGTTCCGCCTTGATGCCGTCCGGCACAGCAGCTGCTTCAAAACCGTCAATCATTTCATTAACCGCTTCATCATTGTCAATCGGCAGATTGAAATAGGTTGTAGAACCAGCAGAAATGTCTACACCGTTCTGCCGGTCATACTTTTTCACTTCCACCTCAGTGTCCCGTACCGGCACCTTTACCATACCGGCTTTCGGGTCGCCTTCGTAACGGTTGTTAAAAATGAGATTGTCCTTGGTGACGAGCGTCGCACGCAGCTTTTCGTCTACCAGCTTCGAGTATCGTTCCTGTAAAGCATGTGCCATAAGTAAATTCCTCCATTAGTTGTGTTTCAAATTTGGGTTCATAGCGTAAAAGGCAGACTCGACACCATCCATTGCCTGCGGTGTGCTGTGTGATGTCGGGGCAACCGCCGGATGATTTGGATTCAGCAAAAATGCATCCGGGCAAGTCTTTCTCAAATCCTGCACCGCCTCTGTTCCGCCGATCAGCTCACCCTTGTCATCGAACTGCAGCTTTTTATCCAGCAACTGCCGTTTTAGATAGTCTGCATACACGGCATTTGTCATGCCCTGTTGCTGAACAAACTGATCCAGGCGGTCGCTGTAATCTTTCGCTTTGCGGTCTGCCTCTGCCTGCTCATACTTTTTTTGCCATTCGGCTGCAGACTGCTGGATGCCGTCAATGTCCATATCTTTGTAAGATTGGATAGTCTTGTTGGCTTCATCCAGCTGTGTTTTGGTGGCTGTCGCAGCGTCCTGTTCTGCCTTGATGTCAGCGGTGTAAGTTTCGGTAATCTTCTGCACCGCACTTTCATCTGTAACACCAAGGCTTTCTAAAAACTTCTGGTCAATCATGTGCTTCCTCCTGTTCCTGCATTTCTTCTAATGCAATGTAGGTTTCGCCCATGCTGTGAAGAAATGCGGTTACTTCTTCCTGTGTGCCTGTGATTTCAATGGTCATATGCTACTCCTTTCCGAATTTTTGGTATAAAAATAGCACCGGTTTCCCGATGCTTTTTGGTGCTGCCGGCAGGAATCGAACCTGCGACACGAAGATTTTCAGTCTTCTGCTCTACCAACTGAGCTACAGCAGCAAAGTAGCACCCGAATGGGTGCTGGTTAAGTTTAGATTACGGCTTTGCTCTGCAAAATCATTGCAATCACAACCAACATTGCAATACCTGCAACAATGCCACAGAGGATTGCTTGCCGCTTTGCCCTTTTTCGTTCTTTGGTCGTCATGTCCCACGGCGTTTCTTGCTTTGGTAGTGGTGTCCCCACTTCTGGCACGCCATCATACAGAGTGATAATATCATTAAGCAATTCGCTTTTTATTACAGCACTTCTTTTGACAAGATTTTTCCTTGTCTTTTCTTCATCAATGTAATGACGTTCATATACTGTTTCTTCTTCATCTGAATACACGATTGAGCACCTCTTTCAGTTCGATGGTATCAGGTTCAAGCAAAGTCGCTCGTGCCTTTTCCCGCATATCGACCACCCTATCTGTATCAAACACCATGCAAAGTGTATTGATGCCGTGTGTTTCGCACGTGTTTTCGATAAATCGTACACCCTCCAGCTTTACACCACCGACATACACGGCACCACTCTTGCCAATAAAAATAGGCGTGTATCCCAACTTTGTCTTGCTTGTCCAAATAGGCAAGCTTCCCACTCTGTGCCTATCTCTTTCTGTGTCTTTTCGCATTGCAGAGATTTCTTCGGTTGTAAGTCCGTCATATTCTGCCATTGTAATTCCTCCTCAGGGCATGCAGCGACGTTATGGATATTGGTCGGAAATTTGATACTGATTGTAGGTTTCTTTCGGCACTGTAATCCAATCTGTTTTCACTTTTCCGTCTATGGTGTCTTGCAATTCCAACTGGTATTTTTCTTCGTGGTGAATTGTATCTGGAACCATGAATCTTCCAATTCTATGATAATAAGTACTATCATAGGCGTCTTGATGTCGTCTATTGATTACGGTTCCGGATTCAACAGATGTACAACCTGTAAAGGCAACCGCACAGCAAGCAAGCCCAGTCAGAACCGCTAACCATTTCTTTTTCATCAAATTTCTTCCTTTCCAATGCTGTTTAAAAGCCGCTTAACTGATATTTAAGTATGAAAAAAGCACCTGATTTGCTCAGATGCTGATTTGTTGATAGAAAGAACGCCGTACCCACAGGCTTGTTTGTTCTTGGTTTCCACCCTCCGCCAGTTTACCCATGGTCGGGGCAGTGATTACTCTACAATGTGCCAGTCCTCTGCCAGCATATCGGTCTGACTTGCAAGCCAGCCTACAACAAGCTGTTTCTGTGCTGTATACATCGCTATACTATCAAGGACTTTTGGAGTATGCTCCGCAATTCCGTTACCGTAGCACTCAGTAATTGAATTGTGAATACACTTGCCATTGATAAGAATGAGATGCATTCCTTTTCCGTTCCATCCGTTTCTGGCAACTTTCTTTCCAGCTTTCAGTGCTTCCAAAGCTTCTCCAAATGTCAAACTATTTTTTGTTTCTACCATTGTAACTCCTCCTCAGGGCATGAAAAAAGCACCTCATTGAGATGCTTTAATCAACGTCTTCCCAATCTTCCATTGTCCATGGAGATGGCTTTCCTTCTCTAAGATACTTAGAAAGTTCATTTAAATCTTCTTGCCATGTCGTTGTATCGCCACTCGGTTGAGCAACATATGTCTTTTTAAAATTTTTTTCATATTCTTTTTTTAATTGACTATATGTGCTTTCAGCGGTATCATCATCCATCATGTCAATTTCCGCTTCTGTTGGAATTTTCATTTGATTTCCTCCATCATTTTTAAAAATACAGTATATGTTTCAGGGAAATGCTCTTTTATCAATTTCAAAGATTCTGGATTATTTACCGAAGCACTAAACATTTCAGCAAATATTTCTCTACCATTGTCACGACCATGCCAATATCCAGCTTTATGCCCTATTCCAAGAGGTTTACCTGTATTGAACGGTAGTGCTCCTTCCAACATATCAGAAAGGTCGCCAATTGCTCTTTTATCTGCCTCCTTGTATTTTTGCTTCAGCATTGCAACATAAGCTTCTTCGGCTTCTTTTCTGCTGACAAATCCAAACTTTGTTTTGTATGCATCAACTTTTTGTGCTGCTTCTGCTCTTGCTGTTCTGCCGAGCAAGCCATCCTTATAGTATACAGAATATGCAACACTTTCATCGCCATTACCATATAACCTGTTCAGAACATAATCAGCATGATGCCCATATTCATGAAAAATTACTTGATAGGGGGCGGAAACTGAGCTGTTCAATATTCTTGATTCTATGATCTGTACGCCATCTCTTCTGTAAGAATAGTTAGATGCTCCAGATTGAATATAGCCAAGATTGTGAAAATACGGAGAGCAGATATTCCATACTTTTTGTATGTCCTTTGGAGCATCCTGCAAATATGCACGAATATTCTTTGCATGCTTTTTTCCGTAATTTTTTACTTCTCCCAAATTTATAGTACCACTTTTTTGATTTTTTGTCAACTTGTTTTTTATTGAAGCAACTGCTTTTTCCATGGTTTCTTTTATTGGACTGTCATCCTGCTGTGCTGCGTGCACGGCTTTTTGTGCCGTTGACCGATTGAATCCAAGAACCTGTTCCCGGAACCGGTCACGGTCTTGTCCGGTTTGCCTGCAAAAGTCTTTCAGCTTTGCTTCATTGTTTTTCAGGTAGCGTGCTGACCGGTCAAATTCCGCCTGTGCTGTCGCTCTGGTCGCTTCATCTGTGGCACTGTTCACGCCTTCCTGTGCAGTGATGCAACGCCGCTTCCAGGCTCGGACTCTTCGTTCCTGTGCTCGCTGCATCTGACTGACTTCATATTCCGTGTACAATTTTCCGTTGTACGAAATACAAGGTTCATCCAGCTTTTTCAGTTCCTCCGGCGTGTAATTCGGTGTGCTTAATCCTAGATAATAAGCATGCCAGTTATGGCGGCAGTTCCAGCCCTTAAACCCTTCGCCACTGCCATAGCCGATCCCACTCAACGACCAGACTTTTAGCCCGTCAATCGTCTTGCCAACATCTTTGCCCGTCAGACTGACAAGCTGCCCCTGCCATTTTGCGTGGTCAGGTCTTGCTCCGCTGTGTGCAGTGATCTCCATGAGATAGCAGCCTGCATCTTCCGCCTGCCGCAGGGAAACCGCTGCAGCTGTCTGACTGACACCTGTCAGCACGCACCGCCGGACAGCAACATCCATGCGGTCGGTGTGTCCAGTCGGGTAAGAAACTGTTGCCCCTGTGTCCGCCAAGACTCGCAGAGCGTTCATAATGGCTTCCTGATAGCTAAACGCTCCGGAAGATACCTGCATATATATCCGGTCGCAGGTCTGAATAAATGCGGTCTGTGTCTGCGTTGCAGTTGTGCTGACCAGATTCCGCATCGTGCCAAGTGTCTTTTTGTATCCGGCTTCTAATACCTGTCGGGTGCTACTGTCCTGCCGGATATCAATGGGCAACGCTCCGGCAGCTTCGTGCAGGCTGTTGTCAATGGCAACTGTCTGCACACCGGCATCTTCAAACAACGCTTTGACCTGTGCTGTGCATGCATCTGTGCGGTCGGCAATCAGCTGCACGATGTCATCATACAATAAGCCGGCAGCCTGTAAGACTTCCAATTGATGTTTGGACGCTTCCGAAACATACCCCATTTTCAGGATTCTGCGAATGACCGCTGACAAAATATCGTCCTCTAACTGCTGATATAGGGCGATAATGCGGTCAGCAGATGGTTCGTACTGCTGCCGCATTAAAATGCACCGCCGTCAAATAAACCGCCTGCATCCTGCTGTTCCGGCAGCAGATTCCGTGCTTCTTCCTCCGTGCATTGGAAATGATATTGCAGCAACTGTTCCGGTTTCAATACTCGTGCCTGTACCATGGCAAGCTGTCGGTTGAACTCCTTTTCTGTGTCCTCCAGCACGCCATCCCCAAATTGACAGGTAATCGTTGCATCGGTATTGGAATTTTGGAAGAGCAGGCGGTCATAAGTCAACACTGCTGCTGCCAGCTGTTCCAGAGCAGTCTGCAAATTTTTCTGGATGTCACACACTCGCACAAAGGAACGCTGCTTGCTGCTTTTGACTTCCTCTGCCGTTTTTTCAACGTCCGAAACCTCGGAAATTGTTCCATAACTCAGCCCGGTCGTATTCTCGATTTGCCGGAATATCTGGTTGAGGGCATGAAAATACGAATTGTCCCGTACCTCCGGGGAAAAGGTATTGTAGATGGTTTTTCCGCCATCTCCGGTCGCTTCCAGGCAATGATACATCCGCTCCCGTCCCTTTGGCAGTACTGGCTGATTGGTTTCCGGGTTAAATCGGAATAAATCCTCGCTGGCATCAATCGCCCGTTCGGACGATTCTAATTCCCAAAGAATCCGCTCCCATTGTTCGTCCGCATCTCGAATAAATCCAACCGCATCTGAAAAAGCGGATACTCCCAGCGGACAGTCTAAATCAATATTGTTGGTGTCCGGCATCTGAAATACTGCAAACAATGGCTGTTCTGCTGGAAATGTGATGGATTCCAAAAGGGATGCCCACTGCGGAACTTCCAATAGACTACAGGGCGTTCCCAGCACGCCAACCATTGGCGACCGGAAACAGCGATTCTCTACCGTATGCCTTCCGTTTTCATAGGTATGGATTTCAATGCGGGTATAGCAGTTCTTTTCCATCACTGCATACTCTGTGCAGGCAATTGCTGTGCACCGGTCATCGGTATACTGGATGGGCAGATACCGCCCCTGCGGCACCAGATCTACAAAAATTCCACCTGCTGCATAGCAAGGCTTCATCAGCAATCCGCCGGAGGCAATGCCGTAATCCAGCTTTTGCCGTAGTTTGGGCAAAAAACGCTGCAAAATCTCTTGCAGCTGGGAATCCGCTGCGGTCAAATCAAATTCTGTCAGTGTCAGCCGTTTCAATTCTCTGGATACGACCGCCGGAATTTGCAGGGAACGCACCCTCTGATTCACCCAGGCTGCCTGATTGCAGTAGAGCGTTTCCCAAAGCTGCAGATGTTCCTGCATGATGCCGCTGATGGTGCAGGGTACACCGATCGCAGCGGCAATTCCATTCATATCAATCATTTCATCACCTCCGCCGTAATTCTTTCAGGGTGTGCTTCATCGCTGTCCGCACAAAATACCGCATGTCATCCATGGCATGGTCATATTCTTTGATGACCTGATCTTGTCCCTTGGATTTTCCGTCCCATCGGTATTGCCCAAATTCCCGGATGATGTCTTTGCATCCGGCACAAATGTGCAGACGGTCTAAAGCAAGCAGCGTGCCAACATCCCGGATACCGTCCAAAACAGAATTATTTGCCTTGTAAACCCGGAATTTTCCGTGCCGCCGAACGCATTCCATAAAAGAAGCAGCGGACGGGTCAATGATGACTGCCCGCACAAATGGATAGAGCGTTCCGACCAGCTGCTCCAATGCTGTGTAATGCTCTTCATCCGTTCGAGGATTTTGTTTCCGTCCATCATAATAATACTCCCGCAATCTTGTTGCATTGCCGTTCGGGGTCAGATGCCATAGTCCGATTGAAGTTGGATTTCGAGTACCATAGTCGCAGGAAACCCAAAATGTTCCCGTTCCGGCAGGCGGCATACAATCTGGAACCACATGCCTGCTGCGGTCGAACATCGGATACACCAGACCTTCTGCCATTCGCCAAAGTCCCAGAATATACCGCTCATAGAATACACCGGTATACATTCGCTCGTATCGCTGCCGGACAGCATCGGACAGTGCATAATTGTCCTCCATGGTAAAATGCAGGTGCAGCCGATTTTTCCCAGATGCAGCTTCTCCGCCAACCCAGTTCTGAAAAAACCAATGTTCTTCGCTGCCGTCCGGATTGCAATTGAACCAGAGCCGAGAATCTGTGACAGAACAACGGGCAACTGCCTGATCCACAAAGGATTGCGGCATCAAGGCAGCTTCATCCAGCAGCACGCCTGCCAGAGTGATGCCCTGAATCAGCGTATAACTGCTTTCGTCCTTACCGCCGAAAAAATAATAGCGGTTTTCATGTCCCAGCCACTGCACATCCATGTAGTTTTTGGATAAATTGATTTTCGGCTGTACAATGCCCTCCATCCATTTTTGCAGGGGCTGAATGACGTTTCGTTTCAAGCTGTCAATGGTCTTTCCGCAGAAGGCAAAGGATTCCCGGTCAAAATTCCGCATGCTCCAGATCAAAAATCCAATGCTCATTGCCATTGTTTTGCCGGAACGTACCGACCCATCGCATACAATGGCATCATACTGCTTGCTCTCCGGCATCGCCCACCAGAGCATTGCTTGCCGCTGCTTGGGAGAAAAGTCCTGAAATATCATGACAGTCCCTCCTCCAGTTTTTCCAGCAAGTTGGAAATCTGCTTGGAACCCGTTTCATTCTGTTCTCCGGCAATCATTGCCTGCAATTCCGTTTCTGCGGTCAGCAAATCCGGATGGCTCTTCAAAAATTGATGCAGTTCCAAATGTCGCTTCTGAAATTCTTCTGCCAGCTGTTTTCGTTGCTTGCGTCCCGGCGTATTAAGGTAGGCAGAGAGAAAAGTTTCCAGCGTGGAAAAGTCTGCCTGCTGCTGTTTAGCTTCAAACTGTTCCATGCCGGCTGCCAGGATGCGAATGCTATTCTTTTTTCTGTTCATGGACAGTTCCTCCTTCTAAAAAAATGAGGGGCAGAATTGCCCCTGTATGCCGTTTTCTGTTTTTGCGGAATCTGTTTCGGGTGGAATTTCTTAAACGATTCTACAGGCGTTTAAACACCTTTTAAACGCTCTTTTCTCTGGGCAGGCTCCGCCATTCGGATGTTGCTGTAAAATCCGTTTTGATTTTTGTTGCAAACGCCGTTCCGGCGGGACGAATCTACCGCCGTGCAGACGTAGGCAAATTTTTTCTGCAAAGATTTAAATTCCGATTACCGGCAATGTGACGGAATAGGTCTTTCCAAGAATGGGAATGGCAACTTTCGCTCGCCGCTGCCGCAGCTGTATGCTCTGAATCTGTCCTTCATATTGCCGCAGCATACCGGAAAGAATCATACAATCTCCGCTTGCGGTCACAAAGACACGAGAGGCAGAAATCGGGAAGCCCTTGTTCCAGAGTAAGCGAATATATACTTCTTCCCGGCTGGACAGAGAAGCTGGTCGGCTGCCCTGCTTTAAAAAATACAGCACACCATCTGCCTGACAGATGTCATAATAGGACTCTGACCGCAAAGGCTCTGGAGATTCTAAAAACAAATATCCGGAAAAAATCGGTTCTGTCCGGTCTGTCCAGGTACCGTCTTTCCGGATGGACAGGGTTCGCTGCGGACAGCGGATAAAGTATCCTCGCTTTCGTAGGCTGGCTGCTACTTCGCAATCCATTCCGGGTTTTACCCGAATCACATACATACTCATGCCTTGTCCTCCTTCTGTTTTTCCTTCATGAACCGCCGCACTTCCTGATATAAATCCGGTCGTTCTGCTGCCATCGCTTCAAAAATCAAATCCCGGAACTGTTCCGCTCCGTTTTCCAGTGCATCCCGTGTTTTGACATCTACATTTTTCTTGTATGCAACCGCACGGGTTAAGGCAACTGCATTTTTGGAAAGTGTATCAAAATCCACTTCCTGCAACCGTTCTTCCGGCAGCTTGTTGATGGCATCCAGCATCTGATTGCACAGCAGCCGAAGAATGCCGTCTGTCATGTCCAAATCCGGATATCGGTCAGTTTCTTCCATGATTGCCCGGAAATTTTCCTGACTCAGCCGCAGAGCATCCAGTGTACTCATTAAATTCTTTGCATACTTTCCGACTGCTGCCAGTGAGATGCTGACACCGTGCGACTGGATATATGCTACAATCTCCCGGTAATACGCCCCGGTTTTAATCATTTCATCCACAGTTTCTTTCACTGCCGGCTCCAGCTGGTCGATTTTGGAGTGCTTTCTTCGTTTTCCCATTTTGCACCGCCTTACACGTCAATGCAGACATCTGTCCGCACACAAGCGATGATTTGAATGCCTTCCGCTGTTACCTTGGCTTCCAGTTCCTGCATTTCTGTATCCGCCAATGTGGACGATTCCTTGCTGCCTGCTTTCCGCAGGCGGATGTATCCGGATTCCGTCAAGTAGTTCACCGCATCCCGAAATTCTGCTTCGTTCATGCTGGGGTGCAGGGCATAACAGACATCGGACAGCGATACATATTTGTCCCGCAGCAGATTGACTGCTTTCAGCACCATGCCGTTATTCTTGAAAAATGTTTTTTGCTGCATCCGCCGCAGCATTTCTGTCTGTTCCATCGTTCCGCCTCCTATCTGCTGCAGTAATGGTCGATTTTGCTTTCCAGTCTTGCCATAGTTCGGATAAAATCCTCATTTTTCGTTGTGTGTTCCTTGATATAGTCGATGTTCTCCGACAGCTTTTCCATGGACGCTTTGATTTCCCGAATCTCTGCCTTTGTGGCATATTTATCCGATAATGTCAGCAGATTATCCCGCAGTTCCTGCACGGCTGCTTCGTTCTTGTCGTTCCTGTCCATTGTGCGTTTTAGAAAATATCCAATCACACCCAGAACTGCTGTGATCACGGTTGTGATAATGAAGAGGATAATCTCCTGTGTCAATTGCAAATGCCCTCCTTCCATAAAAAAATGTGTTATCCTGTTTGTTCCAGCATAACACATTTTTTAGATTCTTGTATAGTTGGGCGACAGATTCACCTATTTCTTCAAAACTCTTCCTGTAAAAGGGACATCTGACCGCTCATATTGGCTGCATTTTGTCTGTCAATGATGTCCCGTACTGTTTTTTCTGTCAGATGATAGGCAAGGGCAAGTTCCCGGTAATTGTCGCCGGTAAAATGATGATAAATGGCATCATCCCGCAGGGGTTGCAGCAGGGTGTCCGGTTTGCAGATGTAGATGTTTCCGCCGCCATACTTCAATACCAGCCGTTTGTATGCTTCGATTCCGATGGTTTCGGCAAGTTCTCTCTGATTGCCATGTAGCTGTTCCAATGTCAACTGATCCAGATTCATTCGGCATCGCCGCCTTTTTTGGCATGCTGCACATAGCGTTTCAGCTGCTCAATCAATCTCGACCCGTCTGCCAGAGAAACCCATCGTAGAGGATCTGCGGCGGAGGCTGTAATTTGCAGTTCCTTCTGCACAACACCTGCCATTCGTTCCTGAATGCTGACCGGAGAAGGAGTAATTCGTTCCAACTCATACAGCAACGCCCATGCCTTGCTTTTCTGTCGGGCAGTCATCTTTCCGGCAAATTCTGCTTTGGACGGATGATAGCTCAGGTATTCTTTCCGCAGCCGTTTTCGCAATTCTGCTGCCACCGATTTTCGTTCCGCTTCGGACAGCGACCGGACGGAATCTTTTCCCGTCATACCGTACACCAGCTGATGCAGAGCATCTTCCCGGTTTCCGGATTCCACCATGCCCAGCACGGCAGCAATGCCATAAATCTTTTGCACGGAATCTCGTTCGCTCATCCGTCCGCCCCTTTCAGCCGGTAGTTTTTGTTCCGGTCTTTTTTCACACAAATGGTATAGCCCCGTGCCATGCGGATGATTCTTCCGGCAAGGGCTTCATCCACTTCAATCAGCTGGGCAGTTGTCCATTCCGTGGATAAGATGGTCAGCATTCGGTTCCGGCAGCGATAGTCCAGCAGTTCAAATGCCAGCTTGACATCTGCATTGCTGACATCCTGCAAAAAGCCGCTCTTCGTCTTGAACAGATCATCCAGATACAACACATCCGCTTCTTTGTAGGGCAGCAGCTCCGTTGTATAACTGCCGTCCATAAGGGCTGCTTTCAGTCGGGCAGCGTCTTCCTGCCAGACCAGATAGCGGACGGAAAGCCCCAGTTTGAGAAATCCGCCGACCAGTGCCGTGCAGATGTGGGTCTTCCCACAGCCACTCTGACCGCCGACAAAAAACCATGCCTGCCGCTGACTCAAAAAGTCTGTGGCACATTGTTTCATGCGTGCCTGAAATGGCTGTTCCGTCTCAAAGTTGGAAAAGGTACAGGTGCGGAGCAGATCTTCCAGTCCGCTTTCTCGGATTCTCCGCAGGGCATCTCTGGTTTTCATGCAGGTGCAGGGAGTCATCCATTCCCGTTCTCCGTCCGTAACAGCAAGCAGCCCTTTGTCATTGCAGATGTTGCAATGATACCCGGTCAGTGTACCGGGCTGGGCATTGTACTGTTTCACACGCAGTTGCATCAGGTCAGAATACGTCAGCCCCGTAGCAGCCATCTTCGGAAACGACAGTTTCTCCAATCACTTCATCCTCCCATCGTTTTTGATTTAACCAGGTCGCAGGGTGTGGAATGTATTTCCAGGTCGCCTTGCTCCAGGAATAGACACGGCTTTGTTCCGTGATGGCTTCCAGCATCCGAACAAGCTGGTCTTCTGTCGGATGCACTTTTTCAAATGCCCGGCGTGCTTTTTCTTTCCCGACCTTCTTCGGATAGGCTGCCCAAAAACGGTCGAAAAATGGATTGCCGGTTGTTTCGGTCGTTCTCATACCGATTCCTCCTTGCAAAGTTCAATGGATGTATTCTGTTTGAGAAAATGGCTTTTCAGCGTGCGGAAGGAATAGAAAACCGGTGAGAATACCTGATAAGACGCTCTTGCAAGCACGGCTTCCCGAACTGCTTTCCGTTCCTTTTGCAGCTTTTTCCGTTCTTTTGCTGTCAGCAGCGACCGTTTACTGCAGTAATAGAACTTCCTGCGAATTTCGCAGTCCTGTACAACCCATTCTCCTTTGACATATCCATCTACATAAACGGTCAATCCGAGCCGCATCTTATCGCAGGGTTCTTTCCGGATGGTGACTGCATAGCCATCTACCAGCAGGTCAACTCTACTGAATGCCGAGTTCAGCTTTTCTTCTGCCTGTTTCCATTCTTCTTTTGTCATCGCTTTTCTCCTTAAGAAATGGAAAATCGTTTGCTGGAAACGGTTTCCGTGTACTGTTCATACAAATCTGCATGCGTTTTCTTGAAGGCGGACGTGTTGAACCGTTTAGATGTCACAGACACATACCGAACAACATATTCGTCCAGTTCCAGTTCTTCCAGCTGCTTGTCCGTCATCAATGTTTTGATGCGTTCCTGCTGTTCTGCAATGGCATGCAGGATTTCCCGCTTTGCCGTTTCCAGCTCCCGAATCTGCTGAACAGCAGTCAGCATGTCCAATTGCTGTTTACTTGTTAAACTTTTTTTCATTTGCAATTCCTCCATAATTTGATTCCGGCTCTGCATTGTCTGCGGGCTTGCCACCGCCATCGGCTGCATTAGGAGAGAGGGGGCAGCCCCTCTCAATTTTGGAATTGTTTTGGAACATGTCTGGTGCGTCCGGTGTATCGGTGCTGTATCAGCAATTCCGTGCTGGTATTCTTTACAATCAGCCAATCTTCTGCCTGAAATCCAAACTGCTGCAAAAGTTGCTTCTGGGATTTGGTTGGCTTTTTTCCATTTTTCATTTTAGACCTCCAGTTCCATGAACTTTGCCATGGCGACCAGTCCGGCATAGCTGTAGTCCTCGTTGTCGTAGGCGTTGGAAAACAGGTTGATGGCTCCCCGCAGTGCCTGCGGTGTTCGGGCTGTCTGAAGTAAAAAATCCAGTTCCAGTTCTTTGTTCTCCTGCACCAGAATCGGGAATAGTTTTTCAATGTCGGAACGCTGAATCTGTGACCGGAAATAGGTCTTCCGTTGTTTGGTGCGGTTGGAAATCTGGGCAAATTCTGCTTTCTGGCTGCCCATTTTGGTGACTGTATCCAGATTTCCGATGAAACAAATTCCAAGTGTCTGCCCCCGGTCGGCAAAATAATCCGAAAAGCTCCGCAGTACCTCGATGGTTTTCAGATTCAGATGCTGGGCTTCGTCAAAAATCAGCACCATGCCGTCTTTCAGTTTTTGCACGATGGCATACCACAGGGCATCTTTGGAGCGTCCTGGTGACAGGTTCAGCTTGTCTGCCAGCAAATTTAAAACTGCTTTAATGTTGATTAAACAGGGATTCATGGTCATTAAAATGCTGTTTTCCGGGTGCAGAGCCACATAATGCTGGGCTGCCTTAGTCTTTCCAATGCCGGCATCTCCGGCAGCAACTGCCAGACCACCTTTGATCTGGCACACACTGATGACATCATAAATTTCTTCGGAAATGCTGGTATCTGCATAAGGAACTTCCCGGTAAGTCAGTTCGGTCTGTTCTTTTACACCAAAATAGGATTCCAGGATGTCAAACATCCGCTGTGGATCAGCCTGATATTTGCCGTTCCGCAGCTGAGATAATGCCGTGCCGGAAATTCCCAGCAATTTTCCAAGGGCATTCTGGCTCAATTGTTTTTCCTGCTGTAGAGCGGTGACTTTTTGCAGCAATGCCTGCTGCTGTTCTGTATATTCCATACGTTACCTCCGTTTTTGCGAGTTTTTCTGAATGCGTTTCAAGTTGACGACCACCGTTTGATTTTCTGCTCCGACTGCCACTGCTGGCTCCAGCGGTTCTTCCACCCGAACCGGCACAATATTCTTTGGCATGTCGATGTGAAATTGTTCCGCTTTGGCTGTCTGTGCATTTCGGACAGTCATATCCAGCATGGTGATCCGCTGTTCCGGTGTCAGGCTGGCAGTCAAACCCTTTGCAACACTGCGGATAAATTTCCGGCTGTGGTGAGCAACTGTCTGGGCATCGGCAATCTGCTGCTGTTCTGTTTCCAAATACGATACCAGCAGGGTATCTGCAAGGCTCCAGGTGTACAAATATCGGTCTTGTTCATCATAGAGCCGGACGGTTTTCAAATCTGCCGGGTCATACCGGACATAGACCGATTCATCCAAGTGCAAGATGGTCTGTTCTGGATGTCGATACCAAATCCGTTCGCCGCCATAAACCACATATACGCCGTTTCGTTTGATTTTTTGCAGCCGGGTTGACCGCATCAGCATCAAATTCAAGTCTGCTGCATTGGCTTTTCGGATGGATTCGATTTCCTGATTCCAAACATCCAGACGGCTCATTGCCCGATACTGGGATTCCACGCCACCATAGGGCTGCAGGTTGTAATCTCCATCAATCCAGTCCGCCAATGCTTCCCGAATCGCAAAGTCTTTGGGCAGCTTGCCGGCTTTGATGCGTTTTTTCAGGCTTTCTGGTTTCTCCAGCACATTACCACCGCAGAATCCGGCAGTTGCTCTGGAAAAATGTTCTTTTACTGTGCGGAATGTCCGTTCAATCGGCTTTGCCTTGGCATTGCACACAATCGCATTATGCACCTCAATTTGCAGCCGGTTTAAAATCGTGGTCGGGCTGTTCTTTTCTGCATCGCTTTTTCGTTTTCGGTTGCCTTTTCCACCTAAGTCAAAGGTTGTAAATTCATGTCCGTTGTCGAAATAGACTGCTTTCGGGATTCCGAACCGCAGGATGCCATGCCGCAGGGCAAGAATCGTAGATTGGGAATCGACTGTTTCTGTGATGTTCCATCCCACAATTACGCCAGATTTTGCGTCCTGAAAAGCGGTCAGATACAGCCGGTGTCGTTCTCCGCTGCTGTCCACTGTCTGGATGTCCAGCGTGTGATTGTCTGCAATCCAGACATCATTGGGCTTCAAGTCGTCATACATTCGCATAATGTATGGCATGCAGCGGTCGGCGAACGCCTTGTTTCCGTTTCGGGTCAGTTCCTTAACTGCCTTTGCAATGTCGTTTTCTACATGCCGCCGGAAACTCCGTTCCGATGGGATTTCTCCCAGCAGTTCCGGGTAAAACAGCTCCGTCCAGTGCAGGGTGGATTGATAGCACCTGCTCAGCGGCGGTTTGTTTTCTTCTAAGTAATACCACAAAAATGCTTCCCAGACGGGTTTCGGGATGGTACTGCTGCCTCTGTTCCAGGCACCCCGCAGTCCCAGCAGCCCGGCAAAGTCGTTTTCTTTGTAGGCTGACCATTTCCGGTACAGAATGTCAGTCGAGATTTGCAGCTCCGGATGTTCCAGCTGGCATTTTGCCACATACAGGTGGTCAAATTCCGTCTTTTTCTGGTACTGCTCCCGCTGCCCCTGCCAGTCCTGCAAAATCGCCGTCCAGAGGTTGATCGATTTTCGCTGCTCTGCTGTGCAGTTTTCAAACGTCAGAAGCCGTTTGGCTTTCTGTTTCTTGGGGGCAGCTGGTTCTGGCATCACGCCATTTTCTGTACGCTTTCGCTGATAGTATTTCAGCTGTAATTCTTCCGGCAATGCTGTGATTGGAATGACATAACAATTATGCCGATTTTTATCATTTATGACCTGCTCCGAATAGATTTTTCCTTTTCTAATCTGGTCACGAATATTTCGTTCAGAGCAGCCTTTCAGTTCAGCCAGTTCTTTTACTGATAAGTAATCCAAAAGATTCCTCCTTTCCAGCAGAAAAAATCTGCCAAAACACTTGACAAAACCTGCTGTTTCTGCTATACTATATCCGTCACTTTAGCAATGGTAATTCTTTGCTAAGCGTGAGGATCTCCAGTTGTACGGCTTCGCAAATCTCGTCAAGATGGTAGCCGTATGACTGGATTTTTTGTATATGCAGCAACAATTTCTGGTTCCATTCCAAAAATTGCAGTTTACAGGTGCGGACGGCTGCAAGATTCAGTTCCTGCAAACCAAACTGATCAATAAAGACAGCAGTTTCTGCTTCTGCATCCAGAACACTCTGCATCAGTCTGATCTGCAATTCGATGTTGTCTTGCAAGTCTGCACAGAAAACAGTCTGTGCCATTGCAGCAACGGCTTTTGTAACCATTTGCAGTGTCCAGCCCATACATTCCTCTAACTGCATCGAAAACACCTCTTTTCCGGTCTGCCTCATCAGTGCCGGGAGACCATCTCCGGCAGACGGCGGAACAAGTCCACCGTTTCGGCTTACAGACATTCTGCCGTCGGGCAGTTCAGATTCAGCGATGGGAAACACCAGTCTGCATAGAATTGTTCCGCCTCTTCCCGGCTGGGAAAGCATGTGCCGCCCCAGACCCCTCTGCCATCGCAGTCGATGTGCCACACCACATATTCTCCGTCCGGTGCAATTGGTTTCGCCAGACAGATGCCGCTGGCGTGTAAACTGTACACGATGTGAAAGCCAATGACAGAACCGATTTTTACTTTTTTCATCTCATGCACCTGCTTTCTCATGGGATTCTGCTGCGGCAATCAGGGCTTCCGGCGGCAGCTGCAAACCCTTTGCCAGTTTCAAAATGGTAAACACGGACGGGTAGGAAATGCCTGCTTCAATTCTGCTGACATGTGCCTGAGAAAGTGTGCTGCGTTTGGATAATTCCACCTGATTGATCCCCAGCTCTTTCCGCCGGTTACGAATCAGAACGCCGATTCCTGTAGATTGTTTCATCATAGATTCCTCCTTGTTGTTCCAGCTGTCTGTCCAGCTTGTAATTGTGTATGCGAAAAGCACATTCGCTGATGATTGCCGCAGTGCCGAAAATCAGCAGTAAGATGGTCTGCACGGCATCGCCTCCTTTTTTCTTTTTTTTGGTGGGATTCTGCGGAATTGCACCGCACAGCAAGACAGAGGAAAACGATTAGACAAGCTTCCTGTCGAAGACGATTGTCACGGAGTTGCACCGTGCATTGCCCAGAGGACTTCTATTATCTCAGCTGGTCACTCAGACGCATCCCAATTATGCGGTGATCCGCTCACCGCAAAGCGTAGTATAAAGGCAAAGAATGAGGTGTTTGTCAATGGCTACGATGCTGCCACATCGTTCCGTGTTGCCGATAGGTCAGCAGGTGCTCAGTCATGTTGAAATAACTGGTTTATAGAAACATCCGGAAAAAAATTTTCCTGCAATTGAATCGCTTCATCCAGTGAAAAGCGTCGCATTCCATTCAACTTCAATACAAAGCTGGATTGTTCGAGGTTTAAGAACTTTCGCATTTCCTTTTTTGTAAGGTCTCGCAGAATAATTTCACGTTCTAATACCGGATAATAAGCACTTCCGTCTTTCCGCATACTATCACCTCTTTTTCTATATTTTGTATCATGCTTGACGTTTTGAAATAAATATGGTATAATGAAAATTATGAAAAGAGGTGAATAGTTCATGATACAATGCGAAGCCAGTAAAGCTGCCGAAAGGCTGCTGAAAATCAATATGCAACAAGTTACAGGAGCTGGAAAAGATATTTTATTTAAACTCGTTCAGATTCGCAATATGAAAAAATCAAGTCCGCTTTCAGAATTGGAAGAGGAAAAAGTAAGAAGATTCTCTGAATTGATAAGCTTGACATTTGGAATACCATATGAAACAGAAAGCCTGCTTTTTATAGCAGAAATAGAAGTAATTCGAGATTTGCTTTCTGAAACAAAAAAGTCAATTGCAGCTCTGGAAGAATTAGATAATGCCATTGTTGAATGCGAAGAAAGTGATAGTGACTTTTATCGTCAATATGCACTTTTTGCACTTGATGAATCTCAAGTAAGGTAGAACCAAGTCCACAAGGTCGGAACCAGAATGGCATACGATCCATCTGTCTTGATGTAAATGTTAGAAGCGATGAAATCAGATAGCATGGAAATCGGAATTTCCATTACATTGCAGATATCATGATAACGTGCAATATCCGTGTTGCTGATGGTTTTACTCTTATTCTCAAGGAATTGATAATTCTCTTTTGAACCCTGTTCTGTCACAACCGGAGCAGGGTTTCTTTTTAATGAGCGTTTTCTGACTTTTACTTTCATGACTTTTTCTCCTTTAATCCAAATAAAGTGTATTCTTGTAGTTTCCGATCGCAGCCAAAGAAATCACTATGCCGTGCAGACGAAGAAACGATTGAATATCGATATACCGATACTGTCTTGAGAGTAGCATGTCATCCACAATGGTGCGAAGTTCTGGTTTCAGTTGTGCAATTTTACTTTGCTTTAGTCGACGTGCACGAGTATCCTCTTTCAGAATATCTCTGCACGTTGTGTTGTTTTGTGACTGCATGATCGGCATCAGCTGTTTGATGGTTTCTGCAACTGTCATGGTCACGGTTTTGGCGATCAGTTCTTCCAGCTGGATTTCTCCATAGCTGCCGTATTTCCGCAGAGCAGGCAGCACCTCATCAAAAACCCATCGTTCAAAGCGTTCTGCTGCCGGAAGCTTGGAATTTACGATTAGACGGTACAAGTCGCCTTCTGGTATGTAGTTGACCTGTTGGATACCGCCTTCAGTAAGGACGCCTTGTTTCAGGGCTCCCTTGCAATGACGTGAAATCGCATTTCTCGGTTTTACATACCCTAAAATTTCTGCACACTGCGTAGCTGGAAAATACTCTTTTCCGTCAATCAGCAGAATTCCAAGTTCGCCAAATTCGCTGTTCTGAAATACTTTCAGTTCGTTCAAGCTTTTTTCCTCCTTTTCTATTTACTTACACAGCCCTTTGTGATACAATTATCATAGGGCTTTTTCTGCCCTGGGCGTTGTGTATATGTATATTATACCGCTATTTTTAGCAGTAGTCAATAGAAATAACGCTAAAAAGTTCGATAAAATTCGGAGGGAATAGTTATGCAACTTGCACAAATTCTAAACAACTTAATGGAATCCAAATCAATTTCCGCTTATAAAATGAGTAAAGATACCGGTATTTCTGACAGACTAATTGGATACTGGAAAAAAGGCGAGAAACTTCCAAGTGCTGAAAATCTAATGATTATCTCTAATTATTTTGGCGTATCTATTGACTATCTTCTTACAGGAGAAGACCGAATTGCTCAAAATGTTTCTCAATCAGCGATTACAACAGGAAATCACTCAACCAGCACGGTGAACATTGGATTGCAGGAAGCTCATTCACAGCAGGAAGATGAAACAGTACAGGAGATTACTCGGATACTGAATGGGCTTCCACTAAAGGAACGAACCAAACTTCTTTCCATGATTTATGATTTCGAGGAAGATTATAAGAAAAACTCAAAATGAAAAAAAGATAGGGTGCGGAAGTGCTTCCGCACCCTATTGCAAAAACTTCCGCACTTCCGCACTACTTTTGATGCAAATTTCATTTCTTTTTTAAGACCCATTTAAAGACCGTTTTAAACTGAAAAGCGAAAAAATGCCGATTTTACGTGGTTTAAACGGTTTTTCGATTTCTTAAAACGGTATTTAAACGCTTTTAAACAGTTCCCGGTCAAAAAAATAAAATCGCCCTGATCCGAGGATTTTTCCTCAAAATCAGAGCGATTTTTTTGACACATCTTTTTTTGTTCACATTTGTTTTTCCGCCGCATTCAATCTGAAAAACAGCGTATTTTCGGCACTTTTCGCACCTTTTTATCTTATTCCAGCCTTTTCAATCGTTTTAAACCTTTTTTGTATTTCCCTTGTCAATCTACAATCCAATTGTATGATTAATCTTCTGCACAACTATTTTC